>Ga0315273_10012992_pt1 | contig 10686 bp, 7 predicted proteins | sample YL17G02_0_MG_FD_205753 | JGI IMG/M metagenome (GOLD analysis project Ga0315273, IMG submission 205753) | Sediment microbial communities from Yellowstone Lake, YNP, Wyoming, USA - YL17G02_0 | ecosystem: Environmental > Aquatic > Freshwater > Lake > Sediment | place: USA: Wyoming | collected... | reverse complement strand
GCGAATGTGAGGACGCGCGACGAGTGGGTTCTCCGTCACGTACGAATGATCGTCCCAGTTGGTGAAGTCGTTGCGGAGGCTCGGTAGGTAGACGACGAGCGTGAGGAGCAGGATGCCGATCGGCGCGAGACTCGGGATCGGGCGGTTGGCCAGGGGAACGCCCCGTGGCTTGGCGCGCGTGGGCTCGACTTGTTCCTTCGTCATCGTGAGGGTGTCGGGTGCGATGGTGTGGGCCAGGTCACGGCCCATGAGTGAGTGGGACATCCGGAGTCGATCATGTGCGGCCTCCTGACTGGACGGTCCCGGCTTGGCGGGGGCTCGTGCGAATCGCGCCACGTAAAATGTTACCCGAGGATGGATCGTCGCGACATTTGACTGGTTACCCTCCCGCCGGGAGGGATAGGAGCCATGACAGCCATGGGACGACGTGAGTATCTCCGGGCAATCTACGACCGCTACCGCCGTGCCTCGAGCGCCGGGAAAGGGAAGATCCTGGACGAGTTCTGCCGGGTGTGCGACTACCACCGCAAGCACGCGATCCGGCTGCTCCACGGCCCGCGCCCGGAGGCCCATCCCCGGCCGCGTCGGCCCCGGGGTCCCAGCTACGACCGGGCGGTCATCCAGGCCCTGGCCCAAGTCTGGGAGGCCGCCGGCTACCCCTGGTCGGTGCGTCTGAAGGCGATGTTGCCGCTGTGGCTACCGTGGCTCCGCCAGCGCACCGCACTGTCGCCCGAGCTCGAGCGGCAGCTGCGGACCATCAGCGCGCGCCAGATCGATCGCCGTCTCCGGTCCCGCAAGCGGGTGCTGCGGCGCCGCCTCTATGGGCGCACCAAGCCCGGCACCCTGCTCAAGCATCACATCCCGATCAAGACCGACCACTGGGATGTCCACAGCCCCGGCTTCACCGAGATCGACCTGGTCTCGCACTCCGGCGAGTGCGCCAACGGGGAGTTCGCCCATTCCTTCAATCTCACCGATATCCACACCACCTGGACCGAGACCCGGGCGGTGCTCGGCAAGGGCGAGACCGGGATCGTCGCCGCCCTCGAAGAGCTGCGCCAAGTCCTACCGTTCCCGCTCCAGGGCATCGACTCCGACAACGGCAGCGAATTCTTGAACCACCACCTGGTGCGCTACTGCCGGACCCAGCAGATCCAGTTCACCCGCGGCCGGCCTTACAAGAAGGACGACAACGCCCACATCGAGCAGAAGAACTGGACCCACGTGCGCAAGTTGATCGGCTGGGACCGCTACGACAGCGCCGCGGCCGTGGGGTTGCTCAACGATTTCTACCGCCACGAACTGCCGCGGATGATGAATCTCTTCCAACCCTCGGTGAAGCTGCTCCGCAAAGAACGCATCGGCTCGAAGCTTAAGCGGATCTACGAACCGCCGCGCACCCCGCTCGACCGGCTGCGGGCGTGCAAGGACTGCGACCGGGAGAAGGTGAACCAACTGCTCGGCCTGCGCGCCACCACCAATCCGTTCGAACTGGCGCGGATCATTGAGAAGAAGATCGACCGCATCGCGGCCCTGGCCCGACGCCAGGACCGCTCAGACCGGGTAACAACTCAAACGGCTTGACGATGCCCCTCCGGGTTACATCTCCGGGCCCGGTCAGGGTGACCGTCCACAACCGGGCGGGACGGCTCGTGCGGGAGGTGCTGCCAGGTGCGACGCTGGGCGCCGGTGCCAATCTCATCCGCTGGGACGGGCGGGACGGGACGGGGCGCGCGGTCGAAGACGGCCTGTACCTGGTCGCGGTTGAGTCGCTGGGCGAGAGGCAGGTGCGCACGCTGGCTGTCGTGCGGGGACGATGAGGGGGCCCTGCCGTAGCCCAGGGCGGCTTCCTCAGGTCCATGGCGTTCACCATCTGGGTGGTGCGGGGTCCGAGGCACAAGCGGGATGGGACCGGAGACCCGAGGGACACCGGAGTTCGGCCCTTGCGCGCGCAGACCAGCATGAGGTCGCATTGGTCGATCGAGAAGCGCGGTCGTTTCGCGATCGCGCGTGGGACGAGCGACGAGAGGACGCCCGCCGCCGTCCGCAGCGGCTCGGTGCCTGACAACTGGAGGCCCTCGAGCTGGCCGTGGGCCGGTTCCTGGATCGCGGCTTGCCCGAGCACGGCTTTGCCCGGGTGCTGACCATCCTGAAGCGCCCGCACCCCTGCTTCCTTGCATGATCGCCGGTGGCTGGGACGGCTGAGCCGGGTTGCGTCGCGCATCCTGCGCGACGGGGCGAGTGCGTGCCGGGAGCCCGGCGGTGCCCGAACGATGGACCGCGGCGGGGTTGGCTACGGCGGCCGCGAGCGCGTTGCGGTGCGCGCCGCTGACCAGTCACGGCTCAGGCGGGTGAAGGCACTCTGGAGCGCGGCGTCGGGATTGGGGTAGAATCAGGGTTGCGCGCATCGAAACTCCCATCCCTTGGGGGCGGGCATGCCATGCTGGTGCCCTCCAATGGGGGAAGCCGCGGGAGTCCCGCGCTGCTTTCTGCGCAATGGCGCGACAGGCTGGTTGAAGCCGGCGGTGACAGGGGGCGGACGATCATGGATGAGTATCCCGACCAGGTGAAGTATGTCGAGATCGAAGATCTCCGTTCCGGAATGGATGTGGATGCATCTGATGACGTCAAGAAGGTGGCCATGACTCATAGGATCATCGGACAGAGCGTGCCGAGACTGGATGCCGTGGCAAAGGTCACCGGCAAGGCCAAGTTTGCCGATGACTTTTTCGAACGCGACATGCTGGTCGGCAAGGCGTTGCGCAGTCCGCATGCCCATGCCGTTGTAAGACACGTCGATGCGAGTGCCGCGCTGCTCCTGCCGGGGGTCGAGGCGGTGATCAGCCATCGCGACCTTCCGCGCCTCAAGTTCCCCACGGCCGGCCATCCATGGGCCTTGGAGCCGGGGCACCGCGATGTCGCGGATCGTTTGATCCTCACCGACAAGGCGCGGTTCGTCGGGGATGCCGTGGCGGCCGTGGTGGCCACGGACACGCTGACTGCTGAAAGAGCGTTGAAGCTGATCAAGGTCGACTATGAAGTTCTCCCTCACGTGCTGGATCCTGAAGAGGCCATGAAGGAGGGCGCTCCGCTGATCCACGAGGAAAAGCCTGGCAATGTCATCAGCGCGTTTGGCGTCCATTTCGGCCAGATGGAGGAGGAGCTCAAACAGGCGGCGCACGTATTCGAAGGTGAATACGAAACCAGTATCGTGCAACACTGCCACATGGAAAACCACAGCGCCTATGCCTACGTGGAGACCGATGGGCGCATCGTGATCGTCACCTCCACGCAGATCCCCCATGTCGTGCGCAGGATCGTCGGACAGGCGCTCGGCCTGCCATGGGGGAGAATCAGGGTCATCAAGCCCTTTGTCGGCGGCGGTTTTGGCGCCAAGCAGGATGTCGTCATAGAACCGCTGACCGCCGCCATGACGCTCGCGGTGCAGGGGCGGCCGGTCCGCTACGCCTTGACCCGCGAGGAGTGCTTCATCGACAGCCGCACCAGACACGCCATGAAGTTCAAACTGAAGACGGCCGTTTCGCGTGAGGGCAGACTCCTGGGCATCGAAGTGAAGGTCGTCTCGAACAATGGCGGCTACGCCTCCCATGGGCATTCGATCGTGATGAGCGCCGGGGCGAAGTTCCGCCCCCTCTATGATTTCAGGGCGGTCACCTACGAGCCGAAGACCGTCTACACCAACCTGCCGGTCGCCGGTGCGATGCGGGGTTATGGCGTGCCCCAGATATTCTTTGCGCTCGAAAGCCATCTTGACGACATCGCCCGCAAGCTTGGCATCGATCCCATTCAACTGCGCATGCAGAATCTCGTGAAGCTCGGACACGTGGACCCGCTGACGAAGAACGTGGTCAGGTCGTGCGGCATTCCCGCATGTATCGCCAAAGGCAGGGAACTGATCGGCTGGGACGAGAAGAAGCGGCGCTATCAACGGCAGACGGGTGACAAGCGCAGGGGCCTTGGCATGGCCTGCCTGAGCTATCTGAGCGGCACCCATCCCGTCGCCCTGGAGCTGGCCGGGGCAAGGATCGTCATGAATCAGGACGGCTCGGTGCAGTTGATGATCGGCGCCACCGAGATCGGGCAGGGAAGCGACACCGCCCTGGGCCAGATGGTGGCCGAGGTGGTGGGCGTGCCCATGGCGATGGTGCATGTCATGTCCACCCAGGACACGGACATCTCCCCCTTCGACACCGGCGCCTACGCCTCGCGGCAGACTTTCGTGTCGGGCATGGCGGTCACGAAGGCCGCGCTTGAGATCAAGCGGAAGGTGCTGGCGGTGGTGGCCCGGAAGAGCGGCGTCGGCATCGACGCGATGGATATCCGCGACGCCTTGGTCGTGGAGAAGGACTCCGGCAGGGTGGTCTGTTCGCTCGGCGACGCGGCGCTCGAGTCGTTCTACGACCGGATGCATGCGGAGCCGATCGTCGCGGATGTCTCGGCCAATTGCCGGATCAATGCGGTCTCATACGGCGTGACCTTCGCTGAAGTCGAAGTCGACATGAAGACCGGGCGGATCGAGGTGCTCGAGATATACAATGTCCATGATGCCGGCACCATCATCAATCCGGCGCTGGCCGAGGGCCAGGTGCATGGCGGTGTGAGCATGGGGCTGGGCTACGCCCTGACCGAACGGATGCTGTTCGACAAGGATTCCGGCAAGCCTCTGAACAACAATCTTGTGGATTACAAATTGCAGACGGCGATGGACACCCCCGATATCGGGGTGGCCTTTGTGGAGACCTATGACGAGGCCGGCTCCTTTGGGCAGAAGTCGATCGGGGAGCCGCCGGCGATCTCGCCGGCGCCCGCCATCCGCAATGCGGTGCTGGATGCGACGAACGTCGCCTTCAACAGGATACCGATGCTGCCGCAGTCGGTGTTTGAGGCGTTCCGGCAGGCCGGACTTTCATAGGGGTTCAAGGAGGCCTCGTCCTTCAGGGCGGGGAGTGCGGAAAGGAAGATCGGGTGTTTTCCATTTCAAGACACTTGGCGCCAACTTCGCTGCGGGAAGCGGCCCAGTTGCTGGCCTCCCATCCCGATCTCAAGCTGGTGGCCGGTGGCACCGACGTGTTGATCAGGATCCGCTCCGGCGCTCTTGAACATGTGGCGCTGTTGAGCCTCGGCAGAATTCCAGAACTCAAGCGGATCGCCATGGAGAATGACCGGACGATCAGCATCGGCGCCATGGCGACCTTCTCGGCCGTCTTCGATGATGAAGAGATCAGACGACACCTGCCTTTTCTGGCGGAAGCCGCCGTTTCCGTGGGGGGGCCGCAGATCAGAAACGTGGCGACGATTGGCGGCAATCTCTGCAATGGCGCGGTATCGGCCGACAGCGCGCCCATTCTTCTGGCGCTGAACGCCAGATTGCAGATCGAAAGCCGGGATGGCCAGAGGATCGTGCCCATGGGCGAGTTCTACGCCGGGCCGGGCAAGGTGCATCTCGGCGCGGGCGAGATCCTCACGCGGATATTGATCTCTCCCTCAGACTACGAGAACATGGGAGGATGCTATATCAAATACAGCGTACGCAAGGCGATGGACATCTCCAATCTCGGCGTGGCCGCCCTCTGCAGGCTGAAGGATGGCGACTTTGACGATTTGAGGATTGCCCTTGGCGTGGCGGCGCCGGTTCCCGTTCGCTGCCGGGAGGCACAGCTTCATGCCATCGGCAAACCGGCTTCGCAGGAACTCATCGAAGAGGTGGGGCGACTGGCTGTCAGATCGTCAAGGGCAAGGGACTCGTGGCGCGCTTCCAAGGCATATCGGGAGCATTTGATCGAAGTGTTGACCGTGCGGGCGGTGACCACGGCCGTGCATAGGGCGAGGGGATGCTGTCATGGCAAGTGAATCAACCATCACACTCTCGCTCACGGTCAACGAAAGAGCGCACCGGTTCGAGGTCGAGCCGGGTGAATCGCTGCTTGACCTGTTGAGAGACAGACTGTTCTTGACCGGAGTCAAGCAAGGGTGTGCCGCCGGCGAGTGCGGGGCCTGCACGGTGTTGGTCGATGGCGTGCCGGTCAACAGCTGCATCTATCTTGCGGCCTGGGCTGACGGCAAGAGCGTAGCCACCATCGAAGGTGTCGCCAAAGGGGGGGAACTCTCTCCCGTGCAGGAGGCCTTTGTTCGGAAGGGCGCCATCCAGTGCGGTTTTTGCACGCCCGGTCTGGTCATGACCGCCACCGCGCTGAGAAGCAGCGGCAAGGCCTATACCGATGAGGAGATAAAGCGCGAGATTTCCGGCCATCTGTGCCGCTGCACCGGGTATCAGAACATCAAGGCGGCGGTCAGAGAGTCATTGAAGAGCGAGTGAAGGGAGAATGGGGACACACGACTGTCCCCTTGTGCCTAGCCATTGCCTCAGTCGTTGCCGTCGGGGCGATCCCGATCGTCCGCGCTCGCGCTCGCGCTCATGCTCGTGCCGTTGCTGGTCCGCCGTGCGGCAGCGGAATGCCCCACCGCGCCGAGCGTCCGCCTGTCAGCGCCCCGCGGCCCCCAACGCCTGCTTCAGCCGCCCCGCCCAGGGGCCGACGGAGTCGCGCTCGGCATACGCGTGCATCACGCGCAGGGCCTCGGCGCGCCGGCCGACCTGGTAGAGCAGCAGCGCGCGGTCGTAGAGTGCGATGGTGTACGTAGGGTCGCGCGGGTCCACGGCCAGGAACTGGGCGATCGCCTCGAGCCGCAGCGCGCGGACGCGCTCGGGGTCGGGCTCGGCGTCCGCCTGGAGGGCCAGCGCCACGCCCAGGCCGAGACGCGCCTCGGGCGAGTCCGCGCCCCGGTCGGTCACCGCGCGGTAGCGGCGCTCGGCGAGCGCGTGGCGCTGGCGCGCGAGGTCGAGATGGGCGAGGGCCACCTCGAGGCGGGGATCGTTCCGGTGGCGCGCGCGTGCGCGCTCGAGCAGCAGGACCGCGCGCCCGGCGAGTCTCTCTTCGTTGGCGCCGAAGACGGCACCCGGAGGCGCTTCGCCGGCGAGTGTCGAACGGAAACGCAGGGCCCCCGTGCGCATCGGCAGGCGGGCGTGCAGGATCGCGCTCGCGGCGGTCGCGTCCGCGTCGTCGGGCAGGCCGGCGAGGAGCCGCGGCGGGACCAGCACCGAGACCGCCGCGATCACGGCGAGCATCACCATGAGCGCGATGAAGGCAGCGATCGCGAGCACCCGCCAGCGGAGGCGGCGCTCGATCTCGGCGACGGGGGCGGAGGTGGGGGCGGGCTCGGTCATGGCGGTGCCGCGCATCCTAGCCCGCCGTCCGCGGGCGCCGCCAGCACGGCCGGCCCGCGGGCGACCGCCCGGACGGGTGTTGTACGCGGCCCGGTGGCTCCGGGGACGCGCCGACGCGGCGCCCGGACCGTACGTGGCTCCGCATCCAATCGATCCATTGCCCGGCCGCATTCTTCCTGATACGTTTGGCGTGCTCGGCGGCGCCGCCCCGGAGCCATCTTCGCCGCGCGGCGGGAAGGAGCCCTAGCGCATGGCCGTCATCCGATTCCTGCAGGTCTCCGATCTTCATCTCGGCCGCCCCTTTGGCTGGCTGCCGCCGGACAAGCGTGCCGACCGGCGTGGTGACCAGCGCCGCGCGCTCGACCTGTCCGTGCGCCAGGCGATCGAGCGCGGCGCGCACGCCATCCTGGTGCCGGGCGACCTCTTTGACCTCGACTATGTGGACGCCGACACGCTCGCCTTCGCGGTGCACGCCTTCGGCGTGAACGGCTGCCCACCGGTCTTCATCGCGCCCGGCAATCATGATCCCTGCTCGACCACGAGCCCGTACTGGAATCCGGCGCTGCTCCAGGCGCGTGGCTTCGCCTGGCCGGCGCACGTCCACGTCTTCGACTCGCCCGAGTGGACGGCGGTGCCGCTCTCGGGCGTGGACGCGGTGTGCATCTGGGGGCGCTGCTCGATCCAGGGCGTGGAATCGGCGGCACGGCCGCTCGCGCCCGAGGCCCTCGCGCCGCTGGCGGTCGTCGGGGGCGGGGGCGTGAACGTCGCGCTCTTCCATGGCTCGCGCGAGGGCTTCCTCCCCCCCGGACAGAAGCCGGTGGCGCCCTTCTCCGATGCCGAGGCGCTGGCCTCGCCTTTCGACTACCTCGCGGTGGGTCACATCCACGCGCCGGGGAGCCTCGATGGGGCGCCCGGCGAGGGCGGGTCCGGCAGCGTGCGGCTCGCGAACGCGGGCGCGGCGATCTCGCTGGACGTGAGCGAACTGGGCAGGCACGGGGCGTATGAGGTCCGCATCACAACGGGCGCGGGGCCGCCCCGCGTCGAACTCGAGTTCATCGAGTTGGACCGGCGGCGGGTCCACGACGTCACCGTTGACGTGACCGGCGCCAGCTCCGCCGAGCAGGTGGATCGCCGCGTGCTGCGCGCGTTCGACCAGGTGGGTGCGGGCGACGCGGACCTCGTGGTGGTGCGGCTCGCCGGCCGGCTCGCCCGCGGTGTGCGCTACGCCGCGCCCGGGCCGGAGCTGCGGCCGCGCGCCTTCCACCTGCGTCTCGATTCGCGCGCCCTGCGTCCCGACCATGACCTGGCGGCGCTGCGCGCCCTCGATCCGGTCACCACCGAGGACCGTTTCGCGCGCGTGCTGCTCGAGCGGCTGGACGCCGAGACCGACCCCGCCCGCCGCGCGGACCTGGAGAGCGCCCTGTTCTACGGGCTCGACGCGTTCCGCCTGCACGAGATCGTGCCCGCCTACGAGGAGCTCGGCGGATGAGGCTCCTGCGGCTCAAGGTGGACGGCTTCGGCCCGCTGCGGGGCGAGTATCGCTTCAACCCCGGCCGCGTCACGCTGGTCGTGGACCGCAACGAGACCGGCAAGTCGACCCTGCTCGCCGCCATCTCGGCCGCGCTCTACGGGCTCGATGACGATCGCCGCAGCCACAAGGTGGTCACTCCAGTGGACCGCTGGCGCCCGTGGGATGGCGGCCCCTATCGCATCGAGCTGGAGCTCGAGTGCGAGGGCGAGGTCATTACGGTGAAGCGGGACTTCGAGCGAGGCACGGTCGAGGTCTGGGACGAGCGCGGCCGGGAGGTCACGGCCTCGTTCCGCGAGGGCAAGGAGGACTTCCCGGTGGGGAAGAAGCTCCTTGGCCTTGACGCCGGCGAGTTCGAGAAATGCGCGCTGGTGCGGCAGGGGGAACTCGACCAGGTGGTCCCCGGCGACGAAAAGGCGCGGCGCGGCGGCACGTTGCAGGCGCGCCTCGAGAGCGCAGCCGACACGCGCGGGGGCGACACCAGCGCGGCGGAGACGCTGCAGGTGCTGCAGGGTGCGCTGCGCAGGTACACGAGCGACGAGGTGGACTTCACCGGCACGGTGGAGAACGCCATCGCGCGCCTGGAGCTCAAGCGCGAGACCATCGCGAGCGAGCTCAAGACGCTCGATCACGACCGCCAGCAGGTCAGCGGGCCGCTTGACGCGCTGGCGGGGCTCGGCGCCGAGGAACAGGCCGCGCGTGAGGCGATCGCGCGGCTCGAGGCCGAGCGGCGCGCCGCCGTGACGGGGGACCTGGCGCGCCGGGTGGATGAGCACCGCGGGCGGCGCGAGTCACTGGCGCGGCTGCGGGCCGAGGCCGAATCGCTCGCACCGTACTGGCACCTGCCGGTCAACGCCGAGGCCGACCTGAGAGAGACCATCGTGAAGCACGAGGCGGCCCTGAAGAACCTGGCCGCGCGCGAAGCGCGGCGCCTGGAGGAGCAGGGCCGGCGCCGCGGCGAGTTGGAGGCGACGCTCGAGAGCCTCAGGGTCCATGAGGGCTGCTCGATCGAGGACGCCGACCGCCTGGTGGCGCTGGCCGCTGAGCTGCGCCGGCTGGCAGAGGACGAGGAGCGGTTGTGCGGCGAGATCGCCGGCCTGCGCGATTCGCTGGGCCAGCGGGGCTACGAGCCCACGCGCGTCGAAACCCTGGCCGCGCGCTTCGGCTCGCTCGATGAGGAGCAGCAGAAGCTGCTCGGCGGCCAGGCCGCGCGGGCCCTCGCGTTCCAGACCGAGGTCGCCGACCTCGAGCAGACGCGCACCGGGAACACCGAGACGCTGCGCCAGATCGACGCGCACCGCGCCGGGCGCAAGCTGCCGGGCTGGTTCCTGGCGGCGCTCGGAGTGGGCGCGACGATCGCCGGTGGCGTCCTGCTCGGCATCGGCGGCGACCCGCGCATCGGCACGTCGCTGCTGGGTGGCGGCCTGGTGTTCGGCCTGCTTGGCGTCGTGCTGGTCGCCTTGGCGGAGGGGGCGCGGCGCGAAGAGCGCCTGCAGGCCCTGCGCCAGCTGACCGATGCGCAGCGGCGCATCAACGCGCTGCGCACCCAGCGGGCCGAGAGCGAGGTCGGACTCGAGGAGTTGGCCGGCCGGCTTGGCTATCGCGCCGCGGTCGAGTTGATGCGCGACTGGAACGAGTACCAGAGCATGCAGGATGAATCGAATCCGGTTCAGCGCGCGCAGAACCGACTGGAGGCGCTCGAGGCCCGGCGTCTCGAGACGCTGGCCGAGGCGCGCCGGCGGCTCGATCGCGCCGGCGGCGGCCCTTCCGAGCCGGCCCACCTCGAGAGCGTGGCGGCCGGCATCCGGCACCTGGCGGCGGTGCGGCAGAGCCTGGCCGAGCTCGAGAAGAGCTGGTCGTGGGTGGACGAGGAGAAGCGGCTCGACGAAGCGGCCGTGGCCGGGCTGCAAGAGCG
>Ga0315273_10012991_pt1 | contig 10686 bp, 11 predicted proteins | sample YL17G02_0_MG_FD_205753 | JGI IMG/M metagenome (GOLD analysis project Ga0315273, IMG submission 205753) | Sediment microbial communities from Yellowstone Lake, YNP, Wyoming, USA - YL17G02_0 | ecosystem: Environmental > Aquatic > Freshwater > Lake > Sediment | place: USA: Wyoming | collected... | reverse complement strand
ACCATGGGTTTCACAGCCCAAAACATGCCCCACAAGGAGCCGATCAGCAGAAACGCCCCGAACACCTTGGACGTGTCCGAGCGCATGTGCGCCATCGAGTTGCCCAAACCGGCGAGCGACGCCGAAAAGATCGCGCCGCGCCACATCGAGTCGTTGTCTGCCTTGCCGGCCACGAACCCGATAATCCCGCCGCCGATACCCGCACCAAAGGTCGACGCCATCGTCACGGCGAAGGGTCCAAGCTCATCCGTACCCGGGCCGACGCCAGGATTGCGGAGGTCGCCCATGCCAACCAGCTTCACCCCAAACCCACCAAAGCGCGCGGGATTCACCGCAGCGGAATCATACGGACTCTCCGCGTTGACCCAGCCAAGACCGCGATCCGCCCCGAACTTCTCCGTGTAGATCGGAGCAATCTGTTGCACGGTCCTCATTCAGTCCTCCAGGTGCTCAACCAACATTGCGAACGTCGCCATGCCGCCACCCTGCTCGGCGCTCGCGTAGACCGCCTGCTCGGGCCCGAGGTGAAAGAAAATCGTCGCCGACGGCGGCAACACCGGCCACTTGTACTGCGTGCGATTCAAGCCGGCGACAGCGACAGCTTCGTCAATCGACAGCAATACCCGTGGGGCGTCTGGTGTCATCACGGTGACCCGTCGCAGTCCCGGTTGCGTTGCGGGCGCAAGCACCGGCCCGTCGCCGAGCGCAATGGCGTTGATTGCCGATCGACCTTGTTGGTCAACCGTCACTCGCAGCAGCTCTGTTGGTGCCGTCAAACGCATCAAGTCACCATGATGTACCCGGTCAAGCCCACGCACAGTACAGGATCAATCTGCAATGTCGTCCGAGGCTGCACTTCAATCGTCATGCCCTCGCCGGGTTCCCAGATGAAGCCATCCCCAGGCAGCTGACAGACCACCGCTCGGCCGGTCGTCACGCCAACAAGGCTTGCCTGCGCTCGCTGCTGATTGATCGGCGCAGTCGGCCCTGCGAACCACCAGGTGTTCGTGCCGTTTCCGACCTGTTTGATGTTGAGCCGCAGGTTCGACAAGACGCCTTGCGGAGTGATACCTGCGGTCCGCGTCTCACCGGCGACCTGGACTTGCATGTCCGTAATGACAATCGGCTCGAGGCCGTCGTTGCGGAAGTCCACCGTCGACAAGTCAATCGGCGCTAGGCTCGTCACGTCGCGAGTGCCTTGCAGCATGTAGGGCCGCCGGCTCAAAGACCCGATGCCCATGAACGTCACGGTCACCGGGATCGACTGCCCAGCTGCCGGTGCGACCTGCAGCGCGACAGATACGATCAGCGTGTCACGCGCCGACAGCACAAACGGCTGTGCGTTGGCGACGAAGTCCCAGTGCGCTGTGCCCTCATCGGTCGGATTCGGGGTCGCAGTGGCTTTGTTGCCCCAGGTCGAGCAGGCCACAAACTGCGCGTTCATGAAGAACTGGTCGTGGAACATCAGGCGCATGCCGACGAGCGACGTCAGCAAGTCAATCCCCGGAGTCACGCCGTCCTTGTCGACATGGCGCATCGCTGCGAGCACATGCGTGATGCGCAGCGGCCACGGCTCACCGTTGATGAAGGTGCCGGGACTGCCGGGTCCAATCATGTCGGTCGACCGCGGAACAGTGATCTCATCGAACAGCATCCGCGGCTCGTTGATCACACCTTGGCGAATGAGCCCGTCACGCGCAGTGCGCAGGACGTGATCGACGTAGTCGGGAGCACCTTTGGATGGGATCGGCATGCTTAACCTTCAATTGTGGCGTACCCGTTGAGGGCGACACCAACACGATACATCGTGCTCTCGGCCTGACTGATAAACGCCGGAAACTCCAGCTCCACGTCCAACTGCTCCCCAGGCCCCAATTCAATGGGCTCCTGCAAGCGCACTACATTCGCTGGGGTGATGGTATCAAAAACCAACGCCAAAGGCGCGCCGGGTCGCCACCAATAGTGCCCGCTCGACCCGCCATCCGTCGCACGGATTCGACAGCCCGTGCGCATTGCAAGCGGTGACGCCGGCGCCGCACCGTGCACAGCAGCGACCTCGAGGTCGTACGCGAACTGCGCGATCGTAGTCCGCATGCCGACGATCTCCGTCGAGCCGCTGCGTGTGGCCTCTTGCGCCGAGAACGTGGTGTTACGCTGACCCTTCCAATCAGGCACGTTGCCGCCGGCGGGGAAGCGTGACCCCGGAAACCACCAATTCGTCGTGCCGATCGCAGGAGGCGCCGCACCACCACCAGCCGTCAACGCATCCGCGAGGTAGGGCCAGTCCTCAATCCCTGGCAGGTCGTTCCCCGTGTACACAGCCAGCTGGACCGTCCGCGAGCGCATCGAACTGCCGGTCAGACCGCCGAGCTCGACATACCCCATCTCGATGAACGTCGGGGCTGTCTCGGCCTGCGCGTCGTTCGCGGTATGCGCCGACACGTCCCACTCGATCTTACCGTTCTTCGGCAACAACAGCGGCTTGTCAAAGTCGAGGTGGCACTGGCCGTACAGCGACGACGGGCTCATCGGCGCGCCGTATGCGCCCTGCGGCGGTGTTGCGTGCTGCCCAGTCGAGGCGGCTGGAATGCTGCCGATCAAAACCATGTTGCGGTTCAGGTGGTACCGCTGCGGAACGCTGACCCGAATTCCGATTTTGTTAATGATCCCACTGTTCACCACAAGCGGGTTGGCGACAGACTGCGCACGCAGCAGGTAATTGATGCCGCCGAACGCAAGCCGGTTGATCGTGATCGGCCAGCGCTCACCGTTGTAAAAATGCCCCTTGTTCGTGCGCACGCGCTGCGGGGTGTTCTTCGACTCGACCGTTTGCACGGTCCAGAAGCTGCGCGGCTCGTGAATCACTCCGTCCATAGTTCACACACTCAAGGCAGACTGCTCTCGATTAGCTCTTGCGCAATCAAACGGTTCGCCAAGTACTTGGTCAACCCTCCAAGCACAGCACCTGTGACCGACGCCCACATCCAACCCTGCTTCGGACCAAGCGGCACAGCCTGGTACACCAACGGCAACGTCGCCACGCCGAGGGCTATAAACGTGCCGACCAGCTCCTCGCGACTCGCCGTCTTGATCGCACCCGCAGCGCTGCTGAAGTCCATGCCGCCGACGCCCGACAGCGCGTGCTGCATCCGCGGGCTGTACCCAGACGTTCGAACTTTCCACGGCTGCGCCACTCACACCTCCCTAAACAACTACGCCCCACCGGCTAAAACACCGAGGGGGCGCAATCTTGACTACGAGGCCTGCGCCTCCGCGACCATCACGCAACCGGACGACGCTTGACGCCGTCGAGAATCATCTTGATGCGCCAGTCCTGGTCGACGTTCGTCAGCGCACCACCTGGCGTGGTGAACTTGCCGTACATCACGCGGTCTGAGTGCACCATGACCGGCATGGCCCATCGACGCTGGTTTCGCACGGGATTGATATCCCCCGCGGTACCGTAGTTGAGGTTCATGGTCACAATGCCGCCGCCGAGCGCGACGTCGAGCGAGTCGCCCGAGCCGTACGCAACCGCGCCGATGCCCTGGCCGTAGTACTCGAGCGGTGCGCTCGCCATCGGCTTGCTGATGTTCGCACCGACGAAGAACTCCTGCATGAGCAGCAGCTGCATCCAACGCAGGTTCGTGCCGGTGAAGATCGGTGACGTTGCCATCACCTGCGTGTTGCCGTTGGTCACGGGCGCCGGCGGCGAGTTCTCAATCGCCCAGAACTCGTTGGTGATCGCAAACACGACGATCGCTTCGTCATGATTCGCGCGGGACTTCGTGGTCCAGTTCGTGTCGGACTCCGTGGCCATGCGAGCGCCACCAGTAACCGCACCGGCCTGCGGGACGCGATCGCCGACCACGTACGAGAACGCACGCAGATTGACGTTCGCGCCTGCAGCGCCTTCCACAACCGAGAACGAGGGCCAGTGGAGCCACTCTTCGAGGTTGAAGCTCTGTCCGTCGGGCAGCCTGATCTTTTGAATCGCCATGAGTCTTTCCTTTCAGGCCACGGGACGACGACGGTAGCCGTCGAGGTAGCAACGCAATCGAATGCGCGCAGCTGCTGCGAGGTTGAGGCCGACGACCTGGCCCATGCCGCTGCGGAACGTCAGCTGGAAGCCCTCGCCGCCAGCGATGTACAGCTCAGACGCGAGCTCGCGACGACCGTCAACAGACGGCGAGCCGTTGTTGGCGACCACCGAACCCGTGACGCCACCCGAGACGTTCGTCACGCCGCCCGAGTACATCGAGCTCACGCCCATGCCACCCGGCCAGTACGAGATCGTGCTCCTGGTGTACTCCTTGACCGACGCAATGCTCAACAGCATGAGCAGGTCGCGCTGTAGGCGCAGCATGTTCGGCAGGTCGACGTGCGGGTTGTCGGTGTCGGGGAACGACGCCGTCGAGGCCTGCACGCCGATCTTGAAGCAACTCACACCGATCGTGTGAATCACCAGCTCTTCGTTCTCGGGCAAGCGATTGCCCTCGCCGTCGAGGTTCGTGTCGATGAGCGTCGATTGACGCGGGCCGACCGAACCCGGCACCGTACCACCGCGACCGTAGCTGAACGCCACGATCGCCGGAAACGGGCCGGCTGCGATCTCCACCGTCGAGTACAGCGGTTCTGCCGAGGTCCACTCGCCAGGAGTGACCACGTTGCCGCCAGGAAGCCGAACTTTCCAGACTTGAGCCATTTCGGACCTCCTTCAGCTGACGGGACGCTTGTACAAGCCGTCCAAGTTGATCTTGATGCGCGCGAAGACGACTGACGGATCCCAGCCGGGGTCATCACTTGCACCTGGCGGTGTCAAACCGACCTCGAGGCCAGGAGCACTGACGGTGCCGTCGTCCACGTTGGTCATGAACACGCGGAACTTTTCCTGCCCGCCCATGTGCTGCGGAATCGTGAATGCCCGCACGGCGACCTGCTGGGCCTGACCCTGCAAGCCGGTCTGCACGGTGGCCGTCTGACCTTGAGCCACAACACCGAACCCGGTGTTGAAGTAACCAAAGCTCGCCTGCGCGTAGACCTTCTTCGAAATCTCGAGCGACAGCAGCGTGCGCATGCTCAACACCGCGAGCATCGTCGACGTCGCCATCGGCTCGGCCAAGAGGAAACCATCCAACGCATCCGGCTGTGCGAAGTCAGGTGCCTCCGCGTCTTGCACTCGGCGGCGGTAAACCTCCGGGCGAATCGCGTAAACCAGCATCTCCTCAGTCGAGGCCATGCTGCCGGGTGCCGCGAGGTTCGTGTCCCAGTCGTTCGCCGTGCGCTGGCTCGTGATCGGCACCGGCGAGAACGCAGGAACCGAGTCGCCTTGCACGTACTGGAACCAGTTCATCTCTTGGGTCGTGGTCCCGTTGAGAATTTCGATCGTGGAGAACAGCGGCTTGTCCGTCCAATCCACGAACGCGACCTCGCGCCCATCAGGCAACCGCATCTTTGTGATCTGATTCAGCATGTCTCTCTCCTGAGATCAGCGACTGCCCGCGAAGTGGAACCCGGGAGTACCAAACGCGCCCGGGTTGATTGCGCCGAGGTTGACGGTCTCGCCGTATGCCCCGAGCGGACCTGCGCCGTAACCACGGGAAGCTTGCGGCTCCATCGTGATCAAACCCATGCCTTGACGACCGGCGGACAGGCCGCGCATCGAGTACTCAGGCACGACCGCACGCAAACCTTGCGTTGCGCCAGCTGCCGGTGCCGCAGCAGCAGCTTCGACCATGGCTTCCGCCTTCATCTCAGCAGCCTTCTCGAGGCCCCACATCGCGCCGGCGGAGATCACCGAACCCGCGACGGCCGCCAAACCTTGGGGCTGCATCTTCATGGCGAAAAGAATCCCGCCGACCAGCATGCCCGCCGCGCCGCCATAGAGCGGGGCGTTCTTGAGCATCGACTGGTCCGACTCAGTCGTCGGCTCGACCATGTTCCGGATGCCGATCGCAACCGCAATGGCCACGCCGCCACCCAACAGAACCGGCAGGGTCGCGCCCAAGCCCGTTCGCGGATCTGAAAAGCCGCCCAGCCGGGAGACTCGAATGATCGAGCCCATGCCGCGACGACGACGACTACCCTTGCGACTCTTACGACGTTTACGCGCCATGATCTCTATCTCCTCTTACGTTCGACAATCCGAAAATATCAACAGCCGTCGTACACGGCCTGTCACTTCTTGCGTTTGCGCCACACCGCGTAGCCCAACGCCAACCCGACCGCAGCCACCCCGAAGCCCCAATACAAGCCCCGGAATTCCAAATTCGCCTGACCACGCTTCGATGCCAGTGATACCCGCGACCACAACGCGTGCAAGCCACCCTGCAACTGCGCCAACCTGCCGTTCCAGCTGTCCTGACCTTCATCCACCATCGACGCAAGGTCGGCATGCAGCACCAGCAGCTGGTCATGCAACCCGTCGAGCTCGGCCTTCAGACCTGTAATGACAGCGGGATCGACCCGCAGCTCCTGCGCAGTGGTCAGGTCGTTCTGAACCTGAATGATTGTGTCCTCCGCAGCCGACCACGCGCCCTCGAGCGTCTGTTGCACGCCAGGACTCAACGTACCGAGGTGTCGGATAGAACCTCTCACGCCCGACCCTTCTTCCGCGACATCCACCACAGCGCGCCGCCCAGCACAATCGCGCCTCCAATGAGCGCCGCCTTCGGCATGCCGCCACTCACAGGCGAAGCCACCACCGAGGACGTGTTCGCCTGGAACTTGTACTCCGTCACAGGCACACCCGGCGGCGGAATGTCCACCACCAGGCCGGGAACGTCCTTCACGTCAAAGTCGACGTCAGACACCGGCGGACTCCCACCAGCACCCTGACTAACCGGCGAGTTCACATCCGACAAGCTCTCGGCGACAGAGTTCTGCGACACTATCGACCCAGGAACCTGTGCAGACCCATTGCCAGGATCTGTCACAACCGCCGGCGCTGTCGTCTCCGGTGTGTACATCGCCGACACAGCGGACTGGTTCTGACCCAGCCAAGCAGCCATCCCGATCGAACCGTTCTTGACCGCCGCGTACTTCGGCGGTCGGGACTTAAATCCCGACGCCCCGCCAACACCGGTCACGAACGCCAACGCGTAAGACGTCTTCGGCCCGTACTGCCCATCCACCGGCAACGCCACGAAGGGCCCGGGCATCTGACCTGACCGGTACAACGAATTGATCTCGGCCTTGATGCCGTTCCAGGCTGTCTGAAACGCGGCGACGGACGCCAAAAACGTCCCGAGCTGCGTTTGAGCAACCTCGACGATCATTGCCTGCGCAGCCGCAGCTACGCCGATCAATTTGTTTTCCTGATCAGGTGACAAGCTCACGGGAACCTCCGTGAACGACTATCGGCGGCTGCGACGACGACGGCTCGTGCGCTTGCTCGCGGCACTGCGCGAACACGAGACGAACCGACCCTTGCTGTTGCGACAGCGACGACCGGACGAACGACGCTTGCTGGATGAACGACGACGACGAGTGGCCATGTTTCTCTCTCCTACTTGCGCCGAGTAGTTCGACGCTTCGACTTCTTCTTCGTGATCTGACCCAACGAGTTTCGACAGACCGTCCGCCGAACTCGCTTCCCTGACGGCAGGCGAATTGTCTGCTGCTTGCAAACAATCCGACCCGACGCACGCTTCTTCGTACTCTTGCGAGTGCGCTTCCGCGAACTTTTCTTGCGCGACTTCGACTTGGTCGCGCGAATCCCCGACACCGCAAGCGGCTGGTTGTTGTCAATCCGAGCCTGCGTGAAGCTTGGACCAAGCTCACGCCGATACGGTGGCAGCAGGCCGGGTGCGATGTTCGACAACGCTCTGCGGTAACTGCCCGCAGCACGCGAACCAGCTGCCGGCGCAAGCGGCGACAACTGCATCCGACCCAACCCCAACAACGGTGACGGACGACGCCGAGGCTGAAATGAGACGTTCCGCATGGGGTACTTAGCTCGAGGCGTGAAGGCCATCTACGGGGAGTCTAAGAGCAAGAACAGCAAGTGGTCAACGCTTCCGAGTCTTCTTCTTGCGTGCAACTGTCAGTGCCACGGCTAGCAAAAGTCCGATCCCTACAATCGGACCCCACGTCTCCGCCGCACTCTTCGGCTGTGTGACAGGTTTCGTACCTGTGTCACTCGTCGGAGGCGGCTCTGGGAGATCAACCGGCTGTGAGTTGTGCTCTATCGGCGGCAACGGTGGTGGAGGTGGTGGTGCTTGCGGTGGCGGTGGCGGTGGCGGTGGCGGTGGCGGTGGCGGTGCAGCGCCGCAGGTACTCGCGTACTTCAACCAGCGGTTGTACGCATCGCTGTCGCCCTTAGCCATCGCACAGCACAACGCGACGTACGTCGCCTTGTCCGCAGCACTCGTGCACTTCGGGAACGACCCCGTCATGTTCAGCGCCGAACTCGCACACGGCGCGCACGGGTCTGTCACCTTCGGTGCCACCGTCATCGTCTGTACAGACGCGTATGAAATGGGCGTCGAACCCAACGTCGGGCCCCAGCTCGGTGTCATTACGATCATGATCGACCTCCAAAAAAACTTCGCAACGGATTGAACGGCGAAAGCACGCTACCAGTAAACGCCCTCGAGGCCGACAGCGCTCGCAGCGGATTCACCCCATGGACCACACCATCAGTCAGCACAGACCACAGCGTCCCAGGCTCGCTCGGCACGCTCGGCAATTCCTTCGGACGCAAACCACAAGCTTTTACGTTCACGACGTACTGCGCCCACATGGCCACGCCGGCTTCAATCGTCAGCTGCTTCAGGCTGACAGCTCGACAGATCTGCTGCCACATCGGCAAGTCAGCCACCGTCACGCAATCCGAGTACTGCGGATTGTCGAGCGCCCACTGCAACGCCAACGCATTGCAGGAATCCACTACCGACGTCGCCGCCGTGTTCCGCGCCACAGTCAGCGCCGGCAACTTCGCAGGCTCAAACGCAGCCGCATACGCAGGCATGTGCTTTGCGCAAGCCGGCAGCGCCTCGTCTTTACAGACCGTGCAAAACACCTCGTCACCACCAACGCGGATGCTCTCCGTAACACACGTACCGAGCGGTTTACGCGGCGCCGACACAGCCGGCACTTTCGCGGTGAACAACCCCGGCAACAGCGACTCGTAGTTCGCGGCTGCGACACCCCACCGCACCCAAATATCCATGGTCGAACCCGTCGGCGCGAACGACCAGCCCGCAGCCGTCAACGTGCGCGCTACTGGCGACGTCAACGGCTTGAAAGGCCAGTACGTTGCACCAGACGCAACCCCAATAACCCCCATCAATAGACTCCCAACCTCCAGCATGCCCGAAACGACCTGTCCAAATACCGGAACCTTCTTAATGTACTTCAGACTTTGCTGAAGACCTACGTTAGCCGCGTCGCACAGTGCGCCGTTACCGCAATCCATCGAAGGATTACGTGCGGCAGCTTGTGCCCTCGCATTGAGAGCTGCCTGATTAGCTGCCACCAAGTCCTTGTAGTCCGCAGCTGTCACATGCTGCATGGACAACTCAGTACCTTTCGCGCCCCACTTTTGCTGCACGTACGTCTGACCGCGAGACGCGTACTCCTGATCAATCGTCATCGCCGACCCATTGGGCATCATGCGCGGGCCCTCTGCCGCGATGTGATCTGCAACCACTGTCGACAACACCGTCCCGTAATCAAGCGTGAGCAGCTTGGCCGCATACGCGCGCACAATCTCAGCACCCCACCGCAACGCAGGAACCGCAACAACACCCGTACCCTCTGAAAGAAAGTCAACGGACGCCGCAGAGGACTTCGCCGCACCTGCGAGATACTGCGACAACAGCATCTCGCTACCCGATTGCTTCTCAACAGCAGACTGGGCGAAGTCGCGAGCCGCAAACAAACGCCACTGCATGACCGCCATCGCCATTGGAGGATCTGCAGCGTAGAACTGCACATCACCCTTGTCGCGATTGTCCTTCGACCCGAGCCAGCGGCTCGACCAACTCGCGCTCCAAGGCTGCACCGTGTCGAGCAACAAACCCCACAACGTGTTCTCGCGCTTCGTGCTCGCACGCGCATACGTCTTGCCGACCCAGAAGATCGGCAGCGTTGAGAACGGCGACAACAGCAGCGAAGACGCCTCCGCGTCCCTCAGAAAGCCAGGACTCCCACCCTGCTTCCACAAAGCATCCAACGCCGAGCGCTTCGCAGATATAAGCTCAAGCGCCTGCCCCCAGCCAATCTCACCAAACTGCTGCGCCAAACCATGAGCACTCAACGGCTTCGACGCATCAAGGCCCTCGAAGCCGGCGCGCAAACGCCGATTGCGCGTAAAGCGTATATCCGCAGAGCCAGCGAGCTCAGACCAATTCACGTTCAACGCAAACAGCGCGTAACTCACATGCGCCCAAACGTCGAGCGTCCACACGACACGCGCCTCTGCACTCGCACTCAAAGCAGGCTCGTTGCTTAGAGCCTGATTCAAATACCGCAGGCACCATTGGTAGTACTCACGAGGAAAGCACAGCTGCGCACTCGCCAACGTCGGCTGCACCGCGAACTCCAACCATGCCGGCGGACACCGCTGCGGGTAAATGTCGTCTGAGCCCGAGAGGTCGCACGTAATCGCGACCACCTTGCCAACAGCACCTGGCACGATCGGCTGCGAATCTCGCAGCGACTGCATCGCGCTCCAGTACTTGA
>Ga0315273_10012990_pt1 | contig 10687 bp, 12 predicted proteins | sample YL17G02_0_MG_FD_205753 | JGI IMG/M metagenome (GOLD analysis project Ga0315273, IMG submission 205753) | Sediment microbial communities from Yellowstone Lake, YNP, Wyoming, USA - YL17G02_0 | ecosystem: Environmental > Aquatic > Freshwater > Lake > Sediment | place: USA: Wyoming | collected... | reverse complement strand
GTGGGCGAAGGACGTGCAGGTGATAATCGAAGGGCCGGGCCACGTGCCGCTGGACCAGATCGAGATGAACGTGCGACGGCAACAGGAGGTGTGCAAAGGCGCGCCCTTCTATGTCCTGGGCCCGCTGGTCACGGACATCGCCCCCGGCTACGATCATATAACGTCGGCCATCGGCGCGACCGTCGCCGCCTACGCCGGGGCCAGCTACCTGTGCTACGTCACGCCCCGCGAGCACCTGGGGCTGCCCAGCCTGGAGGACGTGAAGACGGGCGTCATCACCTATAAGATCGCTGCCCACGCCGCGGACGTCGCGCGTGGCCGAAAGGGCGCTCGCGACCGCGACGACGCGATGTCCCGCGCCCGCTACGCCTTCGACTGGGAGTCGCAGTTCGCGCTGTCGCTCGATCCGGAGACGGCGCGTCGCTATCACGACGAGACGCTCCCGGAGGGTTATCCTAAGGAGGGGAACTTCTGCTCGATGTGCGGACCCAAGTTCTGCCCCATGCGCATGAGCCATCAGATCGCCGAGGAAAACGCCGAAAAAGAAGGTGCGGCGGAGAGATGAGCGAATTCGCCTATCCCAAGTACCACGCGATACTGGCCGCCGCGGCCGTCGTCTTCGATGAGGGGCGATTGCTGTTGTTGGAGGATCGCTGGGGCCGCTGGGGACTGCCTTCGGGCTTTCTCGAAGCGGGCGAATCGCCGGAGGAGACGCTGCGCCGCGAGATTCGCGAGGAGCTGGGCGTCGAGGCGGAGGTGCTGACGCCGTCGCGGACCGAAATCGACTGGCAGGGGCCGGAGGGGACGGTGTTCGTCCTCTTCCATTACAATGTATCGCTGCTGAGCCGCGACTTTACGCCGAACGAGGAGGTTGTGCGCTACCAGTGGGTGGCGCTCGACGCGCTTGATCAGTACAACGTCTGGCCGAATGTCCTGCGCCTGGCGCAGAGCATAAGCGTTTAGCACATCAAAAAATGGGAGTGCAGAGGGCAAAGCCCGCTGCCAGGGGTCTGGGGGTGTCCCCCAGATATGATAATAATGAGGCCGCGAGTCCTTCGAAGAAGGACGACGTGGCCGACGTCGCAGCCGCGGAGGATCGAGACATGGAAGACTACTTGGAGATAGCCGGCAAGAAGTTTCGCTCCCGCCTGCTCGTCGGGACGGGGAAATACCGCTCCCCGGAAGAGATGCAGGCCGCTCTCGAGGCGTCCGGCGCGGAGGTCGTGACCGTCGCCATCCGGCGACTCGACCTCGACAAGCCGGGGCAGAAGACGCTGCTCGACCACATCGATTGGAGCAAATACACTATTCTGCCTAACACCGCCGGCTGTCGCAGCGTCGAAGAGGCGCTGCTCATCGCGCGGCTGGGTCGCGAGGTCACCGGCTCCAACTGGGTGAAGCTGGAGGTCATACCCGACCCCAAGTACCTGCTGCCCGATGCGATCGGCACGCTGGAGGCGGCGCAGAAGCTTCTCGACGAAGGCTTCGTCGTCCTTCCTTACATCCACGCCGACCCCGTGCTGGCGGGTCGATTGCAGGACGCCGGCTGCGCGACGGTGATGCCGCTCGGCTCCGCCATCGGCTCCGGTCAGGGGATACTGACCGCTGAGGAGATACAGATCATCGTCGAGCAGGCGCGGGTGCCGGTCGTCGTCGATGCCGGGCTGGGCGCGCCGTCCGACGCCGCCCTGGCGATGGAGATGGGCGCGGACGCTGTTCTGATGAATACCGCCATTGCGGAGGCCGGCGACCCGGCGTTGATGGCGGATGCCATTCGCAAGGCGGTGGAAGCGGGACGGCAGGCGTATCTAGCCGGCCGCATCCCTCGAAAACGTTACGCTTCCGCCAGCAGTCCGACCGAAGGCCTGCCCGCCGTTGGGCGGGGTGTGCCCGGCCTGGCTGCCGGTGGATCGAATAAACCAGCGACGACCGGAGGAAGACTATGACCAATTTCATCGGTGGCCGGGTAGGACGACTGCGCCTGCCCAATCTCTGCCTGATAACGGATCGTGAGCAGTGCGGTGACAAACTCTTGGAGGACGTAGTCTCGCAGGCAATCGACGGTGGCGTACACGTCGTTCAGTTGCGGGAGAAAGACCTGCCGTCCGGCGAGTTGTTCGCCCTCGCCATGCGAATGCGGGAGGTGACGAAGAATCGCTCCCTGCTGCTGATCAACGACCGCCTGGACGTGGCGCAGGCCTGCGGCGCCGACGGCGCCGAGATGCCGGAAAGCGGCCTGCCGACGCCGGTCGCTCGCTGGGTGCTGGGTAAGCACTCCATTATCGGCAAGTCGGTGCACAGCGTTGAGGCGGCGCAGCAGGCGGAGCGGGACGATGCGGACATGGTCCTCATCGGGCCAGTGTTCGCCACACCGTCGAAGCCGAAGACGGCAGCGGCCGGGCTGAAGCTGATCAAGGAGGTCTCGGAGTCCGTCTCGATTCCGGTGCTTGCGGTGGGGGGCATAAGACCGGAAAATGCGGCTGAGGTTATAAAAGCGGGAGCGAGCGGCGTCGCCGTGATCTCGGCGATCTGCGCGGCCGATGACCCGAAGGCGGCGGCGCAGGCGCTCATGGAGGCGATGGCCGATGGCTGGAAGGCGCGTGTCGCCGCTGCGGCCGAGACCGCAAAGGAAGAATAGTGATCGAAGTGACGGTGAACGGTAGTCAAAGGGAATTGGCAGAGGAAGTTTCTCTGACAAGCTTCTTGGATTCGATTGAGGTCGATCTGCGTGCTGTCGCCGTCGCTCACAACGGCGAAGTGGTGCCGCGCGATCGCTGTGCGGAGGTGCGCCTTCGCGACGGCGATGCGCTGGAAATCGTGCGAATGGTCGGCGGAGGGTAACGTGAACGGTCAGGGAGAATCGTACGACGTCGCGATCGTTGGCGGAGGAGTCATCGGCTGCTCCGTGTCGTATTACCTCTCGAAAGAGGGCGCGAAGGTCGTCGTTCTCGAAAAGGGCGACATCGGCTGCGAGGCATCGTCGGCGGCCGCCGGAATGCTGACGCCGCTGGCGGAGGTCGAAGAGGGGGGCCCCTTCCAGGACCTCGCCGTCGCCAGCCTGCGGACGTTCCCAGCTCTCGCGGCGATGCTTCTGGAGGAGACCGGCGTCGATATCGAATACCTGCCCTCCGGCGTGCTGCGCGTCGCCTTCAACGAGGCGGAGGAAAAGCATCTGCGGTCCATTATGGCCGAGCCGCAATTGCTGAAGCTGGAATGGCTGGGCCCGGACGAGATACACGCGCTCGAACCCTTCGTATCGAAAGGCGTACGCGGCGCCCTCTTCTCGCCCGAAGAGCACCAGGTGAACGCGAATCGACTGGTGCAGGCGTTTGCGCAGGGAGCCGCGCGGCACGGCGCGCAGATCAAGCCCGGCTGGGCCGTCACCGGCTTCTCGCGGGAAGATCAACGTCCGACCGGATTGCAGACCAGCCAGGGGAATGTGACGGCGCGCAACATCGTGCTGGCCGCTGGGCCCTGGACCGCAGGCCTAGCGGGAATGCTGAGACTGGCTCTGCCCATATACCCGACGCGCGGCCAGATCGTCGCTCTGCCGGGGAAATCAGTGCTGCGACACATCGTCTGGGGCAGCGAGGGATACCTGGTACCGAAGGCGAACGGCCTGATCTTCGCCGGCGCTACGGTGGAGCGGGTCGGCTTCCGCAAGAATACGACGGTGCTTGCGCAGCGCAACCTGCTGCACATGGCGGAGACGCTTGTTCCTCGTCTGAGCGCCGCGTCGGTCGTCGATTGTTGGGCGGGGTTGCGACCCGGCTCGACGGACGGGATGCCGATCCTGGGGTCGCTGCCCGGCTGGGAAGGGTTGTTCGTGGCGGCAGGCCACTTCCGAAACGGTATCCTCCTGGCGCCGATAACCGGCCAGCTTCTGACGCGCTCGATCCTCGACGGCCATCCGAACGAGACGCTCGGCCCATTCAGCGCCGATCGCTTCGGCGGCTTCTCTCTCCACTAGAGCACGACGACAACTCACTACGCGGGAGAATCAAGCTTGCTCTAGCAGGCAGCCTGCCTGGGGTGGGACTGTGGGAGCTGCGACGTATTCTTGCGCGGAAAACGCCACACGAACGAAGTAGAACGCACGGCCAACTTCCCTCTGTGACGCCTCATCATCGCGCTAGCGGGAGAAGGTGCGCAGGCTTGCCCGCCGTAGGAGGACTCGCCTGCTACTCGAATGCGGCAGCTAGCCGTCGCGCCGCCCCTTCGACATCCTCCGCGCCGCAGACGGCGCTGATCACCGCTACTGCATCGGCTCCGGCGGCCAGCACTCCACGGATATTCCCCTCGTCGATGCCGCCTATCGCGACGATAGGGAGCGTGACCACCTGTCGTACTTCGCGCAGGCGAGCCGGACTGGCCGGTCGGGTGACCGCCTTGCTGCCGGTCGGGAAGATGGCGCCAACGGCGATGTACGACGCGCCGTCGCGCTCCGCCTGTCGCGCTTCGTCGACGTTGTTGGTGGAGACGCCGATCAGGAAGTCGGGCGGTGTCCAGGGCCGCACGCGCGCCGGCGGCAGGTCCTTCTGACCGAGATGAACGCCGTCGGCGGCGCAGGCGAGCGCCAGGTCAACGTGATCGTTGACGAAGAAAAGGGCATCGAACTCGCGGCAGAGGTCGCGTATCGCTGCCGCATCGGCCAGTTGCTCCCCCTTGTCGCGCGTCTTATCGCGCCACTGAATGATGCGGGCACCGCCGCGCAAGGCAAGACGCGAGACCTCGATGGGGTCGCGGCCGCGCGTCTGCTGCGGGTCGACAATGACGTAGAGGCCGCGTATCGCTGGTTCGTTCGACAAGACAAATCTCCCGTCTGCCGCGCTTATTCTATGCCGCTAGAAGGTTGGGAGGTAGGGGCAGGCGTGGTCGCTATCAGGCGTAGAAGGCGCTTCGCTTTCCCACAGTCCCACCCACAAGCGTTCCTGGCGAAGAAAGCGTGATTCTCCCAGGGGAGGTCGCGACCTCTGGCGCCGACGTATTGACAGGACCTGCCGACGCCTGCTTAGCTAAGGAAGCGACCACCTCGATTAGGACTTTCGCATGGACTCACACTTCGACGAAGCTGACGTGCGATTGCGGCCCTCGCCGGTGCCGGGCGTCAGTCGCAACGTCTTCGTCCTCGGCCTCGTCAGCCTGGCGAACGACATCGCCAGCGAGATGCTCTACCCGCTCATACCGATCTTCCTGACCGTCACGCTCGGCACGCCGGTCGCCTTCCTCGGCCTCATCGAGGGCATCGCCGAGGGCACGGCCAGTCTCATGAAGGTCGTGTCCGGCTGGTATTCCGATAAGCTGGCAGCGCGACGGCCGCTGGTCGCCGTCGGTTACGGGCTGTCGGTGATCGGCAAGCTGCTGCTGGCGACCGCCTTCCACTGGCCGCAGGTCCTCGTCGCGCGCACCGCCGACCGCTTTGGCAAGGGGGTGCGCACTTCGCCCCGCGACGCCCTCATCGCCGACTCGACGCCGCCGGAGTCATACGGCCGCGCCTTCGGATTCCATCGCGCGGCGGACACGACGGGCGCTGTGCTGGGGCCGCTCATCGGCCTGGCGATATTGGCGATCATCGGGCAGCAGCACCTGCGACCCGTCTTTCTCCTCGCCGTGATCCCCGGCGTCTTGAGCTTGTTCCTCATCGCCCTCGTTCGCGAGGGCCGGCGAGCGCCGTCGCCGCAGCAATCGACCGGCAAGGGCGGAATCGACCTCTCCGGCGCGCCACCTGTCTTCTGGATGTTCCTTGCCATCAGCCTCCTCTTCGGTCTGGGCAATTCCAGCGACACCTTCCTCATCCTGCGTGCCCACGACCTTGGCCTGGGGCTGACGATTGTCATTCTGATGTACGTGCTCTACAACGCCGCTTACAGTCTCCTCTCGCTGCCGGCGGGCATCGTCGCTGACAAGCTGAGCAAGCGGAGACTGGTCACCGGCGGCTTCCTGGTCTACGGATTCGTGTACCTGGGATTCGCGCTCGCTGGCGAGGGGTCGATGCTATGGCCGCTGTTCGCCGTCTACGGTGTCTACATGGCGCTGACCGACGGCATGGCGAGGGCGTTGATCGCGGAGTTGGCGCCGGCGGAGCGTCGAGGGACGTTTCTGGGGCTGTATCACACGGGCATCGGGCTGATGGCGGTACTGGCGAGCGTCATCGCCGGTGTCTTGTGGCAGGCGGTTGGTCAGCCGGCGCCGTTCTGGCTGGGCGCCTCGACGGGCTTCGCCGCCGCCGCCCTCATGCTGCTCCTACCGAAGCGTCATCCTGTTCGGCAAGCGGCCTGAGTTCGCTCAGAGTGAACGTTCATGCTCTCCCTACGCGCAGTTCATATGCCCTTTGACGTGCGGGAAAAGTATGCTATAGTAATCATACCTTTGAATAGGCATAATTAGGCACATCGCGAGAGGTGTTTACCGTGGGCAAGGCACTACGCGTAACAGTAACTATCCCCGAGGATATTGTGGCCGCCATTGACAGCGTCGCCAAACGGACGAGGGCGAGTCGCAGCAAGGTCATAACGCATATCCTGGACGAAGCCAGGCGCGACGAGCAGCGCAAGGCGCTTGTTGAAGGGTATCAAGTGATGTCTGCGGAAAACGCGGAGTTCGCCGAGTCAGCGCATGCTCTTTCTTCCGAAGTCTGGCCTGAATACAAGTCAGGCGAAACTGGAAAGAGCGAGGCTGGGGAGTGAAGGTCAGGCGCGGTCAGATCTGGTGGATTGATTGGTCGCCGTCGCGGGGCAGCGAGCAGGCAGGTATGCGTCCGGCTCTGATCGTTCAGAATGATGTTGGAAACGAGTACTCTCGTACAACGATTGTGGCCGCCGTGACGACAAGTATCAAGGGCGACTATCCGTTCCTGGTGCGCATCAGCGCCGGCGAGAGTGGCCTTCCCCATGACAGCGCTGTGAATTGCGCTCAACTCCTGACGGTAGACAAAGCGCGCCTGAGCGAGCGGTGCGGCCAACTGGATCGAGAGAAGATGGCGGCGATTGACGAGGCGCTAAAAGTCAGCCTGTCGATCACGTAGTCTGTTCTCCAGACCTACGTGTCGCGGCGAACAGCGCCGTTCTGGCTGGGCGCTTCGACTGGCTTCGCCGCCGCCGCGCTCATGCTGGCATTGCCAAGAAAGCCCGGCCTTCAGACCGAGCTTTCTTAGTCAATTCTTCCTCGTTTTTAGTCCTCAGTCGCTCTGATCATTTTCCTCAGATTCCGGTTCGTGCGTCTTCACGGCCTGGCAAGGTACGGTCACCCGCTTTCCTGAGGGATTAGTCTTGACGACGGTCTCGCCCTTCTCGCACTCCCCGTCACCGTCTTCGGGCGACTTCACGGGGTTGCTGTCGGGAATGCCTGCGATGTCGCGAGGGCCGGTCTCATCGCCGTCGTCGGCCTCTGGAGTCGCCGTCGGAGTGGCGTCGGAAACGTCTTCAGGCGTAGGAGTCGCTGTGCCCTCTTCACTGTCGGCGGGCGTGGGAGTAGCCGAAGGCTCAGCGTCCACGGGCGTCGACGTCGCTTCAGGTATCGCTGTCTCCGTGACCTCTTGCGACACTAGTGAGTTGCCTTCGGACTGAGCCGGCAACATGTCCTGAGATGCGAAAGCGCCTACCGCTGTGACAAGCGACAGAGCGCCGATAACGACCGGGACGATAGCGTGATGCCCGGCAAGTAGAAAGGAAAGGGGTTTCATCAAATGCCTCCTTGTTTTGTGGGATCTCCTATCGAAAGAATCGACACGAGCGCCGGGAACTGTGGAGAATTTCCCTTATCGCTGCCCTCTCAGATGATTCTATCACGACGGGCTTCGCCGCCGCCGCGCTCATGCTCTTGCTGCCGCGCCGACGAGCGTAGTATTCTGCACGTCAATGAGATCTTTCGTTGAGGATGTGTGACTTTTGGAACCCCCTGAATTTGCCACGAATGTTGAATTCTGGGTTAACCTCCTCTTGTTGGGCTCTATCTTTGTCGCCTTCGCAGCCGGCGTCACTACAATCTGGACGCGATGGATTGCGATTGCGACTGTCGCGCTGTTTTTCCTAGCCTATATTGCCATCATTGGGGCCGTCCTCGTTTGGACCTCTGTAACGAGCCCTGACTGTGCGTCCGCACAACATGGCGACTGTAAGGTAGCGGGATTCATCGTCATGTTCGCGGGTCCGATGTGGGGCTTCTTTCTTCTGGTGGTTATGCTGGCGGGGGCGATCATCGCCTCGTTCGCGCGATGGGGACTCCGACAAACCCGAGGCTTGATGCGCGAATCCTGATTGCCCGGAAAACAGCAAAGTAGTAGAAGGCTGAGGGATTCATCCCTCAGAAGCGTCCCATCTCCCGGCAGGCAAGGCCCTACGATAGCTTTCCGGCACCCCAGCCTGAAGGCTGGGGCATGCTCCAACCTTTAGGTTGGAGTGGCGGGTTCCCCGCTACGGATCACGCAGCACGGCCCCCGTATTCGCGCTGGTGACGAGCGACGCGTAACGGCGCAGCCAGCGACTCGGAATCTCCCGCACCGGCGGCTTCACGTTCGCCAGTCGACGCGCGATCTCTTCGTCCGATAGCTCGACGTCCAGTCGATGGTTCGGTATGTCGATGTGGATGAGGTCGCCGCTGCGCAAGGCGGCAATCGGCCCGCCCGCCGTCGCTTCCGGCGACACGTGGCCGATGCAGGCGCCGCGACTGCCGCCGCTGAACCGACCATCGGTTATCAGCGCCACTTTGTCGCCCAGGCCGCTGCCGACGATGTTCGCCGTCGGGGCCAGCATCTCCCGCATGCCGGGGCCGCCCTGAGGGCCCTCGTAGCGGATGACGGCGACTTCGCCCGCCTTCACGTCGCCGCGCAGAATCGCCTCGCCCGCCTCCTCTTCCGAATCGAAGACGTGCGCCGGGCCGCTGAAGACAAGCATCTTCGGGTCGACAGCGCCCGCCTTGACCACTGCGCCGTCCGGCGCGAGGTTGCCGAACAGGATTGCCAGGCCGCCGGTCGCGCCGTAGGGGTCTTCCAGCGAGCGAATGACTTCATGGTCGCGTATCTTCGCGCCGGCGATGTTCTCGCCCAGCGTCCGGAGCGTCACCGTCTTCTGGTCGAGGTCGAGGATGCCCGGCTTGCGACTCACCTCATTCAGGATCGCGCTTACGCCGCCCGCGCGGTCGACGTCTTCGACGTGGACGGTCGATGCGGGCGCGACCTTGCAGATGTGGGGCACGCGCGCTGCTATCTCGTTGATGCGCCGCAGCGGGTAGTCGATGTCGCCCTCGTGCGCCAGCGCCAGCGTGTGCAGGACAGTGTTCGTCGAGCCACCCATCGCCATGTCGAGGGCGAAGGCGTTATCGATGGCGGCAGGGGTGATGATCTGGCGCGGCGTCAGGTTCGCGTCGATCAGCTTCATGATCTGGCGCGCCGCCTCACGATAGAGCTGCTTGCGTTCCGCGGATTCCGCCAGAATCGTGCCGTTGCCGGGCAGCGCCATGCCGATGGCCTCGCAGAGACAGTTCATCGAGTTGGCGGTGAACATGCCGGCGCAGGAGCCGCAGCCCGGGCAGGCGACCGCTTCCAGCTCCGCCAGCTCTTCCGCATCGATGCGGCCGGCGCTGTAGGCGCCCACGCCCTCGAAGATGTTGATCAGGTCGACGACACGGCCGCTCGCCATCTTGCCGGCGCGCATCGGCCCGCCGCTGACGAAGATCGTCGGGATGTCGAGTCGCATCGAGGCCATGAGCATGCCGGGCACAATCTTGTCGCAGTTGGGGATGCAGATCATCGCATCGAAGCAGTGGGCAGCAACCATCGTCTCGACGCAATCGGCGATCAGCTCGCGGCTGGGCAGCGAGTACTTCATGCCGAAGTGGCCCATGACGATGCCGTCGTCGACGGCGATGGTGTTCATCTCGAAGGGGACGCCGCCGGCGTCGCGTATCGCCTCCTTCACCAGGCGGCCGACTTCCTGCAGATGCGCGTGGCCGGGCACGATGTCGGTGTAGGAGTTGACGACGGCGATGAACGGCTTGTCGAAGTCCTCCTCGCTGTGGATGACGCCGGTGGCGCGCAGCAAGCCTCGATGAGGAGCGTGTTCGAATCCCTTTTTGATCTGATCGGAGCGCATTTGAGTACCTTTCCAGTCGAGAGACGGTCGGAAAGCGGCCGTCTCCGTTTACGGTGATCTGCTATCGAATTGGATCGTAGGGCATCAGACCCCGCATTGACAAGGGAAGGCTTCCCTAGGGGGTTCGCCTATGTTCCGCCGGCGCAGTCGGTCGACATATTCGTTAAGGGCAGCCACGGCCGCGGCGGCTGTGGCGAACTGTGCGTTGAAGCGGGGGAGTATGGGGAAGATGATTGAGGAGCACGGAAGGCCGATGCCAGCGGTTGAGGTAGTGACCCAGAGTTATGCGATTACCGGTCGCTGTCACGGCCTGACCGAGCAAGTCCGGCTGATCGATATCCTCAACAACCCGGAAGAGACCTTCCTTCAGTTCTCTAACGTGAAGGTGCGCGACCTGCCTGGCTCGACGGAAGTGATCGCCGCGGAAGGCCCGTTCCTGCTGGACAAGAGGTCGATCATATTCGCGCGCTCATTGGAGTCGCCGGAGCGGGAGACGAAGCGGCGGGAGACCAATCGCGTCGACTACGTCGAGAAGGCTAAATCCAAGCTGCTGGTCTTCGCGCCCCCATTTCGAATCAGTGGGACGGCCCATCTTATCA
>Ga0315273_10012988_pt1 | contig 10687 bp, 10 predicted proteins | sample YL17G02_0_MG_FD_205753 | JGI IMG/M metagenome (GOLD analysis project Ga0315273, IMG submission 205753) | Sediment microbial communities from Yellowstone Lake, YNP, Wyoming, USA - YL17G02_0 | ecosystem: Environmental > Aquatic > Freshwater > Lake > Sediment | place: USA: Wyoming | collected... | reverse complement strand
GGGCGGCCTGTTTCCGCTGCCCAAGGAAATCCGCTTCGAGTGTTCCTGCCCCGACTGGGCCCGCATGTGCAAGCACGTGGCGGCCGTGCTGTACGGCGTGGGCGCGCGGCTGGACCAGCAGCCGGAACTGCTGTTCCGTCTTCGCGGCGTGGACCACGCCGAACTCGTGTGCGAGGAGGCCGCCCAGGGGGTAGCGGCCAGGCGATCCGCCGGCGCCCGGACCCTCGATGAAGGCGACGTGGCCGATGTCTTCGGCATTGAGATCGACCCGGCGCGGAAGCCGGCGCGTCAACGTCCGGCCGCCGGGGCGGACGCCGCCCGCAAAACCGTGGCCGCCCGGAAAACGGGCGGAAGAAAGGGTGCCGCCGCCAAACGTCCCGCCCGGCGAAAGGCAGGGGCCGGGAAAGCCTCCCGCAAGAAGGCGGCCGCCGGAAAACCCCGAGGACCGATAACGCCCGCGAAGAAATCATCGCCCTGAGCGTGGAGGACGAGGCCGCCAGCGGCGCGCTGCTCGACGCGATTCAGGGACGGGGTGCGTTCCGCTACTTCAAAGACCAGGTGCGAGAGAGGGGCCTGGCCGAAAGTTGGTATGAATTCCGTGACGGCCGATACCGGCAGATCGCCTTGGACTGGTGCGAGGAACACGGCCTGGAACTCGACACCGGCGCGTAGCGAGCTACTCCCTGCGTCTGTGTCCACAAAGCGAGAAAGGCGTTTCGCTCGCCAGGATATGGTGGGCGCTACAGGACTTGAACCTGTGACCTCGTGGGTGTGATCCACGCGCTCTAGCCAACTGAGCTAAGCGCCCACGCGACGGACTCCACGCCCCAAACTATACCGCCCGCCCGGACGGCTTTCAAGGCCCAACAATCTCGCCGATGTTGCTCGTTTGTCTCCATTGAACTGCAGGGACACGGCATGCCGCACCCCTGTGGCTTGACAATCTCCACCTCCTCCGCGAGTATGGCAGCCAGCCCTATCGCGCAGTCTGAGCGTTTCGCGCGGTGATGGGTTTGTTGTTCGAGCCCGACGCGGAAGCGTCGGGGCACGTGCCCTCAATTGAGAGGATGTCATGGCCACGAAACAGGTTAAACTCATCGTTCGCCTCATCCTGGTCGCCGTCCTGGCGGTGCTGGTCGCGATCCTCGCATGGCGGCTCTTGTCGCCGTCGACGGTGACCGTCCTCAACGCGTCGGACGCCGAATTGACGGACGTAGAACTGCGGTTCACGGTTGACGGCACACCCGTGCCGCACAAGATCGGCGCCCTTGCGCCGGGCGAGAAGAAGACCATCACGCTGAATCTCGGGTTCGGCAGTTTGCCGTTTGCCGGGAGCTACCGGATGGGCGCACTGAAGGTGAACTGCGACCCCGGCGTCTCGATCCGCGGCCGGGGCGAACACGTGGTCTTCAAGATCCTGGCTGACAAGTACGAGATTGTGTCGGAGTAGGGCTACAACGCAACATAAGCCTTCGCGCGGCGGGCAGTCCTGCCCGCCGCGCGGAATGTCGAGAGGCGGCGCGGTGGGCAAGACTGCCCACCGCGCACACACTCGCTACAGTCAAGCGTGAATTGCTCTAGCCCACCACGTTGAATTCCCGCACCTCAAACTTCACGCCCAAATCCTGCTCCGCCAAACGCCGCACGGCCTCGAGGTCGAGGCCGGGGACGGCGACGGCCGTGGCGCGGACGGTGGCAAAGCGCTCCTTGGCGCGGCGTATGAAGTCGCAGACGGCCTCGAATGCGCCGGGGATCGTCGGGCGACAAAGCGTTTCATATGTTGCGGCGTCGGGGGCGTCGAGGCTCACGCTGGCGGAATCGATGAGCGCGGCCAGTTCCTGCGTGATGTCGCGGCCGTTGATCGCCGAGCCTTGGCCGCTGGTGTTCAGGCGCGTCCGCAGGCGCCAGCGGCTTTTGACTTCCAGCGCGACTTCCTTTACGACGTCCAGCCTGAGCGTCGGCTCGCCGAACCCGCAGAAGACCACCTCTTCGTAATTCTGCACGCCCGAATCCTCGAGGGCCTGGATGACCTCGGCCGCCGTCGGCTCGCGCGGCAATTTGAGGTCGTGGCCCTTTACCGCGAACTTGTCCACCGAGCGCGGGCAGAACATGCACCGGTTCGAGCACCGGTTGGTCACGTTGACGTAGAGGCTGCGGCGGATGGGGTAGACGAGGCACGGACCGCCGGCCTCAAGTTTCAGGCCGAACAGGTGGGCGGCATTTCGCGCCGTGATCCGGCGCACGTCATTTTCGGTCAGGCCGTACAGGTCCGCGAGGAACCGGATGACGTAGATGATATTGGCCGGCTCGTTGGTCTTGCCCCTCAGGGGCACGGGGGCGCAGTACGGCGAATCGGTCTCCACGAGCAGGCGCTCCAGGGGCGTGGCCCGCGCAGCCGCTTGCACCTCCGTAGCGTTCTTGAAGGTCACGATGCCCGAGAACGAGATGTAGAAGCCCCGGGCGAGCGCCTCGCGGGCCAGCGCGGCGTCGCTGGTGAAGCAGTGCAGTACGCCGCGCGGCATCTTCGAGCCGCCGGCCTCATCCAGGGTCGCCAGCAGGTCTTCATCGGCTTCGCGCGAGTGAATGACGAGCGGCAGGTCCATCGCGTTTGCGAGGCGGATGCCCTGGGCGAAGACCTCCCGCTGGATTTCAGGCGTCGAGGTCTTGTAGTGATAATCGAGGCCGAACTCGCCCAACGCCACGACCTTCGGCCACCGCGCAAGTTCTTCCAGGGCCGGCCAGTCGACGGCCTTTACCTCGCCGGCGATGTGCGGGTGGAACCCGATGGCGGCGTAGAGCATCTTCTCGCGCTGGGCGATTTCAACGACGCGGCTGTTCTCGGCCGGAGTGGTGCCGACGTTGATGATCGCCTCGATGCCGGCGGCCTGGGCGCGCGCCAGCACTCCCAGCATATCTTCCGCCAGGCGGTCGAAGTGTATGTGTGCGTGACTATCTACGGCGAGTTCTGGCATAGTTTTGTTGCGAAGTCCTCAGTTACAGCACTCGGCCGCGCGCGTCAAACGCGCCGGGGTAATGGCGGATGTCGGGATTCTTCCGATCCTCGCCGGCGAATCGCACCGCGATGACGTCGAAGCGGATCACGCGGTCGGCCGCGCGGCGCTCGCGGATGAACCGGTGGGCCGCAAAGATGATCCTCCGCCGCTTTGCCGGCGTTACGGTCTCCTCGGGCGCGACCTGCGGGGCTTTACCGCCGGTCAGGGTGCGGCTGCGCACCTCGACGAAGCAGAGGGCGCCGGAGCGTTTTTCGATGGCCACCAGGTCCACCTCGCCCTGCGGATACGTCACGTTTCGGTCGACGATGCGGAAGCCCTGCTTCCGCAGGAACCGCGCGGCAGCCTGCTCGGCGGCATCGCCGGTTTCGCGTCGCGGCGTGCGTTTGCGGGTTTTCCGCCGCAGGAAATCAAAGAGACCGAGCATGGTTGCCCCCCGGGATTTCACCGGGCTTCAACATCGCGCGTTGATTCTAACCGTGATCCGGGCGGCGTGCAAGTTGCGGATCGCCCTTGCCCCGGTTCTGGACGGCGGTTTTAGACCTTGCCGGGAATAGGGCGGGAGCGTATATTCGGCGGCACACGTGTTTCCTCTTGGTCTGGGGCGATCGCATGGAGCATACTAAGCCGGGGTTTCCTTCAATGGCCTTCGTGGGAGGCAAGACGAAGAAGGCGGGGCGCGCCTTCGAAGGCCGCACCCCGCCCCAAGGCGATTTGTTTGAGGTGGGCCTTGGTGGACCTGAAAGCGAGGGTGCGGCGGATCGGCGCAAAAAGCGGGTGCAAGGGGGCATCGCCACCACGGACTTGGTGCTGTCCGCCCACATGGGCGGCAATGCGGAACTGTTCCCGAGGATACTGGAACTGCACGTGCCCGAGGGGGCGGTCGTTGCCGATGTGACGTATGGGACCGGCGTCTTCTGGCGCAACGTGCCGCCGGGGCGCTTCGTGCTTCACGCGACCGACATCGGTATGGGGGTCGATTGCCGCAGCCTGCCGTATGCGGACACGTCCATCGACTGCGTGGTGCTGGACCCTCCGTACATGGAAGGGCTTTTCCGAAAGACCGTCGGCAACCTGGCCGGTTCCGGCACGCACGCTTCGTTTCGGGAGAAATACTCCAACGGAGAGCCGACCGAAGCCGGCCCCAAGTGGCATCAGGCGGTCTTGGACCTCTACATTCGGGCGTGTAACGAGGCCCATCGGGTCCTGCGGCGCGAAGGCGTGCTAATTGTCAAGTGCCAGGACGAAGTGAGCGCCAACAAGCAAAACCTGACGCATGTCGAGATCATCAATCATTGCGAGAAGAAAGGGTTCTACGCCAAGGACCTGTTCGTGGTGGTCCGCCCCAACCGCCCTGGCGTGAGCCGGATCAAGAGGCAGGTGCACGCCCGCAAGAACCACTCTTATTTTCTGGTCTTCGTCAAGAAGTAGTCGCCCGGCCCCGACGAGGCCGTTCATTCAGGATTTCGTCAAACAGGCTGAAAGGCTCCGCACGGAACGGCGCGGCCAGGGGCCACGTGATCGGCACCAGCGAGGCCAGAAGTTGCTTTCGGACGGAAGCCGGATACTGCTTGTAGGTCGAGCGCGGCAGGTCGCGGTTGCGCGCGAAGGCGAACTCCCAACGGTTCAGCAAGGAGAAGAGGTTCACAGCGACGACGTCAAACTCGTCCACCTTGAGGCATGTGGTATTGACCTTTCGGCCTCCAGGCAGGCCAATGACCCGCCGGTCGCTGGCGTCGCACTGAAACCGCGCCGTGGCCCCATTCTCGCTCCTGCGAATCGAATTCGTCTGGATAGACTTGACCTCGATACGGAATGGCGCGCCCCGGTAAGTCACAACCAAATCCCCCTTTTCCTTCCGGTCATGGTCGTCCGGTTTGCGGGCGCTTTCGACGCGGGGAGGGGAGAACCAGATCTCCCGGACCTTCATCTCGGCGACGTAACCCACCAACATGCCGCGGAGGCTGGGGTTCTGGTCAATAATCTCGGTTAGCTGTTGAGGCGAAAGTTGCCAGCGGTCAAGGATGGTTGGGGTCACCGAACCTTCTCCAAAAGGCGAGACGGAGTGGTGCCCAAGGCACGCGCAATCCTGGCTATGATGAACAGGCTGGGATTTCGGGCGCCTCGTTCAACATCCGACAGGTAGGTGCGGTGCAGCCCGGAAAGTTCGGCGACCGTTTCCTGCGTGAGGCCGAGCGCCAGACGTCGTTTCCGGACGGCTTGTCCGAAAAGGGGACTCGGATCGGGAAGAATCCGTCTCATGGGGGCATAATTATCTCGCTCCGGGTCCTGAGTCTATAGACTATAAGTGACATACTCTACACCGAAGCCGCGAGCCGGGGCGGGTTCTGCGACCCAGGAGACGAAAAAGGGGTCGAAAAATGGGTTGCATCCCGTCCCTTTCCGCTTATACTATGGGCACTGGTTGCTCGGTGGGCCCGGAAGGGTGGTCCCGACGACCCTTTCAAGGCTGCGAGCGGGCGTAGCTCAGTGGTAGAGCGTCACGTTGCCAACGTGAATGTCGTGGGTCCAAGTCCCATCGCCCGCTCCAATTTTTTGTCGCCTGAGCGGCTCGACTAGACCGTCGTTAAAGGTCCCAGCGAGGCCGCTTTTTTGTCCCGGCGACAGGCCCCCCGCGCGGTAGACTGGGTGAGTGTCGGAGGCGTCGCCCTATAGACAGGAGCCGTCAGCAATGGAAGTGAAGGTTGAGAGCCTGGCCGCGTGCAAAAAGAGGCTTTCCATCACCCTCTCGCGCGAAGAGATCAAGGCGAAGATGGAAGAACGGTACGCTGAACTGGAGCAGGAGGCCCAAGTGCCGGGCTTCCGGCCCGGGCGAGCGCCCCGGCGTCTCGTCGAGAAGCGGTTCCACGAGGCCGTTGAGGACGAGACCCGCATCAAGCTCATCACCGAGTCGCTGACGAAGGCCCTCGAAGAGCAGAAACTCGACGTCATCGGCGAGCCGGACCTGGACCCCGAGAAGATTGAGATGCCCGCCGACGGACCCCTCACGTTCACCATCGACCTGGAGGTCCGGCCCGAGTTCGAGGCGCCCGATTACATCGGCATCCCGGTCAACGTCGAGCAGCCGACCGTCGGCGACGCCGAAGTGGCCCAGTCGCTGGAGCGCCTGCGCGAGTCGCACGGCCGCCTCGAGGAAGTCCCGGCCGGCGGCGAGGCGAAAGACAACGACATCGTCACCGGTGACGTGGCCATCCAGGCGGGGGACGTCGTGGTCCTCGATCGCCAGAGCGTCCGTATGCCGGCGTCGGCCATTGTCATCGAGGGCATCCGCCTCGAGAAATTCGGCGAACTCCTCAAGGGTGTCAAGGCCGGTGAAACCCGCACCACCAAGATGACGATCGACCAGACGGCCGAGAAGGAAGACCTTCGCGGCAAAGAGGTCGAACTCCGCGTCAAGGTCAACCGGATCGAGCGCGTCGCGCTTCCCGATGATGCGGCAGTCCTGAAGGCCACCGATCATGAGGACATGGATGCCCTGAAGCGGACCCTCCGGCGCGAACTCGAAGGCCGCAGCGACCAGGTATTCCGCGAGCGGCAGGAAAACGCCCTCCACGGCTGGCTCATGGAGCAGGCCAAGTTCGACCTTCCCGAGGAACTGGCGAAGCGCCATGCCAATAGCCTCCTGCAGCGCACGGTCATGGGCCTGCAGTATCGTGGCGTGCCGGTCGATGAGATCGAGAAACGCCTCGAAGAGATCCGCGGCGCCAGCACCGAGCGTGCGGCCCGCGAACTGAAGTTGATGTTCATCCTCGACGCCATCGCCAAGAAGGAGAAGGTCGAGGCGACCGACGCCGAGGTCGACGCACGCGTCCGCTTCATGGCCGTCCAGCAGGGCCGTCGCGACGATCGCCTGCGCGAAGAGATGGAAGCCGAGGGCACCCTGGCGAACCTCCGCAGCCAGATCCGCGACGACAAGGTCACGAGGATGCTCCTGGAGAAGGCGAAGGTCAGCACCACGGCGCCTGCATCTGAGGCCAAGCCCGAAGCGGCTGCCGAGAAACCGGCCGAAGCTGAGCCTGATGAAGCGGGCGGCGAGAAGAAGGCCAAGCCCGAGGGCGAAGTCGAGGCCACCTGATCGAGTTGCCGCCACGCCTGGGTGGCTCGCCCGGCGCGCCAAGGCGACGCCGTGGCAAGCCCGGCGCGTGCCGCATACAATTTTGAATTGAGGAATGCGAAAGGAATCGACGGCAATGGAGAACCCTCCGCAGTCGGGCGCAGGCGAAACCCGGTTGGTTCGGCCCTTTGGCCTGGCGATGGGCCACCAGTACCAGCAGCAGCGGTTTCTGACGCTGTCGGACCTGCTTCTGGAGAACCGCATCGTCTTCCTGGAGAGCGTCATCGACGACGTCAGCGCCAACAGCATCGTCATGAAACTGCTGTACCTCCAGAGCGAAAAGCGGAACCAGGAAATCAGCCTCTACATCAATTCCCCCGGCGGCTACGTCTCAAGCACCCTGGCGATCTACGACACGATGCAGTTCCTGGATTCGCCCGTAGCCACCTACGCCATCGGCCTCGTGGCCAGCGGCGCGGCGCTCCTTCTGGCCGGCGGCACGAAGGGTAAACGCTACGCCCTGCCGCACGCCAAGGTCATGCTGCACCAGCCGGCGGGCGAGGTGGGAGGCCAGGCGTCGGATATCGCCATCGCCGCCAGGGAAGTGTTGCGCGACAAGGAAACGCTGATCAATATCTTCGCCCAGCACACCGGCCAGGATCCCGCGAAAATCCGCACCGAGACCGAACGCGATCGCTACTTCACCGCCCAGGAAGCCAAGGAATGGGGCCTCGTGGACGAGGTGCTCGAACATTCCGTGGAAGTGCAGAAGTAGGGTGCGTGCTCGCACGCACGCGGATATTCAGGGAGGAGCACTTACTGTGAGCGAACGAAATCAACTGGTTCCGATGGTGGTCGAATCGACGGGCCGCGGCGAGCGGGCTTACGATATCTACTCGCGCCTGCTGAAGGACCGCATCATCTTCATCGGCGGCGAGATTGAGGATGATATGGCCAACCTCATCATCGCCCAACTCCTGTTCCTTCAGAACGAGAACGCCGACGCCGACATCTCGATCTACGTCAACTCGCCCGGCGGCGTCATCACCTCCGGCATGGCCATCTACGACACTATGCAGTTCGTTGGATGCAACGTGGCTACGTACTGCATCGGGCAGGCCGCCAGCATGGCCGCGGTCCTCCTGGCCGCCGGTACGAAGGGCAAGCGGTACGTCCTGCCCAACAGCCGCATCCTCATCCATCAGCCGCAGGGCGGGGCGCGCGGCACGGCGACCGACATCAACATCCAGGCCGAGGAGATCCTCCGCATGAGGTCTCGCCTGAACGAGATCCTCGCAAAGCACACCGGCCAGTCGGCTCAGAAGATCGAGGACGACGTCGACCGCGACCGGTTCATGAGTGCCGAAGAGGCCGTCGCGTACGGCCTGGCAGACCAGATTATCCAGAGCCTGCCGAAGAAGCCGAAATAGGCGAGGGTTTCGAGCCCGCCCGCCTGTGGCGGAAGCATGGAGCGGGTGGCCTGTGGCCCCTTGCATTGCGGTTCGCGGGTTGTATAATTTTGCCCTTTCCCGAACAGACGCGTTGGGCACAAGGAAGGTTGAGCCATGAAGAAGGAAATTCACCCGAAATACGTCGAGTGCAAGGTCGCCTGCGGTTGCGGCAACTCGTGGACGACGCGGTCCACGGTCGCCACGCTGTCGGTCGAAGTGTGCTCGAACTGTCACCCGTTCTTTACGGGGCAGCAGAAGTTCATCGACACGGCCGGCCGCGTCGAGCGATTCCAGAAGAAGTATGCCTGGGACGCCGAGAAGGTCGTCACGAAGGCCGACGAGGCCGACGAGGCCGCCAAGGTGGCCGCGAAGGAAGGCGCCAAGCCGGCGGCTGCCAAGGCCAAGGCCAAGACCAAGGTCAAGCCCCCCATCGCCATGTCGCTTCACACGACGGGCGTCAAAGGCAAACTTGCCCCGAAGACGATCGAGGGCCTCAAGGGCGAAGGCGGCGCGGGCAAGGGCGGGATGGGCGGCGGGATGGGCGGCAGGATGGGCGGCGGACCGGGCGGCGCCGGCGGTGGCGGCGGCAGGATGGGCGGCGGCCCTGGTGGCGCCGGCGGTGGCGGCGGCAGGCCGGGTGGCGGCGGACGCGGCGGACGCGGGCCGAAGAAGGCCCCCGTCAGCACCGAACGCCAGCGCATCGGCAAGCCGAAGGCTGCTGAGCCGCCTCCGGCCGAGGCGCCCAAGCCGGAAGCCCCTGCAGCCGCGGCCGAGACGCCTCCGGCCGAGACCGCTCCGGCCGAGACTCCTAAGCCCACGGAAGGCCAGGCTTAATACTACAACGCTACTTTGCGCGGCGGTTCAGGAGAACCGCCGCGCACAATATGGAAGTAGCGCTGCCATATTAAGCCGTCGGGTAGCACGTAGCGAGATACAAAACATCCGGCCGCCTCCCAAAGAGGCGGGCGGTCTCTTTTCTCTGCCCGGCCGTGCCTTCAGGATTGAAATGCCCCGCACTTGGCCGTAAACTCATGTGCTCCGGCTACCGGGTGTGTCTGATGAGCGCCAACCCCGCGCCGGGCGTGGAGCAAGCACGTGCCGAACATTGCCGTCCTCGGGTCTACCGGGTCCATCGGTCGAATGACGCTGGAGGTCGTGGCGTCGCTCGGGGCGCCTTACCGAATTGTCGCGCTGGCGGCCGGCAAGCAGGCAACGCTGCTGGCGCGCCAGGCGGCCGAGACGGGCGCCCGGGCGGTGGCCACCTTCGACGAGCGGACCGCCAAGGAATTGCGTCAGGCCCTGCCGAAGGGCGTCGCGCCGGAGATCCTGGTCGGCCCGGCGGGCCTGGAGGCCCTGGCGTCGCGCGGCGACGTCGACATCGTCTTGTCGGCCATCGTCGGCGGGGCGGGCCTGCCGGCCGCACTGGCGGCCGTGCGGGCGGGCAAACGCCTGGCCCTCGCGAACAAGGAATCTCTCGTCATGGCCGGCGACCTCGTGATGGGCGAGGCCGCACGCTTCGGCGCCGAGGTTATCCCCGTTGACAGCGAGCACTCGGCGATCTTTCAGTCGCTCGCCGGGGGCAAGCGCAGCGAAGTGCGGCGGGTCCTGCTGACGGCCAGCGGCGGCCCGTTCTACCGCCGCCCGGCCGGGGAACTCGCCGCCGTCACGCCGCAGGAAGCGCTGAACCACCCGACCTGGTCCATGGGCCCGAAGATCACGATCGATTCCGCCACGCTGATGAACAAGTCGCTGGAGGTGATCGAGGCCCACCACCTGTTCGGCCTGACGGCCGACCAGATTCACGTGATCATACACCCCGAATCGACGGTCCACTCGCTCGTGGAGTTTATCGACGGCTCGTGCATCGCGCAACTCGGCCCGCCCAACATGCGGACGCCGATACAATATGCGCTGACGTACCCGGAGCGCCGCCCCGCGCCGTGGCCGCGGCTGGACCTGGCGTTGCTCGGGCGCCTGCATTTCGAGGAGCCCGACGTGCGAAAGTTTCCGGCCCTGGAACTGGGGTTCGAAGTGGTCCGCCGCGGCGGCACACTCGGGGCCGCCCTCTCGGGCGCCGACGAGACGGCCGTGGCGGCGTTCCTGGAAGGGCAGATACGGTTTACCGACATGGTGCCCCTGGTCAAGCGCGT
>Ga0315273_10012985_pt1 | contig 10688 bp, 8 predicted proteins | sample YL17G02_0_MG_FD_205753 | JGI IMG/M metagenome (GOLD analysis project Ga0315273, IMG submission 205753) | Sediment microbial communities from Yellowstone Lake, YNP, Wyoming, USA - YL17G02_0 | ecosystem: Environmental > Aquatic > Freshwater > Lake > Sediment | place: USA: Wyoming | collected... | reverse complement strand
ATGTCGTTAGCTCCTATCGCGGTGATGATTTGCTGTGTGTCCCTCGGTTCGGCGTCTCACATAAAGATTGACGCGGATTTCCCCGGGGGAAACATCATCGTTGATCGCATCGAAGAGAGGCATGTCTACCTCCGTCAGGACCTCCGCGATACCGCGGGTTGGTGGTTCTACTGGAGCTTCCGTGTAAGCCAGGCAGCAGGCCGGACCGTCACCTTTCACTTCACCAACAGGAATGTGATCGGAACGCGAGGCCCGGCGGTGAGCCTGGATGGAGGCCGCACATGGTCATGGTTAGGCACAGAGACGGTCAAGGCGGAGGATGAAGGCACGTCATTCACCTATTCATTCGCGCCGGACGCCGATACCGCGAGCTTTGCGTTTGCGTTCCCGTATCGACGGGCGGACCTTGAGCGCTTCCTCGCCCGGTACGCCGGAAACGAGCATTTGGCGGTTGATGAATTGTGCAAGACGAGCAAAGGTCGCTCAGTTGAGCGCATACGCATCGGCAGATTGGCCGGGGAGCCGAGATGCCGGATCCTGCTGACCTGCCGCCATCACTCTTGCGAATCCGTGGCCAGCTATGTTCTGGAAGGGGCAATGGCAGCCTTGCTGGCAGATACGGATACAGGCAAGTGGTTTCAGAAGAACGTTGAGGTGCTGGTTATCCCTTTTGTGGACAAAGACGGGGTCGAAGACGGCGATCAGGGGAAGAACCGCAGGCCTCACGATCATAACCGGGATTATGAAGGTGTAAGTCTCCATCCGTCGGTCCGGGCGCTGCGCGAATATGTCCCGAGATGGTCGGACAAGCGACTCGCGGTTGCGCTGGATCTGCACTGCCCTTCGATCAGGGGAAAGACGGATGAAGTCATCTATCTTGTCGGCAGCCCTGATGAGGATACTTGGCGAGAGCAATGCAGAATCAGCGGGATTATCGAGAGTGTGTGCGGGAGCTCGCTTCCGTTCAAGTCATCCGACAACCTGCCCTTCGGCGAGGGCTGGAACAACCCCGAGAACTTCAAGAACGGAAAGAGCTTCTCGAGATGGGCGGGCGAGCTTGACGGCGTACGGCTATCCTCCACCATCGAGATACCCTATGCAAATGTGCGATCGGTGACAGTCACGCCGGATGCTGCAAGGGCCTTCGGCGCTGATCTGATACGCGCGATTCAGCAGTATCTTCGCTAGCCGTTTGTGGTAGCGGCCAACCGAATGCCTTCTCTGTGCCCCGGCAGTCCAGAAGGTTATCTCACGGATACCGGAACCCCGGGTCAGGATGCGTAGGGCTAAAATGCGCCCCTTTGCCACAAGAGGGATTATCGCGGCATATCCGCCGACAGACAAGCAGTTCACTCCCGGTCGAGCAGTATCCTCTCACCGCTGAACCTGGGGTCGTACATGGGCGCAAGTATCCTCTTCGTCCCGTCGCGCAGAGGCATTCTAAGAGTAACCCATGCTGCTCGGTGTGAATCGGCGTACAAGTATGACCCTCCTGAGTGCATAATCGGCGTCGAACGGTGACCCACTTTGCTGAGCGTGTGTTGAGCGTGCGGAGATGGGTCAAAATTGGACGCCGATGCTGGGTCAATATTGCATGCCGGTTGACATGCGAAACCGCAGAATCATCGGATCGATGCCTATCAGCATGACACCGAGGGCCGCCCCACCCCGCAACTGACCGCCTCTTGACGAGGGCGATTGAGCTGTCGGTGGACGGGAGGAACGACGCCGGGTTTTGGCTGGCATGCCAGCTCCGGGATGAACGGCTGACCCGGGGTGAGGCGGGATCCGTCATGCTCCTGTATCAAGGCAGTGTAGACGACTTGAACACAAAGGGCCACGTCGAGGAGTACACAGTGGATGAGGCAATGGCATCAAGAGATCAGGCTTTCGATAGGCCGCCGAGAGACCCGTCTGGAGCCATCACGTTCCCCTGCGACGGCCAGGAGGTTGACAGACCGGACGGGCACGACGCCGAGAACGAGCAGCGTATCCGTGTGAGTGCTTGGCCCGATCCGCCTGCACCGGAGGCATTCTACGGACTCGCGGGCGATCTGGTCCGAACGCTCGGACCTCACACGGAAGCAGACCCGGCGGCACTTCTTTCTTCGTTCTTCGTAGCGTTCGGCAACGTGATCGGTCGCTCGGCGCACTTCGTGGCGGAGGCCGATCTGCATTATATGAATCTATTCCTGGTACAGGTCGGGATCTCGTCAAAGGGCCGCAAGGGGGTCTCTTTTGGGCACATCAAGCAGATACTCGGCGAGTTGGACAACGACTGGAAGTCCTTCCACATTCAATCCGGGCTATCCAGCGGAGAGGGCATCCTTTGGGCCGTGCGTGATCCGATCGAGAAGCAGGAACCGATCCGGGAGAGTGGACAGATCACCGGTTATCAGTCTGTCGTTACCGACCCGGGGGTCATCGACAAGCGTCTGCTTCTCATGGAGGGTGAGTTTGCGAGCGTGCTCCGCGTGCTCGGCAGGGAGGGCAACACGCTCTCCGCAATGGTTCGAACTGCGTGGGACACCGGCGACCTGACGTCGCTGACCAAGAACTCGCCTGCCCGGGCGACTGGCGCCCACATCTCGATCATCGGGCACATCACGCGAAGCGAATTGCTCCGGTATCTCGACAGCACCGAGGCAGGCAGTGGGTTCGGCAATCGGTTTCTTTGGGCCTGGGTCAGGCGATCGAAGTGCCTGCCTGAGGGTGGACGTCCGGACGAATCGAAACTGCGGTCGATCACCGACCGGCTGCGGGAGTGCATCACTGTCGCACGGGCGACAGGACGCATGGAGCGCGATCAGGAGGCACGGGCACTGTGGCATGAGGTGTACCCCGAGCTGTCGGAGGGAAAGCCCGGTCTGCTCGGTGCGATGATCGCACGGGCGGAGGCGCAGGTGATGAGACTCGCATGCCTTTACGCGCTGCTCGACCGCTCGGGGGTAGTAAGAATCGAGCATCTCAAGGCAGCACTGGCCCTGTGGAGTTATTGCGAAGGGTCTGCCAGGTACATCTTCGGCGACTCGATGGGCGATCCCATTGCGGACGAGATCATCAGGATGCTGCGGCAGACCGCTGAGGGGTTGACTCGCTGGGATATCAGCAACCATTTCGGGCGCAACAAGCCCGCATCGGCGATAGCACGGGCGCTGGGCGCGCTGGTGGAGCTGGGGCTTGTGAGAAGCGAGGGGGAGAGCACCGGGGGCAGGCCCAGCGAGAGATGGTTCGCGGCCGCTCCGCTCCCGGCGCAGCCGAACGAAGAAAACGAAGTTGACGAAGAAACTGCCGGGGAGATTACGAAGTCTTCGTGCCTCGCAACAGCCACAGGTGAGGGTGCTGATGACGATGGCGACTGGCTGCGGATCTAGGGCGCGACGATTCTCGCCGAGGGAAAACAAGCACGGAACTCAAAGAACCTCCTTCGGACCGTACGAGACGGACAGCCCATCTCTGATCAGGTCGGGCACGATTGGGTTTGTTTCGCAGAAACAAGGGGCCGCGCCGATCTCGTCAGATGATCGGAGGGCTGATGATTCAGGAGGACACGGAGAATGAGGACGAAGAAGGCAACCTCGGTTGCGAGGACGCAGGCAAACCGCGCAAACGCCTTGCGGTCCACCGGGCCGAAGTCAAATGAGGGGAAGGCGACGGTGAAGTGGAACGCCATGAAGCACGGACTCCTCGCCAGGGAAGTGGTAATCGATACCGGCGACGGCAAGGAAAACGCTGAGGAATTCCGATCGCTCCTGGCCTCACTGGTAAGTGACCTGAGTCCCGAGGGCACGCTCGAGGAGATGCTTGTGGAGAAGATCGCTGTGTGCTACTGGCGGCTGAGAAGAGCGCTAAAATGCGAAGCCGGGGGCATTCGCAAGATGCTGAACACCTATGTCATTGACCAGGAGTTCGATCGATCGAACGAGGTGCGCCAAATACTCGACATGCCGTCGTTCACCGGGAAGGGAAAGCAGAGAATCTTCCTGATGAGCTCGGCGGGGATCAGGCATCTCATCGAGCGTGTCGAAGGCCTGCTGCATGAAGTGGAGACAGAGGGCAGGTTGAGTAAGGTCACCAGCAAGGGAGTTCAGGACATCTTTGGGGGTGATGAGGGGACCTTTGGACGCGACCTGCTCTTCTATGAGTGGCTGGCGAGCGACGAGGGACAGGAGACCGTGCGGGCGGACCCCGGGGAAGGCGAGACGCTGACGTCGGACGAGTGCAGACGCGTCCTAATGAAGATGCTCGTCGAGAAGCTCAGCTCACTCAAGAACGCACTGAAAGCGACAGAGGAACAGGAAGACCTGAACAGCCGGACGGAGATGGCACAGCTTTCGATCCCCGATGACCCGTCAGCCGCCAGAATCCTGCGATACGAGACCACAATCGAGCGGCAGATGTACCGTGCCATGTCGGAGTTCGAGCGACTGCAACGGCAGAGGCAGGGCGAGTACACTCCTCCGCCGATCAAGGTCGAGTTGTCCGAATCAGGCTGACAGCGAGGTGCATGCAATGGGCGGAAGCGAAAGCGGTCGGCATTCAACCCAGGATGCAAAGCGGACCGTGGAGGATTGTCTCGTTCTCGACGTGAACAAGCTCGCGCGCGACGCGATGATCGGCACGACTCCGTGGCGAGGATCGCCGAACTGGACGAACACTCGTACAGGAAAGCGGACTGCTTCGGTGGGTTACTCGTGCACCGGAACCGGGGATCAGTGCAAGATCGCAGCGGCGACGAGAAACAACACGTGTGCCTGCAGATCAGGCTAAGCTGCGGCTTGGAGGAGTGCGATGGTGGTCTACGTACCCGCTTGTGTTCGGAGTCCGAAGCTGTCAGCGGAGTGTCGGCAAGCTCCATCTGCGACCAGGGGAACTGTACTTCGGCTGTCGACACTGCTATGATCTGATATGCAGTAGTTGCCAGCAGAGCCACAAGCACGATCAGCTTTGCAGAATACTGGCCGCCGACATCGGCTACCCGGCCGACGCAGTGAAGAACGCATTCAGTGAGCGACTTGGACCGAGACGGCAGGGCAGATCGAGCAAAGGGTATTGACAGCAAGACAGTATGCTGGTATAATCGGAACTGGAGGTGAGAACCATGATCAGACTCACAATTCGGATCCCGGACGAACTGCACGACAAGCTGCGGTGGTTCTGCTTCAAGGAGCGGAGGAGCCAGCAGATCGTCCTGGCGGAAATGATCGAGCAGGCGCTGAAGGACGTCAAGGTGCCGGAGGAGGGACGGAAATGAGCGCGTTACTGGAGAGCATCATCGCACAGCCGGCGCTCACTGTGGCGGGATCGGAGACGCGGATCAAGGCATTCGCGTGGGCGAGAGTCTCGACCGACATGCAGGAGGAGAAGGGCCTCTCAATGCCGGAGCAGTTGCGGGAGATCCGTGCCTATGCCGATAAGAACGAGATCGAGATAGTTGCTGAGTTCTCCGAAGCGGCAAGCGCCTTCCAGAAGAAAAGCCGCCGTATTGAGTTCGAGCGAATGGTCGAGATGGCGAAGGCCGACAGGGACATTACCGCCATCATCGTGCATGACCTCTCCCGGTTCTCAAGGGACAGCTACGAAGCGAAGGGACTGATTCGGGAACTCAGCGGAGCCGGTGTGCGAGTCATGTCACTGAGCGACCCCTACATCGATCCCGAGTCGGTGGCGGGCGTGTACATGGAAGCGATCACCTTCGCCAAGAACGAGGCGTACAGCCGTGAGATCGCATTCCACACGAAGAAGGGCTGCCGGTCGAACATCCAGACGCGCGACCCGGAGACCGGGTGGTGCTATAAGAACGGCGGGCAGCCGATCTGGGGATATCGCTCGGAGCGGCTTCAGCGGGGAGAAGTCAAGCGAGGTCGTCCACTGATCAAGTCCATTTGGGTCCCGGATGATCGGGCAGTCGCGGGAAAGCCGGTTCACGAGTGGGCGAAGTATGTCTTGGTGGAGATGGCGGCAAATGGTGCGACGCTTGACGAGATTCGCGATCTCCTGAACCGTGAAGGTGTTCCTGCTCCGCGTCAGCAATACTGGGGCTCGACGACAGTTCACTGCCTCCTGCACCCGAACGCCCTGCTTGAGTATGCCGGTTATGGCGTCTGGAATGTTCGAGGCAAGAAGCAGAGGATGAACCCACCGAGCGAATGGACCGTTGTCGAGAACGCGCACGAGGCGCTGATCACCGAGGATGAGGCTCAGAGAATCATGGAAGCACGGAGTCGGGCATTTCGACCGGCGTTTGCAGGGAGCTCCAATCGCACGATCACCTCGCCGTACGTGCTAAGCGGTGGACTCTTCAAGTGCGCCAGGTGTGGGAGCAATATGATGGGCTATCGCAGGACCGGCGAGGGTTTCTACTATGTCTGCGGAAGTCAGCCGTATCGTAAGGGGATGGGATGCGGACCCGGGGTCTACGTGCCGAAACACGAGATCGAGCGCGAGGTCATTGATGGACTTCAGGAGTTGGTCGGTGTCTGCACGAACCCGAAGGGGATGGTGAAGGAGATCAACGAGGAACTGCTTCGGATATGGCAGGCATCCTGTGGCCACGATCCGAGCCTGAGCGACCGGCTTGAGCGTATCGATGCGAAGATAGCGAACATCAGGAACTCGATCGAGGATGGACTGGCAGACACGTCATGGGCGAACGAACGGCTGAGGACACTGCTGGAGGAAAAGGCCGGGCTGGCCGCCAAGTCGACGGTCGTCGGTGAACCGCCCCAGATAGACATGCAGGCGGCGATGGCCTATCGAAGGAAACTGGCCCATGTCTTGGAGTATGCGAATCCGGCCGAGCGGAAGCGAATGATCGCGCCCTGGGTGGACCACATACGACTAACTCCGGAGACCCTGGAAGTTGAAATCAACTACCGGGTTCCGGAGTTCGTCGTGAATAGAGTGGGAGCGGGGGTTGGATTTGAACCAACGACCTTCGGGTTATGAGCCCGACGAGCTACCGGACTGCTCCACCCCGCAGTATCAGACGCATTATAGCACCTGAGAATCAGTTTGTAAAGGCTTTTCTGCCCGGTTTGTGATATGGATGATTCAGGCTACTCAGGCGAGCACTTCGCGCTTCTCTGCACGGGCAGGTGTACCGTGAACTTCGTGCCGACGCCTTTCTCGCTCGAGACTGCCACTGTTCCGCCGTGCGCCGCCGCAATGGTCCGCACGATGGACAGGCCAAGTCCCGTGCCTTCGGAAGTGAAACCCCGAGCCGTATCACTGCGAAAGAATTCATCGAAAACTCTCTCTCTGTCCACGTCGGCGATTCCGATGCCTTTGTCGGTCACCTCGATCCGCAGATTGTCGCCGCTCTTCGACACCCGCAGCGTGACTGCGCCGCCCTCGTGCGAGTACTTGATCGCATTACTGATCAGATTCGTCAGCAGTTCCTCGAGTCCCTCGCGGTCCCCTAGTATGCAGGGAAGATCGGCGCCCTTCTCGACGATCACGTCGATGTTTCGGGTTCTTGCATATTCCTCATGGAGACCCACCGTTGTCTCGATGAGTTGCTCTACCCGCACCTCCTCAAGCTCGGATGGGATCATCTTCTCCTCCGCGGCCGCCAGAACGAGAAGATCATTCACGGTTGCGAGGAGTTCCCGTGTCCTGCGCCTGGCCCTCGAGATCATCTCGCGAGCCTCTTTGGATACTTCCCCGCGCAGACCGTCAGCCACAACACGGAGCAGGCTGTCGACCGCTGCAAGCGGCGAGCGCAACTCGTGCGCCACTTTGCGCGTGTAGGCAGCCTTGGCCTCGCCGAGTCTGGATAGATCATCGTAGGCAGTCTGCAGCTTCTCGGCGTCTTGCCGAACCTGCCTTAGCAGCCCGACTACCTGATCCTCTCGAAATCGCAGGCGGCTGGAGGTGGATGTCGCCAGATAGACCGTTCCATAGAGGGCCGTCGTCATTACCCAGAGAGCCGCGAGCACCGAGATCGAATTCTCATGCATGCCGGGGAAGACCATGCCGATCGGCGAGTTGTAGTGGGGAAGCCACCCGAGGTATTCGCCGATCGCCATGGCATAGAAGATGCCGACCGCCACGGTGGCCTGAGCGAACGCCGATCGCCGGGAGAGCAGAATGCTCGCAATCACCATGTGGAAAACGAAATAGAACCCGAACAGGTTCTCGATCCCGCCGGAGAAATGGATAAGAAGACCGAGTTCCACCAGATCGCAGAGGATCTGAATGTTCGCCAGCCGCGAGGAGATCCCATCGAGACCATCGTCGCCCGCGCGGTTGACGTGCCGCCAGTCGAGGTAAGCAATCAGATTGTAGAGAGGAATGGCGCATGCCGTGATGAGAAGGCGTGACCAGGGGAGTGAACTCGGGAATGCGACGCGCGCAACGAGTATCGTGGCGGCGACGCCGGCAAATGCGAGCCAGCGCAGACGGATGAGCCACCCGATGCGATCGATGAGTTCTAACTGAGACAGGCTGAGGTCATCGTTCTTCATGACTCTAAGGGAGAAATGGTCGATGGCTGATGGGGCGTAGTCAATAGTTAATAACGTTGGGTCTGGAGTTGGACTCCAGACCCCCAGGCTTTGAAACGGGTCTGGAGTCCAACTCCAGACCCAACGTCATTAACCCCCATCAACCATCAACCATTCCCCACTAACCATTCCCCAGGATGGCCTCGATCTTCGCAGCAAGCTGGTCCGGGTCCAGGGGCTTCTCGAGGAACGCCTGGACGGGTAGATAGTCCCCGCTTTCGTCCGAATCGCCTCGACCGAACCGCATGCTGGTAGTCTGGTGGATCGAACTGGCGACGATCATCGGCACGTTACGAAGCGACTCGTCCCGATGATGCCTAACCTTCGAGACCCACTGGAAGCCTTCGATCCCCCCCGGCATCATGATGTCGAGGATGACCAGATCCGGCCTGTTCTCCTCCAGTGCCTTCGCCCCCTCGTCCGGGCTCGCGGCGGTCACGACCTCGTACCCGCGGTCGAGCAGAACGAGCTTCGTCGTGTCCAGGAAGTCAGGATCATCGTCGATAAGCAGGATCTTTGCCTTCTTCTCCAATTGTCCTTCCCCTTTCCTCTTGCCGGTCTGTTATTCCACCGGAACCTCGATGAGAATCGTGCGCTCCTTCGTCTCGATCCTCAAACGCAGCGTGTCGCCCGATTTCGCATCCTTGGTAGCAGCATCGAAATCGGCGACGGTCTTGATGGCCGTGCTGTTCACCGCGCGGATGATGAGGCCGGGCTTGATCCCCTCGCGCGCGGCACGGCTGCCGGGCGTCACCTTGGTGATCACCACGCCCTTCGTGCCTTCCTTCAGATTGTACTGAGATACTAACTCGGAAGTCAACTCAGCGACATTCAAGCCGATCTTGCCGGTCACTTCCTCGGGCGGCGTCTGGGCGATGGTAGTGGGCGCCTCGTCAAGAGTGACCTTCAGAGTCTTGCGCTGTTTGTCACGCATGACTACAACATCAACTGCCTTCCCGGGCGGAGTGCCGGCAACCAACTCGCGGAACTGGTTCTCGGACTCTACGGGCTTTCCATCGAACTCCACTATGACATCCTCGACCTGCACCCCGGCCTTGTCGGCGGGAGTTCCCATGTCAACCGTCAGAACCAGCGCGCCCTTCTGGACACCATAACGCTCGGCGGTCTTCGGAGTCAAGTCGGTCGGCGCGACGCCAAGGAACCCGCGGCTTACCTTACCCGTCTTGATGAGCTGCTCCATGGCAAACTTGGCGGTGTTAACTGGGATGGCAAAACCGATGCCGATGTTCCCACCGGTAGACGATTGTATCAGCGTGTTGATGCCGATGACATCGCCGTCGATGTTGATGAGTGGACCGCCGCTGTTGCCGGGATTGATCGAGGCGTCGGTCTGAATCAGGTTGGAGTAATAGCGTCCCTCAGTGCCATCTTCTACGGCAGCGTGGCGTCCCTTGGCGCTAACTACTCCGACCGTGACCGACTGGTCGTACCCGAACGGACTTCCCATCGCGATCGCCCATGAGCCGACTTTGACCTTGTCGGAATCACCGAGCTTGGCAGCAGGCAGGCCGGTCGCATCGATCTTCACGATCGCCAAGTCGCCTCGCGGATCGCGTGAGACTTTGCCTTTGAACTCGCGGCCGTCCTGCAGTGTGACGGTAACATTGTCCGCACCGCCGGCTACGTGGTCGTTCGTCAGGATGTAGCCGTCACTTCGAACGATAACACCTGAGCCGGAACTCGGGACGACCTGCGTATCCGGGCTGTTGTCCGGAGTGGGGACCTGGAACGGGGAGTTGCGGAAGAAGTCGTCGAGCGGGTTTGCCCCCACGCTGACGGTGCGCTCGCTCGTGATCTTCACGACAGACGGAAGCGTCTCTTCGGCGATGGAGCTGAACGCATCCTCCAGACTGTGCAGAACGGCTCTCTGCTCCTGTGTCGTTGTCGCTTTGTCCACGGCATAGGCAATACTGCCTGTGAAGTATGCCGCCAGGGCGACCCCTAGCACGACGCAGATGATGGCGACAACGATCATCTCCGGTCTTCGTGTATGAAGAAGTCTTCGCATATCCGATGCCTAACCTCCTGAGACTAAGCTAAAAAGAAAACCGCATTCGCGGTTGGTTCGGGCACAATGGCAACTCTGTGCGGAGTATCCCCCTCTGGAGTGCGGTGGCTTGACACCGCTTTTCCCAGGCTCAGAGCGGTGTCAAGCCACCG
>Ga0315273_10012984_pt1 | contig 10688 bp, 7 predicted proteins | sample YL17G02_0_MG_FD_205753 | JGI IMG/M metagenome (GOLD analysis project Ga0315273, IMG submission 205753) | Sediment microbial communities from Yellowstone Lake, YNP, Wyoming, USA - YL17G02_0 | ecosystem: Environmental > Aquatic > Freshwater > Lake > Sediment | place: USA: Wyoming | collected... | reverse complement strand
GTGGCCTAGCAAAGCTAGAAATACGCCTGTCATTCTCCCTGGACACCACAAGGGCCGTTAGATCAGCGGAAGATCGCTTGCTTCGCAAGCAAGAGGCCGTGGGTTCAAATCCCACACGGTCCACCATTTATCTGGCTAACCTCGATTCTTTCCACTTCCGGAAATACGACCGCTTTCTGATACTCGGCATACCGCTTCATCGCTTCGGCCTGGTCTATCTCATTGAGACCAAGATACCTGAATGTGGTCTTAGTGTCCGAATGGCCCAATATTGTGGCGATTTGTTCTATCCTGACACCCGACCGATTCATCATCCGACCACATGTGCGCCTCAGGTCGTGGTTGGAGAACACGATTCCTGTGCGCTCACCGAGGTTCTTGAGGAACTTGTCGATGGCCGACTTCTTATATGGGATGAGTTTGCCATCCCGCTCATATATCAGCAGATTCTCAGGGATTACGACTTTGGGGTTCTTGGCCCGAGCCTTAGCCACTATATCGTCTCTGATGGCAAGATATGCTTCGAGTTCTCCGGGCGTATCTGGATGCCATTCAATCGTACGCCACTTGCCACCGTTCCTACCTTTCCCGAGAAAGCTTATGCTGTTTGTCCTGCCTGTCTGGAAATCCGACGTCCTCAATCGTAGGAGTTCGATTCTTCTCGCTCCGAGGTCTAGTTCGCAATGCACGATTATGCGCTCGATGCCGACAGCGCTCATCCTCAGAGTCGCTGCCTCTTGGTCAGCGAGCCATCGCACGTTTCGTCTATCGGTCCTCATGGGGAATCTAATCCTGTCGATGTTCTTGTTTCCAGCCCACTTGAGGAATATCTTCAGGGTTGCCAGCATATTTGCAGTGTAGTTCTCTGACCGCCCCTGGAAATGGTCCTTCCTTAGGAAGTCAACTTCGGCCTTCCCTATCTTCCTAGGATTCACGGTCATTCTCGCATCCCTAAGTGCCTGGAACATGTTCCCCAGCGCCCACCTGTAGTCCTTTATTGTCGTCTTGCTCCTTTCTGCCTCCTCCAACTCAAGGCAGTAGCGGTCTATCTCCTTGCCAAGGAGCCACCATGCGCTTGGCATTATGGACTCCTCCAAACGGGAGATGAACCTTGGACGCTATATACGACGCGGTGGGCAAGGTCGTCTCTGAGGTATCTTGTTAACCTGTTAACCCTTGAATAGGGGATGAAGTACATCCATTCCAGACACCAAGAAACGACCTGCATCTGACTATGCCCCACCGCTTCCGCAGGCCACGTATCTTGAGTGTGCCACGTTCCATGCTCGGATGAACTTCTCTCCACCGACGAGGAACGACATGTTCTTCTTCCCGCGCTGGGTCTCAAAGCCGAGGCTGCGGAGCATGCTCGTGACCGTCTTCGTCGAGATGTCACGGGGTCTCGCATCTCCGTGGTTACGAAGGTCCTCGTTGAGCCGCATTTGAATATCTCTGGTGAACACCTCCGACAATCTCATACTCGCGCAGGTTCTCTCATCAATTATTCCGCTCGTTCCCATGGCTTCCTCAAGAGCGAGAAAGACCTTCGCCTCCAATGTCTCGCGCAGTTCTTCCGCTGCAAGACTCTGCGAATCGACAACTGCAGTTAGTACCTCTGAACTGCCCCCGAACAAGAACCCTGGAACAAGGAGGCACCTGGCAATATCTCCTGAGCGGTCATTCAAGTAGCCTAATCGACCGTTCCTGCCCGCAATCGGAACCGTCGACGCTGTCATCGCCATCTCCTGGTATGGAACGAGGTCAATGATTTCTGCAAGAACCCGTAGCCTAAGTGCTAGTAGCCTCCCTCTGAGCTGCTTGGCCGCCTGGTAGTCAATCCGATGACGGAGCCCATCCTTCGTTCTTTCCTGCATGCTTATCAGAATGGCTCTGTTCTGCCAATCTTCCGGAGGAAGTCTCTTAGATGCAAAGGCTAGGAAACAGAACGGTTCGAAACAGTCTATGCTTCCATCATCCCTTACTCGAGGTATCTTAATCCCTGCCCCGAATCCGCCTTTGAAAGTCTGCGAGATTGCCTGTTCGTTCTTGCCAATCAGATACTGCCCTTCATCGATGAAGATGGTTGGCCAATACTGTTGAATCACACGGAAGAGAGACGGACCAGTTGGGTCTACGAATATCATCCCGCGATACGATATGGCTCTTAGAGTCTCCAATGCCCTTGTCTTCCCTGAACGCGTCGGTGCATGGAAGATTATCCGTGGGGCAATATCGAATTGCTCGCGAAGATAGGTGGCAATGACCCAACTCGCACAGACAGCATAATGATTCTCGTCAGGTAATTCCACGTGACATCTCAGGTAAGCCATGACATCGGCAAACAGAGTCTTATCATCGATGGTCATATCTGGCTTTGCTGGCAATCCGCAATTGCGGTCGAGCCATGGGAATTGAGCTATCTCCCGCTCGACATCTCTGATGATTCTCCCTTCATGGTCATCCAATTCCTCCTTCAAGTCGGTCCACGAGAGGAGCCTGACGGCAGGCGTCGTAACATTCTCAATCACGGCTACTCCCATGCGGTTATCCACTTCACAGTAAGCCTCGGCAATGGCATAGGTCCCCGATAGTGCCTTCATAGTCCAACCATCCTAAGTGGGGATGGCGTCGCCCTCTTGCTTAGTTCAGCACCGGGGTTGGTTGCCGCGCGTTCAGACTTACTCTCGCACGTCTTTCTGGTTCCTCTTCGTTCTTCGTTTTGGGACATTATCGGTCACCGAGATACTATATGTCTGAACTAACATATTACCCCCGAACCGCGTAGGTAGTTGGGTGTGTTTTGTATGGCGGATAGACAGGGGTGCTGGTTGGTGACTCCACAAATCGTATGGCAAAATGAAGGCAGTAAGGGATATCTCAGGAACCCTCCAAAAGGATGGCTCCTGAATGCCCTGTTTAGCGACTGGAGGAAGGGAACACTAAGAGACGAAGTAGCATCGATGATTGAGGGGGAGTACCCTGACACCGAGGCATTGTCAAAGTGGCTGTGCGGAGAATTGTGCGGCGCGAGTTGTTACATAGATATAGAGGTCCACAGAAGAAATCTTCCTCAGGCAATTCGGGGTGGAAGTGCACCCGGACCGCGGAGACCTCTTACGCCTTCAGGGGCCAAGAAAATCGCGCAAAGAATACGAATTCAGAACCTGACACGAAATGACGGTCCAAGCGAGCTGCAGAGTAGGCTTCTTGAACCAGCCATGTGGAAGGTGGCGAGCAACCATGTCCGCAGGGCCATAGTCATCCTGGCAATCCTTGGCGAGAAAGGCATGCGTAAGGGGGGATATCACTACAGCGATTTGCGGCGAATCTCGGGCGTCTGGCAGAACGGGCCAACTGAAAGGCTGATTAAGTCACTCATTGACCTCGGATACCTGACCAAGACCCACACTAGGAACCCCAGATACACATACAAGGTTCTGTATTCGCATGATTATGGGCCAGCAAAGCGAGAAGACATGCGGATGCGGCTCCATGAGGAAATTGCGAGAAACGAGGTACGCGACCTCGCTAAATTCCTGAAGGGGGCATCGGCAGGGCATCCAAGGCACAGATTCGTTGAGGGGTCTGACTTTGCATGGATTGACCCTGGGATACTTGTCGGTAGTCAACCTCCACTCTTTGCAGAAAAGCTGATTGGAGAGATATCTCAGATAGTAATGAGGAACCTATTTGACGGGTTCAACGGCGTGATTGACCGCGCCATCGATAAGAGAGCTAGTGGGGACGAAGACGCCTATGATAGAGAGACGGATGGCGCTGTCTTGAACGACATGATGTCTGAATTGGAACCAATACTGGAGAGTCTGAACAAAGTGACGCAAGAGCAGGCGAAGGAATGGGAGACATACTGGAGGAATTGCAGGTCTGGCAAGATACGTTCAGTCCTCGCGTATGATATGACTCGACTGTTTGACCTCGCATCCCGATAGGCACTTGCACCCCCCTACGAGAAGCCTGTAACTTGCTCACTAGCCCCCCCTCTCCCCGTGGTAACCAGCCGGAGATAATCCGGCAATTTCTGAAAACCTCGTCTAGTCAAACCGGCATGCCACCACGGCTGGCCTCAAGACTCCAATCGAGCCAAGTATCGAACCACTCCAGGGTGTCGCCAGAATCGCGTATAACGGGCGAACGGCGATTGGCGTGGCCTTTTGCACGGTGAGGGGGATTTCGCGTTAAACGCAACGGAAAGGCCCTTTAAACGCATTCTGGAGGGGGCTGGCACAAATATATGTGTCTGAGAATGTTAATACAGATGAGTATATGCTGGCTAGTGGCAATTCGTGCTAGTACTAGCATCACACTACTCAGAATTATAATAATTGCACTTTTTTAATTCGAATCTGGGCACAAACAAATGAGTGATTTGAGGCGCGCTGCTACTACTAGCACCTCCCACCTAGTACTAGTCTCGTAGCTAAGGTGTCCCTCGAGTGTCATCGGAGAAGTGAGAAAACACATAGTCTAAACCCGAGAGTCAGTACAGGCGGACTCCTCAAATCATATGGGTAGAAAAATGCTTACGCGCCTCTGCCCGCAAGTTGAGGTAATTGCGAATTAGTATCCAAATAAAAACGGATGTACCGATTGGAAGTGTGAGGATTAGCAGTGCAACTATTGCTTGAATCCATGATTGAGCAGCGCTGTCAAGAAGCCCTAGCAGAGAGAACGCGATGAAATATGCAGTCCAGGCTGCAAGAACAATTGCGAGTGCAAGTGAAACGAACTGTTGCTTTCTTGAGAGAGCCCTCGCTTCTGCTTCGCAACCCTTCAAAATTGCCTGCATTTCTGTTGTTTCAGGAGTCGTGCCGTTCGCTTTTCCAAGTTCAGCAACAGCAGATACGATTCTACCTTGGACCACGTGACTTGCATAACGTGCTAGGTGGCATTCGACAGTCTCTGGGAAAAGGTCGCCATATGCGTTGACTATCGCATCCATCGTGCGCGGCAGTTTCTCAATCCCCCTCCTCACCTCATGAGTCAATTCGCTCTTCACTCTGATGATTTCGCCAGTTCCCGGATTTATGGCTGCGTGTTTTCTGGTCGTGAATTCATAGTACAATTGCTTGAGGTCAAGAATCGCGACGAATGCTTCTCTCTTGGCAATTCCAGGGTCATACACTGCGGCTTTCCTGAGGCAGTCAATAGCCTTGCCTGCATCATATCTCTGCACGGAGCACTCAAACTTGCCGAGCCACGCTCTGGCATCTCGGGAGTACGTAACAAGGATTCCGTCATAGATTCTTTCAGCTCCGTCAAAATTGTCATTATTCATCTCAACCTGCGCGAGTTCATGAACCTCATTGTTCTTGCTGAGTATTAGTCCTAGAAACTCTTCTCTCTCTTTTGCAGGAAGGGTGCTGCTGGCATTCCGAAGGAAGAGAGTATCTACACCATTAATTCGATACCAGACAGCATCATGCGCCCGAGGTATCTCACACACGGTTATGAAATTCGAAGGCTCTCCAGGAATTGGTATGTCATACACACTTATTCGACCGATAGCGGTAGGCGGCTTTGTCTTTTCCCTTATGTGTTGGGTTATTGAGCTGTCAAGGTTCTTTATTGGCACCCAACCGTTCAACTCTGTGGGACCTCTATCCTTTGCCGTAATGCCGATGATTATCCTGCCGCCTGTAGTATTTGACATTGCGCAAATCGTCCTGGCAATATCCTCTCCAGTCTTAATTGATGACTTATATTCAAGATTCTCAGACTCGGTCACTCTATCTGTTACCAATCGGACTATGTCGTCATAAGTAAGTGGTCCGATGAAGAGTTTCTCCGCCATCCACTGCTGGGATGTCGTACGGCGTAGATATCACTTCCTTTCGCCCTTAGAAGCATCACCAGTATCGCAGATTGACTGCTTGATTGAAGTTCGAAAGAGGAAGTCTTGCCATCTACTGTGGAGACTCCGCAGGAGTTACGCTATCAACAGTCGTCAGTCTGTTCAATCACAAGGACAAGTTCAGTCTCCTCCGCATCTGCACGAAACGACAGCCCGATGAATATTCCAAGTATGAAAGTCCTTAAGCCTTCCAGAATGATTAGCATTGAGAATGATGAGCCCTTATAGGTGGTACAGATGTATTTCAAGAGCCTGTCAATAGATGGATATAGGAATCTACGAAATCTTGAGATTGAATTTAACCCCGACTTGACCATATTGGTTGGTAAGAATAACTCTGGAAAGAGCAATATCCTGTCTGCTATCGAATTCATCATCGATGTACTGAGTGGTAACTACTTCGCAATCGCTCCAGGTTCATCGCTTCTGCCAAATTCTGGTCCCATATCAGGCGAATTGGCGCCATTCGTGAAAACGACAGAATTACATCACGACAAACCCGGAGAAATCCGGGCAAGAATTACGGTTAGCCTCTCGCCTACTGAGCTTGAGTCAATATTTGGCGAGCTGCCAGGATGGAACACTCTGAGGGAGATGTATGGCGCGAAGCTCTCGGAGCTGACGATTACATTGACAATACAGGTCCTAAGAAGAGACGGCCAGAATGTCCTGAAGTACACCATCAACGACATCGACGGCATTGATGGATTCAAAATAGTAAATCGTGAGATTGTACCAGGGCGGGTCAATGTCATCTCTGACTGGGACCAGAAGGTCGGATACAACAAGAAGCAGGACGTAATCAAACGAATAGGGGAGACAATTGCATACTCAGATACAGCGAGTAGGACGAAGAAGTATCTCAGAGTCAGAGCTGAGCGGACAATAAGTCGAGTGCCCGAGAATGAACAGAGTTCCCTCGCAAACAATCTTGTTGACTCTCGAAGTGTTGTCATGGACCTGTTCAGACACGAGACTGACTCTGAATCCTACAAGAGCGGACTTACAGGCATACTAGCTGAAGAGATGAGTACTCTATTCCCTGAGGAGCCTCGGCACAAGGCGCTTACGGTAACGGGAACAAAGGGAGTAGACGTGTTCTTCGGAAAGTACCCCTCAGGACAGGTCGGCTCGGGAGTCCTTCAAGTTTTGAACTGCCTAAGGCAATCACATGTTGACACCGCAGATACAATTGCCATCGAAGAACCAGAGGTTCATCTGCATCCTGACCTGCAGCGCTCCTTCTTCAAACACCTTCTAACAGCCTGCAGAGGCAAGCAACTGATTCTGACAACTCATTCTCCTTCAATTGTTGCAGAGTGCCCCCTAGGGTCTGTAAGACTAATCGAACAGACCAAGAATGGAACACTCGCAGTTCAGATATTGAATGTAGATGATATCAAACGAGTAGTCGATGAATTAGGTGTGAAGCCGAGGGATTTAGGTGAATTCGATAAGGTCCTCTTCGTTGAGGATGATGCAATGAAGGCCTATTTCCAGAGGGCAATTGAACTGCACATGGAATCCCCCAGCCGTATCGCAGTTGTTGAAACAAATGGATACGGTAACATCAAGGCGTACGCAAATGCAAAGCTGGCAATGGTTTTGAATAGACCATTCATCGCCGTCTGTGATGGGGACATGAGGAATGACGCAACCAAGAAGAACAACATCGAACGGTTTCTGAGCAACTCAAGGATGCCCCGGGATAGAGTTGAGTATCTCGACCATCCCTCGATTGAGCACTACATCGCCCTACCAAGTGCGATTACAAGGGCATTCCCTCAGATGAAGCCCGAGAGCGTCCATCAGACACTGGAATCACACAGCGGGAAGAACAATATGAAGCACGCGTTTGAGAAGTTGTTCTCAGAGAACTTGAAACGCAACTACACTCAAGCAGACCTTCAGGCCATTGCAGCGGTTCTGAGAGTGGACGACATACCTGCGGACATATGGACAATCATCGAGAGACTTCAGAAATTGGACAAGTGATTCCCACAGAAGCGTATCGGAATCGTATCCGTCAACGGGCATCCTATGAATTCATCTCGACAGTCTGTGTCTCTACAACGTCTGTGAATGATGGCAGCCGGAACTTCAACGTCGATATCCGAAAATCAGAGTGTGCGTTCTGTCTTCAGTTGCTCGCAAACGAGCATCTTGTACTGGTGATTCACTAAGCAATGCTTATTATGCAACTGAGTGGTCTGCTCCGTCAGGCGAGATTAGGAGGGTTGGTGGCCCACTGAGCGAACTACGGAGTGGAATCGACATGGAGTCTCTGACCGAATCAGAGTTCGAGAATCTATGTGCCGAGATTCTTGAGAAGCTGGGCTACGGTCCAAGACAACACCCCCAGAACTACAAGGACTCCGGCGAGGACCTCAGAATGGGACTGGAGGGCAGAACAATGGTCGTAGAATGCAGGCACTGCCCTGGAAAGACCATTGGCAGGCCAACCGTGCAACAACTTCACTCCGCGGCAATTGCATCCGGCGCCAAGACTGCCATGGTCATCACCACGGGAAAATTCGCGAAGACTGCCTTGGACTATGCCAAAGACGTTTCGTGTTCAACCTTGACTGTGGAACTCGTTGACCTGTCGATTCTGAGGGATATGGCGGCACGAGCGAATGTGGCAAGTTCCGCAGCGACTGATAACGAAGCTGTCTGGATGCACAAAGTCTTTGATGATGAGGAGTTTGCACAGGAGTTCGGCGAATTCTTGAACAGGCGGTACGAAAGTCACCCACGGTCTCCCTCTCAGATGCTTACGATTCTCACCAGAAAAGTCCAACTGTACCCATCATACGAGGTCCAGTTCAGCCTCGATGCAGCGTTCAAGACTACCATAGGAGTAATCCATCGCGAGTCTGAATCCAATAGCATACTCCTGCTGAGCGGAGTTGAAGGAAAGGCAATACGTGGAGAGGTCGCTGATTTCTACCGCCAATTCATCCCTGTGCATTACTCAAGTGAAACTCCTGAGAACGGGAACCGAACGGTCATCCCATTCACACTCGCCGATATGGCTGCCCGACAGGTGGCCCTTAGGGAGATACTCAGGAGTCACACAAGGAGAGTGTCGTACCTTGGTAGAAATGGACGTGTCTATGAGAAGTTGTGCGAACCCAAGGAAAAGGATGTCATTATCACGAGAATGAGGCGGGTTTACCTGCCGGGGAGCACAACCACGTTTAGAATAGGAGAGAAGGAACACACCGAAACTCACCTGGATAACCCGGCCGGGGACTTCCGACTACTGAACGACACGGATATCTTGACTTGCTCATGGTGTGGAAATCTAGTGAAGGACGAGATTCCACAATTATGCAATGCATGCGGGGCAATCACCCATCCTAAGCGACTGCTTTCTTCCCATGGAGTCGCGTGCAAGGATTGTGGAATGACGCTATGCCGCAATTGTGCTGTATTCATCCGTCGATTCATCATTAAGTCGCCATTCTGCAAGGAATGCGCGGAGAAGAGAGCAAACAGGAAGGTCACGAAAGGCACATCCCAGGAAGGACGGTCGACGACGAAGACAAGGACCGTCAGAAAGATACGGAGGGTCAGACCCCTCAACAAGACGAGTGGTTAACAAGTTAACAATGAAAAGGAAAGGGTTTGATTGCACTCTATCTTTCATCTCCCCGGCAAGGAAGTTTCCGGTTTCGGAAATTTCTAGGGCCTAGCCAGTCATTCTTGTGGCTTGTAATCCCACACGGTCCACTTCCCTCCGGAAATCGATTGGTTCTTCGACACCCGCCTTTGACCGATGAACGTGTCGACAGCGTAGCCGAGTGGCAGCAACATGCGGTATGACACACACGACCCTCCACGCTCCCGCAGGAAGACGCCCGAGCAGGGAAAGGCCTAATGCAGGGACCGTAATTGCTGTTCGGACAACATGACACGCATGCGAAACAAGAAGGGACCTTTCGACGGCAAGCTGACGAGGTTCTTCACCAGCCTCGCGCTCCCGGTCGATCCTGATAGGACCGGCGGCTGCCAAGACTGCGGGGCATGCTGCGAGTTCCTCGTGAAGTGCCCGTTCCTCAGATACACCGACGACGATCCTCCGAAGGCCAGATGCAAGGCGTACGTCGTCAGGCCGCTGCAGTGCCGGAAATACCCGAGGACCAAGGGAGAGCAGATGCACCAGCCGTGCGGGTACCGCTTCGACAGGCCCTCCGAATGATCATCATCCCTAGACCTGCATCCTGAGGGACTTACAGAGCCTTCACGACAATCGCCGGGAAGCAGCTGGTCCGGAATTGCGGACAGCCCTTGCACCCATCCAGGGTCTTCGGGCCGACCTCGCCGTCACCGAGCACCCTGAATCCTATCCGTTCGTAGAATCCTGGCATGCGGGCCTTCGCCCAGAGCTCCTTCATGCCCCTGCCCCTCGCGTCATCCTCCACCGCGGTTACGAGCGCGCGCCCCGCGCCGCGTCCCCTCACGCTCTCGTCGACCGCGACCCATTCGAGGAACGTGTGGATATCTTTCCGCTCTAGGGTAGCGCTCCCGACGAGTCTATCGCGGTCGTACAGTCCGTAGGCGACGATAATCCCCCTGAGCTGGCCTTCTTCGACCTCGAGCCCCGTCCTCTGGGCGAGTTCCTTAATCGCCGTCAGGTCCTCGGTCCGCCGAATCTCTAGCCCAACAAGCTCCTCCTGAGCCATCATACGGCGCATGTCAGATCCCTCGCATAAATGCATCGGATGTGCAGGGACCTTGACGATGCATCCCGCACGGTCACGTGGATGGGCAGCCATTGCATCGCCTGTCGGAAGCAACTCACCGGCCTGAC
>Ga0315273_10012983_pt1 | contig 10689 bp, 10 predicted proteins | sample YL17G02_0_MG_FD_205753 | JGI IMG/M metagenome (GOLD analysis project Ga0315273, IMG submission 205753) | Sediment microbial communities from Yellowstone Lake, YNP, Wyoming, USA - YL17G02_0 | ecosystem: Environmental > Aquatic > Freshwater > Lake > Sediment | place: USA: Wyoming | collected... | reverse complement strand
TCATTTCGCAGCAGGGGGCTGGACTGGCTTGCGTATGTAAGAGCGAGAAAGGCACGAGGTTCGTCGAACTGGCCGCGGAAGAATCGCTGGTCGACTTCCTGGAGCGTAAATTCCTCGTCCATTACGATGAATTTATATTGGTCCCAGATTCCGTTGATGTGCCTGATGCTGTCAGGCGGCCAGATTATGCGAAGGATGCGGGTTGACTCAATAGGGTAATTATCGACGATTATCCTGAGCATCTCAAGATTATATACATTTATCCAAAAGGCCATTTTATCTTCTTTTGACCATTTTTTGTATTCGTTCGGGTCAAAATTGCGCAAATCGTCAAATAGTTTATTCAACTCAGGTTTTTTCCGTTTGAGCTGTTTGTAATCTACCGTGCCCTTATCACTGACAAATTCCTTGAATATAAATGCGCACTTGTCAGCAAAAGCTGCAGACGAGGAAGCTTCTGTCTTATGCGGATTGTTGGCATCCGATGAGGAAGATTTTTGCATTAGCGGATGTTCGGCTTTTACGGTCCGAGGTGTTTGTTGCTCAATTGCGAGGGCGGGACCTGCCAAAAGATACAGTACGGCTGAAACTATCAGTAACAAACAAATGTTCTTGAACATTATTTACTCCTAACGCCATTTTATCAATACATGCGTTGAACTGCAGCGGTTTAGATTGAACCCTGATATTCTTACAAAAATCGGCTCATTTTGGCAAGATGTTTTTAAGATTACGTGCAAAAATGCGAATAAGCTTGACAAAAATGGCTTAAAGAGGTATTATATTTAAGTTGGTGCTGAAGCGTGGGGAAAAGAAAGTTTATAGGGCGTTAGTGATAAATGAAGGCAAAACGGTACTTTTGTGCATCGGCGATGCTGTTCGGGTTGTTGATGGTTGTCTCGGCATTGCAGGCCGTGGACGCGGTTGCGATAGACAAAATCAGAGCCAAAGGCGTACTCGACGATGATGATTTACGGACCATTGACAGGTTTGTAGGCCAATCGATACAGGAATTGGTAAAAAGCACAGATTTTACATCGGTATCAAGAATTCGCGCCGGCATCGTGTCGCGAGCCGGCTCTACTTCCGAAAGCTCCGCATCTCAATATGCTCAGCAATTTATCGAGTCCGTGCACAAGCATCTGGCGGCGGGCCTTGAAGAGGCCGCAAATATTGCGCCTGAGGAACTTAGATTCAGGGCCACGCTTAATCTGCTTATTTTGGCGGATGAACTTGGGAACGTTCGGCTGGTAGATTTAGCGTTGGGGCAGCTCGACAGTAAAAATGAGACCGTTCGCTACTGGGCGGTTCGTTGTGTGACTAACCCACAGGTTTTGAAGCAGTTAAAGGAAGCAAATCCGTCCGACCACTCAAAACTGGCGGCGCAGATAATCGAACGGCTTAAAGGCAGCGTTGATACAGCAAGCCCCGAAACGATTACCGTAGTGACAGAATTTGCCGACAAGACGGAAACTCCGCAGGCCGACGCGTTATTGCTGCAGATAGCTGACATGCGGATTAAAAAGTATGCCGGCTGGGCGGTTACCGACGAATTTGTGGATGTTACTGTTCTCGGCGCTCTTTCGGATAGAATGTCGACAGACCGCGGCAATGACCAGTTCGGCAGAAAATTTGCCCAGTTGTACTCTTACGCGATACAAAGGTATATAGCGAATATCAAAGGCGGCAACTTCCTTTCTCCCGCGGAGAAAGACCAGTTGGCGACGGTGCTGGTGGAAACGGAAAAATCCTTTATCGGCAAGTTCTTGAGCATACAACAGACCACGATAAAAAGGGCCGTCGAGACGGACGATTATGTTGCTCTTTGGCAGGAGCACAACAGGTTGCTCGGCGACGAAAGCAAAACGGGGGAGTTTCCTGAGAAGCTGAAATTCGATTACGGTGACAAACGCATTTATCCGCTAATGCTGTCCGAAAGACCGGAACCCCAAAAGTCTGAGTAAAAACAACACTTCGACCTGAGTGGTTAACTAGATGTTGTTACACCAGTCTCATCCTGGATATAGCTTCGAGGCTGGTAGGTACGCGCAACGAAAATAAAGACGACGGCGGTCGCGGCCATAAGCGAGGCGAAGAACCAGAAATAATTTGCGCCGGCAAGTTTGCTCGTGCCGTCGGGATTTTGAATGAAGGCGTTGACCAAAGCGGTGAAGGCATTACCGAGAGAAATAGACAAAAGGAAAATAGCCATAATAAAGGATTTCATTTTCACAGGTGCCTGCGTATATGAAAATTCAAGTCCGGTAATGGAAACCATTACTTCTGCACAGGTCAAGAACACATAGGCCAGCAAAAGCCATGCGATGTTTGGTTTTTCACCGGCTGTGATTCGCGTTTGAATAAAAGCGCTGATGACAAACGCAAAGGCGATTACGAACATACCAATGCCGATTTTGCGAAGCGAATTCAGAGGAAATATTTTATTAATCGCCGGATAGATGACGTACGAGAAAATGGGTATTAAAACCATAATCAGCAGGGCGTTGACCGATGATAGTTGCGCCGGAAGCAGCTCCCAGCCGAAAAGATGTCGGTCCATTTTTTCCGCCTGCAGTACCCACGCAGAATCCATCTGGTCGTACAGTGACCAGAACACGGCGATGAATAAATAGATTATGAAAAGCCTGCATACGGCTTTTAAGCCTTCACCGCTGAAAGTTTCTTTGATGAATCCCAGACCGGCGGGGGGCACGTGGACGAATTTTTTTCGTCCGAGCCAAAAGGCGATGACAGCCAGCACCATGAGAGCGGCAGGGATGCCGAACGCGATGCGAGGGCCCCATTTATCGAGCGCAATGGGAGTCAAAAATATTGCGAAGAATGCACCGAAATTTATAGCGAAGTAGAACCAGCCGAAGACTCTTTCAATCAGATGTTTATTGGTTTGTCCGAACTGGTCGCCGACATTCGCCGAAACGCAGGGTTTTATAACTCCGGAACCGATAGCGATAAGTGTCAGCCCAATCCCGAGGCCGAGGCGAGTATTATCAAATGCAAGAGCGAAAAATCCGATACAGTACAGGACTGAAAAATATAAAATGGTCCTGTATTTACCCAGCCAGATGTCAGATAATAGTGCTCCGATGATAGGGGTGAAATACACAGCGGAAACGAATAAATGAAACCAGGTTTTGCTTTGTTCGGGGGTCATTACATCCAGTGCGCCGCTTCGATTAAACAGGTATGTTGTCATGAAGATGACGAGGATGCAGCGCGTGCCGTAGAAGCTGAACCGTTCTCCTGCCTCATTGGCAAGTATATAAGGGATGCCTAAAGGCATTTTTTCGGAAGGTACGGGAGCGGTTAGATAATTGGTTTTAGCCATAGCGAACCCTGGATTTTTGAAACTGTATAATTTTGGTGAATATGGTACAAACCATATACTTTAATGTCGAGCAAAAATAGGTTGCCTGCATAATGAACCGGAGGGCGGCCGATATATATAGTTTAAGGATAATGTCGAAAGGACAATGAACAATAGCGGGAAAGAGGTACAAAATATGAGACAAGCGTTCAGCCAACTCATAGTAGCGTTAATTATCGTGGTTGGCAGTATCCCTGTAAGCGGTGACGAGGGAATGTGGCTTTACAATGACCCGCCGCACCAATTATTGAAGGATAGATACGGATTTGAACCGACACAAGCTTGGTTGGAGCACGTTCAAAGGTCGTCGGTGCGTTTTAACAGTGGCGGTTCAGGTTCTTTTGTGTCTGCGGATGGCCTGATTATCACGAACCACCACGTCGGCGCAGATGCGCTTCAGAAGTTCAGCGACGCCAGGCACGATTATTTACGTGATGGATTTCATGCACGCAGCCGAGCAGAAGAAAAACGGTGTCTGGATTTAGAACTGAATGTTCTGTGCAGCATCGAGGATGTGACGGAGCGGGTCAATGCCGCCGTCATACCCGATGTAAATGCCGAGCAGGCTTTTGCCGCCCGTCGCGCGGTGATGGCGGAAATCGAAAAAAAATCGCTGGAGAAGACTGGCCTGCGCAGCGATGTGGTGACGCTGTATGAGGGTGGTCAATACCAATTATACCGATACAAGAAATATACGGATGTTCGCCTCGTGTTTGCTCCGGAGCAGCAAATCGCCTTTTTCGGTGGAGACCCTGATAATTTCGAATACCCTCGCTTCGACCTTGATTTTTGCCTGTTCAGGGCATACGAAAACGGCAAACCTGCCAGAATCGAGAATTACCTGAGATGGAGTCCCAATGGTGTCGGAGACGGGGAACTGGTTTTTGTTTCGGGCAATCCAGGCAACACCAGCCGGCAATTAATAGTGGCAGAATTAGAATACATGCGAGACCGGTATTTTCCTTACGTTTTGCAGAGGCTGTATAATCTGGAAGTGACACTGTTGGCTTACAGCACACGAAGCGACGAAAACGCTCGCCGCGCGAAGGACCTTCTGTTTGGTGTTCAAAACAGCCGCAAGGCGCGTGAAGGTATGTTCGCGGGTCTGTTGGACCCTAAGCTCATGAAACAAAAACAGACAGCCGAGCAGCAATTGCGTGCCGCCATTGCCCAAGACCCCAACGTAAAGGAAGCCTTGTTATCTTTCAGTCGCATTGCTGATGCACAGCAGGTCGTTGAGCGAAATGCGATGCAGTATAGATTGCTTGAAGATGCCCATGGGTTCAACAGCACGCTCTTTGGCATTGCGCGCACCATTTTACGGGCGGTGGAAGAGAAGCCGAAACCAAATGGTCAGCGCCTTCGCGAGTTTCGGGATTCCAACCTCGAATCTTTGGAATTTCAACTCTTTTCGGAAGAACCACTTTACGAGGATTTTGAGCAAATCAAGCTGGCTGATTCTCTTGTCTGGCTGGTTGAACAACTTGGATATTCCAATCCACTGGTGCATAGGGTGCTGGCGGGCAAGTCACCTCGCGACCGTGCCGCTGAACTGATTCTGGGAACTAAATTAAAAGATGTAGCGGTTCGCAAAAAACTTTATGCGGGGACAGTAGCGGGGGTCGAAGCAGCGCATGACCCGATGATAGAACTGGCCAGACTTATTGACCCCGAAGCCCGCGCGGTGCGGAGAATCATCGAAACACAGGACGAGATAAAACGGCAGGCACACGCGAGGATTACGCAGGCCAGATTCGCAATTGACAAAACCGGCTTGTACCCCGACGCGACCTTCACGCTGCGTCTGGCATTTGGTACTGTGAAAGGCTACGGGGAAAACGGTCGGGCGATTCCCTTCCAAACGACGTTCGCAGGCCTGTACGAGCGCGCAGCAGTTCATCATTACAAACCGCCGTTTGATTTGCCTCAATGCTGGATTGCAAAGAAGAACAAAATCAAGCTGAGCACACCGCTGAATTTCGTTTCTACTGCGGATATCATTGGTGGCAATTCCGGCAGCCCGGTGGTCAATCGACAAGGCGAGTTTGTCGGCATCATTTTTGACGGCAACATTCAGTCATTGGTGCTCAACTTTATTTACACAGATGTTCAGGCACGAGCGACCTCCGTAAATTCCCAGGCAATCGTTGAGGCCTTGCGGAAGGTTTATAACGCCGGTGAACTGGCTGATGAACTGGTCGGCAAAAAACATCTGTGATGGGCATTTTGAGACCTGCCGGCAATGTGAAAAAAAAGTTTTATCCAGCGGATTTTGTGGTATAATTTAATAAAAGCTTCGGTTTTATGGAAAAGGCAGCAGTTTGATGGAAGACAAGCACGAAGTAGAGATAACCAGTCAGAAAAATGTCGCGGTTGTGACTTTTCTGGCAGGCTCGATAAGCGATTTGGAGAAAATAGCGGCTGCGGCGAAACAAATAGATGATTTTATTTCCAGGAATCAGCCGGCAAGAATGGTTTTCGATTTTGGCGGGGTAAAATTTTTCTGTTCGCGCGTTTTGGGGCTGCTTCTTGAAATTCGAGCAAAGCTGGAGACTTATGGCGGGGAGGTGGTCATCAGCGCCATTAATCCGCAGCTTTACCGGGTCTTCAAGATAACCCATCTGGATAAAATTTTCCGGTTTTTCCCGGACAAACAAAGTGCGGTCAAGATGATGAGGTCGGGCCAGGCCTGAGGTGTCAGGCCGAGGACAAAGTTAAATATATTTTATAACTTTTGTTGGAAAGGCGAGCAGTATGTATGTAACAACACAATTTTCGATTTTTATGGTTAATAAACCGGGGGTATTGGCACAGGCGCTGGGGGAATTTGCCCGTGAAAAAATCAATATCATCGCGATGACGATGATGGATTCCGCCGAGCAGGGGGTAATGCGGGTGGTTTTCGAATCGCCCATGAAGGCGCAGCATCTATTGGCCAGTCTCAATATGCCTTACAATACGACCGATGTGCTGTGCGTATATCTCGATAACAAGTCCGGCGCTTTGGCATCGGTTGCTGAAAAACTCGCAAGGGCACATATAAATATTTCGTATGCGTATGTCACCGCGGGCGCAAAAGGTGGCAGGACGACGGGAGTACTTAAAGTAGCTGATGTCAAAAAGGCGATGCGGGTTCTCGAAAAAGAACATGGCGTTAAGGTCGGCAAATCACAGCCGCTCGTCAGGCGTCCGAAGTCCGCAGGGTTTTAATCTAGCCGTGTGATTTTGCGCACCTAAATTCAGTTTAATCTGAAAAATGTTGACATAACATCAGGCGGGGAATATACTTTGTGCGGAAAATGGGGCCGTAGCTCAATTGGCTAGAGCATCGGACTGTCGATCCGAAGGTTGAGGGTTCGAGCCCCTTCGGCCTCGTTATAACTGCTATTTTAATAAGGACTTACGCTAATATAAAGCATATTATTTGTATCGACAATATCACCAGAAAGTGTCATTTTGGGGCCAGTCGTCAAAGTTTCCTACATACCAATGTTTTAATCAGCCTCCACCTGCAAGACGGTTTAGCATCGGAGTTTAGTGTGTTTATAAAAATTATCGTTCGGTTAAGATTCGATTTATCCTCATAGCAACTCCGGCCAGATAATCATTCGCCTGATATGCAAGATGGCAGTTCCTACGATACCAGAAACAGGTTTTCCCCGATTTCTCTATCCGACCAAGAGTGCTACCGTAATGCAAGTAAACAACAAACAAAAATCGAAAGGAAAAACCGTTTCGGGAGAATTATATTATGCCACAGAAACTCACAGAAAAAGTTGCAGCCGTTAACTAAATCGAAAGGAGAATTATATGAGTACACCCCAGGAAAAAGTCATGATCAATCCCAGCGACGTTGTTATGTTGTTAATTGATCACCAAAGCGGTCTGTTCAATCTTGTTAAAGACATGCCCGTGTCCCAATTGCGCAACAATGTCATTGCTCTGGCCAAGGTCGCCACAATGCTGAAAATTCCCGTCATCACCACTGCGTCCGTCCCGGAAGGCCCGAACGGCCCGGTAATTCCCGAAATCCAGCAGTTCGCTCCTCACGTTAAATATGTCCCGCGTCAGGGCCAGATCAACGCATGGGACGTGCCTATGTTCGTCAAGGCCGTTGAAGAGACTAAACGCAAAACGCTGGTAATGACCGGTACGCTCACGAGTGTTTGTCTGGCATTTCCGGCTATCTGCGCAGTTGAGGCCGGTTACAAGGTGTATGCCGTTGTGGATGCTTCCGGCAACTGGAGTAAAATGGCAACCGATTTAACTATAGCCCGCATTGTGCAGGCCGGTGTGGTTCCTATCGATACGTTAGCCGTTATCGGCGAACTCCAGCAGACCTGGAACCGTCCTGATGCGATGGACTACGCCAACATCTTTGGCGAACATATCATACCGAATTACCGGTTACTGATGGAGAGCCACAAAAAATCTCAAGAGGTCGCTCGTCCGAAGTAATCCGCAGATTCAATTGAGAGGACAACTTGTCATTGCTAATGCAAAAGGAGATGTCGGATGATTGCTGTTCGTCAGCCCGAAAGTATTTATAAGGCACAGGGTGAAATTGAAAACGGCACCTTTACAGGCAGGTGGCATTTTTCCTTGGACCAGTATTGCGACGACGAATATATGCAATTCGGCAACCTGCGCGTCTTTAATGACGATACGCTTTCACCGGGCGCCGTCTGGCCGCTCCATCCGCACCACGACATAGAAGTGGTGACTTACTGTGCCGATGGCCAATTCAGGCACGCCGACGAGCACGGTAAAGGAGGTGTGCTAAAAAAAGGATGGGTCCAGCATACAACCGTAGGCTCAGGCTTGTGGCATTCGGAGATAAATAATAGCAAAGATATTCCTATGCGGTTCATCCAGATGTGGTTTTTGCCTTCACAGCGGGCTTACGGCCTTATAACTTTTATCCCATCAATATTTATGGCTGTTACCACATTTATTGCGGGCTTCGATAATATCTTCAATAATTACCTTCCCAAGCATACCTTCCAGGGAAATCTCAACGCTATTCTCTCAGCCTTGATGCTGGTGCTGGTGATTATCCTTTTCTTCGAGGCGCTGAGGAAAATAGCGGGATTCTGGAAAAGGGGATTGCAGAACGAAAGCGAGAGCGAGCTGGTTGACACCACGCCCTCGCTTTCTCTGGATATCCCAGATTAGCCTTTCTTGAAAAAGACTTCTGGCCCCTTTTTCGTCTGTAACCGTAACCGTCTAACGTTTATGTCTGAATAGCGGGGGCATAATATGAAGAACCGAAGAAAAGTTGACCAATTTTAACAAAACAAATAGTTTACAAGGCCAGACTTTTAAAAAACTTAACCTTGGATGAATTTTTATATACTACGGGATTTCTCGCTGAGGATTTTTGCGACTGTTTGACCAAGCTGTTTTACCGCGATAGTTACCTCTTTCGATACGTCACAGCCGACCGCAATATCCTTGGGCTGAATGCCAATAATTAAAACGGAGCACTTGCAGAACTGAAAAAGATAATCAATAATCAATTTGACAGGTAGCTTGTGCGTGAAAAATGAAACCTCATTAAGATGCTCGGGGTCCATTATTGTAATTTGGCCGGGTGGGACATTCGAATGGACCGAATCGATGATTATAAGATGGGACGGCTGGAACTTTTTTATTTCACCGGTCAGATTTTCGGGAGCGGTTGCGCCAATGAAAAATTTCAATTCGAGCGGCGATTTTTTTCGTTTGATGATTTTTTCTATCTGCTCGGTGACGCTGATGCCGGCTACGTCGTCGCCCCTAAGGTCCGAACCGATGCCGAGGACGGCAACCCTCGATGCGTTATCAAGTTTTTGCCTTAATATCCTCGTTAGATTTTGCATCGAGCACCACTTTTAATTCTTCCCTGCGGGTTTTGGCTAATTCAAATTCTTTTGTGGTTTCAATCGCTTCTTTTGGGCAGGAATCGACGCACTGACCGCAGTATATGCATCTGGACAGGTCGATTTCTGCCACAAACTTCTTCTCACCGACTTTTTTGATGGTTATCGCGCCGGTGGGACAGTCCCGCATGCACAACAGGCAGCCTATGCATTTTTCGGGATAATATTTCAGCTTGCCGCGGAATTTATCCGGCATCTCGGATTTTACGAACGGGTAACCAGTGGTTGCCGGTTTTTTGAAAATCGAGCCTAACACCTGCATTATCATTTTCCCCGGTCTTATCATGATACACCAGCTCCTTTCAAAATAAGGTCGGCAATAATCTGCAGGAAAGCAATCGGAGCAAGGTATTTCCAGCAAAAATTAATCATCTGGTCGATTCGCAGTCTCGCAAACACTGTCCGCAGCAGCGATACCAGCGATACAATAAACAGAACTTTGGCAAGATACAGCAGAAAAGCGGGGACAAATCCCAGATTCAATCCGAAAGGCAGAAATACCGCCGCCAGTATAGATGAAACAACTATTAGTTCCACATCAATGGCCATTCTGAAAAGTGCCAGAAGTTTTCCGCTATACTCGGAAAAGCTTCCGGCAACAATTTCGGTTTCGGCTTCGGGTATATCGAAAGGCACCTTTTCCAGTTTTCCTAAAAGCGATACCAATGCCACGCAGAACCCCGTAATATTAAATAATACGAACCACGGATGATTACTATAATAAACGGTCATTTCACCAAACGACCATGTATTGGCCAGCATAGCAGGAGCCAGAATGCTGAGGAACAAAGGAATTTCATAAGCGAATAACTGGGTAATTGAACGTGCGGCGCCAATCATCGAAAACGTGCCTCTGGCGTACCAACCGCCGAGGAAGAATGTGAAAGTCGGAATCGTCAGCAGGTAAAGCACAACAATCACATCGCCCTTAAAAGATAACAATGCCTTCTGCTGCCAGAGCGGTACATAGAAAAAGGCGGTGACGGTTGAGGCCAAGGCGATAACTGGCATAAGCGTAAAGACAGCGGGGTCGGCCTGTTCCGGAATCATATCGGCCTTGGCCACCAGCTTAATGAAATCAGCTACCGGCTGAAACCAAGGCGGACCAATCCTATTCTGGAGCCTCGCACAGAGTTTGCGGTCAACAAATTCCACCGCAAGACCAAACAGGCAGACAAATAAGAACCCCGGAAATATCAAAATATGGAACAGCGTGCTAACCATCGCTTTAAATGTCTCCTGGAACTTTGAATTTTTTGTTCAATTGAGAAAAATCAATCCCCTGCCCGCGGTACCAGTCAATACTGTGCGAACGCAGCGCTGACCAGTTCATAATTTTAGCGGACTGCTTAGATGTGTCGGTAACAGCGATTGTTCTGTCGG
>Ga0315273_10012982_pt1 | contig 10689 bp, 13 predicted proteins | sample YL17G02_0_MG_FD_205753 | JGI IMG/M metagenome (GOLD analysis project Ga0315273, IMG submission 205753) | Sediment microbial communities from Yellowstone Lake, YNP, Wyoming, USA - YL17G02_0 | ecosystem: Environmental > Aquatic > Freshwater > Lake > Sediment | place: USA: Wyoming | collected... | reverse complement strand
CTGCTTCCTTCTCTTCAGATTCTATAAACCAACGTAGGATATCCTCGGTGTTATCTTCACTACCGATATCATAAATAACATATCGAGAGAATCTACCCTTGATACAATTCAAAGCATAGGGTAGAAAGTACCCGTCATTCTTTACAAGTATTAACGGTACTAGAACTGAAGTTCTATTTCTATTTGACATTTAATACCTCACACATCGCTTTAACTCTATGTTCCATAGTGTGCCGTTCTATTACTCTTTGCTGTCCTGCTATAGCGATCTTAGCACACTCTCCACGATGTTCCACCATCCACTTGATACGTTCTTCTAGAGTATCCTCTGTATACCCAATATATTGCTCCCCCTCAGTAAATAAAAGGGACATTCCATCGGCAGGGTCTATGTTGGTGAGCAGTGGAGCGCCAACAAGCATTGATTCCATCACTCTTTGGTTAGGGCTATCGTGCTTCTGCCCTCTGTTAAATAAGTTCCTACATGCTGCCATAGCCTGTCCAGTGTGCGGCCACTTATGAGTATAGGTCCGAGCTACTTCTCTTATGTCATAAGTATACCCTAGCTTTTCACAATACTCTTTCAATTTGTCGGCTCTATCTAACCCATGCTTTGATCCAAAGAAACCCCAATCATACTTTAGTACGGGTATCCCGGTGTACAAGGGATGAAACCACCGTATATCAGTACAGCAAGGAAGCCAATTAGTATTAGGGTGTTTAGCAAATAAGTCCCTGCGCGCCCACACAGCAAAAAATACAGCGTCATAGTGAGTAGAAAGCCTATGGTGAAGGGTAGATTGTCCATGAGAATCTATAAACCAAACTGCGCGTCTTGATTTATGAGGAGTGTCAGGTAGACTAAAAGAAAAATTACCTTGTGTATCTCTACCAGCATCCAAATCAATAATCCACTCAAGATTAATTGAAGGGTCAATAGCACTGACGTTGGGGATATCTGTCCCTGCTCCAATCTCCAGAACCTCGTGAGTCTTTGCCATGTAGTGAGAGAACGCTTTGGCGTATGTTTCAATTTCTTCTCCTCTTTGGAAGTCATGTCTATAATTGATTCCAATCATGTTAGTACCAATGGATGGTAGCTATACCCAGAACGATCCAACCTCTTTCTTGTAAGTCTATTTTCTTTTAGCTGGATTCGTAACTCTTCCTCTGTTAGATTCCAACGCCCTCCTTCTCTATCCCCCTTTTGAATAAACATGTCACCAGCTTCTTTTATATCTACCCAAACATTAGGATGTCCTATTAACTCTGCACGGTGAACTCTACCAGACCATTCACCGTGAGCGTGTCCTGCACCTTTAAATGAAGGATGGAAACCTCCCACCTTTGTTATTACTTTGTGTGTAATGAAGGTGAGGTCTCCTCTAGGAGAGGGGCCATATATAGGAGTAAACCCTTTGCTTTTCATATAGTTTTGAAATTCTGGAACACACTCTTCTACAAATTTATTTTGTACTCTACAAAAATGATTGATCCCTGATGCTAAAGCAGCCTCCTCATAGATTTCATACCATCCTTTGGCCTGAGGAATTAAATCATCTTCTAGAATACAAAGGGTGGAACAGTTCTGGAGCGCAAACAACGCTCTATTTTTGTTAGCACCCACCCCCAGGTTATCACCCCTAATATATACAATGCCAGGAATTTTAGCCACGGTGCCGGGTGTGTCGTCAGTAGATCCATCATCACATATACATATAGTGGTCCCATCAGGCGTAGTTGTTCTAACAGCTTCAACTAGTTCTCCTAATACGTAAGCTCTGTTATAAGTTACGATTGCTACTCCTCTCTTCATTTACACACTTCCTTAATCATTTGGTTAATGTTGTCCATATACTGTTTAGGGTCTGACCATTTTTCAGCCGTATTGAATCCATTTTGGGATAATCTCTTATAAAGATCTGGACTATTAATAACCGATTCAATAGCAGTAATTAACTGCGGTACATCCCCCTTGGGGAATATCAAACAGTTAACTCCATCTTCTGCAAATTCTGCTCCCGTATCACTCATTATTACAGCACAGCTACTGGACATGGCTTCTAGAGCCATACGACCTAAGCCCTCAGTATAAGAAGCCACAACCCAAATGTCAACCTGTTTCATGGTACTAGCTAGCTGTGCTCTATTTAGACTCTTAAAGTATTGCATCCAAGTAGGGGCAGTAAAATCATTACTTTCCCCAACCCCAACGCAATGAATTTTAGGCCCATATTTATTTTTTAAATTATTCAGGGCCTCTAAAGCTATTTTAGTTCCTTTTGATTCATGGTTATGTATTAAAGTTCCTACAACCATTCCTCCTTCAACTGTCCGGTAATTCCGGCTAATTGGCTGGAAAGCGAAGGTTGGATGCCCATAATGGTACCACCCTACCCTAGTAGCCTCTCTTGAAGGATGCGTCCATCCTGCGTCAACCTGAGGCGTCCTGCACAGTTCTATGAGGGGTTCAGTGCTGGTTATGATCCTATCCCAAGGAAGTTTTAGGGCATCATTTTCAAGCTGTTGAAACCTAGCATTATGGGACAGCTTTAAAAGAACCTTATGCTTGGCTTGTGGTAGAGTGGAGAACTGCTCATTACAAGGGTTATCTGAATTAGTTATTAATAGATCACACTCTGGTATCTTGTTCACATCTAAAATAATAGGAACTTTGCAGGTGTCTACAATTGCAGGGTTTAGGTCTGAGTAAATACTAAGTAAAGAAACGTCATGTCCTGCTTCTTTTAGATTATTAGCTAAATGTAGAATAGTGGTAGGACCTCCATGCTTTCTTAGATGCGGAGTTACCACAACAATCTTTTTAGGAGACATAGTTAAGTTAAAAGAGTCCTCTAAAAGAGAAATAAAGTAAGTAATAGAATCCGATCTACTTTGGTATTTTACAGCTTTTAACCCCGCCTCTCTTAATCGTTTTAGTTTGGGTTCATCTATTAACAATTCAAATATCTTAATTGCTAGTACACTTGCCTCGGTATCATTAGGAAAAATTAAGGCGGTTTCTTCATTAGTAGCGTACTCTTTTATACCAACATTATCCCATAGTACAGGTACGGCACCTGAAGCCATAGCTTCAATAGCAGGCATACCATAGCTATGAATATGCGAAGGGTCACAGAAAACATCCACCTCTGACCCTAGAAGTTGAGCTAATCTAGTTTGGCTAATACCACCCAGACAGGTAACTATGGGTAGCTCTGGAATGTTGTCTATCCCACAAGCAAAGATTCTAACTTCTACTCCCTTCTTAGCTGCTCTATTCCATAAATGTTGTATAACTTCTTTTCCTCTGTCTGCTCCTTTAAAAGGATAAAATTGATTCATCATAAACAGAATAGTTTTTCTTTCATCCCCCTTTTCTCTGTTTCTAGGATAGAACAAGTCAAGATCTACTCCGGGCCTTACAAACCCAAAACTTTTAGCATTGTGCTTATTCTTAGCTACTTCATTTAACCACCAGGCATTTGAAATAATTGGCATCTTTGAATAATTCTCTGACATTAATAACTTAGTCTCTTTATCAGGAGCAATCCCTGGGTCATAGGATTGGGAGTGTAACAGGGGCTTGAGATCTGTATTCAGTTTGCAGAGGGAACTTACAGCATCTACTAGTTCATTAGTGGCAGCAATAACTATACCTTTGGTAAATACCCTTTCATTAAAATTGGCAAGCATGTCTTCAACTGAGTTGAATACAATCGGAGAAGTTCTAAGCTCTCCCATTACTGCCTGCTCAGACTTGTCTTCCCTAAGAAGTCTAACTACTTTAACATTTACTCCACGTTCAATTAAAGCGTTTACAATATCCGTGATATACTTCATTCCCCCACAGAAAGAGGTGGAGTATACTACCCAGCAAACGTTATATTTATATTCTGTTTTAAACCAAGGAGAAGAAATATTTCCTCTTAGCCCCTTAAGAACGTTAGCTGGGTTGTAATTAGATGCCCAGTCCTTATAGCTAGGCCATAGTTTATTAAATCGTTCTGAGGCTATCTTTCTATACCCCATATGAGTGTCCGCCCCTAGCTGAGAGAAGCTGGTTCCTCTCTCATGGAAGACATAAGTATTGTCTGCCATGATGGCTCTATACCTTGGGTATACTCCATTATCATCTTTATAAGTAATAGTTCGCATGAAGAAGTCAGACTCTTCTCCATAGTTCTTATAAGATTCATCGAAAATCCCAATCTTATTTATTAAAGATCTAAAGAACATAAAACAAAACCCAGTTGGCATAATCTCTGGATAATCTTGACCACTCATAAGCTCTATAGCTCTATTCATATCTAGATAGCTGGTTCCTGGCTGCATGTTTACATTAATGAGAGCCGTGTTATTAGTAGTTGGGTTAACTATCTGGTTGCGTTCATCTGCGTTTAGAGAGATAACAAGCTTAGTCAACCATCCTGGTGTTACGATAACATCAGAATTAAGAAGACAAATATAAGGAGAAGTTCCGGCCAGTAGACCGCGATTAACAGTAGCAGCAAACCCACGGTTTGTTTTGTTTGTGATAACGATATGTTCCGGGTGTGCTTTGGCAAAAACATCTAAATACTCCTTTGTCTTTTCATCGGAAGCATCATCAACAATTATTAGTCTATAGGGCCAATTAGTGCAGGATAGCACAGAGTTTAGACATAGTTTTACTACATGTAGGGAATTAAATACTGGAACAATAATATCAACATCCCCTAATTTACCCGAGGTTGCTACTTTATTCAGAGCCGAGAACAATACCTTATGGGAGGACATTAAACGAGTAGTTGACATGGATGCGTCACTAGCATGACGATACAGAGCAGTACGAACATGGTCAGGAATAGAAGATTCGTCTTTTTGAATAATGGTAGGATTTTTTAATCTTTCTCTGTTGCGATCTATTTCTTCTTGATTCTCTTCTACCCACACCACTCCAGTATCTAATTTAGTAAAGCCCATTTAATCCTCCCATATGCCGTTAACAATTTCGTCAATCTGCCCGTAAAGATCAATAAGCCTTCCAGGCGCCGCCTTTATTTGATAGTCGAAGGGATAGCCATCTACCCCATGCTCGCTCTCATGCTTATCCCCACTTACCTGTCCCCTTTTAATAACATTGATAGAGTACCCGCCTAGTTCCTTTAGCTCTGCCTGTTCGTTATAGAACCTACAGTCACTCACTACGATACGAGCCTTGGCGTTATTCTTACGGATCTCTCTGATTCGTTTTAAGCCTAGTTTTATCCAAAAGTCTGAATCAAAGTTATTACGGAACAAATCCGTACCTACGATCTGTAGGATCTGTCTGGGGCTACGATGCCACTCAGCAATAACCCGTTCCTTGTCTTCATCTGAGCCGTATAGCTGGGCATCATTAAGTCCAAATAGCTGTTTACCTATGATCTCCTTTAGCGGGTGGGCAAAGGAAAGTTCTGTAAACCCCTTACGAGTATTAAGATAACTGGCAACCGTAGACTTACCAGACTGTTTTTGGCCGGATAACCCTATTAGAATCATCTACTCCTCCGTAACCAGCTTAACCGAATCCCACTGCTGCGTAGAATAAACTAAGATATCCCCCTGATAATCATCAGGGTCAAGAACTTTCTTAAAAAATACAAGAACTCCATTTACCACGTCTGCGCTATCCGCTTCGATTACAACAGTAGTAACTGTGCTGACCCTATTATTGACACTGTAATCTATTACTTCTTGCGAAATTGTCCACTTCACTTGTTCTCCTTTGTTATGTTGTCTTTAACAAAATCCCAAACTTCAAAAGTACCTACTTTACCGCACGCCCAAGCGGCCAAAAGATTCTGAAACTTTATACCAACTTCGGAATGCATGTCATATTGGCATTCTTTAATTCGAAGCAGTTTTTCTTCAAGCCTATCAGCGACTTTAGCATTATGTTCGGCTAACGGACCCCAGTTAGGGCCACAATTGCATTGTTGTTTACCATGAATCATATTTCACATACGTCCCCATCGCAAAACTTTTCAATTACTTTGCCCTCTTCATCTACTATGAGCTTGGGCTTCTTTAAACCACTTGTCAACTCCTCGTACTTCTCTTTGGTAATCTCCTCATAGGGCATCTGCTCATACCCTTCAGACGCCAATGGTAGCATACTTACCGACTTAAGTCTAGTCTCATACATGGAAAGAGCCAAAGAAATATCCTTTACCTCTTCTGGCTTAAAAGTAACGGTCGCGGATACCTGATTATCGGCCCAGTACGCCTGCATTTGAGCCGCTAGTTCTAGCTGCTCCCACATAGAAACATCACTCTTTCGTCTAGAGAAATACTTCTCATGAACAGGAATGTCAATAACCATCGTGTACTCAGGTTGTTTTACGTCTGGTTCTACGTTGTACCCCGCCTCCTGCATCGCCTTCCAAAGGTTCGAATTCCGCGATATCCTCATACGCCTTAAGTAATATTCGGAGTGCGGGAAGTGAATCCCTGGTGAGCTTCCGGTCACTAAAGAAACCGAGCCGGACGGCTTTACGCACGTTACCTTTCGGCTTAGCGGAGTTGCCAGCCACTCGCTGTATATTTTGTCCCACCTTTTAATCTCCTTGTAACCTTCGTCACACCATGTAATATGTTCTCGGAATCCTATCTTATTGATATTGTCTACGATACCCGTCTGGGACACGCCAATCCTACGGTTACGCATCTGCACCTGATTGGTCTGGGGGCTGTGCGTGGGTAGGAGGGTGACGGTCTTGCAGTACATGAAGGCATATTTTAGGGTAACAAGGTAATCCTCTAGGCTGTCGTGGTTGGCGGGGAAGCTCTCACAGATATTGCAAGCCTCAAAAGACTCAAGGGTGATCTCCCCGCAGGGATTGATACCCAAAGCCCGATAGTCATCACCATTCTTTGGGTCTTTCATTCTCCCGTAGTTCTGTGCATTAGCCAGCCAGAAGATTCCCGGCTCTCCATCAGAAGCAATCTTATTTACAATATTGTCGTAGAGATCCCCCTTACGTGCAACTAAGCTATTGTTACTAGCCCACCGAGCTAGGTCAGAATTCTCTCTATTTTCTTTGCTCTTTAGGTTCCTGAACTCCGCGTCACAGAATTCCCCCAAAGCAATCTGGGCTGTTCTTCGTAGCCCCCCAGCAACAACCGCCTCTCCTGCTAGGTTCATGGTATCTACAATCAAAGTAGAATCTACAGGCTTATCGGCAATAAGGTATTGTGACAGCACCTTCTGTAGTTTCTCGGTCATCATAATAAGAGGCCCTGGTCCTGGGGCAATACCGCCAAAGCCCTTGATGGGGGTACCAGCGGGTCTAATCAATGAATAGTCTATGGATTGAGGGATGGTGTCTTTTCCAACATGAGCATCTAAAACTCGTCTAAGTAGATTAACCCAACCCTCCCTTGAATCTTCTACTACATGGGGCTCTTTAGTTGTTCTAGGAGTCTTGAGATATAGATTCTTTTTTGCTCCCTCAGCATCATAGCCCACACCCACACCTAACATGCTCATATCCATAGCCCAAGAAAAAGGCAGAGAGAAATCGTCGTCCATGTTCTTTGTGGAAACAAAGGCACAATTGAATAGTGCTGCGGCAGACCTATTGAAAACAAAGTCTGTTCCCATGCACCATAGGCCGCGTCCTGGCGGAAGGAACTTGAATGCCCACATGCGCTCATACATCTCTTGAGCAGATTTCTGTGCCTTGCGTTCATTCCAATGGAGTCTAAGATCGTGGCAATGTTCCTTTTGAATTAAGAATATTCCCTCAACCACACGCTGAATCGTCTGCCAGAACTGCTCCTGCTTTCCATTAGGAAGCTCTCTAGAGTATGTCCTGACGTAAACAAGCTCGCCTACTGGGCCGAACTTAGGCTTCTTACCTCGGTACTTGTCCATGAACTTTTCAGTGAGGGAGAACGTAAGCCCTCGCCATTCAAGCATTATTTCCTCTTTCCTTTAGGATTGCACCGCTCGCACGTCGCCTTGGCGGCCTCGCTGGGAGAGGGACGGCCGTCGCGCTCGATGCGGGCCGCAGCAAGCTCATCATCTGCTTGCAGCAATTCGATGTTCGAGTTCTCAAGCTGGGCCTTGAGGGCGTCGCAATCCGTATCGCTCTTATCTTTACGCCGGTACGCCTCGTGCAGTTCGACTGTAAGGGCGTCGCGCGTAACATATAAATCTGCAACTATTTTATCAGCATCAGCAACGCTTTTGTCAAGCCCGTGTGTAGCAGTATAGTGCCCACCGTCTCTATGAATCCGAGCTAATAGGTTATGAAGAAAAATACTCATATCATTACGCACAGCAGTACACTTACCACAATCACAAAGCATCATTCTCCCCCTTCATCGACTACATAGGTTTTGTTCACGGGAACCTTATCCTCTTGTACTTCCTTTGTAAAACAGTCAACATGAAAAAGAAATTTTCCTGAGGATATAAAATTGTCAAGCTTGTCAATATCTTTCCCACAACCTAAACAAACATACGAATCAATTAAAAGATCCGATGGAACCATAGCATACCCCCCAATAGGCATGGAGTACATACCCATCCAAATATTATCCTCCAGATCATCGAGAGGGTCAGTTGGTATCGGGGATTGCAAAGTAATTCTCAATGAAATCAATAGCTTCCTCAACCGTGGGAAACGACTTGACAATATGATGCCGAACCCAAGGATGGGTTCTAATACCCTCATTACAATCCGTTCCCATAACCGCCACAACCGGGATTGTGTTATCGTAACAATATTGTAACTCAAAGAGTGATCCTATAGGCTGTCTGCCTTCTGCTGTTGTGTCTAACTTCATTAAGCATAATCCACCCGTCATTCCAGTAACCTTTAGATCATTTAGATCCCTGGTTACTATCACCCTATCGGGTTCTCCAGAAGTACACACTGCACCGCTGAAAGATATGGTCTCTTTTCGTAGAGGATTGATAGGTCGAAGCCCTATCTTAGCTAACTTCTTAGCTGCTTGCTTTCTCCACGTATCTACTTTCTCTACGGGTCCAGCTAAATAAACACAAGGGTTATTACTCATTCTACCTCGAAAAAAAGCGGTTCCCAACCTTGGCCCGTCGCTCAGCGGCTTCAGGGGTTATCGGGTTTATCAGTTGGGAACCGGGTCAAAATCCGAAGGTTGCTGCCATCGCAGCAAGACCTAGCATGATGTCAGTAAACTTACTCTCGGCCTGTACACAGTTCCCGTACATAGCACCGTCAGCGTCAATATGACTATACTCTCCAACGCAACCTTTTGAACCTGATCCTGTAAGTGTTACAGTACCTGAGGGGCTAGTAAGGCTAGCGCAACCAAGGCTAAATGTCAATACCAATATCGTTAAAATTCTCATATTTTGACCTCTCTCCCATCGGGGAGCACACAGTAACCCTTTCTAATGTTGATAATGTATTCGGTCCAAGAGTTCTGTCCCACGTATATAATTGCAATGCCGTGAACCCAATCGGTAGGGGTTCCTCCGTGCATATAAAGAGGCTGTAATTTGGATAAACAGCCAGGGCTAAAAGCTTTGATTTCATGTCCTGTCCAAGGGTCTCTACCGCACATCATTTGGGCGCGGTGAGTGTGTCCATGTAGTATACTACGGGATCTGGATAAGTCAAGGTGTCTGGCAGCGGCGTGCTTGGCATGACTCCAACCGTGAACCGCTACAAGATCCTTGGCAATCTCAACGTAGCCCATACGATCACCAGTGGGAATAGAATATGGTATCCATGTAAAGTTTTTCCTACCCTTACTTATATTCTTCTCTGGGGATACCATGTTGTGAACGCTGGCTGCGGTCCTGCCATTGTTTACTGCCCACGCCTCCACCCTTGCCTCATGGTTTCCTTCAAGCATGTAGGTATGCTGCATGGTATTCTTTTGAATCATATCTACTAGATTATTGGCTGGGGTTAGCTCCATCTCCTGAAAGTCATAGGCCAAGGAATCAGGGATATTCCTCTTGGAGTGGGCCGAAAATACCCCACAGTCAAGGATATCCCCTAATAGGATGCTCCTGTGTGGCTTTAGGGTTATAAGGGCCTTCATGGCGCACTCTACTGCTTCCTGATCTTGCTCAGGAAAGTGAGTATCCGGCCATATGAACCACAGCTTAGCTCCGTTCTTAGTCTTTGCCATTTCGTACTCTCATTTCAATTAACTCGTCTTCTATTCCGCTTAAAAGATCCTCTATAACTTCAGTACCAGAACGGATCTCTATAGCGAGTTTAGTAAATCTATCAATCCTTTTCCATAACTCAGTAAGTCTTCTACTGAGCATCCTAATTTCTCTAGGGTTGTCTTTAGTAGTAAGTTCCTTAGGGAGAGGGGTCTTCATATTGGGAAAGCACTTAGTCGTTCGTTCTCTTACTCGCGGCATTTAGTTTCCTCATTATGTCTAGTAGATCTTCAAACATCATTGTAACAAGACTCCCAGCAGGGCCAACCCTATGAGGTTTATGCACCACCACAGGATAAGTATAAGCATATTTGTTTGCATTCGCCTGCCTCATAGATCCTGGTAAGTCAAGCTTTTTAACGCTCTTACATTCAATAGATAAAGGAATTATCTTTCTAGCAAAGGGGGATAACGGAACATCAATCCCACCTGCACCCATACTAGTGCTAGTAACATCACCTTCTGTTAGATGATCATCAAATATCATAAGTATG
>Ga0315273_10012981_pt1 | contig 10689 bp, 10 predicted proteins | sample YL17G02_0_MG_FD_205753 | JGI IMG/M metagenome (GOLD analysis project Ga0315273, IMG submission 205753) | Sediment microbial communities from Yellowstone Lake, YNP, Wyoming, USA - YL17G02_0 | ecosystem: Environmental > Aquatic > Freshwater > Lake > Sediment | place: USA: Wyoming | collected... | reverse complement strand
TGCATCGGCGAAACGCTGCCCGAGCGCGAGGGCGGCCGCACCGACGAGATCGTCTCCGGCCAGGTGATGGCCGGGCTGGACGGCGTCACTGCCGAACAGGTGGGCGGGCTGGTGCTTGCCTACGAGCCAGTGTGGGCGATCGGGACCGGCAAGGCCTGTGACGCCGAAGAAGCCAACCGGGTCTGCGGCGTAATCAGAGCTGCCGTGCGGAAGGGATTCGGCGACAAGGCCGCCTCTTCCGTGCGCATTCAGTACGGCGGCAGCGTCACCGACGCCAACGCCCATGAGCTGATGTCTCAACCGGAGATCGACGGAGCGCTGGTCGGTGGGGCCAGCCTGGACGCCACGAAGTTCAGCAATATCGTCCACGCGACCTCCGTTATCGCCAGGACTGTTCGCCCTTAGGCGTAACCGGGGAAGTCCGTTGGGGAGATGCGCAAGCAGCCTGCGGCCTCGCTGCCGCGGCTGATCTGGGGGATGGGGGGAGTAGTCGCGCCGGGAAGTGTGCGCCATGCGGCCGGAGCCGCCTCGCGCCCCCGTTCCGGCTCCGCCGCGGCCCGCGCACCATACTTTGCCCCCTTTTCCCACCTTGCGTTGCACTTTCGCGCGCGAGTGTGGATTACTGTAGGCGAAGGGCCAACCCCGGCAATGGTGGCCGCGCCCGCGACGCGATGATGCGTTCGGCGCCGCGATATATCTGCGCGTTCCCGAGATCGGCATCGATGAAGCTGAAGCGCGAGATGACGGCGGAATCATTACTCTGGCACGATGAGTCGGCGCTATTCGCTCGGCTTGCCGAGCAGCAATCGCGGCTGATTTCCGACACGCTGGCGCGCGCCGCCGACACCGACCGGATCGCCCGGGAGAAAGAGCAGCTAGCGAGTGACCTCTCGGGGGCGCGGGCCGCCCTCGATGGCAGCCTGGACCGCCTCCAGGAGGTCCACCACCGGGTCCGCAACCACCTGCAAGCGCTGACCGGCTTGCTCTCCGCGCAGAAGCTATCCGAGGAATCCCCGGGGGCGCGGCGGGCGCTCCAGAACAGCATCGCCCGTATCACCTCCCTGGCCGCCATCCACGACCTGCTGGCGCGTGACCCGCGGACGTCCCATCTTCGGCTGCCCGAACTCGCCGACAGACTGGCGAACCATCTGCTGCATCAAGCGGGGGTGGAGCAGAGGCTGCGGGTGCGCGCTGCCGTGGCGCCCATTGACCTTCCCCAGCGACAGGCGACCGCGTTTGTGCTGATCCTTGCCGAACTGCTCTCCAACGCCATCGAGCACGGGTTTCCCCAGGGCGAGAGCGGCGAGATTGATCTCACTGTTACCTGCGTAGACGGCGAGGTCACGCTGGAGGTTCGCGATTCAGGCTGCGGCCTGCCGCCGGACTTTGGTCTGGCGAACGCAGATGGCTTGGGACTGGGTCTGGTGACCCGGCTTGCCGAACGCGACCTGGGGGGCGCCGCCAGCGCCTGGAATGATGGTGGCGCCTGCTTCCGCATAGCTTTCCCGATATCGACGCCTCAGCCCACAGGCTGAGGCCCAGGGGTGCTTTCCTGATGACCAGCAAGTTGAGAGTCCTTTTGGCTGAAGACGAGGGAGCGGTGGCGGCCTCGCTGGCAAGGCAGCTCCGCGGCCTTGGCCATGAGGTGGTCGGCGAGGCCGCGACAGGCGAGCAGGCCGTCCGGATGGCGGCTGAAACCCACCCCGACGTGGTCGTGATGGACATTCGAATGCCTGATCTGGACGGCATCGAGGCCGCCCGGCGCATCGCGGAGTCCTCACCCACGCCCGTGCTCTTCCTGACCGGGCACTACGACGAGGCCCTGCTTCAGGGCGCGGTCGAGTCGGGAGGCTTGGCCTACCTGCTGAAGCCGGCTACCTCTGAGCAGCTACAGGCGGCCCTGGCGCTTGCCAGAAGCCGTTTCAGCGAAATGAGCGACCTCCGCGACCAGGTATCCCGGCTGGGCCGAGCGTTGGAGACTAGGAAGGTGGTGGCACGAGCAAAGGGCCTGTTGATGAAGCGGCACGGGCTGACTGAAGAGGAGGCCCACCGCCGGATGCAGAAGGAAGCAAGCCGTTCCAACACCCGCTTGGCAGACTTGGCGCAGGCGATACTGGCTGCGGGGCAGTTCGTTGGAGGCGGAGACTAACGCTGGGCGGCTGTGAGCCCGGTCCCAGGACCTGGCCGGCCCCCTGCCGTCTGGCATCTAGGGCACTCTCTGACCGCCGGAGGCGGTCTTGCTGGTCTTCCCTGGGCAGGGGATCGTGCGCCTGCCGAAGGGGGTCTGCCCGGTGGCTACGAAAAAGGCAACTCGCAAGGGCGCTCCAGCGGAAAAGGCGAAGACGGCAGCGCCGCGCGGAAAGCCCGCGCGGCCGGCTCCGGTGAAGAAGACGGCAGCGCCGCGCGGAAAGCCCGCGCGGCCGGCTCCGGTGAAGAAGACGGCAGCGCCGCGAGCAAAGCCCGCGCGGCCGGCTCCGGCAATAGTCAAGAAGACCGCTCCCGTCACGGCCCCGAAGCGGCCGGTGCGGAGCAAAGTCACGGCGAAGGCCAAGGCTGCGGTCAAGGTTAGGGCCAAGGCCCCGGTAGCCAGGCCCAAGCGGAAGATCCCCAAGATCAAGCCGCCGCCCCCCCCACCTCCATTCGTCGCCGTAGGCGACTGGATCTCGTTGCGGCCCGGCGCCGGCCAGCTCGGCAGCCTTGCGACCGACCAGGACGGCGAGGTAACCCAGGGTATCATCTGCTCCATCCGGGAGATCGCCACTGGCAAGATGGTGGCGAAAAGCAAGGAGGACCTGGGGCGATACCTGCTGGAGGTGCTGCACCTTCGCACCTTCAGGCCGCAGTTCTCGTCCAACCGAAACGTGGGGCCGGCCAGCGGGAGTCAGGTGGTGAAGAGCCCGGCCTGGCGCAGGATCCAGGAGATTCTCCGGAACGCGGCCAAGGAGCGCCGCTTCTTCAGCTACGCGACCGGGGGGCTGCCGAATGAGCTTTTCGGCTCCCTCCTCGATGGTTGGCGGGTGGTCAGGGCCAGAGCCGCAGCCGTGGAATATCGTGAGTAGACGGTCGCAGCGCCAGGACCACCGCTTTAGGGAGGAGGTGGCCGTTGGTTGTCATTCTGAGCCGTCTGCCAAAGGCGGACGAGCGAAGAATCCGTTTAAGAGGTCGGCGTCCGCCGAGGCGGACGCCACTCCTAGTATGGATTCCTCGCGCTCGTAGCGGTCTGAACGCCCGCTTCCGAGGCTCGGAATGACAGCTTGGTGGCCATCCGGCCAAAAACGGTGCTCCTAGCTGCGGCGAAGCTGGAATTGACGGGCTTCGGTGGGGCGTGTTAGAATCGCAACGAAGCACTAGCGTCCCCCTGCCGGGTGGTGTAATTGGCAACACAGCGGCCTTTGGAGCCGCCCTTCCAGGTTCGAGTCCTGGCCCGGCAGCCAGGATAGGCCTGGATGGTGACCGCCGGACATCTGACGATGGCGTCTCGGCAACGATCGAAGCAGCCCGATTCCTGAGGGCTGGCGCCAATGCTGGCACGGCGCAGAGAGCCTTCAGGGCGGGAGAAGCAGCAAGGAAGAGGTAGTCGCATGAGCAGCAGGTCAGGGGTACCGGACGGGATTCTCCGCGGCCTTCCCGCGATTATCCTTGCCGCCGGCAAGGGCACCCGGATGAAAACAGGAGAGCCCAAGGCCGCCGTGCATGTCAATGGCCGGCCGATGGCTCTGCGTGTGGTGGATGCCATGCGGAGCGCCGGGGCCGAGCGCATCATCGTCGTAGTGGGCCACCGGGCGGACGACGTTCGAAGCGCCGTTGGCGACGATGTCGAGTACGTGATACAGGAGGAGCAGACCGGCACTGGCGACGCCGTGAAGTGCGCGGGCGCCGTGCTGACGGACTACCGGGGTCCGGTGCTCGTGGCCCACGCCGACATCCCGCTGCTTCGCGATGCCGATGTCGCGCGGCTCCTCCAGCACCACCTCTCAGCGGACAGCGCCGCCACCATGCTGACCGCCGAATTCCAGGACCCGAAGTCCCTGGGACGCGTTATGCGGGGCCCAGACAGGCAGGTGCTGGGGATCGTCGAAGCCCGAGATGCCACCGAAGAGCAGCTTAGGATCAAGGAAGTGAACGTGGCCGTCTACTGCTTCGAAGCGGACTCGCTCTTCGCGGCGCTGAGGAAGGTCACTAACGAGAACGCTCAGGGCCAATACTACCTCACCGATGTCATCGGCATCCTGGTGGGCCAGGGGGGGCGGGTAGAGGCCGTGACCATGGAGGACTCCCACGGTGGAATGGGCGTGGATACCGTCGAGGACCTGGCGCGGGCGCGGTCCATTTCCGCCACCCACGAGCACTTCGGCTGAAGCCGGCGCGCTCCTGGCTCGATCCGCGCGATAAGCCTGAGACAGACCGGCGCCTGCACTTCAGCCGTTAGCGCGCTGTCGGCGGCCGGACAGGAAGCTATTCAGATGGAAGACTTACGCATCCTCAGCGGAAACGCCAATCCCGATCTTGCCGGCGCCATCGTCTCGCACCTGGGCCTGCCCCTTTCCCGTATGATGGTCGGCAGGTTCGAGGATGGCGAGATCTGGGTCCGGATCGAGGAGAGCGTACGCGGGAAAGACGTGTTCGTCATCCAACCTACCTGTCCACCGACCTCCGAGAGCATCATGGAGCTGCTGATTATCCTGGACGCGCTGAAGCGCGCCTCCGCTCGCCGGACCACGGCGGTTATCCCGTACTATGGCTACGCGCGCCAGGAGAAGAAGGTCAAGCCCAGAGAGCCGATCACGGGGAAGCTCGTCGCTGACCTGATAACGGCCGCCGGGGCCGACCGCGTACTGGCCGTCGACCTGCACGTGCAATCGATCCAGGGCTTCTTCAACATTCCGGTCGACCACCTGCCGGCCGGTCCGATTCTCGCGGAGGATATCATCGCCCACGGCCGCGATGGGCGGGAGACGGTGGTGGTGTCGCCGGACGTCGGCGGAGTGAGGACGGCGAAGGCGCTGGCCGACCGCCTGAACTCATCCCTGGCGATCATCGCCAAGCGCAGGCCGGACATCAACCAGGTCGAGATTCTGCAGGTCATCGGCGACCTGAAGGGGAAGCGGGCGATCCTGATCGACGACATTATCGACACCGGCGGGTCCATCGTGTCGGCAGCAGAGGCGATAGCGGGTTCGGGCGCTTCAGAGGTCTACGCTTACGCCACCCACCCCGTGTTCTCGGGAAACGCCGTGGACAGGCTGCAGGCGTCCTGCATCAAAGAGGTGGTGGTGACCGACACCATTCCGCTGCCCGAGAGCAAGCGCCGACCCAAGATTCGAATCCTATCCGTCGCGCCGATCGTAGCGGAGGCCATCAAGAGAGTGCATCAGCAAGTCTCGGTCTCAACGCTCTTCGACCGATACTGGCAGGACGATAAGAAGTAGCCGCTCAATATCGCGCCGCGCGGGCGCGCGGTGGATTACCATTCCATCAACGGGAGGTGAGGGGAGATGCCGGGTCAACGCGGAGACAAGAGTCACCTGAGGAAAGAGAAGAAGAAGCCGAAGAAGGGCATCAAGGAGCGGCGCAAGGAAAAGCGCGAGAAGGAACAGCAGGGCAAGCTGGGCCTGCCCTAACCGCTCCCAGTCGGCAGTCGGCCATGAAAAGCGTGGGCTGGCAGGCGCCAGCCCACGCCGCACCATCGCCCCGAGTGGGCGAGACTATTCCTCTTTCGCTTCCCGCTCCCGGATCAGTTCGGGCTCGGCCTTCTCTTCCACCACCGCCCCCTCCACTGCGGCGGGGGCCGCTTCCATCTTCACGGGCGGCGCCACCAGAACCACCATGTCGTCAGCCGGTGACAGAATCTGCACGCCCGGCGGCACCACCAGGTCCTTCACTCGGATCGCATCGCCAATGCTGAGCCCCGAGATATCCACCTCCAGATGATCCGGGATGTCCGTAGGCAGGCACTCGATCAGCACTTCGTGCATCATGTGCTCCAAGATCCCACCCAGCCGGACCCCGGGGCTCTGCTTCACGTGGATTACCGGCACGTGCGTGTGCAGCTTGTCCTGTAGCGAAATGCTGTGGAAATCGACGCTCAACACGCGCCGCTTCACCGGATCGCGCTGCACTTCCATAATCATGACCGAGGGGTTAGCCTCGACTGATCCTCCATCTTCCACCTTGAGCTGGATTAGCGTGGAGAGCCAGGCCGTCTCCGGCACCGCTCGCAGGAACTCAGCCTCGCCGACCGAGATCGGCACACTCTCCAGGCCCCGGCCGTAGATAACGGCAGGAAGCCGGCCGGCGGCGCGCAGACGCCTGGCAGCGCTCTTGCCGACTTCCGAACGCAACTTCACAGGCAACTCAACCTGGTGGCTTCTCATGGGGAGAACTCCTTTCGAGCAGGCGGAAACCGTCCCACTAGGCGGGATTATAGCACAAGAAGGGGCGCTAGCGCCAACGGCGCGCACGATGGCGGGCCGGTGGCCTCTCGTCCGGCGGGCTTCCACCGGTGAAAATGTGGAACCTAGACAAATGGTTAGGCGAGGATGACAGCGGTAAGCGGGCCCTGAACGAGACCCAGCGCAGTAGAGGTCCTGTCATCCTCGCCGCGATTTCCGTTGGCTACAGGCTTTCGCACATTTGAGCAATGTGCGAAAGCCCAATAGCCCATGTCTTGTGCCTCTGAGAGCTTCGCCGAGTTGGTTCTCTCGGCGAAGCTCCGTAGCCGGCGAGCCGCCGGCAGATCCACCGCGAACGGGGCCCCGCGATAGCGTTCGGGGTCATATGGGGGCCATCCACGCGTTTTCTCTCGCATCCGAATCCGACCCATTGGCTCCGTATTTCGCCCAAACCGCGGCTCCTGAAACGGCCTACAGACGCGAAAAACCGCTCCCTCAGGCCGATCGCGACGCTGATGAGCGATTCCGTGCCTCCGCTGAATTGGCACGAATCTTGTTCCACGATTGGGCCGGAAGCCCGCGATGCCCCTCAGCGGCTTTTCCACCGCCGCCAGCCGAGCATTGCCATCGCCCCAGCCTATGGAATAACACGCGCAGGCGGTGGCTCATGGCGGAGTCTTTCGCAATCCTGATTGTGGAATCAGGAAAGGCGCAACTCAACCGTTTCAACGTCGAACTGCGCGGCGAAACGCTCTGGACGACTGGCACGACGGAACTCGCCAGGCGCCTCGAGCGGATTCGCCCCGAACTCGTGGCCGTCGCCGGAGACTTGGCAACGGCGAAGGAGCTCGCAGAGCAGCTCCGGCGCCTGGGGATCGCCCAGTCGGTCTTCCTGATCACACCGGCTGACGAGCAGGCCGCGAACGAACCAGGGCAGATTCAGGTCCGTCTTAGCGATCCTTCCGGCCTCGCGGGCCGGGAGGCCCTGCTGCGCACCCTCGTCGGCGCCATGCTCTCCGCACAGGCGCGCACGCCCGTCAGCCCCCTCACAGGGCTCCCTGGGAGCCCTGTGCTCAGACAGGACGTGGAGCGCAGGCTGACCGGGGGCGAATCATTTATCTTTCTCTATCTCGATCTCGACAACTTCAAGGCCTACAATGATGCCTACGGCTTTGGGCGGGGCGACATCGCCATCCGTTTGCTCGGCAGCGAAGTGGTTGCGGCCGTGAAGGAATTCGGTCTCCCGAGCGATCTCTGTGTGCACATCGGGGGCGACGACTTCGCCGTCGTCACCACCACCGGGAAGTACGAGAACCTGGCTGGCCACATCATCCAGGGCCTGGGGACTCAGGTTCCGTCACTCTACTCGGAAACCGACCGAGCTCGTGGGTACATCGAGACCCAGAACCGCCGTGGTGAGCCGACCCGATTCCCCCTGATAACGGTCTCGATCGGGGGTGTGAACACGGCGGCTCGCCATGTTCGCGGCTATCTTCAACTGACCGAAGTGGCAGCGGAGGTGAAAGGCTACGCGAAGGCGCTGGAGGGCAGTCAGTTCGTCATGGACCGCCGCCGTGACTAGCCAAGCACCCCGCCTGGGGCATCTCAGATGCGTGCCGGCTTGTGGAACAACTTCAGTGTGGGTTGACCTAAGGATAGGTGCTTTCGGAAAAGGCAAACGCGTCGAAAGGCGCGGAGGCAAAGCCATGGGTCTTCGGTCCTTCCGGGCCTTGACTGCCAGGCCGCCGAGGAAAGCGACAGTCTGCCGAGGGTTTACCGAACCGCAGGCCATTCTCAGGAGCGGAGTCGGCAGATGAGCGAGGAAGCGCGGCCTCTTGGCCGCGACAGCACGAAGGCGGATGCAGAAGAAGAGCGCCCTGGATTCGAGGGGATCTCCTCCGGGGTCGCCGCTCCCACGCGTGCCGATCGCAAAGCCCACCGTTCCCCTCGCCCAGCTCGCCCGTTCGCCTTCACCATCGCCAGCCGCTGCCTTGTGGCAGGACTCCTACTGACCAGCGGGATCACCGTCGCCCTGCTTTCCAGCAACCTCGCTGCCAGCTTCGCGGTGAAGGTCCTGCTCTCTATCATCCTCGCCCTGCTGGCCGGACTGGCCGTCCTGCAGCACCTGACGCACCGCGAAACGGCGGCTCTCAACAGCGAGTCCAAACGCGCCCAGCAGTTGGCTAGGCTGAACTCATCCGTCATCGCCTCCTTCGCCATGGCGATTGATGCCAAAGACCAGCACACTCACGGTCATACCGAAAGGGTGCGCCAGATCGCTCGCATGATCGGCGAGGAAATGGGGCTCAGCTCCGACGAACTGCAGGCGCTCGAAACCGCAGCCATGCTGCACGACATCGGCAAGCTCGCGGTCCCTGACTATATCCTCTCGAAACCGGGACAGCTCACTCAGGAGGAGATGAAGAAGGTCGAAACCCACAGTCTGGTCGGAGCCGCGATCCTGGAGCCAGTGCAGTTCCCCTGGCCGGTGATCCCCAGCATTCGGAGCCACCACGAATGGTACGATGGCACCGGCTATCCGGATCGTCTGGCGGGAGACCAGATCTCGCTCGGAGCGCGCATCCTTGCCGTTGCCGACGTCTATGACGCGCTCCTATCTCACCGGCCCTACCGCCCGGCGATGACGGTCCACGACGCAGTGGCGCTAATGCGGGAACGCTCCGGCACCCAGTTCGACCCGGTGATTCTGAATACATGTTTCCGGGTTCTCGCCGCCCAACAGGCCAGCAACCGGTTCGGCTTCATCTTCGACGGCAATGCTCCCAACCAGACGTCCCAGGACACCCCGGGCCGAAGGGCGATCTTCCTGGACATCAAGCAGTCGCACCAGGAGTTGTTGGCGCTCTACGAGATCGTCCAGACCATGGGCCAGAGCCTGGACGTCCAGGAGACGCTCGACCTGATTATCAGCAAGACCAAGCGGATCATCGATTTCGCCACCTGCGTTATCTTCCTGAGGGAATCGCAGACCGGTGACCTGAAGGCGATCGCGGCCTCGGGTCCGTTCGCCGACATCATCCTGAACCGGCGCTTGCCCATGGGAAGCGGGGTGAGCGGATCGGTCGCGCAGAAGTGCAACCCCTCGGGCCTTGGGCGGTCGGCTGGAGACGACCTACTGTTGCTGCTGGGCCCAAGCGCGCGCAGTTGCGCGCTGACCGAGGTCCTCTCGGCGCCGCTCGGGGGAGAGGCGGAAGGCATCGGGGCGATCACTCTCTATCGCGCCAGCGACCGGCCCTTCACAGAGGATGACGCTCGCCTGAGCGCCGCGGTTGCGCGGCAGGCCACCGTCGCTATCAAGAACGCCCGTCAGTACGAGGCGACCCGCCAGTCCGCCATGACCGACCAGTTGACCGGGCTCGCGAACGCTCGCTACTTCGTCATGCACCTCGAGCAGGAGTTGAGTCGGGCGCGCCGGGACCAAAGCACGGTGTCACTGATCGCGATCGACCTGAACAACCTCAAGCAGATCAACGACAACTTCGGCCACCAACAAGGCGACCGCGCGCTGCGCACCCTGGCCGAGGTATTCAAGAGTCACGTACGCGACTACGACACGGTCGTCCGGTATGCGGGCGATGAGTTCTTCATCATCCTTCCCGATACGCCCAACCAGAGGGCTTTGGAGACGGCCAACCGGATCAAGGGCGCGGTGCGGGCAACGGTCCTCGAGGTCGGACCCGGCCGCCAGGTCAACCTCAGCGCCAGCTTCGGCGTTGCCACCTTCCCCGGTGACGCGAAGGAAGCCGATGCCCTGATGGCGGTGGCGGATCGCGCCATGTATGCCGACAAGAACCTGAACCGTCAGGCCATGAAGCTGGCAGCGGCCCAGCAGGCAGAGCACGCAAACCCGGTGGGGACCGCCACGCCGGCCTCCGACCAGGGCGCTGGTCCAACCGGGCCGCGCTCCTGATATCGACCTAGACCGCGGCGCGTAACCGCTCGCGCCTCCTCCGACCGCCAAGGCCACTACCAGGCTGGCCGCGCTCGGGCCTTCGCGAAATCCGGCGGAGACCAGTTCTCTGCCCTGAGAACCGTGGCGGGCGATTCCCAAGGCGCCCGCACGTTGAGCCGTGGGAGGGATTGTGTCCCGAGCTGTTCCCAACCTTCCTGCTGAGCGGGCTTGCGGCCTCCGCTGTCGGAGACGCGCATGAGCAAGCGCGGGCTCTACACCTATGTCATCCTCGTCCTCCTGCTAGGCGGTCTGGGCTTGGCCTGGTCGGTATGGCAGTGGCGGTGGGGAGAGGTGGGGGCCTGGCCGTTGGCGTTGTTCATCGGG
>Ga0315273_10012979_pt1 | contig 10690 bp, 7 predicted proteins | sample YL17G02_0_MG_FD_205753 | JGI IMG/M metagenome (GOLD analysis project Ga0315273, IMG submission 205753) | Sediment microbial communities from Yellowstone Lake, YNP, Wyoming, USA - YL17G02_0 | ecosystem: Environmental > Aquatic > Freshwater > Lake > Sediment | place: USA: Wyoming | collected... | reverse complement strand
GAAGCTGATTCTGAGCGAGGTGGGAGGCCTGATGCCCTGGGCCTTTCTCGCCCCGATGGTCGTCGCCCTGGACAGGCGCATCCAGAGCAAGCGGCTCGGCGCGGGGGGCGTTCTGGGCGCGCACCTGCTCGGCATGATCGTGATCTTCGTCCCGTACTGGCTCACAGTGCGCACCATCAGTCTGATCTGGAAGTGCAGCGAGTCGGGGTGGAATCTGTCCCAGGTCGTGGCGTACGTGCCAACAACAATGAATCTCGTCGGCACCTTCCTCAGCGTCCCGTTCGTCTACTTCGTGATCCTCCTCGGGTCCGCGGCCATGAAGCATGCGCAGGCCCGGCAGCAGGAGGAGATCGAGGCGGGGCGGCTTGCGCGCCAACTCAGCGAAGCCCGCCTCGCGCTGCTGCAGCGCCAGCTTCATCCCCATTTCCTCTTCAACGCGCTTCAGGCGATCTCGACGCTAATTCATCGCGATCCGGCGACGGCCGACAAACTGCTTGTCCGCCTCTCCTCCTTGCTGCGCGCGATGCTGGACGAGGCGTCCAGCCAGACGCTGAGCCTGCGGACGGAGTTGGACCTGACCCGGAAGTATGTGGAAATCGAGCAGGTCAGATTCGGGGACCGCCTGCGCGTCGAATGGAGCGTGGACGACTCGCTGCTCGATGTTCAGGTGCCAAGCCTGATCGTGCTTCCGCTCGTGGACAATGCGATTCGCCATGGACTGTCCGCGAAGGTCGGTCCAGGCCGACTGAAGATCGGCGCCACATCCGACGGTTCATCGCTGCTCCTGACGGTCGAGGACGACGGAGTGGGTGCGACGGTTCCTCTGCGTCACGGCCTCGGCATCGGCAACACCCGGGAGCGCCTCACGACCATCTATGGCGCGCGGGCCACGTTGAGCATCGACACGTCGTCGCATGGTGGCTTCTGCGCGACGATTCGGATTCCGCTGAGCGAGGCACGCACATGATTCGATCCCTGATCGTGGATGACGAGCCGCTGGTGAGAGAGCGGCTGCGCACACTGCTGGCCGACCACGCGGACGTCGAGGTCGTGGGCGAAGTGGCAGACGGGCCCTCGGCGCTGGAGGCCGTCCGTGAGATGACTCCGGACGTGGTCTTTCTGGACATCCAGATGCCGGGCCTGACGGGATTGGAGGTGGCGGAGGTCTGGCGCAGCGAGGGCGCCCTGCCGATCATCATCTTCGTCACGGCGTTCGATCAATTCGCCCTCGAGGCCTTTCGGCTGCACGCCCTGGACTATCTGACGAAGCCAATCGACCCGGAGCGCTTCTCCGAAACGCTGGGCCGGGTACGCGAGTTGGTGCGACGGCCGAACCGGGACGAGCTCGACGGGCGCATCCAGGCCATGCTCGAGATGCACGAGCGCCGGCAGTCGGTGAGGCCCCACCTGGTGGTGCGCGAACGCGAACGCTACGTCCTCGTGCCGACATCAGACATCCATTGCCTCGAGGCCACCGGCAACTACGTCCGCATCCAGTGCGAACGCGCGAGTCACCTCCTGCGCAGCACGCTGGCGGCCGTCGAATCGAAGCTCGATCCGCAACGCTTCCTCCGCATCCACCGCTCCTGGATCGTCAACCTCGAGCAGGTGCGCGAGGCGCAACCCTGGACCAAGGGGGGTTGGATTCTCCTGACCCGCACCGGCCTGAAGATCCCGGTGGGTCAGCAATACCACGACGTGCTGTCGAAGATCCTGCGGTAGTCCCAGAGCACCGAGAAGAACCTCTCTAATGGGTGATGAGCGGCCTCCCCGTCAACATAAGTGGGCTAAATGCTCACTTCCTCCGGTCCAGGAGTTTCTCCATTTCATCCATCACGCGGTTCATTTTTGCCATGCATAACGAGAACGGCTCGGAGGCCGTCATGTCGACGCCCGATTTCTTCAACAGGGCAATGGCATAATCCGATCCGCCCGCCGAAAGGAAATCGAGGTACTTTCTCGTCGCGGCTTTGTCTCCGTTCACAACCAACTCGGACAACGCCGCCGAGGCGGTGAAAGCCGTCGCATACTGATAGGCGTAAAAATCGGAATAGAGCTGCGGAATGGCGGCCCATTCAGACTGAATGCCGTCATCCACGACGCAGATGCCCTGGTCGTGGCCATAGTACTTTCGCGTGATCTCGGCGTACAGGCGATTGAGTGCGTCGCCGGTGAGCGGTTCGCCTATTTCCGCCATCTCATGGATGCGCAGCTCGAATTCCGATACCAGCGTAGCCCGGAAGATCGTGATCGCGAAGCCGTCAAGATAGTTGCCGAGCATCGAGAGGCGCGCCTCGTCGTCTCCGGTCCGCTTCAGCATGGCATCCAGGAGCAGCGCTTCATTGAACGTGGAAGCGACTTCCACGACGAACCTCGGGCCGACCGCGGTTGCGAATGGTTGGCGGGCGTTCGAAAGGTAGCTTTGCATGGCATGGCCAAGCTCGTGCGCCAGCCCGCTCATGTCGTCGAACGTTCCGTTGTAATTGATCATGATGTAGGGATGGACATCGTAGGCCCAGAGGTTGGAGTATCCGCCCGAGCGCTTGCCTTCCGTCGGATAGACATCGATCCAGCGGCCGGCAAACGCCTTCTTGACCGCCGCTGTATAGTCTTCGCCCAGCGGCCGGAATGCTGCCAGAAGATGATCCCGCGCTTCCTCGAAGGTGAACGGTCGGGCGGCATCCGCCGCGAGCGGCGCGGCGAGGTCGTAATAGTGCAGTTCGTCCACGCCGAGGATTCTTTTCCGAAGCTTCACGTATCGATGCAGGGTGCCCAGATGTCCGTTCACATTGGCTACGAGGGCGCGGAACACCTGGACGGGAATGTTGTCTCGGTCCAGCGAGCGTTCAAGGCAGGAATCGTACTTCCGCGCCTTCGTCTCAAACAGACCCTTCATGATCTGCGCGTTCATGAGCGCGCCAAACGTGCGGCGATAGTCGTTCAGCTTTCCCATGTACGCCGCCGACGAGGCCTTCCGGTTTTCGCGGATCGGCGATCTCCGCTGCCGGGAGAATTCGGATGGATCGAGCGTCACCGTTTTCCCGTCGGACAGGACCACTTTGGGGTAAGGGAAATCCGCGTTGATCAGCAGGTCGCGAATGCTCGACGGCGCATCCGACATCAGCTCCGCGGCGCCGATGATTCTCTCCTCTCCCTCCGTGCCGGTATGCGCCTGGCGGCGGAGGAGGTCGTCCAGATATTGACGGTGAGGATCGAGTTTCCTGTTGCTGCCGAGAAACGAGCGGACAAGGGCGGAATCGATAGCCAGAACTTCGGGTTCGATGAAGGCCGTCTTTTCTCCAAACAGCGCGCCCAATTGGTCCGTTTCCTGCTGGAGCGCCGCATTCGATGCGACGCGCATATCCTGATCCAGACTCAAATTCGCATAGGCGAACATCCGGGCAAATTCGACATTGAGGCGATTGAGGAGGTCGAGGCATCCCGCCAGCCGTTCGGCCGACTTGTTCAAGGTGCCTTGATACGCCTTGATGCCCGCGAGCGTATCGGTGAATGTCCGCTTGGCTTCCCGCCAAGCCGCATCGGACGAGTAGATCGCAGTGAGGTCCCATTTATAGCCATCGGGAATCTTGCCGCGGTCACGCTCCTGGGGCGTCGACGTCATGGGCGTCCAGGACGCCAAACAGAGAAGCGACAAAGCGGAGATGGCAAAAGAGCGCATCCGTTCACCTCGAGTGAAATTCAATCGGCTGATTGTAACGTGCCCGGCCGGAACCGAAAGTGGGAAGCCGTTCAGGGCTGTGCAATAGAGAGATTCGGTCGTCCGCGCGGCTCATGGGGCGAGGGCAGGGCCAGGTGAAGGCATCCAGCGCCTGAAGATGCCAGTGGGCCAGCCATACCACGACTTGCTGTCGAAGCTCCTGCGGTAGTCTCAGAGCACCGAGAGGAACCTCTCCAATCGGTCAACAGTAGACTCTCCGGGCCGCAGCCTTTGAGAATTCGTCCATCTGCTGCTTGACGTTCTTCTCGGGAGAGCCGCACTTCGGCCGCCGGGCGATACCGTCCAGCGCGTGAATCAACGTGTCCACGTCCTCTTCACTGTTCTCGATGCCCAGGCTCACCCGGACGACGCCGGGTAGCTCGAAACGCCGGGGCACGGTCAGGATCACCGCCTGCAGTCGCTCCGCCCACGGCGGGACGCCGAGCATGCGCTTGACCGTCAGATGAGCGCAGTGGCAGCCGGATCGTACGCCTATCCCTCCGCGCGCGGCCAGGTTCCGAGCCACCGTGTGGGAGATGACGCCCTTCAGATCGAAGGGAATGACACCGCCCTTGTGGACGAACGAAGACGACGCCGGGTTTGCGATCCCGTAGATCGTGACGCCAGGGACTCGCCCCATGCCGAGCAATGCTCGCGCAGTCAGAGCCTGCTCCTCCTCCCGAATCACGTCCAGACCGATCCGCTGCAGAAGCACGAGCGCCTTACCGAGGGCAGCGATACCCCCGACGTTCTCTTCGCCGGACGACCGGATCACTTCCATCTCGGCGAGGCTGAAGTTGAGAAGCGCCTTCCTGGCCAACAGCACGCCGGTGCCGAACGGTGCGTACGCCTTGTGGGCGGAGAAGGCGAGATAGTCGATGCCGGTGCTCTCCGTCGCAACCTTGCGGTGGGCGACCAGCTGCGCCGCGTCCACCAGCAGACGTGCCCCATATCGGTGCACGATCCGACTGATCCCGGCCAGATCGTTGAAGACGCCGAGGACATTGGAAGCGCCGCTCACAGCCACAAGCTTGATTCGCTTCCCTCCGTGCTCACCTCTCTCGTTGTACGCGCGCAGGAGTGCCTCCAGCTCGCTGGAATCCACGAAGCCCTCGGCGTCCATCGGCAACCGGACGAGCGACGAGCCGGGGACCATGCGCCACGGCAGTTCGTTGGAGTTGTGTTCGAGGAGCGTGTTGACCACGACCGATTCAGTGCCCTGCTCGGCTTCGTTGCTCACGCTCTCAGCCACCAGGTTGATGGCTTCAGTCGTGTTGGAAGTGAAGATCACGTCGTACTCTGCCGAGGGCGCGCCCAGTACATCGGCGACGACACACTTGACCGCCTGAACGACCGCCTGTTGGACGTGCCTGGGCTGGCGCCACGTCTGGCGGACAGCGGTCCATATCGGCTCGAATGTGGGCGTGCTGGCGCCATTGTCCAGGTTGACGTAGGGTCGGGCGCCTTCCACCGTAGGCACGCGCACACCGCGACCAATCAAGGTCTGCCGGAGTTCATTCAGCAGCTCTCGGCCGGTGTATTGGTCGAGCTCGTCGTGGTGCAGGATCTCGGTAGCCGTTAGCTTCTCGGCGGAGGGGGCCTCGAAGGCGTCATCTCCGAGATGCTGCGTCAGCAGCAGAGCCTTGGCAAACGCGATGACGTTGACGATCGCCGGCGTGCCGGCCTCGAATCGGCCCGGTGCAGTGGCCCAGATGGCCCAGCCAGGAGACACGAGCCTCGCGGTCCCTCCCCCGGTGAGGAACCGAACGCTCTTGGGCAGCGCCTTTCGCTCGACAGCCAGTGCCCGAACGCCCAGTGGCAGGCCGACGTCTCGGCTTGAAGCTGTTCGATGGCTTCCGGGCTCGAGTTGTGCCATCAGCTTGTCGGCGGTTCTCGGCGTGCCGAAGATGACGACGTACTTACCCTTGCTGAGCCTTAGGTGTTCCAGAACGATGCCCCTGGCCTGCTCGAACAGCCGCGTCGACGCCACCGAGTGGTGCCCGCTACCGCGGTGAACGTTGGAGTAGGTCTCCAGCGCCGCATGCACTCCCCGCTCGAGTTCTTCGAACGCTTCTGTCACGTCGTTGTCGCTTCCTTCCGTCTTCATGGTTGGTCGATCTCTGTGCATAGCAGACAAGAGAGAGTCTCCACGACGTGCCGAGTGACTCGTAGAGATCGACGGTACGAAGCGAACGAAAGTTCCCGGCCAGCAGCAGACCGCACAACCGCCGCTCCTACGATGACGCGGATTCACCCCTGCAAGGTCGCGATCTGTCCCGCGCGGCCCGAGGTTGGTCACAAATGACGTGACGCCCAGCGGCGGAGTGCCTAGGTTGGGATGGACATTCCTTTGTCGAGAGGTCAGCCATGAAGTACGGTTCCGCTATTCTTCTCGCGACGCTGCTGGCGGCCTTTGTGAGTAGTACGGCCTCTTCTCAAGAGAGGTTCGCTGGATACATCGATCAAGCACCTCCCGAACACACGCCGCGGGTGTTCAGGCTTCAGACGCACGAAGGCTATTTCGCCGGTGACCGCATCGCCATATCGCCAGATGGCAAGGAACTCTACTACACCGAAGTCACCACCACCTGGAGCGACTACAACATCAGGCACTACAAGTTCTCTGATGGGAAATGGAATGGGCCTTTTGATCTGTTCCCTGGCTTCCTGGGGCCGGCGCTTTCCGTTGACGGCAAGACGATGTCTTTCGAGAAGTACAACGATGATCGGACGTGCTGGCACTCGAAACGGATTGGCGCCGGTTGGAGTACGCCAACGCTGTGTGCGGACGTGCCGGACCCGAAAGACAAGCACTATCTCCAGGACACCGCCAGCGGTCGCATCTATGCATCGTCACAAGGCGCCCTGAACGGGATCGGGCAACGGGACATATCGACTTATATGAAGACCGACGCCACAGGCGCCTATCACAGTCTCGGGAGACCACTGAATTCTCCGGGGAACGAAGGGGATTTCTACGTCGCGAGAGATGAGTCCTTCATCGTGTTTGGCTCCCCACATCGAGGAGGCTTCGGAGGAGGCGATCTGTTCATTAGTTTCAGAGAGAGTGATGGTTCCTGGTCCGATCCGAAGAATCTCGGCGCGACGATCAACACACCGGGATTTGAATTCGGGCCCTATGTGACTGATGACAAACGGTATCTGTTCTATTCGCGTACCTCAGACTTCAGCCGAGTCGATGTCTACTGGATTCGATTCGACGGTCTGCTGGAGACGCTGAGGAAGGGAACACAGTCCTCCGAGCTCCCCTTGCATACCTATGTCATCCAGGGCAAGCCCAGCGACGTGGTTCAGGACCACGAGGCCGTGCTCGCCCTCGCCCGGCAGCTCGAAACGAGCCTGAAGGCGGACATCGAGACGTTCGGCATCCGCGACCAGGCGACCCTCACGCGCATGTACTCGAGCCTCATGGCGAGTGCAATGGTGAAGCGCGACCATCCCGCAGGCCGCCGCTACCTGGAGCTGGTTCGGGAACTCCAAAACAACCCGGCCGTGAAGCTCCTGACTGGCGTGATCACGATTCCCTACATGCAGGCGATGGAAGATCCGGGAACAGACTTTCGTGCCACGTTTCGCACATTGCTCGCCAAGCGTCTCGCGAGTCTTCCCGTCGAGGACGTGCGAGCCACGCTCGGTGCCATGAAGAGCAGTCAGGAATCGGCGTCGAAGGCACAGTTGATCGGCAGCATCGTGGCGGGCGTGGATCCGGCGGTGAAGGACGGACAGATCAGTCAGCCGATTGCCGAGGCGCTCGTCGGCGCCGCGATGAACCTGGAAGTCATCCTCCCTCTGAAGGAGGACGTCGTGACCTGCATCGAGAACTTCTTCAACGCCAATAAGGCGCCCCAGACGACGGCCACCGCCGCCGCGGCGGCGCCGCAACCGGCCATCGGGACGTTCAAGACGCGCCTCAAGGGGGCCTACTTCGGTCAGGCCCTCCCGGGGGACACGCCGGTGCTGTTTGCTCCTGAGATTCTGCCGTCGATAAGCGCGTGGGTGGAAGCGACGGCCTTCTCTCCGGACGGAACGCAATTCTTTGTGTCGGTCGGCACCCCTGACTATTCGGGCGCAAGACTCTACCACTCGACGCTTGTGAACGGAGGATGGACACCGGTTGCGAAGGCCTCCTTCATTTCGGACTTCACCTACTCACACGAGCCCGTCTTCTCAGCCGATGGCAAGACCCTGATGTTCACCGGACGCCAATCGACCGGGTCGCTGGAACTCTGGACGGTGAGCTATGACGGACATCGATGGGGCAGGCCTGTAGCGCTGCCATCGCCGATCAACAGTGAGGCCAAGGAGTTCCGCGGCAGCTACATGTCGGATGGGACTCTCTATTTCACTTCAGGCCGTTCCGGCATGAACCAGGTGTACAGAGCTGCCAAGAACGCCGCTCACTCCCTGGTGGTCGACCTTGTGGCCGCGCCCGTCAGCACGAACAGCTATGAGGGTGATCCATGCATCGCTTCGGATGGGCGTTTCCTCATCTTCAGCTCCGCCAGGGATGGGAAGAGCGCGGATCTCTTCGTGAGTGTCGCAGATGCCCGAGGGGGTTGGGGAACACCGATCAACCTGGGACCTGCATTCAACACTCCCGACGATGAATACGGAGCCCACTTGTCGTCCGACGGGAAATACCTGTTCTTCACGCGCCACACGTCACAAGGGAACGGGATCTTCTGGGTCGCCGTATCGGCTATTGAGCAGCTCAAGCCGCGCTGAGGCTGACGGAAGGAACGTACCGTGAGGAAGGCGCCATCTGTGAGGACCTAGGAGAGCAAGAGAATGTCTACACTTGATTCGCTACCAGCACGAATATTGCTCAGAAACGGCGCACTCTTGATAATTCCGCCGATGGTCGTGACATTTGGACTTTGGGGGTCTTTGCCCGCCGCCTATGGCTCTGACCTGTTCTGGAAGGACATACCCAAGTGGCTAGGTGTGTTCGAAAACACATTCCGTGTGTTGGTTCTTGGCCTTCCAGGAATCTTGTATTTTGGAAAGAAAGAGACAGGGCAACCTCTGGGCTGGAGTCTATATCTCGGGGGATTGCTGGTTTATCTTGCAAGCTACTTGGCGCACATCGTCTATCCAGACAGTGCATGGAGTCAGAGCCTGATTGGTTTCACTGCGCCAGCTTGGTCGACTCTATTCTGGTTTGCAGGCATCGGGTTGGTCTGCGCCCGGAGTTGGCTTCCGATTCCTTGGCATCGCGCTGTCTACTTTGTGAGCGCCTCCATCTTTCTGACATTTCACATTGGGCATACGGGGTTGGTCTATTTCAACGCGGCACGTTGAGTCCCAAGACCGTGGCAAAGGGGCGCAGCCCCCCTTTGCGAGGCCATCAACCGTCCGAACGCGCCGGACGGAAGGTGTCTGTCTTGGGCATGATGCTTTCGGTGACGGCTGGATTCCTGTACCGGATCAGGTTCGAGGAGTACTTCATGCACGCCCAGCTGGGACAGAAATGCGTGGAATACAAGAGACGGACACACCGGCTGATTCCGAAACGTCATTGATCAGGGGGAGCTCCCCGCATCCACGCTGCCGCAAAGGCGAGAGGAGAGCGAGGAAGCCTGTAATGAGGTGAAGGCCTTGGAGCACAGCGCAGATGTCTCTGTCACTCCCGTCACGCCCATCGAGCACCACGAGCTCCAACGTGAAGGGTATGCCATCCACTACTTTGTCTCAGGGCCGAAGAGCGGCGAGCTGGTGATCTTCCTGCATCCGGCGTTTGCGGATCACCGCTGCTTCGACAAGCAAATCGACACGTTTTCACGCAAGTACCGCGTGGTGACCGTGGACCTGCTGGGGCACGGGTTGTCGCGCGTTGCCCAGGCCAAGGAAAAGCTGGATGCCTCGGCCGACCACGTGGCGGCCATCCTGAAGTTGGAAGGCCACACGCAAGCCCATGTGGTTGGAGTCTCGATGGGAACGTTGATCGCCCAGTACTTCGCGCTGCACCACCCGGACCAGGTGGCCTCTCTGGCCCTTTTGGGCGGGTACGACATCAACGCGGACAATCAGGAAGTCTTCAAGGCTCAGCGTAAGGAAACCTTCAAGTGGATCTTCAGGGCTTTGTTTTCCATGGATGCCTTCCGGCTCTATGTGGCCTCGGTCTCAGTGTCCTACCCCGAAGAGCAGGCGCGTTTTCATGCGATGGCGGGCTTGTTCACTCGGAAATCGTTCATGGTCATGCGGGGCTTGGGTGAGATCCTCAAGCCCCGTCCCAATGTCCGGCATACCTATCCCTTGCTGCTGCTCTGCGGCGATAACGATCGTGAACTAGCACGGCGCTTGAACCAAGCCTGGCATGCATCCGATCCGGCGAGCCTTTCTGTTCTGATCCGCTCGGCGGGGCACTGCGCCAACATGGACAACGCCGACGCGTTCAATGAAGCGGTCATGACCTTCATCCAAGCCCAGCAATGAAAGAGCGGAACCGGACCTCGGCCACTCGATCCACTGGCAGGTCTACCCGGGCCAGGAACTCTACGGCTGGCTCCTGCAATGCGACGGAAGATCAAGACAGTGACGGCCCGCGCGCGGTTGCGCCAGGGCGACGCCGAGAAGGAGCAAGGCGGCCGCACCAAACACCGCCGGATCAGTCGCGTCTACCTTGAACAGCAACGACGTGAGCACGCGCGTCAATGCCAGGGCCGCCACGCCACCGCACACCAGTCCGGCGGAGGCGCGACGCGGGACGTCGTGATCCCGGGCCGTGCCGTGCCGTCAGATCAGGCCGTGTTGCGGATCCGCTACAACCAGGTCAGTCAGGACTACTTCGCCGTCACCGGTACGAAGCTCATCGCGGGCCGGGCGTTCTCCCTGTCGCTGACCAAGTAGAAGCGTAGAAATCTGGATTTTTCTGTCGGATCGTTCCGATCCGGTCTTTGGATCAAGAAAAAGGATGAGGGCGGTGGGCGCTTGTGCGAGACCGCGTCGGCG
>Ga0315273_10012978_pt1 | contig 10691 bp, 7 predicted proteins | sample YL17G02_0_MG_FD_205753 | JGI IMG/M metagenome (GOLD analysis project Ga0315273, IMG submission 205753) | Sediment microbial communities from Yellowstone Lake, YNP, Wyoming, USA - YL17G02_0 | ecosystem: Environmental > Aquatic > Freshwater > Lake > Sediment | place: USA: Wyoming | collected... | reverse complement strand
TGGGCCGTGTCTCAGTCCCAGTGTGGCTGATCGTCCTCTCAGACCAGCTACGGATCGTCGCCTTGGTGAGCCGTTACCTCACCAACAAGCTAATCCGGCGCGGGCCCATCCCAGAGCAGAAGCCTAAGCTACCATTTGGCGTGATCCACTTGGCAGATCACGCGTTATCCGGTATTAGCGTCCCTTTCGGAACGTTATCCCAGTCTCCAGGGCAGGTTGCCCACGTGTTACTCACCCGTTCGCCGCTGTACTCACCCCCGAAGGGGCTTTCTCGCTCGACTTGCATGTGTTAAGCACGCCGCCAGCGTTCGTCCTGAGCCAGGATCAAACTCTCCATGAAAACTTGATGCTCGGGGCCGAAGCCCCGGGACAAGCCAAGTGAGAGCTCGAAAGCTCAAATGCCGAAGCGAGCCATCGCTTCAGCGTGTCTTGTGGTCCTTCCCGGCGACCCGAAAGCCGACCGTTGTTTCAACCAATGAAGGGCCACGCGACGGGGTATTATTTGAACCTCACGCACCCCGGAGGGTGCGCCAGGCGCACTGGCGTCCACCGATCGTTTTGCCACCGAAGTGACTGACGATCGGCTTCCTCATCCTGTTCAGTTTTCAAAGACCGCGTGCCTCGTAGGCACACTGTCCACCGTCACGGGCGGCTTGAAGGCGCAAACCCTCGCGGCAGGTAATGTCGTGAGACTGAGACCTACACCGCCACCGCACGACAGGGCCTCTGAGTTTACCAGAAGTTGCCGGCGGCTGCAACGGTCGGCGCTTCTTCGTCGTGACCCGAATGACCCCGTGACCAGCGGACTCCCGAAGCGCTTGCGAAGTATAACGCGTCGAAACCGAGTGTCAACCGGGCGCATTGCCTCACAATTAAAGTACTCCAAAGCGATTCGTTGCCTCAGATAAGAAAGTACTCGAAGGGTGCCGAACTCCTAGCCCTGCATATGGGCGGCAAGGAGGGCGGCGACGGTGGCCCTATCGATGCGCGAGAGGCAAGCGATCACCAGGGAGATGGCGCGGCGCTACAAGCGCGCCAGCAAGCGCGAGCGCGGGCTGATGCTCGACGAGCTCTGCGCGCTCGCCGGCTACAACCGCAGCTATGCGGCACGGCTGGTGCGTGAGAAGGTGCGTGGTGAGCCGCCGCGCCGCCAGCGCCGCCGAGGACGTCAGCCGGCCTACGGCCCCGAGCTGATCGCGCCGCTCAGCAAGGTCTGGGCGACGCTCGGGGGCATCTGCGGCAAGCGCCTGGCGGCGGTCATGGGGAGGACCGTCGCGGCGCTGGAACGTCACGGCGAGCTCGAGCTCACGGATGCGGTGCGCGCGCAGCTGCTCGCCATGTCGGCGGCGACCATCGACCGCCTGCTGGCGGCCAAACGCCGCCGCCTGCGCCTCAAGGGCATGACGCATACCAAGCCGGGCAGCCTGCTGAAGAGCCAGATCCCGGTGCGCACCTTCGCCGAGTGGGACCAGGGCAGGCCCGGCTTCGTCGAGATCGACCTCGTCGGTCACGAGGGCGGCGAGGCGCGCGGCGAGTTCGCCTACTCGCTCTGCGTGACCGACGTGGCCAGCGGTTGGACGGAGGTGCGCATCGTGCGTAACCGCGCCCGCCGCTGGACCTTCGAGGCGCTGCTCGACGTGCGCCGCTGCCTGCCCTTCCCGCTGCTCGGCATCGACTCCGATAACGGTGGCGAGTTCATCAACGCGCACCTCGTGAGCTGGTGCAGCGAGCAGCGCCTCACCTTCACGCGCAGCCGCGCCTACGAGAAGAACGACGCCTGCTACGTCGAGCAGAAGAACTGGAGCGTGGTGCGCCGCGAGACCGGCTACGGGCGCTACGACACCGAGGCCGAACGCGACCTCGTCGCCCTCATCTACGCCGACCTGCGCCTCTACGTGAACTTCTTCCTGCCGTCGGTGAAGCTGCTCGCCAAGCAGCGCACTGGCGCCAAGGTCTACAAGCGCTACGATAAGGCTCTCACGCCGCACGAGCGGCTGCTGGCGCTCGGCGCCCTCGACGAGGCCAGCGCAGCGCGCCTCGAGGCAGAGTACCTGGCGCTCAACCCGGCGGCGCTGCGCCGGCGCCTCACCGACAACGAGAAGAAGCTCGCCCGGATGTGTTCTCTGAAGATGCAGACAAGAAGAAAGGAGGTGGCGGCCACCGGCTGACCATGAGTACCTTTCTTCTGAGGCAACGAAGCACCGTAGGAGTACATTCTTAGCTGAGGCAACAGGGCCCCTGGGGGGCGCCTGCCGGTTCGCCGAGAGAACTCCAGTCGAACGCGGCGCCGTGCGCGCGCAGCCTCGCCTTCAGCGAACCCTCGCAGAAGGCTCCGTCCAGAGCATGGCCGAACATGCCCCGCGGGGTGTGGCCCAGATGCGTGGCGACGTCGCACTCGCGCGTGAGATCGGTCTCCATGAGGGCAGGGTCGTCGGTGGAGATCGAGCACTTCACGCCGGCCGCCAGCATCTGCGGCAGCGGGTGCTCGCCAAGCGAAGGCGCGACGCCGAGGCGCAGATTGCTCGTCGGCGTGACGTCGCAGACGACGCCGCGCGCCGCGATCTCCGCCAGAAGCTCGGCGTCCTCGACGGCGCGCACGCCATGCCGCAGACGATCGGCGTGCAGGACGTCGAGGGCGGCCCGCAGGGAGGCCGCCCCCGCCGTCTCCCCGGCATGCGGCGCGGCCCTGAGCCCGCCCTCGCGGGCGATCGCGAAGGGCCACGCAAACAGCTCCGGCGGATACAGACGCTCGCTGCCGCCGAGACCGATGCCGACGATGCCGCGCTCGCGGAACCTCACCGCCCACCGCGCCACGACCTCACCGCTCTCCGGGGGGAAGTCGCGCGTGATGTCGGGGGTGAAGCGGATCTCGACCCCGTGCAGCTCACGCGCCGCATCGGCCCCGGAGCAGTAGCCCTCGAAGATCTCCTGCCAGGGCGTCCCCCGCCGCGCGGGCTCCGCCGGCGAGAAGATCGCCTCGATGTAGATGCAACCCTGCGCGGCCGCCTCCGCCGCGTAGTCCACGACCACCTCGCGGAAGTCGCGGGCGCGGCGCAGGACGCCGGACATGGCGATCCAGGCCTGGATGAACCGCGCGAAGTCGGTGGGTCCATGGAGCTCCGCCGGCCCTGCCTCGGCGGCGGCCGGCGCACTCAGACCATTGCGGCGAGCGATCTCGAGCAGCCGTGCGGGACGCACGGTCGCTTCGAGATGGACGTGCAGCTCGGCCTTCGGGTAGGGCGTGGCCTCTCCTACTTGCGCGGCTGACTCCCGCCGGCGCGCCACACGAGGTAGGCGTGGACGAAGCCGTCCAGATCGCCGTCGAGGACGCTCTGCGAGTTGCCGACCTCGTAGCCCGTGCGTAAGTCCTTGACCATCTGATAGGGATGCAGAACGTAGCTGCGGATCTGGCTGCCGAAGTCCACGTTCAGCACCTCGCCGCGCTCGCGCGCCATCTCCTCGGCCAGCTTGCGCTCCTCGAGCTCGACGAGCTTCGACTTGAGCATGCTCATGGCCACGGTCTTGTTCTGGAGCTGTGAGCGCTCGTTTTGGCACTGCACCACGATGTTGGTGGGGATGTGCGTGATGCGGATGGCCGAGCTCGTCTTGTTGACGTGCTGACCGCCGGCGCCGCTCGAGCGATACGTGTCGATGCGCAGGTCGTCGTCGTCGATCTGGACCTCGACGTCCTCGCTGACCAGCGGCGAGGCGTCGACCGAGACGAAGCTCGTGTGGCGCCGGTTGGCCGAGTCGAAGGGGCTCATGCGTACCAGCCGATGCACGCCCTTCTCGCTGGCGAGCAGGCCATAGACGTTCTCGCCCTCCACCGTGAGCGTGACGCTCTTCAGGCCGGCCTCTTCACCCTCCTGCAGATCGTTGATCGCGACCTTGAAGCCCCGCCGCTCGAACCAGCGCAGGTACATGCGCAGCAGCATCTCGGCCCAGTCCTGGGACTCGGTGCCCCCGGCCCCGGGATGGATGTTGAGGATCGCTCCGCCTTCATCGTACCTGGCGCTGAAGAAGCGCTGCTCCTCACCGCGCTGAAGATCGGCCTCGAGATGAGCGACGCCGCTCACGAGCTCCTCCAGGAGCTCGTCGTCCACGGCGTCGCCGGCGGTGTCCTCGCGCAGGAGTTCCTCGGTGGATTCGAGATCGTCGAACCGGCCCTCCAGGACGCCGAACTCCTCGAGACGCCGCTTGACGCGGCTGTACGCCGCGGAGACCTTGGAGGCCTCGACCTGATCGTCCCAAAAGTCCGAGGAGCGCATGCGCTCCTCCAGGGCATCGAGGTCGGCTGTCAACTTGGAGGGGTCAAAGATAGCTCCGCAGCCAGCCAAGGCGCCCACGGGCTTCCTTGAGCCGCTCACGGAGCGCGTCGAGCTGGAGGAGGGCGTCTGGGGCGGTGGTGCTCATGGTCACGAAGTATACCCGGTCGCCAGCGGGCATGCAGCGACCATCGCCGCAGCCGACGGCATCACACGGGGCCCAGCAGTCAAGCCGAAGGCTCGACCCCATACCCCGTGAGACGAGCGGGCGCAGCCGCCGGCATCACACGGCGCGATGCGTCGCGGCCAAGCCGCGACCGATCACGCGCCGTGACACTTCTTGTACTTCTTCCCGCTCCCGCACGGGCAGGGGTCGTTGCGTCCGACCTTCTCTTCCGCGACACGCTGCTGGACTGCGACCCCAGCGCCAGCCTGCGCCGCGCCCGCGGCAGCGCGGCTGCCGGAGGCGGCGAGATTGGGCGGCGGCGCGTCGGTGAGATCGTCGAGCGGGGCGCCGAGCGCACCGGCCGCCTTGGCGGCCGCGGAGAACGAGGTCTGCGTGATCAGATCGTCGCCACTTGTGTAGTTCAGGCGGACCAGCGGCTCGTCGAGCGTGACCGCCGTGAACATCGCCAGATCCTCGGCGCTGTTCTTCATCAGCGTCGTCACCGTGTTGATCTTGATCGAGTTCATCATGTCCTGAAAGAGATCGAAACCCTCGCCCTTGTACTCGACCAGCGGGTCACGCTGCCCGAGGGCGCGAAGATGGATGCCCTCCTGCAGGTAGTCCATGTCGAGGAGGTGCTCTTTCCAGCGCGAGTCGATGACCTGGAGCATGACGGCACGCTCGACGCTGCGCATCTGCTCTGGGCCGATGAGCCGCTCATGCTCCTCGTACTGCGCGAGAGCGTCGTCGACCATGAGATCGACCACCCCGTCGAGGGTCGCGGACTCGACGTCGATGTCGTTCTTCCTGACCGCCGGGTCGTACACCTGCTTGAGGCCGATGAAGACCGCATCGAGATCCCAATCCTCGGCGTACTGCACGTCTTCGAGACGCAAGCGCACCGGCTCCTCGACTGTCTCGACGATCATGTCGTGTACCTGTTCGCCGAAGTCCTCTCCCATGAGGATGCGCTGGCGCTGACCGTACACGACACGGCGCTGCTCGTTCATCACCTCGTCGTACTTGAGGACGTTCTTGCGGCGCATGAAGTTGAGCTCCTCGACCTTGACCTGCGCCTTCTCGACGACGTTGCTGAGCATCTTGGCCTCGAGCGGCTCGCCCTCCTGTGGGCCCAGCCGGCTGAGGATGCGGTACATGCGGTCGCCGGCGAACAGACGGATGAGCTCGTCTTCCGCCGACAGATAGAACCGCGTCTCGCCCGGGTCTCCCTGGCGGCCGCTGCGCCCGCGCAGTTGGTTGTCGATGCGCCGGCTCTCGTGACGCTCGGTGCCCAGGACGTAGAGGCCGCCGGCCTCGCGCACGCTGTCGCCGAGCTTGATGTCGACGCCGCGGCCGGCCATGTTGGTGGCGATCGTCACGGCACTCTTCTGGCCGGCGTTCATGATGATCTCGGCCTCGCGCTCGTGCTGCTTGGCATTGAGGACGTTGTGCTCCACGCCGTGCCTGTCGAGAAGCCGCGAGAGCATCTCGCTGACCTCGACCGAGACCGTGCCGACGAGCACCGGCTGCCCGCGCTCGTGACGTCCGACGATGTCGTCGACGACCGCGGCGAACTTCTCCTTCGCGGTCGTGAAGATGTAGTCGGTCTCGTCGCGGCGGACCATGGGGGCGTTAGTCGGGACCTGCACCACCTCGAGGTGGTAGATCTGGCGGAACTCGCCCTCCTCGGTCTTGGCCGTACCGGTCATGCCGGCCAGGACCTCGTACATGCGGAAATAGTTCTGCAGCGTGATGGTCGCGAGCGTCTGGTTCTCCTCGCGGATCGGTACCTTCTCCTTGGCCTCGATGGCCTGGTGCAGCCCCTCTGAGTAGCGCCGGCCATCGAGGATGCGCCCGGTGAACTCGTCGACGATGAGCACCTCGCCGTTCTGCACCACGTACTCGACATCCTTGTGATAGAGCGCCTCGGCGCGCAGCGCCTGGATGAGGTGATTGACCAGACCGCCGTTCGTGTCCTTGTACAGGTTGTCGATGTTGAGCGCCTGCTCGACCTTCGCCACACCGCTCTCGGTGATGGCCGCCGTGCGCTGCTTCTCGTCGACCTCGTAGTCTTCCTCGGGCCGCAGACGCGGCACCACGCGCGCGAACTGCCTGTACGTATCGGCGGCGGTCTCGGGGGCGCCACTGATGATCAATGGCGTACGCGCTTCGTCGATGAGGATGGAGTCGACCTCGTCGACGATGCAGTAGGCGTGGCCGCGCTGGACCATGTGCTCGCGACGCATGGTCATGTTGTCGCGCAGATAGTCGAAGCCGAACTCCGAGTTCGTGCCGTAGGTCACGTCGGCGCTGTACTGCGCGCGTCGCTGCGCGGGGTCCATGCCCGCCTGGATGATGCCGACGTCAAGGCCGAGAAGACGATAGACCACGCCCATCCATTCGGCGTCACGCTTGGCGAGGTAGTCGTTGACGGTGATCAGATGGGTGCCCCGGCCGGAGAGCGCGTTGAGGTACATGGGCATCGTCGCGACCAGGGTCTTGCCTTCGCCGGTCTTCATCTCGGCGATGTCGCCCTCGTGGAGGACGATGCCGCCCAGCACCTGCACGTCGAACGGGCGCATGTCCAGCGCGCGGGTGGCCGCCTCGCGGGCGACGGCGAACGCCTCGAACAGCAGATCGTCGAGCAACTCGCCGTTCGCGTAGCGCTGGCGGAACTCGGCCGTCTTGGCCAGCAGTTCGACGTCGGTCAGCGCCGCGACGGCCGGCTCCAAGGCATTGACTCTGGCCGTCTGCTCGTGAAGAGCCTTGAGGCGCCGGCCCTCGCCGGCACGCAACAGTTTGTCGACGATCTTGATCACGGTCGCAGCACTCCCGCCCTCGCGTTCACGCTCGTTGTCCTGGTCACTCGCGGCGACGCTACGCCTGCCGCGACGGTCAGCTCTCGGTCGGCTCGATGAGCCCGTAGTGGCCGTCGTTGCGCCGGTACACCACGTTCGTACGGTTCGACTCGGCGTTCGTGAAGACGAAGAAGTCATGCCCCACCAGTTCGAGCTGGAGAGTGGCTTCGTCCACGGACATCGGCTTGAGCGCGAACTGCTTCGACTTCACGACCCGACCGTTGTCGCCCGTACTCTCGCCATCGTCCTCGGCAGCGGGAAAGGCCGCCACGGGCTCGAGCTCGGGGGTCAGCAGCGCATCCACGGGTAGCTTCTCGTGACCGCGGCGGGTCTTGCCGTGCACCTTGTCGTGGTACTTCCGGGCGCGTCGCATGAGCTTGTCCATGACCAGATCGATGGCCGCGTACATGTCGGTCGACGATTCGCGCGCGCGGATCACGGGGCCGCGCGTGAAGATGGTCGCCTCGGCGATGCAGGGCTCGGCGATACTGGGGTTCTTCTCGACCATGAGTTCGAGCTCGACCCGCGTCACCTCGTCGATGCGGCGCTGCATCAACAGCTTGTGGACGCGTTCGACCTTCTCATCGGCGTACTGCCTGAGAGCGTCGGTGACGGTGACGTTGCGGCCTTTGATCTGAGTCTTCATGGACATCGCTCCTTTCGGACGGCGTTGTCTAGTGATGTTTGTGACGGGACAGGGCGGACGGTACGGGCAAACGTGAAGACGTGGGGTTCGAGATCAGCGTTGATGAGTACTTCTGCACCATGGTTCAGGGTTTCGCCCGTGGTGTACACATCGTCCACTATCATAACCCGGCTGAACGCTCTTGCTACCCGGTCGGCATCCTCTCTCAGGGCGAACGAGCCGTGAACGTTGGCGGCGCGCTGGGCACGGCCGAGGCCGCTCTGGCGCGCGCCGTGACGCAGGCGGCGCAGCAGGGGAGCGGCCGGCAGCCCCGCGTGGCGCGCCAGCCCGCGAGCCAGCAGTTCAGCCTGGTTGAAGCCGCGCTCGAGCGTGTGGTCGCGATGGCCTGGCACCCAGGTGACGAGCGTACCACCCTCCGCGGAGGACGTTCCCGGAGCAGCGCCCGCGAGGCTCTCGACGACGGTGGCAAAACACGGACCGGCGCGCTGCGCCATCTCGTCGACAAGAGAACGATAGGCGCGGAACTTGCAGGCCATCACGAGGGCGCGCGCCGGTCCCTCGTAGGTGAAGGCCGCCGAGGCCGAGACGAACCAGAGCCCGCGTCCTCGGCACTCGCGGCAACTCGACATGGCAAAACGGTCGGGCGCCCCGCAGTGCCGGCAGCGCTCTGCCGGGAGCGTCCGCAGATCGGCGGCGCAACGACCACAGAGCCACTCGCCGGCCGTCCCGCACTGCACGCAGCGCCTCGGCAGGACGAGGTCGAGCAGACCGCCAAGGACGGCACTTGGGCGCGTCTGTGCGCGCATCACGGCGCCACCGGACTGGATCGGGAGCCGCCGGCCGCCACCGACGAGCTCGGGGCGAAGCGCGCCCCGGCGGACACTACCGCGTCGGCCGCCACACTCGACCCGTCGCCGATGACGACGTCCTCGTGGACGACGGCACGCGCATGGATGACGACGTTGCGACCGACGATGCTCCCGACGGTGCGGGAACCCTGGCCCAGCGTGACGCCGTCCCAGTGGATACCGCCGTCGATCACAGCGCCACGCTCGATGATGCACCCATCACCGACGATCAGGGGGCCGATGAGTCGCGCGTCGGCCGCGACCACGCCGCCGGCGCCAATGAGGACCGGCGGTTCGAGACGGGCGCCGGTCGCGATCACGGTCCCCTCCCCCACCCACACGCCTGGGTCGGTCTCGCGGCCTGGAATGTCCAGGATGACGCGACCCAGAAGCGCGTCGAAGTTGCTCAGCCTGTATTGTTCGATGTTGCCCACATCGCTCCAGTACCCCCGCATCTCCCAGCGGAAGAACGGGACATCGTCCGCGAGCAGCGCCGGAAAGACGTCCCTGGCCCAGTCGCTGAAACGTCCCGCGGGGACGTAGTCGAAGATCCGCGGCTCGAACGCGTAGATGCCGCAGTTGCACGAGTGCGAGAGCGCCTCGGCGGCCGGCGGCTTCTCCTGGAAGCCGGTGATCCGGCCATCCGCGTCGGCGACGACCACTCCGTAGAGCGAAGGGTCGGCGACCTCCTTGACGGCCATCGTCGCGATCCCTCCCCTGGCGCGATGCGCGGCCACGAACGCGGTGATGTCGATGTCGGTGAGGCCATCGCCGCTGACCACGACGAACGTGCCGTCGGCGAAAAGGTCGCGGAACGCGCCGACGCCGCCGGCCGTGCCAAGCAACTCCTCCTCGAGGTTGTAGCGCAGATCGACGCCGAAGGCGGATCCATCGCCGAAGTGCGCGCGGATCATGTCCGGATGGTGATGGAGATTGGCCGCCACCTCACGCACGCCGTGGCGACGGACGAGATGCAGCATGTGCTCCATGACCGGGCGGTTGAGGATCGGGACCATGGGCTTGGCCATGATGCCGGTGAGCGGATAGAGACGTGTCCCCAGGCCGGCGGCCATGATCATCGCCTTGTAGGGCGGCATAGCCGCTCCCTCCCCTCCACGGTCTGACGGCCGCGGTATCACGGGCGACACCTTTCGCCCAGGCAGGCCGCGGCCAGCGTGGTGGCGAACGGCCGGCGCAGGACGCCGACCTCGGTGACGATCGCCGTGATATTGGCCGCGGGCGTCACGTCGAAGGCTGGGTGGCGCGCCGCCGCGCCCGCCGGCGCGACCTGCAGGCCGCGGAAGGACGTGACCTCACCGGGGTCGCGCTCCTCGATGGGGATGCCTGCCCCGGAGCCGATGCTCATGTCGACGGTGGACAACGGCGCGGCGATGTAGAAAGGAACACCGTGCTCCTTGGCGAGCACGGACACCGTGTACGTGCCTATCTTGTTCGCCGTGTCGCCGTTGGCGACGATGCGGTCGGCGCCGACGACGACGCCGTCGATCTCGCCCCGGCTGAAGAAGTGCCCCGCCATGCTGTCGGTGATCACACTGTAGGGGATACCCTCGACGCCCAGTTCCCACGCGGTGAGGCGCGCTCCCTGGAGCCAGGGGCGCGTCTCGTCGACCAGCACGGTGATGTCCGGGTGTTCCGCGAACGCCGAGCGAATGACGCCCAGAGCCGTGCCGTACCCGGCGGTCGCCAGGGCTCCGGCGTTGCAGTGTGTGAGGACGCGCGAGCCGGCGGCGAACAGGGGGCCACCGTGCTCGCCGATGCGCAGACAGCGCTCGACGTCGTCGAGCAGGACCGACTGCGCCCGTGCGAGCAGGAGGGCGGCGCACGCCTCCGGACTCCCGGTGCACGTCGTCCACGCGGCGCGCATCTCCTGGACGGCCCAGGACAAGT
>Ga0315273_10012977_pt1 | contig 10692 bp, 9 predicted proteins | sample YL17G02_0_MG_FD_205753 | JGI IMG/M metagenome (GOLD analysis project Ga0315273, IMG submission 205753) | Sediment microbial communities from Yellowstone Lake, YNP, Wyoming, USA - YL17G02_0 | ecosystem: Environmental > Aquatic > Freshwater > Lake > Sediment | place: USA: Wyoming | collected... | reverse complement strand
ACAAGCGCCACTTGCGGTCATCGAGCGCCGCCCGGCGGGCTACACCGGTCGGGTAGATGGGCGGGTGATCCGTGGTCCGCTTGTTTCCCCGACTGGGAGTGAGCTTGCCTTTCGCCAGGAGCTCCCGGATCTCGGCGTCGAACTCGCCGCCGGACAACGTCTGCAACACCTCGTCAAGGGGAAGCGAACCCGGATAGACAGTGTTGTCCGTACGCGGGTAGCTGATATAGCCGCCCATGTAGAGGTCCTCGGCCACGTTCATGGCCGCCGCCGCGCTGAAACCCAGCGAGGTGGCCGCGGTCATGAAGCTCGTGGTGTTGAAGGGGGCCGGTCGCGGCACCTTCTTGGTGGTGCGTTTGACCTGCGTGACCACCCCGGGTCCGGCGAGCTTGTCGAAGACGGCCTGCGCGCGCACGTGGTCGAGAAAGCGCTCATCGGCGTGAACGGCCGAGAAAGCATGACCCCGGGCGGTCAGGTCGACCGTCAGTACCCAGTAGGGCACCGGCACGAACGCGCGCCGCTCCTTCTCCCTCTCCACGATGAGCGCGAGCGTGGGGCTCTGCACGCGCCCGACACTCAGGAACTGGCTGCCCAAACGGTAGGTGGCCAGACTTACGAAACGCGTCAGCGTGGCCCCCCAGATGAGGTCGATATCCTGGCGGGCCTCCCCGGCGCGGGCCAGGGGCTCGGACAGGTAGTCGAGTTCGCTGAAGGCTCGGCGGATCTCCCCCGCGATGAGAGCCGAGAAACGGGCCCGCCGGGCGGTGCGGAACAGATGCTCGTTTTGGCCCGCGGCGATCTCCAGGGCCTCGAGGCCGATCAGCTCGCCTTCGCGATCGTAGTCGGTGGCGATCACCAACGACGTGGCGTCGGTAGCGAGCTTTCTCACCGCGCGCACGACCGACTTCGCAGTCTCTCCCTTTATCAGCGGAGCGTCAATGAGGGCTGCCGGATCGACCTTGCGCCAGTCCGAGAAGGCCTCGGGGAACTCCACCTGCAACACGTGGCCTTTGAGACCTACGGCCACGTTCTTCTCGCCGGATTCGTCGGTGAAGATGTAGTACGGAACCTTGAGAAAAGCCTCTTGCTGCAGCTTTCCCTTCGCCAGGATCTCGGCTATCTTGGCGGCGGCATTGTTCTTCTCGGTGATGATCAATCGCACTCTAGGAGCGCTCCTTAGGCTGTGGATGATTTCGGGCGCCCGTGCAGCCGTGCCACACGGACCAGACGACAGGCCGACCGTTCCCCTACGACGCGGACTCAGCCTCGGCGCGGACGGCGTCTTCGACTGAACGATGAATCGAGAACATGCTGTCGAAACCGGTGATGCGGAACATCTTCTCCAGATGTGGGTCGTCCATGACCAGCTGCAGATCGCCCTCCTTGGAGCGCGCGCGCCGGAGGCTCCCGACCAGAACGCCCAGGGCCGTCGAATCTATGAACGCCACCTTGCTGAGATCGACGACCATCTGCCTATGACCCTGGGCCATGCCGGAATCGACGGCCTCCTTCAGAAGGGGGGCCGTATAGACGTCGAGTTCCCCGTCAACATGGATGACAAGCGCTCGGGCGATGGTTGTGTTGCTGATGAGGAGGTTCATGACCAGGCCATGAGCTTATCATCAGGGCGAACAGCTTGCACGCACTTCCGCCCGGGGAGCATGAACAGAAAGGGATCCGCTACTTCGATGTCGTCGTGGGGCCGCCCGATGTGGTCGGCGTAGAACCCACGGTGGTGACATTGGGTCGCGGAGTCAATAATGCGAGCTGCTCCTTCACCGTCGTCGCCATGGTGCCGTCGGGAGCGAGCTGCAAGTAGCGGTTCCAGGCCAGGACGGCCGCTTTGGTGTCGCCCGCCCCGCGCAGCGCCGACCCGAGCTGAAGGAACGCGTCGGCGTTCGCGGGATCGAGAGTCGTAGCCCTGTTCAGCACGCGAACGGCGGCTTGATAGTCGCGGGCCTCGGCGCTCATGTAGATGGCTGCCAACTGAAGCTGGATCGCGGCGTCGGTCGGCTTGACCGCGGCGAGCTTCTCCAGGAACTCCGCCTGCTTCACAGGTTGCTGCAGCTGGCGGTACGCCGCGGCCATCCCCAGGAGGGCGACCTCGTTCGTAGGATCGGTCTGTAGAGTGACCGTGTAGACCTTGATGTTCTGTTCGGGGGTGTTCGGCCCCGACTGGGCGGACTTCTTACTCCCGATGCTGTTCCACAGGTCGCTCCAGTTGAGGTTCACGCCGCTGCCGACCCCAAGGGCCACGAAACTCAAGCCAAAGACGACGGCCAGGACGACCGCCATGACTTTAGCCCACCTGTTGATCCTCTTCCTGTCGAGCAGCACAGTCTTGGTCTCCTATCTTCGCGTCTAGTGCTCGGCGGCGCCCGCGTTCCCCATCGCTCCGGGGCGCGGGGCCAGTAGGCATTATGCCCTATCCGGGCGAGAGCGGCCAGCCGCGACGCCCGGACTACCCGCGCAGATGCCTGCGCACGGCGTCGGCGTCGCGCGCGATCTGAGAAGCGTCCGCGGTGACGAACACTTTCTTGTCGTACACCACACGGCCGTCGATCATGGTGAAGAACACATCTTCCTGATTGGCCCCATAGACCAGGGCCGACACCGGTTCGTCGATGGGCGAGAAGTGACTGTGCTCCATGTCGACGGCTATCAGGTCGGCCCGCTTCCCCGGCTCGAGGCTGCCGACGGAATCGGCGAGTCCAAGTACCTGCGCTCCCCCGAGGGTGGCCATGCGGAGCACCTGTTCGGCGGTGATGCAGACGGCGGAGGTCTGGCTCGCACGGTGCAGGTAGATGGCGGTGCGCATCTCGTCGAACATATCGAGGATGTTGTTGGACGCCAGGCTATCGGTGCCCAGGCCCACCCGGAGACCGGCGGATAGGAAATCGCTCACGGGGGCTATGCCGCACCCGAGCTTGGCATTGGACTTGGGGCAGTGAGCAATAGCCACGTCATATTTCTTCAGCACTTCGACGTCGGAGTGCGCCACCTGCACGCAGTGGATGGCGACCAGGTCGGCGTCGAGCGCGTCCCATTGCTCGAGATACTTGACCGGTGTAGTGCCCGTGGGCATCCACATGAGGTCGTCCCAGCCCACGAGCTCCCGGAAATCGTGCGCCAAGACCCCCGCGCCGTTGCGCACGAAGATGACCTCGGCATGCGACTCGGCCACGTGCGTGGCCACCTTGAGGCCCTCTCGCAGGGCATACGCCGTCAGCGCCCGGAACAGGGGGCCCGACACGGTATAGGGAGCATGGGGAGACAGGCCCACGGTGACAAGGGGGCCGACCACGTTCCGCAGCGTCTCGATGCGATCCGCGACGAACGCCAGCGTGTGGCCGATCTTGGCGTCGTTCATGCCGAAGGCCTCCACGAACGCGTACCCGCGGAGACCCAGCGCATCGATGGCATTCACAGTGGCCTCGCCATCGAAGACGGTGTCACCGATGCAGGTGATGCCGGATCCGACGCACTCCATCGCCCCCAGGAGGGCGGAGGCGGCGTAGTCGGCCGAGTCGAGCTTCCGCTTGGCGACCAGGAAACGCATCATCCAATCACCGAAATCGCAGTCGTCGAACAATCCCCGGAACGCGGAATACTCCAAGTGCACATGGGCGTTCACGAATCCGGGCAAAAGGATGGCGTGGTGGAAGTTCGTGATGCGATCGTCGGGATAGCGAGACTGGATTTCGTCGGCTGGACCGACAGCGGAGATCTCTCCCTGGTCGATGCGCACGGCCCCCTGATAGAGCGGCGGGTCGACGATGGGAAGGACCCACTCGGCTTCATAGATCATACAGGCTCCTTCGCCACGCGGAGGTAGGGGCAGGTACGCCGCGGACCGCCCTGGTCGTCTCGGCATAGCCCATTCTAGCGGAGGCGGGCAGCCACCGCCAAAGGGTGGGCGGTCCGGGGCCGGGGCGGGCACCGCGTGGCACGTCGCCCGCCCAGCCGCCGGCCGGTGGCTCATGTTAGAGTTGTGTGGTCATGGCCACAACGAACGAAGAGAAGCATCAAGAAGCGTACGCGGGCGCAGAGGCCGCCGTGCGTGCTCTCCCACCCGCCGATATCGCCGCCCGCGCCGGCCTGCTCTGGGTACCCACCTGCACCGACCACGCCGACCCCGGGGCATGCGCCGCATCGCCGGCCGGCCACTTCGAGATAGCCGCCTTCGGCGCCACGGCGCGCCTTGGCTGGCCGGATCTGTTGTTCGAGTCGCCCAGCCCCCTACTCATGACCTTCCCTTGGCGACTGATCGCCCTGCACCACCTCGCCATGGCCAGCGGGGCTGTGCCCGGCGAGGACTGGGTGAGCTACCGAGAGATCCCCGACGGCCTCTTCTACGCCAACACCATCACGCGCGAAGTCGAAGAGCCCCTCGCCCAGCTCTTCGGCGCCGACCCGCCCGCCTTCCTGGCCGCCGGGGGTGCCTTGGGCGGAACATCGTTGCGACTCGCCGATGTCGCTCTCGTGTTCCATCCCCTTCCGCGAGTGCCGGTGGTGTTCGCCCTGTGGAGGGAAGACGAAGAGTTCCCGGCCAAAGTTAAGGTCCTCTACGAGCGGGTCGGCGCGGCCGGGCTGCCCCTGCAAGACCTGCGCATCGTGGCCGAGCTGGCCGGAGCGGGCATGAAAGCGGCGGCAGGCCCAAGATGAAGCCCGCGGCCAGGCGTGTCGCGCGGCCGGGGGCGCCACCCCTGCGCAGCGTGTCGTGAACGACACCCCTGCACTCGGAGTAGTGGCCGGCGGTCACCCCGCGACGACCCGGGCCGGCGCTGAGATCCTCTGCGTCGGGGGCAACGCCGCCGACGCAGCCGTCGGTGCGGTCGCAGCAGCGATGTGCGCCGAAGCCTGCCTGACGGGGTTGGGCGGAGGCGGTTTCGCATTGGTGCGCCGGTCGGACGGAGCCGCGGAAGTGCTCGACTTCTTCGTCAGCGCCCCCGGCCTAGGCCGGACCCCCAGCGACATGGCCGCCAGAGCACACATCGAACCCTATGAAGTGCCGTTCCACTCCACCACCCAGGTGTTCCACGTCGGCCCGGCCTCGTGCGCCGTGCCCGGGGCGGCGCTCGGTCTTGCCACACTTCACGAACGCCACGGCCGGTTGCCCTTGTCCCAGGTGCTGGCCCCCGCCGTGCGCCTCGCACGCGCCGGGGCGCTCGTGGTCCCCCAGCAGGACTACCTGCACGACATCCTGGAGGGCATACTGACCCGAGAACCGGCCGCTCGAGAGGTGTTCGCCCCAAAGGGCTCTCTGGTACGGGCCGGTCAGGTGCTGCGTTCCCCCGATCTGGCCGACGCCCTCGAGACCCTGGGCTCGGTAGGTGCCTCTGCTTTCACCACCGGCTTCTACGCCGACCGCATCGCCCGCTATCTGGACGCTCGGAGTGGACTCGTGACCCGGGACGACCTGGCTGCATACGAGGTCATCATCCGAGAACCCGTGCGGGCCCACTATCGCGGACACGAGATCCTCACGAACCCGCTACCGAGCTCGGGCGGCACCTTGATCGCCTTCACTCTTGGTCTTCTCGATCGTCTCGACATGGATTCGCTCGATCCGGTCGAACGGGCGGAGGCCCTCGCCGCCGCCCTCGAGGCCACCGACGCGGCCCGGGCGGCTACGTTCGACTCCGGGCGCTCTGAGCCGGGCTTCGCGGACACCTTCCTGGATCGCGCCCACGTGGACTCGTACGCGTCTCCGCCAACCGGCCGCCCGCCTGGACCGGGCAGCACCACCCATGTATCCGTCATCGATGCCGAGGGGTTGGCCGTGTCGGTCACCATGTCGTGCGGTTCCGGCTCGGGCGTGGTGGTGGAGGGCACGGGCATCTACATGAACAACATGATGGGCGAGGAGGACCTGAACCCGGGCGGGTTCTTCGCGCTCGCCCCCGGAGAACGGCTGACCTCGATGATGGCCCCTACGATAGCCTGGGGGCGGGAAGGAGTTTCGTGCACCCTCCCCTCGGAGCTTCCGGGCGCTGCCACCGAGAGACTCATCGCCTTGGGCAGCGCGGGCAGCGCACGCCTGCGTTCGGCCATCGTGCAGGTGCTGGTGAACATGTTGGACCTCTGCCGTGACGCCCAATCGGCCGTGAACGCGCCCCGCCTACATGTCGACCGGACCGTCGTGCACCTCGAAGACGGTATGCCGCCCGAAGCCGAAGCCTGTCTGCGAAGGTCCGGACGGCCCGTCCAGGCCTGGTCCGTGAAGGACCTCTACTTCGGGGGAGTACAGGTGGCAGCGTGTATGCGACGGGGCCCGGAGATACAGTTCGACGGCGGCGGCGACCCCCGTCGTGGCGGGGCGGCATCGGTGGTCTGACTTTCAGCCGCGAAGGCGAACCGGGGGTATACTGCCCCTCATGAGTCGAAGAACATCCTTCATCCGGCGGGTGAGCCTTCGCCGCCGCCTGATCATGCTCGCGGTGATGCTGCTCTGGGTGGGGTTGATACTCTACCCCGATCCACGCAGTCTCGCGATCTCTCTCCGGCGCTTGATCCACCCCCCGGTCGACGCCGCGGCCGTGCAAAGCATAGCCGACCAACTGCCGAACGATGCAGCCGCCATCGAGGCATTTTCGCAAGAATATGTGCCGTACCAGTACGCCTGGACGCTGTACGGCAAGCCCTGGTACTTCCCCACGGTGGACGAAGTGCTGAGAGACCGAGCAGGCGACTGCCAGGCCGAGGCCATCCTCACCGCGAGCATCTTCGAGGCGAAGGGGATGCCCTATACCTTCCGCTACTCCTTCGACCACGTGTGGGTGGATTATCCCGGCAAACACGCCACAAAGCTGGAAGATCCGGCTACCGCCTTCGTGTCGAACGAAGGCAAAGGGTGGTGGGCCAACCTGCCCGACAGGATCCCCCTGCGTGACGTCGTCGAGGAGAGGGTGAGATTCCACTGGGAGCCCATGCCGGCCGGACGGAAAGCCGGCCTGGCGCTGGGGATCCTGCTCGCCTTCCTCATCGGCGAGAGGTTGATCATCAGACCCGTTCGGCGGCCAGTGACGCGGACGGCCGGCGCGCAGGAGCGTACCCAAGCGGGGTAGGGACCGCGGGCGACGCGAGTCGCTTCCCTACGTCGCGGTGGGCCCGCTACGACTCGGGGCGCCCCGCCCGATAGCGATCAAGGATCGACGGGTCCTCCATGAGGTGAGATAGCTCGATCACCCGGGGTTCCAGATAGCCGTGGTCCAGCTCGTGCCACCGGCGCGAAAGAATGGTGGCGACATCCCCTCGGTCCTTGGAGCGCTCGGAAAAGATCTTCATGAGGACCAGGTCCTCGGCGCTCACCATGCGGAGGAAGCTCCCTTCGATGGGCACCTCGAATGCCCTCTCCAGGGCCTCCTCCTCGAACGGCAGCACCGCGAACACGAGGTCGATGTCGACCCCCGAAGCATGACGCAGAGGAAGGACACGGGTGCGAAGGATGAACTCCACTACCGGCTGAGGAGCGCGTAGGACCAGGTTCGATGGAAGACGCTGGACGAACGAACTCAAGTCGGCGTCGGAGACCAGCACGCTGAGGTCGACATCCAGCGTGGCTCGGGGCTCTCCCCAATACGTCGTGGCGACGCCCCCAATGAGCATGTGCGGGATCCCAGAACTCTCGAGATAGGCGCTCACTTCCACGACTACCTCGATGAGAGACCCCGGCGCCACGTCAGCGCAGCCCTCCGATTCGGCGAGTCGAGTGGCTCAGACGACCGAGGACCTCATGCATGTGCCTCACGCCGGCCCGCTCCGGATCGGGATCACGATCCCACGCCTCCTCGGACACGAGCTTCCTGAGATCGTCCACGCAGCGCAAGGCGACTTCGAAGGGCAGGTAGGTGCGTTCGCGCTTCTCCCATGCGTTGAAGCGCCGGAAACCCTCGAGCCGAGAAGCCATCAGCGAACGCAAGGTCGCCGCGTCTGGCTGCGTGTGTGTCTCGGCGCTGCGTTCGTCCGTGCCGCGGCGCGCCCGGCTGCGGGGGTCGTCGTCCATGGCTACTACTATACGCCCCGTGCGAGTGCCGTGGCGCCCATCCGGCCGCCCGGGAACACGCACCCGGGAGGAGACTACCCGAACATGTTCCCCCAGGCGCTCTGAGCGGCGCTCCAGAATGCCGCGGGCAGCAGGCCGATCACCAGTACTCCGATCGCGCTGAGGACCAGGGAGGCGGCCATGGGGCCGTTGACGGGCTCCTTCGTCGCGTACTCCACTTCGGGCTCGCGGAAGAACATATACATGATCACCCGCAGATAGTAGAAAGCGGACACCGCGCTGAAGATGACGGCGATGACAGCCAGCCAGGTCAGGCCGGCGCGCACGACCGAGTTGAACAGGTAGAACTTGCCGATGAACCCTGCCGTTCCCGGGATCCCCGTCAGCGAGAACAGGAAGAGCGACATCAGGACCGCGGCCCAGGGCGCCCGGCGTCCCAAGCCGGCCATTTCGGCGAGCGAGTAGTCGAAGTCCTCCGACTGCGTCTTGAGATAGGCCAAGATGCCGAACGCGCCCAGGTTCATGAACGTGTAGCAAACGAGATAGAGCAGGATGGCCTGGCCGGGCAGGAAGTCGTCGCCCCGTCCGAGCGCCCCGAGCGCCGCCAACAGGTAGCCAACGTGCGCGATGGAGGAGTAGGCCAGCATCCGCTTGACGTTCTTCTGCACCAGAGCGAACAGGTTGCCCACCGCCATGGTCACCAGGGAGAGGGCGATGAACAGCGCGCTCCAGGTGCTCGCGGACACCGCGAACACGGTCACGAATATCATGAGGATGGCCGAGAAGCCCGCCGCCTTAGGGCCGACCGAGAAGAATGCGGCCACCGGCGTGGGAGCGCCCTCATACACGTCGGGCGTCCACATGTGGAAGGGGGCCACCGACACTTTGAAACCGGTGCCCACCAGCACCAGAGCGGTGGCCAAGGCCACGGCGGTGGTATTGCCCGACGCCATGAGCGCCTGGCCGACCTGCTCGTAGTTGGTCGACCCGGTGAAGCCGTAGACCAGAGACACGCCGTACAGGGTGATCGCCGACGCGAATGCTCCGGTCAGGAAGTACTTCAGCGCCGCTTCGTTCGACTTGACCTGATAGCGCAGGAAGCCGGCGAGCAGGTAGCTGCTGATCGCCATGAGTTCCAGACCCACGTAGAAGGCGATGAAGTCGCGCGACGCGGCCATGAGGTCCATGCCTACCACCGCGAAGAGAAGGAGGGCGTAGAACTCACCCAGGTGCCGGTCGTACGCCTCCAGGTAGCGCGGGGTCATCAGCACGGTGAGCGCACCGGCCGCGGAAAACAGCACCGCGAAGAAACGGGCGTAGTCGTTCAGCACCACCATGTGGTTGAACGAGGACCGAGGCTCCCCACCGAGACCCAAGGCGACCACCCCCGCGGCGAGGAGCGCCGTCAGGGCGATGGCCACACTTGCCGTCTTGTCCTTCTTCAAGAAGGGCTCCACGACCAGGATGAGGCACGCAGCCAACGCCAGGATGAGCTCGGGGAGGATGGTGACGAGATCCGAGGCCTTCATCTAGAACCCTCCCAGGAAGGAGCCCGCGAGCTGCAAGATCGACTGCTTCTCGGCTAGGTAGGGCTGCACCTGAGCGAGGATGGTCGCCGTGGGCACGTGCAGCATCTCCAGGAAAGGCGCCGGATAGAGACCTATGAACAGCGCGACAGCGGCCAGCGGTACGAGGGTGGCGATCTCCCGCAGGTTCAGGTCTTTGAGGTCGAGCCACTTCTTGTTGGTCAACTCTTGGAACATGGTGCGCTGGTACATCCACAGGAGATAGGCCGCCCCCAGTATGATGCCGATCGAGGCCACAGCGGCCGCGATCTTGGCATACTGGAAGACCCCCAACAGGATGAGGAACTCCCCCACGAACCCGTTGAGGCCGGGCAGCCCCAGACTGCCCAGCACGAACAGGCTGAAGAACGCCGCGGCCACCGGTAGCGGCCGGGCCATGCCCCCATAGTCCTTGATCTCCCGGGTATGCGTGCGCTCGTAGAAGAAGCCCACCATCTGGAAGAGTGCTCCCGTGAGGATGCCGTGGTTGACCATCTGCAGCACCGATCCCTCCACTCCTTGCGCGTTGAAGGTGAAGAGGCCGGCCGTGATGAACCCCATATGGCTGACCGACGAGTAGGCGACCAGCTTCTTCATGTCGGGCTGCACCAGCGACACGCAGGCTCCGTAGATGATGGCGATGATCGACAGCACCATCACCCAGGGCACCGCCTTGACCGTGGCTTCAGGGAAGAAGCCGACACAGAAGCGGATCATCCCGTATACGCCCATCTTCAGCAGGACGCCTGCCAGTATCACCGAACCGGCTGTGGGCGCTTCCACGTGGGCATCGGGGAGCCAGGTGTGCACCGGGAACATAGGCACCTTGATGGCGAAGGCCACGAAGAAACCCAGGAACGCCCACGACTGGACGTTCGAGGGGAAGCCGGCCTTCTGCAGGGTCAGGATGTCGAAGGTCATAACGCCGCTGCTCTTGTTGTACCACCACACGATGCCCAGCATGGCGATCAGCATCAGCACGGACCCGGCGAAGGTGTAGAGGAAGAACTTGATGGCAGCGTAGATGCGCCGGGCTCCTCCCCAGATCCCGATCAGGAAGTACATGGGGATGAGCTGGATCTCCCAGAACACGTAGAAGAGGAAGAGATCCATGGCCGCGAA
>Ga0315273_10012975_pt1 | contig 10693 bp, 8 predicted proteins | sample YL17G02_0_MG_FD_205753 | JGI IMG/M metagenome (GOLD analysis project Ga0315273, IMG submission 205753) | Sediment microbial communities from Yellowstone Lake, YNP, Wyoming, USA - YL17G02_0 | ecosystem: Environmental > Aquatic > Freshwater > Lake > Sediment | place: USA: Wyoming | collected... | reverse complement strand
GCTCATGGAGCTAGGCAAGCTGCACGGCGGAACCGATAGCACGCAGATAATCTCCGAAGAGAGGGATAGGCGCATTTCGTGATCTATTTTGATACCAGCTACATCGTCCGCCTGTACCTCGAGGACCCGGGTTGGCAAAAAGTCCGCGAGATCGCGGCGACGGACCACATTGCCTGTTGTCTGCTCGGCCGCGTCGAAACGCTGGCCGCATTCCACCGGAAATTCAGAGAAGGGATTCTCAGCCGCCGGGACATGCAAATCCTTGATGAACAGTTCGAAAAGGAATGTAACGCGGGAGCGTTCCAATGGTTGCCCTTGTCAGCGGTTGTGATTGCCGGATTGCAGAAGGTCTATACGCGTCTTCCGAAGTCAGTCCATCTCCGGGCGGGCGACGCCATTCATCTGGCCTGCGCCGCGGAGAACCGTTTCAGGGAGATTTACTCCAACGACCGGCAGCTGCTTGCCGCCGCCGATAACTTCGGCCTATGCGGTCGAAACGTCATTGAATCCGTACCACCCTTCCCGTCAAAACGATAATCCCGGCCGTGGGGCGATGTCAACAACGTGGGAATGACCGCGAAGGAGGGGGGCATCCGTACGGCCGTCATTTGACTTTGCCGGCGGGCCGGTCTAACATGAAATCAGGCGTCGTGTCCGGGCGCCTAGGGAGGCAGGCAGAATGACTTTCCATCGTCCGACAAAAATCATCCTCATAGTCGCCCTCGCGACGGCGGCCGCCGTTTTCGTCCTCGTCGCCGCCCAGGAAACCGTTTCCACCGAGTTCCGCGGCCGGATCTTCATGGGCGGCGGGCCCAATCGCCCCGGGGCTCTGACGACGAGGATCATCATCACCGGCTACACCAACATGGACGAGGTCCGAAAGTTTCAGGAACGCCTGAATGCCGGCGATGTGGACGGCTTCTACAACGAGTTCCGGGCGGTGAAGAAAGGCGAGATGCGCTTCGTCGGCGGCGCGGGCCTCCAAATCAACTTCAACGCCGCCCAGGAGCAGCAAACCGAGAAGGGCGTCAAGATCTTTCTCATGAGCGAAAGCCGCAGCATCGAAACCGGCACTTCCAAGCGGGTCGGCGGCTCGGCCCTCTTCTTCGTCGTCGAACTCGACCTCGACAAGAAGTTCGAGGGCGAGGGCAAGGTGTACGAGGATGCCCGGATCAGCTTCACTCCTGAGGGCGGGATCAAGATGGATTCGTACTTGACGACACCCAAGATGATCGTCAACGTCCGCAAGTCCAAATGACGCCCGCGCGCGCACGTTTTTCGGTCGTCCTCGCGGCCGCGGTCTTTATCCTGGCCGTCCTCGCGGCCCCCGCCCGAGCCGAAAAGCAGCAGTTCAAGGCCCGGGTCCTCAAACCCGGATTCGCCAACAACATCACGGTCAAAGTCGAGGTCTCGGGATTCTCAACGCCCGAGGAGATCGCCGCCCTCCAAGAGTCCCTCCGGACGAACGGAGAAGCGACGTTTCGCAAAGCCTTTCGCAAGGCGGTCAAGGGCAGCCTGCTGTTCTACGGCATCGAACAGCCCTCGATCAAATTCCATGCCGCTTTCGAGACGGCAACCGAGAAAGGCCGGACGCTCACCCTTTTCGCCGAGAACCGGGTTGTTCTCTCCGGTCCGGATCAGACGGTCCTGGGGCTTCTGTTCCTGGCCGTCGTCCTCGAAATCGACGCTGCGGGGAACGGCGAAGGCCGCCTCTACGAAAACGCCACTATCAAATTCACGCCGGACGGCCGCCTGGACATCGACTCCTACCGGACCTCGCCGGCTCAGCTCATCCAAGTCCGCAGCGCCAAATAACGAGGGACGGCTGTCCTTCCGGAGGGACGGACATGAACGGCAGCGAACATCTGGTCATTCTGGCCATCCAGAAGCGCCTCGTCCGAAAGTTCCGCGAATCCTGCGCGACGGTGCCGAGACAGGCGACGACTCTTGAGGAGCTGGGCCTCCGCCGGTCCTTCCTCTTTAAGAGGATGGAGAAGAAAGGCATCTTTCGGATTGCGGAAGGCGACCGGTATTACCTGGACGAGGACGCCACCGAAGGTCATTTCCGGCGGGCAAAGATCGGGATTTTCGTCGCCGTCGGCATCGCCCTTATCGCCCTCTTGGTCTATCTTTTTTTCGGCGTGTAGATGAGATGACGGCCTGCCCCAAGGAGGCTTCGACCTCGACCGTTTCTTCAACGAGCCGCTCCAAATCGTCAACCTCCGCCGGACGAAATAAACCGGGATCTCGCCGCCGGAACGGCCGGCAAGCCGATCCCTGACCGTCGAACCGTTTCAATAGGGCGCGTCCGCAAAAGAGCCCGCGGCCGGGAACGGCCTTCGACCCCCGAGACGCGTACCTCGTTCAGGTTCCGGCCGTTCCCGGACGCAAGTAAGCTCAGGGATTATACTCGAGTCAAAAGTGTTCGACGATCAGAACCGATCCGTCTTGACAGAAGATCCGGAATCGAAGGATGATCACGGGGCAAAATCGGACTGTCCCTGAAGGAGTCGAGCCGTGCCGAAAATCGGATCGAATCTACCCTTGAAACCGTTGCTGTTTGGGCTCGCCGTTCTGCTCATCGGACCGGCCGGCGCCCAACAGCCGGCGCCCCCGCAACGCTCCGACACGGCTTTGACGGCCATCGCCGGTCCCGATCGGATCGTCGTTCTTCCCGCAAAGACCTATCTGAACGGCTATGTAGGTTATGGCGATCCTCCCCGGCGGGAAAGGAGGCGGAACGAGCCGCCCGCCCCGGCTCCGGCGAATCCCGCACCCGCGCCGACCTCGACTTGGAGCAAAGAATCCGGACCCGGTCCCGTCACGTTCGCCGACGCCGCGGCCCCGGTGACGACCGCAACCTTCTCGACTCCCGGCGCCTACGTCTTGAAGCTGACCGCCGACAACGGCCAAGCCAGAGCGACTTCGACGCTCAGGGTCGCGGTGGATACGCCGCCGCCCGCGACTCAACTCAGCGCGGTCTATACGAAAAAATACAGGATCGACAGCCCGCTGTGGAGCCTCCGGGCTAAATCGCTGATCGTCAATTGGATCCCCCACTGTATCGACCAGATTAACCGCCCCGACCTCCAGCAAGGCCCGGGCGGAATCGATAATTTCGTCGAAGCCGGGAAAAAGCTGGCCGGGCAGCCCCATGGAAACCATAAGGGTTACGTCTTCTCCAACGCCTGGGTCCACCAGACGGTGGAAGCGATCTCGATCGCTCTCATGATCGACCCCCAGGGGGATCCGGACATCATCAAAGCCCAGGCCAAAATGAGAGCGTCCTTGGAGGACTGGATTCCCAAAATCCTGGCGGCCCAGGAATCCGACGGATATCTTCAGACGGCCTTCACCCTGCCTCGCGTCGACGGAAAGGGCGTCGTCAACCCGGGCCCGTTCAACCGCTGGGAGCGGCGGGGCGATCACGAGGGCTATGTCGCCGGATACTTCCTCGAATCGGCCCTGAACCACTATCTCATGACGGACAAGAAGGACGCCCGGCTGTATAACGCGGCCAAGAAACTCGCCGATTGCTGGGCAGGCAACATCGGCCCGGCTCCCAAGAGGGAATGGTCTGACGGCCACCAGGAAATGGAGCAAGCCCTCGTCCGGTTTGGGCGATTCGTCAACGACATGGAGGGTAAGGGCAAAGGCGATCGTTACATCCAGCTTTCGAAATTCCTTCTCGACTGTCGAAAAAACGGCGGCGAGTACGACCAAAGCCATCTCCCGGTCGTTCAGCAATATGAGGCCGTCGGGCATGCCGTCCGGGCCGTTTACAGCTACTCCGGCATGGCCGACGTCGCCGTGGAAATCCACGACGCCGACTATCATAGCGCCGTCCGGTCGCTCTGGGACAACATCGTCAATAAAAAATACTACGTCACCGGCGGAGTCGGCAGCGGCGAAACCTCCGAGGGATTCGGGCTGAATTACTCCCTGCGACAGAACGCCTACTGCGAGTCCTGTTCGAGCTGCGGCCTGATCTTTCTCCAATATAAGATGAACATGGCCTACGGGGACGGCAAGTACGCGGATCTCTACGAGGAAACGATCTACAACGCCCTCCTCGGATCGACGGACCTCGAAGGGAAGAATTTCTATTACCAAAATCCCCTGGATTCCGGCCCGCCCCGCTACCCTTGGCACGCCTGCCCGTGCTGCGTCGGCAATATTCCCCGGACCCTGCTGATGCTCCCCACCTGGATGTACGCCAAGACCGCCGAAAGCCTCTATGTCAACCTCTTTATCGGAAGCACCGCCACCGTCGAGGGCGTCGGCGGGACCGACGTCGAGATGATCCAGGTCACGGATTACCCCTGGAACGGCAAGGTCTCGATCACCGTCAATCCGAAGAAGGCGGGAAACTTCAGCGTCCGAATCCGGGTGCCCGACCGCAGCGTCAGCACCCTGTATGCGAGCTCTCCCGAGGCGAACGGAATCACTTCGATCTCGATCAACGGCGCGTCGATCACGCCGCCGGTCGAAAAAGGCTATGCCGTGATCTCCCGGACGTGGAAAGCCGGGGACAAAATCGACCTCGTTCTTCCCCTGAAAGTCCAACGTGTTCGAGGCATCAACGCCATCGCCGCGACCCAAGGCCGCGTCGCCCTACGCTTCGGCCCGCTGGTCTACAACATCGAGCAGGTCGATCAGGACATCACCCAGGTGCTCGGTCCGGATTCTCCGCTGACGGCCGAATGGAAGGGGGATCTTTTGGGCGGAGTCATGGTCATTAAAGGCGTCTTCTCCGGAGGCGGGACGATGACCGCCATTCCCAATTATGTCCGGAACAACCGAGGGCCGGTCCCCGACCCGGCGACGCTCACGCTCCCTCCCGGCGGAGGGCGTCCCGCCCCGCGTCCCCCCACGTCCATTGTTTGGATCAAAGAGAAATAAGGAATCTGCTCCCGAGGAGGTGAGTCCATGAGCCGAACGATTTCGTCCAAGCTTCATCGCCGGCGGTTTTCGTTCCTTCTGCTCTTCGTCTTGGCCGCCGCGCCCGGCCTTCCCGCCCAAGCTCCCGCCCTGGAAGGCCATTGGGAGGGAACGATCGTTCTCCCGACCGGAAAGCTCGCTTTCGATATCGACTTCGCCAAAGGCCCGGACGGCGCCTGGACGGGAGACATCAGCATTCCGGTCCAAAATGCCAAGGACCTTCCCCTCGAGGCGATCTCGCTCTCCGGAAGCGACGTCGCTTTCGCCATCAAAGGCATCCCGGGAGCCCCGGCCTTCAAGGGAAAAATAAGCGACGACGGAAAGGCGCTCAGCGGAAGCTTCACCCAAAACGGCACCCTCTTCCCCTTTTCGATGACCAGAGGTTCGAGCCGCAAAGAAAAAGCGCGCGCCGCCCTCGCCGGCTTCGACGCCCTGGTCGAAAGGGGCCTCAAGGCCCTGAACGTCCCGGGGGCGGCGGCGGCGGTCGTCGTCGAGGACGAAATCATCCTGGCCAAGGGATACGGCCTCCGGAACGTGGAAGAAAAGCGGCCCATGACCGCGGACACGCTTCTGGCCATCGGTTCGGCCTCCAAAGCCTTCACCACCTTCGCCCTGGGAGCCCTGGTGGAACAGGGCAAAATGGCTTGGGACGTCCCCGTCCGGACGTACATCCCATGGTTCAAGCTGGACGATCCCTTCGCCTCCGAACGCCTGACCCCGCGCGACCTCGTCACCCACCGCTCCGGTCTGCCCCGCCACGACCTCGTCTGGTACAACAATTCCGCCGTCACCCGCGAAGACCTCGTCCGGCGCCTGGCGTTCCTGAAGCCGACGGCCGATCTTCGGACCCGGTTCCAGTACAACAACCTGATGTTTTTGACCGCGGGGTATCTGGTCGGTTTGCTAAACGGGAAGAGCTGGGAGGAGGCCGTCCGCGGCCTCGTTCTCGAACCTCTGGGGATGAAGCGGACCAATTTCTCCGTAGAGGACTCCCAAAAAGACGCCGACTTCGCCCTCCCTTACAACGAGGACGAAAAGATGTGGAAGCGAATTCCCTTCCGCAACATCACCACCGTCGGGCCGGCCGGATCGATCAACTCCTCCGTGGGCGAGATGGCGAAATGGGTGATGGTCCACCTCAACAACGGCACGCTCGGAGACAAGCGGATCCTCAATCCCCAGACCGTGGAAGACATGCACTTGGCCCATATGCCGACAGGGGGGACGCCGGCCCTCGCCGAAGTCACGCCGGCGGACTACGGTCTGGGGTGGTTCGTGGACAGCTATCGCGGACACCGGCGGGTCCACCATGGCGGGAATATCGACGGATTTTCGGCTTTGGTGAGCTTCCTGCCGGCGGACGGCGTGGGATTCGTGGTCCTGACCAATATGAACGGGACGGCGCTTCCCGAATTGCTGGTCCGGCACGCCTCGGACCTGATCTTGGGCGCCGAGACGCGGGATTGGATCGCCCAGGCCGCCGCCCAGAAGCAGATCGGAGACAAAGCCGGGAAGGAAGCGCGGGAGAAGGCGGCGACCCGCCGCGTGGCCGGGACCAAACCGTCCCACGAGCTCAAGGATTACGCGGGCACGTATCTCCATCCAGGATACGGGCCGATCGAGGTCGTCCTCAAGGATAAGGATCTGGCCTTCGTCTTCAACGGGATCGCGACGCCCCTCGAACACTGGCACTATGAGACCTTCAGCGGCAAGAAAGTGGAGGATCCGACCTTCAACGCGATGAAGCTCACCTTTCGGACCGATCCGCAGGGCCGAGTGGCCGCCTTAGAGATGCCCATCGAGCCGGCGCTGGATCCGGCTTCGTTCGTCCGGAAGCCCGAGGCCAAGCTGACCGACCCCGCCTACCTGAAGAAGTGCGTGGGGACGTTCGCTCTTCCGACCCAGCTGGCCGTCGTGAGCTTGAAGGGAGACGCCCTGGCGATTCATATGACGGGCCAGCCCGGGCTCGACCTCGAGCCTTCGCTCGGCGGGGAGTTCGTCCTGAAACAATCCCGGAACATTTCGGTCGGCTTCAAAGAGAACGACAAGGGCGAAATCACCGCCCTGATCTTCTACCAGCCGAACGGCGTTTTCGAGGCCGCCCGCCGCTGAGAGGAGGACCTCGGTCCCCTTCCCTTGACTCCCGTCATGACGCGGCATATAGTAAATTCATCTCCTGATGGGGAGGAAACAACCGCAGGCCGAGCTCATTGTAATGGAGCCTTCAATCGAACTCGATCGAAGAGGAGGGTTGGCCCACCGTGAAATGCCCGGTTTGTCGCGCTGAGCATCGCGAAGCGAGCCGTTATTGCCCGGAATGCGGGACGGCTCTCGCCGATACTCCCAAGACCGACCCCGCGCCTCCGTCCGATACCCAAACCCTGCCGCCCTTCTTTGAGCTCGAGACGGGCAGCTTTTTCGCCAATCGCTACCAGGTCATCGAAAAGATCGGGGCGGGGGGGATGGGCCGCGTCTACAAAGTCGTCGACACCAAGATCCGGGAACGGATCGCCCTGAAGCTGCTGAAACCCGAAATCTCCTCCGACGAGCGGATTCTCGAGCGTTTCCGGAACGAAATCCGGCTGGCCCGCCGGATCTCCCACAAGAATGTCTGCCGGATGTTCGACTTGGGGGAGTATCAGCGGCTGACCTACTTGACCATGGAGCTCGTCCCCGGCGAGAGCCTCAAGAACATCATCCGGATGACGGGGCCGCTGAGCGTCGCCACGGCCGTCGGCTATGCCAAACAGATCTGCGCCGGGCTGGAAGAAGCCCACCGCTGGGACATCGTCCATCGCGATCTCAAGCCCCAGAACATCCTGATCGATCCCACGGGCACCGTCCGGATCATGGATTTCGGGATCGCCCGCCTGCTCCATGTCCCGGGGCAAACCGACCGGGGCATCGCCGTCGGTACGCCCGAATACATGTCCCCCGAGCAGGCCGAAGGGGAAAAGGTCGACGGCCGTTCGGACATCTATTCTCTCGGCATCATCCTTTATGAGATGCTCACGGGCAAGGTCCCTTTCGAAGGGGATACGACTCTCGGCCTCCTCCGGAAACAGCAAAGCGAGATTCCGATCCCGCCCAAAGACCGGAATCCTCAAATCCCCGAACGGTTGAACCGCCTGATTCTGAAGTGTTTGGAGAAACTCGCGGAACGTCGTTATCAGACGGTGACCGAACTCCTTCAGGACTTGACCGAAATCGCGACGACGGACACCACGGTCCCCAAGATCAAACCCAGAGCTTCGGCGACGCTCCGGAGAGTCCGGTCCTCGATCCCCGTCCGGCGGTTTGCCGGCGTCGGCTTCACCTTGGCCGTTCTCGCCATCGGGGGATATCTTCTCGTCCTGAAGCCCCGTTCGGACAAACGCTCGGCCCCGACCGCGCGGGAGGAAACGGCCGGAAGCTCTTCCGTCCACCGACTGGCCGTTCTCCCGATCGAGATCGGCAGCGAGAATCCGGATCAAGGCAATCTGGGGCTGTCCCTCGCCGAGGGGATTCGGATGCGTCTTCAAGGAGTCGAACTCGATGTCATCTCTCCGTATACCTCGGAAAAGCTGAAGAAATCCGGGAGCCGCCTCGATGAATGCCGGAAATACCGGATCGACAGCTACTTGGAAGGAACGGGCCGAGTGACCGGCGACCTGCTGACCATCGCTATCCATCTTGTGAACGGCCTGAACGACTCCCTCCGTTTAAACCGGGAATACACGGAGAAGATCACCCGCGGGTTGGACGGCCTCGAGGACCGCATCTCCTCCGACGTCGCCCGGGTCATCGGTCAGCCGATCCGTCAGGGCCAATGGGACGGCCTCCAAAAACAAGGTTCGGCCGTTTTCGACGCCGTTTTGGCCAACAGCAACGGCAAGAAGGCGGAAGCACGCTATCGGAATACGGCCGACGAAAAAGATTTTCAGGACAGCCTCCGGTTTTTTCGCCGGGCGATCGACCTGGATCCGAATTTCTGCCGGGCGTTCGTGAACCTGGGAGATCTTTACGAAGGACGCTTCGTCGAAACGCGCGCCGAAGCCGACCTGAAAGCGATGATCGATGCGTACCGGAAAGCCTTCGATCTGGATCCGGACATCCCCGAAGTCCATGCCGGCCTGGGCTGGGCCTATTTCCACCAGAACAAGCTCGACGGCGCTTATGCCGCCTTTAAAAGGGCGATTGCTCTGGGCCCCCGGAACGGGGCGGCGAATGTCGGCGCGGGCTCGTTCCTCCGCAGCATCGGCCTGGACAAGCGCGCTCTCAGCCATTACGAGCTGGCTCTCGAACTCGACCCTTCGGACTACATGAAACACCTGTTCTGCATGGTGAGTTATTGGTATCTGGGCGATTACGTGAACGCCGCTCGGCGGATCACCGAAGCCTTGGCGCTCGAACCGGACACTCCGCTTCTCCATCTCTATCATGCCCGGCTGCTGATTTCGATGAACAGGCTGGAGGAGGCGGACGCCGCCCTCCGGAGAGCGGAGGATCTGTCCAAACTGAACTCGGAAGTCCTGAGGGGCATCCGGACCCGTCGGGCCCTGATTCTCGCCCTGCGCGGGGAGAGAGAGGCGGCTCTCTCCGCGATCCGGGGAGAGACCCAACCCTATCGTTATGAGATGACGAATATCTACATCGTCCTGGGCATGAAGGATGAGGCCGTTCGGTTTATCAAACAAGGCAACGACGAAGGATTCGAATTGGTCAAGGATTATCTCTACCCGTATCCCTATCTTCTCACCAATCCCTTCTTCGATCCTCTCCGCGAGGATCCGCGCTTCCGGGACATCCTCCGGAAAGAGAAGAAGGCTTTCGACGCCAAATCGGCCAAATATGGGGACCTATAGCCGCGGGGAAACGCCCCGGCGGCCCCGAATTTCCGCGACGAGGAGGAACCGATGAAAAAACTGGATCCGGCGAAGGTCAAAGTGTTTGAGCGGGGGATCGGCGCCCTGCTGAAAGACATGCGGTCTTTGGTGAAAAACAAAAAATGGAAGGATCTGGCTGGACGGTTGAGCGAAGACACTGTTCTTGTCCTGATCAAGGACAACCGGATCTTCCGGGGAAAAACTCAGATCCTGAAGTTTTGGCAGGAACTGGGCGCCCGAGGTTTGCGGGACGTAGACTTCAAGGTGAAAAAATCGCTCATCGTGCCGGCCGATTTTCTGGTCGCCCAGGCTAAACCGATAGGCACGTATATGGCCTACGACATGAAAAGCTATCTGCTGGGGGATTATACGTTCACCTTCGGCGGCGAAGGGATCAGCAAGAGCCTTCTCAATGGCCAGTTCCTGATCGAAGACTGTCACCAGAATATCTGCATCCCGATCATGCTCGCGATGATTCTGAATTAAAGCCTTTCGGGGCGGCGGGGGCAGGTCATGAGAAGAACGTGTCTGCCTTTCATCCCGGTCATCCTCGTTCTTTATTCATTTTTCGCGGGAGGCCTTCAAGCCCAGAACGTCAAAATCACGAAAATCGGGGAATGGAGCGGCGGGAAGACCTTCTTTCGCGATGTCTCGGTTCAAGGCGGGTATGCCTATGTCGCCGAAAAAGGATTCGGCCTGGCGATCTTCGACATCCGCGATCCGGCGCATCCGAAAAGAGCGGGCGAACTCCGGACCGGAACGGAGGCGAACGCCGTTATTGTTTCCGGCCGTTATGCGTATCTCGCTGAAGGCGAGGCCGGCCTTCGAGTGATCGATGTCCAGAACCCGCTCCATCCGGTGACCGTAGGAACGTTCGATACGCCGGG
>Ga0315273_10012974_pt1 | contig 10693 bp, 12 predicted proteins | sample YL17G02_0_MG_FD_205753 | JGI IMG/M metagenome (GOLD analysis project Ga0315273, IMG submission 205753) | Sediment microbial communities from Yellowstone Lake, YNP, Wyoming, USA - YL17G02_0 | ecosystem: Environmental > Aquatic > Freshwater > Lake > Sediment | place: USA: Wyoming | collected... | reverse complement strand
CACGCGCGGATCGATCTCGAGGGAGAGGTAGAGATCGACGGGACCGTCGCACCCCTCCTCGGGGTGCGCGTCGACCTCCCAGGTCTGTCGCAACGAGTAGCTCTCGACGAAGTGGCGCTCGTCGTGGACATGGAACCCGTGCTCGACCGCATGATCCTTGAGATCAGCGACGAACCCGGGCACGTCGATCACGGCCACCCTGATCGCCTCCTCTACGACTCGCCTGATGAGGCGCCTGACGGGGTGCCTGCTGGAGCGCCTGACGGGCTCGGCACGCGGGCTAGGACACGGAGCCCTTCGGCGAGGGTACGGAACGCGCGACCCCGATGCGACACCGCGTGCTTCTCGGGCGGGCTGAGCTCGGCGAACGTCCGCCCATCGCACTCGTCCGGCACGAAGACGGCGTCGTATCCGAAGCCACCGTCACCGCGTGGTGAGGACGCGATGGTCCCTTCGACCGTCCCGATCGCCGCGACCTCCCGGCCGTCGGGCCACCGGGCGATCGCCACGGTCGCGAATCGTGCGGTGCGGGCCGAGCCTTCGATGCCAACGAGTCGACGCAAGAGCTTCTCGACGTTATCGGCGTAGGTTGCACCCTCACCGGCGAAGCGTGCCGAGTGCACACCGGGCGCACCGCCCAGTGCATCGACCTCCAGGCCCGTGTCATCCGCGATCGCCGGTCGGCCGGTGGCATCGCAGATCGCCTGCGCCTTGATCCGAGCGTTCTCCTCGAGCGTCGCACCGGTCTCGTCGACATCGGGCAACGACGGATCACGCGGCTCGATCTCGATGCCTTCGCCCGCCGCGCTCAACACCTCGACGATCTCTCGTGCTTTGTCGGGGTTCGCCGTGGCGAGCACGAAGTGCAACGTGGTCATGAGGGACGCGGCGCCGGAGGTTCTTCGAGCAACCTACGCTGGAGGTCGAACAGCTCACCGATCCCAGCATCGGCCAGTGCCAGGAGTGCGTCGAGCTCGGTGCGACTGAACGGCAGGCCCTCGGCAGTGCCCTGCACTTCGATGAAGCGTCCCGATCCCGTCATCACGACGTTCATGTCGACTTCGGCGCGCACATCCTCGGAATAGTCGAGATCGAGATAGGGCACCGCGTCGACGACACCCACTGAGATCGCAGCACACGCATCGGTGATCGGATGCGCGGTGAGTGTGCCCGACCCCACGAGGCGCGAGCACGCATCGTGCAGCGCCAGGTAGCCACCGGTGATCGAGGCCGTACGAGTGCCGCCGTCGGCCTGCAGCACATCGCAGTCGACGGTGATCTGCACTTCACCCATCGTCTTCACGTCGGTGACGGCGCGGAGCGAGCGACCGATGAGCCGCTGGATCTCCTGCGTGCGTCCGGACTGCTTCCCCTTCGCGGCCTCGCGCCCAACCCGCTCGGGAGACGAGCCGGGGAGCATCGAGTACTCCGCCGTCACCCAACCCTTACCCGTGCCGCGCAGCCACGGCGGGACGCGCTCCTCCACCGACGCCGTGCACAGCACACGCGTCCGACCGAACTCGACGAGCACCGACCCTGCCGCGAACTCCGTGTAGTCGCGCGTGAACGCTACGACGCGCAGGTGATCGGGTTCGCGCCCGTCGCGGCGAGTGCCCATCGTTGATGCTCCTCAGATCTGGGTGACGAGATGCGGCGCGGCGAGGTTCACGGAATCGCCGTACGCCTCGGACCCCTCGGCGACCGCGCGGTACGGGTCGAGACGGGGCCAGAGATGCGTGAGCATGAGACGCCGCGCCCCGGCCTCACGCGCCGCGAGCCCGGCCTCGTGCGCCGACAGGTGGATCTCCGCCGGCTTGTTGCCGTGCTCGTACGTCGCCTCGGAGAGCACGAGGTCGGCACCGGGAGCGAACGCGCTGACGTCCCAACCGGGACCGGTGTCGGACGTGTAGATCAGCCGCTTGCCGTCGGCACTCGCCTCGACCGCGTAGGTCGGCGGCGGATGGTCGGTGCGCGAGAAACGTAGATCGATGCCCCCGACGTTCACGCGCTCGGTCTCGTCGATCGGTTGCCACGCGAACGCATCGCCCCAGTCACCGCCGACGAGCTGTCCCAGGTGTTCGGCCAAGCCGTCGGGAGCGAACACCGGAAGACCTTCCCGCTCGAGGCCGTAGCGAGTGAGCACGTGCAGGCCGTAGACGTCGACGCAATGGTCGGGGTGCTCGTGCGTGATGACGACCGCGGTGAGATCCTCGGCATCGATGTGCTGTTGCAGGTGGCCGAAGGTGCCGTTGCCGCAATCCATCCAGATGTTCGTGTCCCCGGACCGGACGAGGTACCCGCTGCACGCGCCGCCCTTCGGACCCCCGTACGAGCCCGAGCAGCCGAGGACCGTCAGCTCCATGACCAGGCCTCGACCTCCTCGACCTCGGGGCCGAGAAAGCGCGCTCCGAGGTGGCGGAACGTCATGACGTCTCCGCTCGTGAGAAACCGGTGTGGGGCGGGTGACGGGGGGGGTGAGGGGGCGGGTGACGGCGCAGGCGAAGCACAGGCCGGCGGCTCCGCACCGACACGTTCCACACCCAGGAGCTCACGGACGGCAAATGCCGTCTCGTCAGCGCTCGACACCAGCACGACCTCTCGCCCCATCACGTCTCCGATGGTACGGGCCAGCAGGGGGTAATGGGTACACCCGAGCACCAGGGTGTCGACATCGGCGGCGAGGAGTGGGGCCAGCAGCCGCTCCGCCAGCACATGCACCTGCTCGGAGTCGACGTCGCCTGCTTCGACGAACTCGACGAAGCCCGGGCACGCCACACAGGTGAGCTCGACGTCACCAGCCAGATCCTCTGCGACGCGCCGGTACGCCCCCGACGCGACGGTACCGATGGTTCCGATGACCCCGATGCGACCGTTGCGCGTCGCACGTCGCGCAGCACGCACGCCGGGCTCGATGACGCCCACGACCGGTACGGGGAGCCGGTCCTGGAGCGCGTCGAGCGCGGCTGCGGCCGCGCTGTTGCACGCGACGACCAGCAGGCGTGCACCGCGATCGACCAGCAGGTCACCGATCTCGATCGCGTACCGGAGGACCTCCTCGGCCGGCTTGGGCCCGTAGGGAAAGCGCCCGGTGTCGCCGAAGTACACGATCGGCTCCTCGGGCACGAGATCGATCAACGAGCGCATCACCGTGAGGCCACCCAGCCCTGAGTCGAACACCCCGATCGGCGTGCTCACGGTGCCCCAGTCATTGGGGACCCGCTCACTGGGGACCGGTCCCAACCGCGGCGCGGGTCAGCCGGTCGACGACCGCGGCACCGACCCCGTCCGGCGGCGGCGCGACCACGAGCAGGACATCGACGCCGGCGCGGTCGGCGTCCCGAAGGCGCGTGTACAGCACCCGGGCGAAGTCGTCGACGTCGACCGGCGGATCGAGCACGGCGAGGGCTGCGGGAAGCTCCGCGAGCACCGGTGCGAGCATCAGCAGCGCGACACGGTCTCCCGAGGCGAGCAGGCTTGATGCCTGTAGCGAGACCACGCGCCGCTCGACGACCATGACGCGCGCCGCGGGCGCATAGTGGCCGGGAAGCGTCCCGGGTGCGGCCGTCGTGCCCGCGATGCGCAGCTCGACCGACGCACCGACGACGTCCTCGATCCCCGCCTGGGCCACGCCACCGAGGCGGAGGATCGCAGGAGCCGCGCCCGTACAGTCGACGATGGTCGACTCGATGCCGACACGACACGGGCCGCCGTCGAGGATCAGATCGACGTCGTCACCGAGATCGGCACGCACGTCGGCGGCCGTGGTCGGGCTCACCTTCCCGAATCGATTCGCCGATGGGGCCGCGATCGCACCGCCGAACGCGCCCAACAGCGAGCGCGCGACCGGCTGATCCGGAACGCGCAGGCCGAGCGTGTCGCGCCCGCCGGTCACCTCGTCGGGGATCCGACCGCTGCGCCGCAGCACGATGGTGAGCGGACCGGGCCAGAACGCGTCGACGAGCGCGCGGGCCGTCGAGGGAACTTCGGTGACGAACGACTCGAGCGCCTCGGCGCCGGCGAGATGCACGATCACAGGATGTTCGATCGGTCGACGCTTGACGGCGAACAGTCGGCGGAGCGCGGCCGGCGACTCGGCGTCGCATCCGAGGCCGTAGACGGTCTCGGTCGGGAACGCGACCAGGCCACCATCCCGGAGCACTGTCGCCGCGCGCGCGACGTCGGCTCGTTCGCTCATCGGACCTCCCGACATTGGTAGGCCCGCGCTACCAGTAGTTGATTCGGGTCGCGCGCTCCTCGACGACATCGAGGTCGTCGGTCCACGCTCCCGACGAGAGGTACTTCCAGCCCGCGTCCGGGAGCAACGTGACGATCGTCCCCGACTCCATCTGCCCTGCCATCTTCACCGCACCGGCGACCGCGGCGCCCGACGACACACCCGCGAACACACCACAGTCGTCGAGGAGCCGCCGCAGCCACTCGATCGACTCGCGCGGCCGGACGATGAACTTCCGGTCGAGGATCGCGGGGTCGAAGATCGGTGGGACGAACCCGTCGTCGAGGGACCGCAAGCCTTGCACCAGCTCCCCGGCCGGGGGCTCGACGGCGATGACCTGCACCGAAGCACGCTGCTCCTTCAGGTACCGGCCGACCCCCATGAGCGTGCCGCTCGTCCCGAGCCCGGCGACGAAGACGTCGATCTCGGGGCAGTCGCGCCAGATCTCGGGGCCGGTTCCCTCGTAGTGGGCGAGCGGGTTGGCCGGGTTCCCGTACTGGAACAAGAAGACGAGTGAGGGGTCCTCGGCCGCGAGCTGCTCGGCGAGTCGGATCGCGCCATTGCTTCCCTCGGCGCCGGGCGACGAGACCACCTCGGCGCCGAAGATCTCGAGGAGCTGGCGCCGTTCGATCGAGACGTTGTCGGGCATCACCACGCGCAGCCGGTACCCACGCAACTTGGCAACCAGCGCCAGGCCGATCCCGGTGTTGCCCGATGACGGCTCGAGGATCATGCTCCCGGGCGCCAGCATGCCGTCGCGTTCGGCGAGCTCGATCATCTTGAGCGCGATGCGGTCCTTCGACGATCCACCCGGGTTCTGACCTTCGAGCTTGGCGAAGATCCGGACGTCCGGGTTGGGCGACAGCTGATGGATACCCACCAGCGGCGTCTCACCGATGAGCCCGAGCACGGTCTCGGCCTTCATGGCGTCCTCATGCAGGACGTGCTCGCTCGCGCGTCAGCCGCCGGCGACGGCGGGAAGGATCGAGATCACGTCGCCGTCGACGAGCTTGGTGTCGAGGCCGTCGAGGTACCGGATGTCGTCGTCGTCCTTGTAGACGTTCACGAACTTGTGCAGCGCGCCATCGTCGCCGATGAGGCTGCCCCCCAGGCCGGGATACCGGTCGATGATCGCCGAGAACACCTCACCCACGGTGGAGCCGTCGGCGCTGACCGACGCTGCTCCGTCGGCGTGGGCGCGCAGCAGCGTAGGGAGCTTCACCTCGACGGCCATGACATCATGCTACAAGTCCGACCCCGTCACCTCGACCTCGACCTCGACGTCGACTTCGGCGACGTTGCCATCGCGGATCCGATAGGCGCGCAGGGCCGGCTCCGCGTGCTTGAGACTCACGAGCACGTAGATCCAGCCCGGCTCCATCGCCTGGCGCACATCGGTGTCGGATGGGTAGGCGTCGGTGTGGGTGTGCGAGTGCCAGACCCCGATCAGCTCGAGCTCGTTGGCCTCGGCATCGCGCATCGCGCGGAGCAGGTCTCGTGAGTCGACGGTGTAGGTCCGCGCTGAGGCATCGGCGTTGACGCACGGGGAGATGCGGTGCACCTCGCCGGTGGGCTCGAGCTCCGGTGTGACCGGACCGGCCAGCAGTCCGCACGCTTCGTCGGGCAGGCCGTCGAAGCATTGCGCGACGATCAGGGCGTGCTGATCGGCGGTGAGGCGCAGCGTCGGTGACGCGAAGCCTGCGCGATCCTGGTCTGCCACTTAGGCGTTCGCGCCCTGGATCGCCTGCCAGACGCGCATCGGGGTGAGCGGCATGTCGATGTGGCGGATCCCGAGGTGCGAGACGGCATCGACCACGGCGTTCTGCACGGCCGGGGTGGAGCCGATGGTGCCCGACTCCCCGATCCCCTTCGCTCCGAGCGGGTTGAGTGGTGTGGGCGTCTGTGTGTTCGAAGCCTCGAAGCTCGGGAGCTCGGCCGCACTCGGCATCGCGTAGTCCATGAGGTTCGCCGTGAGGGGGTTGCCGTCCTCGTCAAACGCGACACCCTCGTAGAGGGCCTGCGCGACGCCCTGGGCGATGCCGCCGTGCTGCTGACCCGAGACGAGCAGCGGGTTGAGGATGCGACCGCAGTCGTCGACGGCAACGTGACGCACGAGCTCGACGCGACCCGTCTGCGTGTCGACCTCGACCACTGCGATGTGCGCGCCGAACGGGTACGTCGCCTCGCCCTGGTTGAAGTCGAGCTCGGACGCGAGCTTGGCGTCCGCTCCACCGTCGGGCCAGTCGTCGGGGCGGCGCGCGGGATCGTTCGCGGCCATGGCGAGCTCACCCCAGCCCAGCGAGCTGGCGGGAACTCCGGCGACGCCGATCTTGGCCCCCTCGTGGAGCACGATGTCGTCGGGGCTCGCCTCGAGCAGATGCGCCGCGAGACGCTTCGCCTTCTCGAGGACCTCCTCGCTCGCCTTGTAGAGCGCGGAGCCGCCGATCTGCAGTGAGCGTGACCCCATCGTCCCGGTGCCGCGCGGGACGAGCGCGGTGTCGGACTGCACGATGCGGACGCTCTCGATCGAGACGCCGAGCAGCTCCGCGACGATCATCGCGAACGACGTGGCGTGACCCTGCCCGTGCGAAGAGGTGCCCACGGTCGCGACGACCGTGCCGTCCTCTTGGACCTCGACCCCGCCGAACTCCGAGAACAGGCCGCCGGCGGTGACCTCGACGTAGGTGCAGACACCGATGCCGAGCTGCTTCACGTCACCGCGCTCGCGCCGCGCCTGCCGGTCGGCGCGCAGCTCGTCGTAGCCCGCGATGCGGCACGCCTCGTCGAGGGCCATCGCGTACTCGCCGACGTCGTAGTTCGCGCCGGTGACGGTGGTGAGCGGGAACCGCTCGGGCGCGATGAAGTTCTTCCTCCGGATCTCGACCGGGTCGATGTCGAGCTCGTCGGCCGCGATGTCGATGATGCGCTCGAGGAACGCGGTCGCCTCGGGTCGACCCGCGCCGCGGTAGGCAGCCGTCGGTGTCGTGTTCGTGGCGGCGCTCACCGCGTTCAGCTGGACCTTCGGGATGTCGTAGACCCCCTGGGCCATCATGCGGGTGAGGAACGGCAGGAACGCGCCGATGGTCGGGTACGCCCCGGCGTCGCACACGACCTTGCCGCGCACCGCGACGATGGTCCCGTCGCGCTTCAGGCCCATCTCGATGTGCTGGACCTGCCCCCGACCGTGGGTCATGGCGACCATGTTCTCGGACCGCGTCTCGGTCCACTTCACCGGTCGCTGGAGCAATAGCGCGAGCTTTGCAGCGACGATGTGCTCGCAGAACGCGCCCGACTTCGCACCGAAACCACCCCCGACGGCCCCGGCGACGACGTGCACCTTGTCGGCTTCGAGACCGACGGCAGCGGCGAGGCCGTCGCGCACGCCGAACGGAGCCTGGGTCGGGACCGTCACCTCGAGCCCGCCGTCGACGCCGGGCTCGACGAGGATGCCGTTCCCCTCCATCGGGACCGCGGCGACCCGCTGGTTCACGAATCGACCCTGCACCACGACGTCGCTGCCGTCGAGGATGTCGGGATCCTCACCGAAGTTGAACTCGATCGCCAGGTTCGAACCGTGATCGGGGAACAACAGGGTCGCGCCGTCCTCGAGGGCAGCCTCGGGATCGACGACGGTCGGGAGCGGGTCGTAGTCGACGATCACCATCTCGGCCGCGTCGACCGCCTGGGCTCGCGTCTCCGCGACGACCGCGACCACGGCGTCGCCGACGAAGCGCACGACGCTGTCGGCCAGCGGTGGCCGGTTGAACGCGGGCGGCAGCATGACGAAGCCCTGCACGGGCGCGAGACCGACTGTCTCGTGTGTGTGGACCGCGACGACGCCCGGCATCCGCTCGGCTTCGCTCGTGTCGATGCCGGTGACTCGGGCGTGCGCGATGGTCGAGCGCACGAACACCACGTGGGCGGTGCCGTCGGGGGCCAGGTCATCGAAGTACTTGGCCTCACCCCGCAGGATCCTCGGATCCTCGAGGCGCTGGACGGGGTTCCCGAGGATCGAACCGCCGGCCTTGGGCGCAGTCGTCGTCATGGGCGGCAGATTACGTGGTTCACGAGCCCGGAGATGAGTGGGGGGAAGGCGCGAACCGATCGGCCAGCGCGCCGAGCACGGCCCGGAACTCGGCCACCGTCTCGCGGAGGATCTCGGCCACGGGCCGGACCTCGTCGATCCGCCCTGCCACCTGACCACCGAAGGCGAACGCGGCGTCGAGATCGCCCTCGAAGTACAGCTCGAGAATGCCGTCGAGTGAGCCGAGCATCACCGGCTCATCGGCACGCTCCTGCGCCTCGGCCCGGGGCGTGGCGAGCACGCGGAAGCCCGGCTTGTGCCAACGGTTCAGGAACACCGTCCCGGTCTCGGCCGCGTCGACGATCGCGCCCTTGTAGTTGTCGTGGACGGGCGACTCGGCCGCGGAGACCATGCGGGTGCCCATCTGCACACCCTCGGCACCGAGTGCGAACGCGGCAGCCATCGAGCGGCCGTCGCAGATCCCGCCCGCCCCGATCACCGGAACGTCGAACGTCGAGCACACCAGCGGGAGCAGGACCATGGTCGCCACATCGCGGCTCGCCTTGAAGCCGCCGCCCTCGCCGCCCTCGACGACGAGCCCGTCGACGCCCGCGTCGATCGACTTCTGCGCGGCGCGCAACGACGGGACGACGTGGAACACGGTGATCCCCGCGTCGTGGAGCGCGCCCGTGAGCTTCGTGGGATCGCCCGCCGATGTCGTGACGAAGCGAACGCCCTGGGCGTGCACGAAGTCGACGATCGCGGCGTCGCGCACGAACAGCTGCGCGATGTTCACCCCGAACGGCTTGTCGGTGAGGTCGCGCATCTTCACGATCTCGTCGCGGACCTGGTCGAGCTGGCCCGAGGAGGTCTCGATGATCCCGAGGCCACCCGCGTTCGACACCGCCGACGCGAGCTGCGCGCGGGCGATGTACCCCATCGGCGCCTGGACGATCGGGTAGTCGACGCCGAGCAGCTCACTCACCCGGGTCCTGACGGGGGCGGGACGGCCGGATTCGGGGCGGGCGCTCACGACCAGGACGGTACCGTGGCCGCGTGCCGAAGAAGTCGTCTCCTCCCCCCGCGTCGCCTGGCAACCAGTCGGGCTCCAACCGCGCGGGCCCGACGATCAACAACCGACGCGCCCGGTACGACTACTTCGTCCTCGACGCCTACGAGGCCGGGATCATGCTCGCCGGGGCCGAGGTCAAGTCGATCCGAGAAGGGAAGTCGAACCTCACCGACGCCTACGGGCGGGTGCAGAACGGCGAGGTGTGGCTCCACGGCATGCACATCTCGCCGTACGAGTACTCACGGGGCGAGCTCGATCCCATCCGGCCCCGCAAGCTACTGCTGCACCATCGAGAGATCGACGCGATCGCGCGCGCGACGGCCGACAAGGGCGCGACGCTCGTGCCGCTCCGCCTCTACTTCAAGGAAGGTCGGGTCAAGATCGAGCTCGCGGTGGCCAAGGGCAAGCGCTCCTACGACAAGCGCCATACGATCGCCGAACGAGACGCCAAGCGCGAGGCCGACCGGGCGATGAAGGGGATTCGCGACTGATCGAGTCCCCGGCTGCGGTACACTGGCTGCTGTCGGGTCACACGTACGACCCGGCACTTGACATGGGGGTGCGTGGCTTCGATTTCGTGGATCGAGGCGGGTGAAGCGAGCCGACGTCGCCGGATCGTCGTGAAAGAGCCGGCACCAACAACAACTGACAATGCTAAGTACGACCTCGCTGCGTAGTTCCTAGAACTGCACAGCGCGTCCGATCCGGCCCAGCCGCTCGGTCGGGACAGGGCGTCATCTTGAGTGGCTCACCGAAGCGTCTTCCCTCAGGGGCGCATCGGGACACTTCTCTGAGGGTGGGGCTGCCGCCTGCTGCCGGTGGACGGCAGCAGCCCGAGATTCATCCACTGGCTGCGCTCGGAGAATCCCCGCCGACAACTCGAAAGACCCGGGTTCGACTCCCGGCACCTCCAAGAGTGCTCGCGGTCACGGGAGCACTGTTGGAGGTGCGCCAGTCCCCATGTCTCCGTACCGTTCGAGGATCTCGCCTGCCCAGGCGACCGCGTCGCTGACTCGGATGCCCGAGGGCTGAGGTCTCGTCCAGAGCTCCAGGTTCTCGGGCCGATTGTCGTCGCGAACGCCGTTGCGATGATGCACGGACTCTCCTGCCGCTAGGTGCCGACCGAGCAACCGCTCGACCACCAGGATGTGTTCGAAGACGTACGGCGACTTTCCGGCGCGGGGGTGGTCGGGTACACGAACCATCATGTATCCCGCCTTGTGGCGCGTCCTGACCCCCTTCCAGTTCCCATTCATCTCGTTCGCCTCGGAGCGGCACTCCGAGCAACGCTCCGACTTGACCTGCTTCGTACGACCGCAAGCGCAGACCGTTCTCGCGCGGCAGGCCGGACATCGGAGATGTC
>Ga0315273_10012972_pt1 | contig 10693 bp, 7 predicted proteins | sample YL17G02_0_MG_FD_205753 | JGI IMG/M metagenome (GOLD analysis project Ga0315273, IMG submission 205753) | Sediment microbial communities from Yellowstone Lake, YNP, Wyoming, USA - YL17G02_0 | ecosystem: Environmental > Aquatic > Freshwater > Lake > Sediment | place: USA: Wyoming | collected... | reverse complement strand
CGACTATGATCCACCAGTCGTACGGAAGCTGGTTGTGCCGGCTGGTCTCGAGCGCCACTGCAAACGATTCCAGCGTGGGAAGTGCGTGGTAGAAGTTGGCGTTGCTCATGGCGCTTGGAGCAGCTTTAATGCTATCCGGTGGTACCGGCGTCATCCGGCCCGGATTCCAGTTCGCCGCCGCCTGGTTCATCGACAGCGGGTTCACCGGCCCCGGATTCATTGGATTCGAGGGCATCGACACCCAGCAACCGCTGCGCTGCATCCGACGGCAGGGCTTCAACTGATTTCAACTGCCGGGCCATGGCCCGGCTGCGCACTTCGGCTTTATCAATATTCTCAGCAGCACGCTGCAGCGTCTTCTTGGTCGCGGCCAGCGCATCGCCGAACTTGGCAAATTCCGTTTTAACCGCGCCCAGCACCTGCCACACTTCCGAGGATCTCTGTTCCAGCGCCAGGGTGCGAAAGCCCATCTGCAGGCTGTTCAGCAGGGCCGCAAGGGTCGATGGACCGGCAATGCTCACGCGATGCACCCGCTGCAAGTCATCCGCCAGGCCGGGGCGACGCATCACCTCGGCATACAGGCCTTCGGTCGGCAGGAACAGGATGGCAAAATCGGTGGTCAACGGCGGGGACAGGTATTTTGTGGAAATCGTCTTGGCTTCCAGTCGCACTACCTGCTCCAGTTCCCGTCCCGCGTTTGCCACGCCCTCAGCATCGGCGCGATCGGCTGCTTCGACCAGGCGCTCGTATTGTTCCTTGGGAAACTTGGCATCAATGGGCAACCACACCGGGTTGCGGCCATCGTCCTGACCTGGCAACTTGATGGCAAATTCCACGCGCGCGCCCGTGCCCGGAATCGTTTCCACGTTCTTCGCATATTGATCGGAGGTGAGCACCTGTTCCAGCAACATCTCGAGCTGCACTTCGCCCCAGGTCCCGCGTGTCTTGACATTGGTGAGGACCCGCTTGAGGTCGCCGACACCAATGGCCAGTTGCTGCATCTCGCCCAGGCCCTGGTGCACTTTCTCCAGCCGCTCCGATACCTGCTTGAACGACTCGCTCAAACGCTGCTCGAGCGTGGCGTGCAATTTCTCGTCGACCGTCTTGCGCATCTCTTCGAGGCGCGCACTGTTGTCCGTTTGCAGGTCCTTGATTTTGTCTTCCAGGGTCTTGCGCACTTCTGCCATGCGCAGTGCGTTGGACTCGGTCAGCGTGCCCAGCGACTGGTTGAGGGTGTCACCGAAGCGCGTGAGTGCAACGGCCTGCTGCTGGGCAAAGGAGTCAATCTGGTTGTTCTGGATGGTGGCAACGCTGGTCAGTTGCGCCATGACGGTTTGCTGGAATTGCGTGAAGTTTCCGGACAATTCCTGGCGGGTGCCTTGCGCGGTGGATTGGACCTCGCTGCGCAATTCACGCTCGGTGCGTTCGTTGGTTTGCTGCTGGTGTTGCTGCAGATCTTCCTGCAGCTTCTCCAGTCGTGCCACGTGGTCCCGGCCGGACCCACGTAGCAAAGCAGCGACTTGTAAAGCAATGATGACTGCCGCGATGGTAAGAGCAATGATTTCGCTTTCAGCCATGAAAGACCCCGATGAACCGCTCGTCAAACCCCAAGTTTAACCCAATGCATGTCCCAATCCCGCTGTGCTCATCGGCTTCGCGCCTACACCAGCGAGAGCTGTGAACTTACCTCAACCAGGCGTTTGGCAATGCCATCCAGACTGGCCTGGTGTTTTGCATCAATGAGCCTGCCATCCGCTGCAAACGCCTCGTGTGCACGTGAGAGTGCGAACTGTTCCGAAAGCACCAGCACACCGAGGGTTTGCAGGATGGCGCGCAGATGCACCAACCCGCGCAAGCCACCGAGCGCACCCGGCGATGCGGCAACCAGTGCCGCTACCTTGTTGCGGTAGGGCAGCGTACCGTCCTGACCCGCATGGGGCCGCGATACCCAGTCCAGCGTGTTCTTCAGCAGCGAAGTCACGGACGCGTTGTTCTCTGGTGAGGAGATCAGCAAGGCATTGTGCGCCATGAACAAGGCCTTGAGCTCGCGCGCACTTGCCGGGATACCCTCCTTGACTTCGAGGTCTCCGTTGTAGATCGGCATGGGGTAGTCAGCGAGGTCAATCAGGGTGACTTCCGCTCCCGCAGTCTGCAGCGCATGCGCAGCGGCTGAGGCAAGCTGCTTGTTGTACGAGCCGCTGCGTGCACTGCCGGAGAAAGCCAGAATTTTTGTAGTCATGGACATCGCACCTGAAATAACGCAACTAAAGAATAATCCGATTTGGGCTTCACGCCAGGTCGAACAGCAGCACCTCAGCCTCGTCACCGTTATCCAGCGTGACGGCTGGCTCGCCAGACAGTTTCACCGCGTCACCTGCTGCCAGCGCCTGGCCGTTGACGCTGATGCTGCCGCGAGCCACGTGCACGAATGCGCGCCGCCCTGCGGACAGAGTATGGGTGATTTTTTCAGCGCCATCGACCAGTGCCGCGTACAACAAGGCGTCCTGGTGCATTTTTACGGAGCCCTCGCGGGCATCGGGCGAGGCCACCAGTTTCATCTTGCCGCGTTTGGAGGCAGCATCAAAATGCTTTTCCTCGTAGCCGGGTGCAATGCCGGTCACACTGGGCTGGATCCAGATCTGCAGCAAATGCACCTCCGCGGATTTTGACGCATTGAACTCCGAGTGTTGCACGCCTGTGCCCGCGCTCATGCGCTGCACATCGCCGGGGCGGATGACCGAGCCGTTGCCCATGGAGTCCTTGTGTTCCAGTTCGCCTTCCAGGACGTAGGTGATGATTTCCATGTCGCGATGGCCGTGGGTGCCAAAACCCATGCCCGGCTTGACGCGATCCTCGTTGATCACGCGCAAGGCGCCAAAACCCATGTGTGCCGGATCATGGTAATCGGCAAATGAAAACGTGTGGAAAGCGCGTAACCAGCCATGGTCGGCATAACCGCGTTCCTCACTCTTGCGAATCTGCATCACGTTAAAATCTTCCTGTTCAGTTTCGAGCCTTTATCAGCTGCACTATAAACTTGCCTTAATGGCAGACAAAGCAAATACTTTCGGCGGAGTTGCGCAGTTCCTCTGAACGCCCTGGAATACATCCTTGAAGGAAGTAAGTACCCACGATGTTGCTGAGACGATTTTCCCATCACTTCCACCGCCAGGACTGGTTCGCCGTGGTGCTGGATTTTCTGGTCGTGGTCCTCGGCATCGTCATTGGCCTGCAGGCGAGCGCATGGAACCAGTCACGCATCGACCAACGCGATGAGATCAAGTACCTGGTGGCGCTTGATGCCGATCTGGACGCCTCCCGCGCCCTGCTGAAGGGAACAGTGGAAAGCTACGATCGGATCATGCAGGCGCTGATTCGCCTCGTGGAGATCGGGGATGATCCATCGCAGGTGTCGCCAACAGACAATATTGACCAACTGTTGTGGCAAGGATTGTGGGTTCTTTCCTTTGTAGAGGAACACATGAACGTGTACAAGATAAAAGGGGACGGGGCTAATTAAGTCGACTTAATTAGCCCCGTCCCCTTTTATCTGTAAGATACCCCGAGCAATACATATAATAAGGATGGGGTGGATACGGAATGTCGCTGTTTGAGGAACTGAAACGCCGTAACGTGATCCGCGTAGGCATCGCTTACACGGTTACTGCGTGGCTGCTGCTGCAGGTGACCGATATCGTTCTGGACAACACCGCGGCCCCGTCCTGGGTCATGCACCTGATCATGGTCCTGCTGCTCATCGGCCTGCCACTGGCGCTGCTGTTTGCCTGGGTCTTCGAAATGACCCCTGAAGGCCTGAAGAAAGAAAAAGACGTAGACCGGACGCAATCCATTACACGCACCACCGGCCGCAGGCTGGACATTGCCATCATTGCCGTGCTGGCCGTGGGGCTGGGCTATCTCGCCTGGGATAAATTCCTCGCACCGGAAGGCGGCACTGCATCGGAAAAGGGGTCAGAGCCCTTTTCCACTTCGGCAACCATTGAAAACCCGGGTGCTTCAGACGAGAAAAGGGCTCTGACCCCTTTTCCGCCGTCAGCCTCGCCCGTGAACGCACCACCAGAAAAATCCATCGCCGTATTGCCCTTCGTCAACATGAGCAATGACCCGGACCAGGAATTCTTTTCCGATGGCATATCGGAAGAATTGCTCAACGTGCTGGCGCAGTATCCGGGTGTGCGCGTGGCAGCGCGTACCTCTTCATTCCAGTTCAAGGGCAAAAACCTCGACATTGGCGAGATCGCCCGTTTGTTGAAAGTCAGGAACGTGCTGGAAGGCTCGGTGCGCAAATCAGGCACCAAACTAAGGATTACGGCGCAGTTGATCCAGGCCGATACGGGTTATCACCTGTGGTCGGAAACCTATGATCGCGAACTGGACGACGTATTTGCCATCCAGGATGAGATTTCGGCTGCCATCGGCGAAGCGCTGCGGGTGGAACTGAAGCTGGGAACCGGCGAGGAAGCCGAGGCGCCGCGTGTTGCTGAGTCCTCCAACACGGCAGCCTACGAGGCCTATTTGAGCGGCCGCCACCTGGTCAACCAGCGTGGGCGCAGCAATATCGCGCAGGCGGTAGAGGAACTCAAACGTGCCGTGCGCCTTGATCCGGAATTCGCACCAGCGCAGGCCTGGATGGCGATTGCCTGGGTGATGATGATGGACAGCCCCTTAACGTATGGGGACCTCAGCCTGGCTGAGGTAAAGGAACGGGCCACACCGCATATCGAGAAAGCGCTGACGCTGGACCCAAACCTCGCCGAGGCGCATGGAGCACGCGCCCTGTTTGCCGTGGATTCCGGTGATTACCCCACAGCCATGACGGAAACGGCGCTCGCCCTGGAGCTCAACCCGGTCTATATCGATGCCATGAACTGGCGGCAAATCGCGGCTGGCGCCTATGGCGATTACGCGGTTTCCCTGGAGATCCAGCGACGTATCGTCGAAGTGGACCCACTGTCCATCATCGGACGCCTGAACTACAGCCCGACACTGGCCCTGTCAGACCTTGAAGCCGGGCGCGAAATGGCCCACGGCCTGGTCGAGCAAAACCCGTGGGCTGGTTACTCCGCTCTGGGCCAGATCGAGTTGTGGCCCGGCAAGGACCTGTCCGGCAGCCTGGGCTGGTTCATGCGTGCCTACGGTGAGGACCCGCATGATGAACTGTCCAACCGCTTCCTGATCGGCATACTCGCCCTGGTCGGTGAGTACGAAGAGGCGCGGCGGATATCGGACGGCAATCTCTACCTGGTCGATATCCAGCAAAACCAGCTGGAAAGCGCCATCCATACCTTGGAGATCACCCACGCAGGCGACCCGGATAACGCTGCCGTCACGATGGACCTGGCCGATACGCTGCACCTGGCCGGGCGGTTCGAAGAATCGCAGCGACTCTATAGCCAGTTGCAAACGCTGTCCCCCAGCGGCGTGATTGTCGATACCAAGGATACTTCGACTCGACCGACCTTGCGCATGGCCTATGCCTACAAACTGGCCGGTGATAATGCGGCCGCAGCACACGCCATCGAAATCCACCGCAAAGATTTGGAAAAGCGCCGCCAGATTGGCCTGCTCTACGCCACAGATTACCTGGCCGAGGCCATGGCCACGGCTATCGAAGGCAATACCGCCGCCAGCTTTGCAGCCATCCGCAGCGCCATCGATAACGGTTTTCGCGACGATGCGTTTTTCCGCGAGCCATCGATGCAGTCGCTGGCCCAACACCCCGAATTCCTCGCGTTGAAAGCCGAGGTGACCAGGCTATTGGCAGCCGAACATGCTGAAGTGCTGCAATTGATCTGCCTTGACAACCCGATACCGGGCATCTGGCAACCCCTGAGCAAAACCTGCCAGGGCGTGGTGGCCAGTTCATGATTTTTATTGCCGGGCTGAAACGTTGCTCAGCCAAAGATTTTCTGCAGAGGTGACCCGTGTTGAAACATCGAATCTTGTTTGCCGGCCTGCTACTGCAGGCATTCGCCACTTTTGCTGTGCAGGCGGCGGATCTGACAATACGGCTCGACGCTACAGAGGTCGCGCGCAAACGCATTCACACTGACCTCACGCTGTCAGTCGCGCCGGGGCCCCTGACGCTGGTCTTTCCCAAGTGGATTCCAGGCGAACACGGACCGACCGGGCCGCTGGAGTCGATGATCGGACTCACGATCAGGGCGAACGACAGCGTCATTGCATGGACGCGCGATCCGTTCGACATGTATGCAATTATGCTCACCGTGCCGGGTGGCGCGGATCGGCTGGATATTTCCCTGGACACTGGACTGGCCACGACCGGAGTCGGCTTCAGCGCCGCACCGACCAGTTCGGAGCAGCTCGCCGTGCTGCCATGGAACGAGTTTGTATTGCTGCCAAAAGGCCGTGATGCCGAACAAATCGCGACCAAGGCAAGCGTCCTCGCGCCACCGGGCTGGGCGATCGTTTCGGCCCTGGCTTCGAAGCCTGGGTCCGACGGCGCATACGAATTCGAGGAGGCTTCGCTCACGCGCCTGATTGATTCGCCGGTGCAGATGGGTCGCTACACTGCGCTTATTGACCTGCCAGGTTCGGAGCCGTCACCGGGGATCGCTCACGCCATCGGGCTTGCGGCGGACAGTGCTGCCGCTCTCACTGTTCCCGCGGATTTCGCAGCGGGTTATGGCAGGCTCGTCGCCGAAGCGGGAGCGCTATTCGACTCACGCATGTACCGGCATTACACCTGGCTCCTCACGTTGTCCGATTACGTCGCGCACTTTGGCCTCGAGCACCACGAGTCCAGCGACAACCGGCTCGAAGAAAGCGCGTTAGTCGACCCGGATTTGCGGCCGTGGGCCTCGACCCTGCTGGCTCACGAATACGTGCATAGCTGGAACGCCAAGTACCGCCGGCCGCAGGGCCTTTTGAGCCCGGACTATAACCAGCCCATGGATGGATCGCTGTTGTGGGTTTACGAGGGGCTCACCGAATTCTGGGGTTATGTGCTGCCAACGCGCGCGGGGCTGCTCAACCGGGAGCAATCTCGTGAGAACCTCGCCCAGATAGCGGCGACCTTTGACAACCAGCCGGGTGCAAACTGGCGGCCGCTCGCCGATACCGCGGTCGCAGCCCAGGACCTGTACGAAGCACCTGATGCGTGGAGCTCCAGCCGGCGCGGTACGGACTTCTACGACGCCTCGGTGTTCCTGTGGCTGGACGTGGACGCCGAGATCAGGGCGCGCACGCAGGGGCAGGCATCACTCGATGATTTCATGCGGCGCTTCTACGCGGGCGCCAGCGGGCAGCCTTCGGTCAAGCCCTACGTCGAGCAGGACGTTTATGACAACCTCGCCGCAGTGGCGCCAGGCGACTGGCATGCGCTGATAAGACGCCACCTGGATGTGACGGGTACAGCGGCCCTGTTCGCGGCACTCGAGCGCAGTGGCTGGAAGCTGAGCTACAGCGCGGAAAAGAACACGCGGATCGAGTTCGAGCAGAAACTCAATAAGACCACCGACCGGATGTGGTCAATCGGGCTGCGTTTGGACAAGGATGCGCTTATTTCCGACGTCGTCGAGGATCGCGCAGCGGCCCGCGCGGGCGCCGGGCCCGGCATGACATTGATTGGTGTCAATGGCCGCAAGTACACGGCCGAAGTCCTGGATGCGGCGATCACGCAGGCACAGCTCTCGCGCGAGCCGATCAAATTGCTCGTTTTGAATGACGATTATTACCGTACGCTCGAAGTCGCCTATTTCGACGGCCAGCGCTTTCCGCACCTGGTGCCTGTCGACGGCGCGACGGACAATTTGACTACCGTACTCAGCCCGCGCCTTAGCGCGCCCTGACAGAGCGCCCGTGGCCATCATGCGATCGATATTCTCAGAACTGAAACGCCGCAATGTGTTCCGCGTGGGCATTGCCTACGCCATCACCGCATGGCTGATCCTGCAATTGTCCGATATCGTGCTGGACAATATTCAAGCGCCGCACTGGGTGATGCAGGCCATCATGCTGTTGCTGGCCATTGGTTTGCCGCTGGCGCTGGTGTTCGCCTGGGCGTTCGAATTGACGCCGGACGGCCTGAAGAAAGAGAAAGACGTCGATCGCACCCAATCGATCACGCACCAAACCGGGCACAAACTGGACCGCACCATCATCGTCATCCTGGTGCTGGCGCTGGGCTATTTTGCCTACGACAAATTTGGCGCGGGGTCTGAAAAGGGGTCAGAGCCCTTTTTGACGGAACAAGCCTCTTCGACTGTCGACAGCGATGCAACAAAAAGGGCTCTGACCCCATTAAAATCCCTCGCCGTCCTCCCCTTTGTCGACATGAGCCCGGCCAAAGACAACGAGTATTTCACCGACGGCCTGACCGAGGAACTGCTCAACATCCTGGCGCAGATCAAGGGCCTGCAAGTGGCCGGCCGTACCTCGTCGTTCGCATTCAAGAATAAAACCGAAGACCTGCGCGAGATTGGCAGCAAGCTGAACGTCAACACGCTGCTGGAAGGCAGCGTACGCAAGGACGACAAGCGCCAGCGCATCCGCGTGACCGTGCAGTTGATCAATGTGGCGGACGGCTATCACATCTGGTCGGATACTTACGACCGCGACATCGAGGATATTTTCGCCATCCAGGAGGACATCGCACAGCAAGTGGCCGATGCGCTGAAAATCAACCTGCTGGGTGAGGAAGAAAAGCAAATAGCGGCCCCTGCCCGCACCGGCATGAACGCCTATGACCTGTATTTGCAAGGGCTGCAAAATGTGAACTCTTATTCCTTCGAAAGCTTGCGCAAATCTGAAAGTCAGCTGACCGAATCGCTGGCTATAGACCCCGGCTATCTGCCCACCAAGCTGGCGCTGGCGCGAATGTGGATAGCCCAGGCCGATACGGGTGCGACCCCGGCGCCGGAGGCTTTTGCCAAAGCCAATCCTTTGCTGGATGAAGTGCTGGCGGAAGACCCCGGCAACAGCGACGCCCATGGCTATCGTGGCCGGATCCAGGATTACCAGGAAAATTACGCCGCGGCTCGCGTTTCTTTTCAGCAGGCTTTGGAGTCGAACCCCAGGAATGCCAACGCCCTGACCAACTACGGACGCTTCCTGTTTGACCGCGGCGAGGTGGAAGAAGGCCTGGCTCAGCTGCACGAAGCGGCCCGCATCGAGCCGTATGACACCACGGTGCAATGGGAGCTGTGTATGACCCAGGCCCTGCTGGTCGATGTGACTGCAGGAACCCGGGAGTGTGAGCGGATTGGCGAAATACAGCCTGACAACCCGATGCAGTATTACGGCCAGGGATACATGCACATGTTCCGTGGTGAGCTGGCCCAGTTTCTGTACTGGCGTAACAAGGCCTCGGAAGCAGACCCGGCTGACCCGGAACTGCCGGCCGGAGGCGCACTGGTGTGGCTGGATATTGGTGACACGGAAAGGGCCGAAGCCGATTTGCAGAAAGCGGCCAGCCTGGATCCCGATCATCCTTTTACCCTGGCCGCACGCATTGAACTGCTGCTGTACCAGGAACAGTACCAGCAAGCCGTGAGCCTGGCGCAAAAAGCCCGTGACGAGAAGCTTCCCGGCCGCCAGGGCTCAGATGACATTATCGACGGCTTGTTGCTAAACGATGCCGTTCGCCGGCGGGATTACGCTACAGCGCTGGCGATTTTGCAGGAAGGTTTTCCCGACGGATTGGCTTCGCCGCTGGATACCGATGATGTGGACGATGTTTATGCCCTGGCCGGCCTGGCCTACGTGCTGAAAATGCAAAACCCTGCAGCGGAACAGGTGCCCGCCCTGCTCGACCATGCCGATGTGCTGAATAAGCGCTCCGATGGCCGCGTTTTTCCTTCCGAGAAACCGTTCAGGCAAGCCATGATAGAGTCGGCCAGGGGTGACAAAGTCGCGGCGTTATCGTCCTTGCACGAGGCATTTGAAAAAGGTTGGCGCCTGGGCTGGCGCGACTGGATGTACCGGGACTTCCAGTTCGAATCCCTGCACAACGAACCCGAATACAAGAACCTGGTCGCGATGTTCGAAGCAGACATGGAAAAGCAACACGAAGAAGCTTATGAACTATTGGGCCTGAAGAAGTGAAGGCCGCGTTGCCCTCGCCCTGCGCCTTATCATGAGCTTTTTTTCCGAACTCAAACGCCGCAACGTCTTCCGCATCGCCACGGCCTATGCGATTGCCGCGTGGTTGCTGCTGCAGATCGCTGATCTCATCCTGGACAATACTACTGCGCCCCCCTGGGTGATCCAGAGTTTATTCGTCATTGTCGGCGTGGGTTTTGTGTTTGCCCTGATTTTTTCCTGGCTCTACGAACTCACCCCCGAAGGCGTGATGAAGGAGTCCGATGTTCCGCGTGAGCGCTCCATCACTTACCACACCGCGAAGAAACTCGATTACCTGACCATTGCGCTGCTGCTGGGCGCCGTCGCCTACCTGGTAGTGGACCGCTATGTGCTCGAGGCGCCTGTTGCGGCGCGTCCAAAATTGGCGGAAGACGTTCCCGCGGGAACGCCCGCCGCTATGGCCACATCGACCACCGCAGTTCCCGCATCGTCCGGCGCAGAGCCCAATTCCATAGCGGTCATGCCGTTTTCCGATCTCAGCGAGAAAGGCGACCAGGCCTATTTTTCCGACGGTATCGCAGAGGAATTGCTGAACCTGCTGGCGCGCGTGGACGGCCTGAAGGTCGCA
>Ga0315273_10012971_pt1 | contig 10694 bp, 9 predicted proteins | sample YL17G02_0_MG_FD_205753 | JGI IMG/M metagenome (GOLD analysis project Ga0315273, IMG submission 205753) | Sediment microbial communities from Yellowstone Lake, YNP, Wyoming, USA - YL17G02_0 | ecosystem: Environmental > Aquatic > Freshwater > Lake > Sediment | place: USA: Wyoming | collected... | reverse complement strand
CTGAAAATGGGAAAGGGCCCCCTTGCCGTTGCCGAGGACGCCTGTTCCATGGGCGTCATCAATGTATAACAGGGCGTCGTTGTTCCGGCAGATTTCATAAATGCCTTTGAGAGGAGCTATATCGCCGTCCATGCTGAAAACCGTATCCGTTATTACGAGCTTTTTCCCCGAAGACCCTTTCTCTATTAATTCCCCGAGATGTGATAAATCCTTGTGCCTGTAAATGTATAGCTTTGCCCCGCTCAATCTGCAGCCGTCAATAATGCTTGCGTGATTGAACTCATCACTGAAAATTGTAAAATCTTTATCCGCTATGGACGGTAAAATGCCCGCATTTGCCGCATATCCGGAATTAAAGACAAGAGAGGCTTCCGTAGCTTTGAAAAGGGCCGTCCTCTCCTCAAGCTCTTTATGCAGGCTGCATCCGCCGCCGAGGAGCCTTGAGGCGCCGGCGCCAAAGCCGTAGAAATCGATCGCATTCTTTGCCTTTTCTCTGATATAAGTATGCCCGGCAAGACCGAGATAGTCATTAGATGCAAAATTGACGTATTCTTTGCCGCTAATTACTATTACCGGTCCCTGTGCAGAGTTGCGGTCCGTTATATATCTCAATAAATTTTCTTTTTTCAGAATTTCCAGTTTTTCCAAAAACATAGGGTATTTTAACAGAATCAATAAAGACGGATATAAGAATAATAATAAAATTTCAGGCGGCCTGACTTTTTTCTTAAAAATCTATTGACAATTTTTTGAATCATGTGGTAATCTTCCACTGTTTTTTAATCTTCTCAATGGAAGGTGAAATATGTTAGACATTCAACCTATTTGGCTTCTTGTTTTGGCAATAAACTTTATTGTTCTGATGTTCGTCTTAAATGCCATTCTCTTTAAGCCCCTTATGGAAATCTTCAAAAAACGTGAAGATACGATCAAGGGAGACCTTGACGGCGCAAAAAATATGGCGGACAAAAGGGAAGATGGCATTGCCGGATTGAACAGGGAACTTGCCGAGTCAAGGACCAAGGCAAAAGAGGTGTTTGAAGCGCTGCGCGGTGAAGGAGTGCTAAAACAGAAAGAGGCCATCTCCGCTTCAGAGGCAGAGGCGGTTTCGATGATCGAAAAAGCACGGGCCGAGATTAAGGCCGATGCTGAAAAGGCAAGAGCCGGCTTAAGGGCTGACATCGATAAGTTCTCGGACGAAATCGTCAGAAAGCTGGTGAAGGTATGAGAGAGAAAATGCAAAATGGAAAATGTTCAATGAAAAGTCCAAAATTCGGAATTCTCGCCCCGGTAAGTCGACCCGGTCGACAAAAGTCAAAAATTTTACCCGTCTTACTGTCCGGTCTTTTTATCCTGACCGTAACATCGCTTGCTTTTGCAAGCGGCGGAGGAGAAGAACATACTCCCCTCTGGAAAGAGTACATGTGGAAAATCCTCAATTTTTTACTCCTTTTTATCGTCCTGTATAAATTCGCCAAAAAACCCTTTGCTGATTTTCTCCAGAAAAGATCGGAGACGATAGCAAAGACCCTCCAGGAAGCCAAGGCGGCAAGAGAGGCAGCCGAGAAAGCGCTCAGGGAAGTGGAAGGCAGACTCAAGACAAAGGACGCCGAGATTGAGGCGATAATTGCTGCTGCAAAACGTTCCGGCGAACTGGAGCGCAATACGATTATTGAAGAAAGCACGAGATTGAAAGAAAAGATAGTGGAGCAGGCCAAAACTAACATAGAGTTTGAACTGAAACAGGCCAAGGAAATAATCAAGGCTGAGGCTGTTGAGTTGGCCATGGAACTTGCCGAAAAGAAGCTCAAGGAGAGATTAACAATAGATGAACAGGAAAAGCTTCTTGATGACTCTTTGGTCAAGATAGGAGGCAAAGGTTGAAACCAGTAAAGCAGGCAAACAGATATGCAAAGGCATTGCTGAGGAACGTCGGCATGGAGAACGCGCCTCAGGCGCTTACCGAACTTATTTCGGTGAATGACCTTATGGTCAGAAGCAGGGATTTCAGGAGTCTCCTTACAAACCCCCGGTTTACAACTGAAGAGAAAGTGGGCGTCATCAAAACTATCTCGGAACGTTTAAAGCTTTCCGAGAGCACTCTGAAATTCGTCCTGCATGTCTCGGAAGTCGGAGTGATTGCGGCCCTCTCTGATATCATCAGAATTGCCACCAATTTATACCTCGAAAAGAAAAAGAAGGCCAAGGCCGTTGTGATGACTCCGATTGCAATAAGCAAAGACCGTGAGAACACGCTGAAGGCATCCCTCAAAAAGATAACGGACAGGGATGTGGATTTGGAATATGTGATAGACCCTTCCCTTCTCGGCGGAATTCTTGTAAAGATGGGAAGCACCATGTATGATACCAGCATAAAAGGCCAGTTAAGGCTTTTAAAAGATGAGCTAATAAAGGGGTGACATTATGCCAGAGATTAAAACAGAAGAAATAAGCGAACTTTTAAAGAAGCAGATCACGGATTTTGAGAAGAAGGTTGATGTAAGCGAGATCGGCACTGTTACTTATATCGGTGACGGTGTTGCAAAGGTTTACGGTCTTGACAACTGTATGGCTATGGAAATGCTTGAGTTCCAGAACGGCGTTTTCGGTATGGCGCTGAACCTTGAAGAAGATTCAGTCGGCGCGGTCCTCTTCGGTGAGGACAAAAATGTTAAGGAAGGCGATATCGTAAAACGCACCGGAAGGGTCATGGAAGTCCCGGTCGGAGAGGAACTCAAGGGAAGAGTGGTTAATGGGATCGGGCAGCCGATAGACGGAAAAGGGCCGCTCAACTGCAAGCATACAAGAAAAGTCGAGGTTGTTGCGCCGGGTATCATTAAGAGGAAACCGGTCCATGAGCCACTCCAGACAGGCATTAAGGCAATCGACGCCATGATTCCGATCGGAAGAGGACAGAGAGAGCTTTGCATCGGTGACCGTCAGATCGGAAAAACAGCCATTCTCATTGACACTATTATCAATCAGAAAGGCGGCGATGTTACCTGCATATATGTTGCAATCGGACAGCGCAGACCTGCCGTCGTCAATACCGTCAAAAAACTTGAGGAAATGGGCGCACTTGAGCACACCATCGTTGTTGTTGCGACAGCGAGTGAGCCGGCGCCGATGCAGTATATTGCGCCGTATGTCGGCTGTACAATGGGTGAGTATTTCAGAGACAACGGCAAGGCCGCATTTATCGCTTATGATGACCTTACAAAACAGGCGCAGGCATACAGACAGCTTTCCCTGATCCTGAGACGGCCTCCTTCACGTGAGGCGTACCCCGGTGACGTCTTCTATCTTCATTCAAGGCTTCTCGAAAGGGCGGCAAAAATGAGTGACGCCATGGGCGCCGGTTCATTGACCGCAATCCCGGTCATCGAGACGCAGGCTGGTGACGTTTCCGGTTTTATCCCGACAAACGTTATTTCTATTACAGACGGGCAGATCTATCTTGAACCTGAACTCTTCTACTCTGGTATAAGGCCGGCGGTTAACGCGGGTCTCTCGGTCAGCCGTGTCGGTGGCGCTGCCCAGATCAAGGCCATGAAGCAGGTTGCCGGTATGATTAGACTCGACCTCGCACAGTATAGAGAGCTTGCCGCGTTTGCCCAGTTCGCATCCGACCTCGATAAGGCAACTCTTGCACAGATTGAAAGAGGAAGAAGGATGGTCGAGCTTCTGAAGCAGGACCAGTTTGTTCCGATGTCGGTTGATGATCAGATAATTGTTATTTATGCAGGAACCCAGGGTTTCCTCGATGACGTTCCGGTTGATTCAATAAGGACATTTGAGGAAGCGTTTATGAGATATATCAGGGCTGAAAAGCAGGACCTGAAGAAAGAGATCATGGAAAAGAAGGCACTGGATGATGACCTTAAAGCAAAGCTTAATGAGGCGATCACCGCATTCAAGAAAACCTTCTCAGCATAATACGGTTGCGATAGGAGAAGACAAATGGCAACTTTAAGGGATATAAGAAAAAGATTAAAAGCAATCCAGAGTACCAAGAAGATTACCGCTGCCATGAAGATGGTGGCCGCAGCAAAAATGCGGAAGGTCCAGGACCGGATGCTGAATTTCAGGCCTTATGCTTCAAGGATGGGAACAGTCCTGACGGATCTTGCGAAGGTTGCGGAGCGCGAGATACATCCCCTCCTTGCTTTGAGGTTGAAAAAGAAGGTGGAAGTTGTTGTTATTACATCCGATAAGGGGCTCTGCGGCGCATTTAATACCAATATCCTGAAGGCCGCAAATAATTATATCAACGGCCTGAAGAAGGAAGGGATTGAACTGACCCTGAGCGTTGTCGGCAGGAAATCCCGCGATTTTTTCAAGAGAAGAAATGTTCCGATGAGAAATGCATGGGTCGGCCTTTCCGGAAGAATATCATATGCCAATGCCCAGGAAATAGCCGTCAGCGTCATTGAGGGTTATACCGGCGAGACCTTCGATGAAGTGGTTGTGATCTACAATGAATTCAAGTCGATGATAGCCCAAAAAGTTACTATCATGAAGCTTCTGCCGGTTGGCGTAATAGAGGGAGAAGCAAGTCAGAAAGAAGCATCTATGACGGCAGATTACGTTTATGAGCCTTCACGGGCTGCCATATTCGAGAGACTGCTGCCGAAATATATTGAAATACAGATTTACAAAGCATTGCTCGAATCCTCAGCATCGGAGGAAGCTGCGAGGATGGCTGCCATGGAAAATGCGACAAAGAACTGTTCCGAGCTTATTGTCAAGGTAACACTCCTGGCTAATAAAGTTAGACAGGCGGCCATCACAGGAGAACTTATGGACATTGTCGGCGGTGTTGAGGAATTAAAGGATTAGGGAATTAAGGATTAAAGAATTTTAATATAGTTGAGGGGGTATCACGATGAACGAAGGAAAAGTATCACAGGTAATAGGCGCGGTTGTAGACGTAGAATTCGAAAAAGTACTTCCAAGGGTTAAAGATGCGATGACGGTTGATCATCCGGGTGACCCATCCAAGGGCATACCCGAGATCCATATTACCCTGGAGGCCGCTATTCATCTTGGCGAAAATAAGGTAAGGACCATTGCTATGGGACCGACAGACGGCCTTGTAAGAGGCATGAAGGTGGTAGATAGCGGTCAGCCGATAACAGTTCCCGTCGGAAAGGGATCATTAGGAAGAATTCTCAATGTCGTAGGGGACCCTGTTGATGAGATGGGGCCGATAGAAACAACAGAGAGGATGCCTATTCACAGGCTAGCGCCGGACTTTGTTGAACAGGAAGCTACCACACAGGCATTTGAGACAGGCGTTAAAGTCTTTGACCTCCTTACACCGTTCGTCAGAGGCGGCAAGATGGGTATGTTCGGCGGCGCCGGAGTCGGCAAGACCGTTGTTATCATGGAGATGATCAACAACATCGCCATGGTCCACGGCGGTATCTCGGTTTTCGCAGGCGTCGGTGAGAGAACAAGGGAAGGGAACGATCTGTATCTCGAAATGAAGCATTCAGGCGTTTTACCGAAGGCAGCCCTTATCTACGGTCAGATGAACGAGCCGCCCGGAGCAAGAGCAAACGTTGGATTGAGCGCATTGACCTGCGCAGAATACTTCAGAGACCAGGGACAGGACGTTCTTTTATTTATTGATAATATATTTAGATATACACTCGCTTGGGCTGAGGTTTCGGCCCTCCTCGGCAGAATGCCGTCAGCGGTCGGTTATCAGCCTACGCTTGGCACTGACATGGGAGCTCTCCAGGAAAGAATCACTACCACAAAGAAGGGCGCTATCACATCCATGCAGGCTATCTACGTCCCTGCTGACGACTTAACTGACCCTGCGGTTGCGACTGCATTTACCCATCTTGACGGAACAGTCGTTCTTTCAAGACAGATTTCAGAACTCGGTATTTATCCTGCGGTTGACCCGTTGGATTCTACATCGAGAATCCTTGACCCAAAGGTCATCGGCGATGAGCATTACGCCGTTGCAAGAAGTGTTCAGAAAACTCTTCAGAGATACAAGGAGCTTCAGGACATCATCGCGATTCTCGGTATCGAGGAACTTTCGGAAGACGATAAGATGCTTGTCTCAAGGGCAAGAAAACTTCAGAGGTTCCTGAGCCAGCCGTTCCATGTTGCAGAGGCATTTACCGGTCAAAAAGGTAAATATGTCAAAACTGCGGACACCATAAAAGGATTTAAGGCTATTGTTGCCGGGCAATATGACGATATGCCGGAACAGGCATTTTATATGGTTGGACCGATTGAAGAGGTTGAAGAGAAAGCTAAGAAACTTGGCTGGAGCAAACAGGTATAAAGAAATAAAGGCTAAGGCAGGAGAATAATTCATGGAGAAGGAAAGCAAATTAAAACTTGAGATCGTTACGCCTTACGGACTTATTTTGAGTGAGGATGTCGACGAAGTGACATGCACCGGGAGCGAGGGAGATTTCGGAGTGCTTCCGGGCCACGTGCCTTTCTTTACAACCTTGAAAGTCGGAATGCTTATCTATAAAAAGGGAAATGCTACCAAGTATGTCTTTGTCAACTGGGGCTATGCAGAGGTCAGTTCTGAAAGGATTATGGTTCTCGCTGACAGCGCTGAAAAGTCTGAAGAGATAGATGTTGAAAGGGCAAAGGCAGCAATAAAGAGGGCGGAAGACAGGCTGAAAAAGATAGAAGAATTCGATTTTGCAAGGTCGACAGCGTCACTCGAAAGGGCCGTAATGAGGGCACAGATAGCGGAAAAACGCGGCGCATAAATTTCTATAAAAAACGCTCCGAATATTTTAAAAGGCCATGCATAAAAGCATGGCCTTTTTATTTGCAAGACATAAAATTAAGCATATATAAATTTAAAAATTGATAATTGGCCCTTTTGTATGTTATAAAAACTGAAATCGGATATTAGAAGTTGAGCCTTATGGAAAAAGAGAAAGTCCTTATCATTGATGATGAAGAGTATATCCTGAATCTTTCCAGGGATATACTGACAAAAAGCCGATATATAGTAAGGACCGCCCTCAACGGCAACGAAGGGATAAAACTGTTTGAAAAAGAACCCTTTGATCTGATACTCACCGATATTAAAATGCCCAAAATGGACGGACTCGATGTTATAAAGCATGTAAGAACCGTCAATAAAGAGATTCCTATTATCGTTATTACCGGTAATGGAACACTTGACATTGCAATAAGTTCTCTAAGGTTAGGCGCCCAGGGGTTTATCCTTAAGCCGTTTACTCCCGCGGAACTCAGGGCCTCGATTGCAGACGCCCTTGAAAAGACAAGGCTGCTCGGCGAGAATATCAGAATGCGCGCCCTGATGCCGCTCTTTGAAGTGAGCAAGGAAATAATAGGAGAGATTGATCCTGAGCGACTTTTAAAACTTATCGTTGATTTTGCCTTGAGAGAAGCAAAGGCGGACAAGGTATGTCTTGCCTTAATAGATGAAATTACGGAGAAATTGCAGGTAAAGGAGTATTATAATCTCTCGGAGAATTTCATACGTGATTTTGAAGGGACATATGGAATGGATATTGCGAGATATATTTTAGAAAACAAAAGGCCATTTTTAATCGGCCCTGATATCCTGTTGCCGGCTGAATTTGAGGAGTTAAGAAAAGGCGAGAATATTCTTTCCGGCGTGTGTGTTCCGCTTGCAGTCAGGGGTAATATTATAGGGTTTTTCTGTATCGGCAGGACAACCGGCGAGCAGTTGTTTACACCTTCAGAGGTTGAACTTCTTTCCGTGCTGAGTGATCATGCCGCTGCAGCGATAGACAACGTCCGCCTGTACGAAAAATTGGAACGTTCCTATCTTTCCACAATAGTTACCCTCTCCGGCGTAGTAGAAGCAAAGGACCTTTATACCGACAAGCATATGAAGGATATTGCGGAATATTCCGTTGAAATTGCAAAAAAACTGGGCCTCTCTGAAAAAGACATAGAGAATATCAGAAAGGCCGCGCTTCTGCACGATCTCGGAAAGGTGTCGGTCCCTGACAATATCCTGATGAAAGAGGGTAAACTCACAGAGGAAGAGATGGAGATCATAAAGAGACATCCCTCAACAGGCGCGAAGATGATAGAGCAGGTAGAACCCTTAAGACAAGCGCGGGAAATCGTTAAGCACCATCAGGAATGTTATGACGGTTCAGGGTATCCGGACGGGCTTAAGGGTGAGGAGATACCACTGGGCGCCAGAATAGTAGCCGTTGCGGATGCCTTCGGCGCAATGACTACAACCCGGCCCTACAGAAAGGCCCTTTCAGTAGAGCAGGCCATGTCGGAGTTAAAAAGGTTTTCAGGAATACAGTTTGACCCGGAGATAGTTGAAATATTTCTTGCTATTCTTACGGACCAGGGCCGCACAGGGGGCCTCTAAAAGATCTCCGCTTTTTATAGAGCTCTCACAAAATGGAAGTTACTCTCGACAGCATTCGTGATATAAAAATTTACCAATCAAAAACAGGCTATCGGTTTTCGGTAGACTCACTTTTACTCTCTGATTTTGTTAATCTTAAAACAGTCCGTAATATTGCCGACCTCGGCTCCGGCTCCGGTGTTGTCGGTATCCTGATAGCAAAAAAATATCCAAAAGCAAAGGTTGATTTGTTTGAACTCCAAACCGGCCTTGTCGATCTTTCAGAGAAAAACATTTGTATAAATAATCTCAAAGACAGGATGCAAGCGCTTCAATGTGATATCAGAACGCTTCCCGCTTTATATCCGGGGTTATCCGAATATGAGCTTGCCGTCTCGAATCCGCCGTTCAGAAAACCGAAGAGCGGCAAGCTCAATGTTGAAGAGGAGAGGGCGATTGCACGGCACGAGCTCAGACTAAGCCTTTCAGAACTTGTTGCCGCCGCATACAGTCTATTAAAAGCAAAAGGGAGGTTCTGCATCATTTACCATCCGTGCAGGCTATCGGAGCTGATCGAAACGCTGAAGAAAAAGAATCTGGAGCCGAAAAGACTCAGGTTCGTCCATTCGACGCGGTTATCCGAGGCAAAAATGGCGCTGGTTGAAGCGGTTAAGGGTGGAAGAACAGGACTTAAGGTGGAAAACCCGCTATTCCTATATAATGAGGATGGCAGTTATACTGAAGAAATGCTGGAGATATACGGATAAAATTGATGATCAATGGAAAAATAACAATGCAACATTTGACATGTTGAGCAATGCTTCAATGAACAATGGAATAAATCCCCTCCTTACTGAATGGTTATTAAACAATGACTATAGAACGCCCGGTGAAAAAACATAGCGCAACGATTCTGATCGGATTTATTATCTTCTTTGCGCTGTTTTCCTTTTTCTTCAACCTCGGAGGCAGGACCCTCGAAAATCAGGATAATATGCGGTTTGCCGAGGTGTCACGGGAAATATTGGAGACCGGAGACCGGGTCATGATGCATCTCGGAGGAGATTTATATGTAGACAAACCGCCGTTGCATTTCTGGAATACGGCCCTGTCTTACCGGCTGTTTGGTGTTAACACTTTTGCCGCACGTTTCCCATCGGCCCTCTTTGCTTTAATCGGATTTCTCGGCGTCCTGTTTTTTTGTTTTTCAGTCGATAGAGAAAATCCGAAAACGGGAATCTATGCCGCTCTCTTTCTGGTCTCAAATTACGGCTATGCATACTATGCGAGAACGGTGCGTCTGGAAATGGAATATTCAGTCCTTTTTTCCCTCTCCCTAATTTCGTTTTATATGGGGTATGAGTCGGTAAAACGCAAGAGCGTTATTATCTTCTATCTGCTTTTCTGGCTTTTTATGGGCATGGCCTTTCTGGTAAAGGGGCCGGTTGCCTTTATTCCGCTTCTTATTGTCCTGATATATCTGCTTATACGGAGAGACCGCAAGCGGCTTCGTTTCAGTATTTTTGCATCGACAGCTCTTGCACTTATCGTGATGATTATTCCCTGGCCCTTACTTCTTTATTCGCACCCGGATTTTGATAAATATCTGGGTCTTCTGAAAACGTCGGCTATCATGACAAGAAAGGAAGTGTTTTACTATTATCTCCCGTCCTTTATGATAAATTTATTCCCCGGTTCCGTTTTTATGGTTATCACTCTCCTCCTCCTAAGGCGATGGAAGGATGCGGTCAAAGAAAGGCAGTGGCTTATCTTCTGCCTTGTCTGGTTTGCCGTGTATTTTGTGGTCCTACATTTTACCGTTGCTAAAACTTTCCGGTATCTCCTGCCGATTTTTCCTCCGGTATCTATTATTGCGGCATGGGGAACGGAACGCATGTTCAGCACAGGCGTCCTTAGTCGCAATCCCGGAAAATACTGGAAGGTCCTTGCAAGTATATCGGCGGTCCTTATCTGTTTGACGCCGGCAGCCTGGATCTTGTTACACGGCGGACGAATAGCGAGCGCTCTTGTCCTTGCTATCGCCGGGATATTCTCTCTGTTTTTTGCCTGGAGGAGATCAAAAGACGCGGTGGTCTTTGTCTGTATGCTCTGTATGCTGGGTCTCCTTGGCATAGACATAATAAGGACTACTTACAATCCACAGGTATCTCACAATCTGCGGCTCTATACCCTGTTAAAGGAAAATCATATCCAGGCGGATGAAGTCCTCCTCTACAGGACCGACCGGGACGTTAAGAGGATGCTCGGTTTTTACTATAACAGTCTCCCAAGGCAGAAAAATGATATTATAGAGGTTGAGAAAGGTATCAAGGCGATT
>Ga0315273_10012970_pt1 | contig 10694 bp, 4 predicted proteins | sample YL17G02_0_MG_FD_205753 | JGI IMG/M metagenome (GOLD analysis project Ga0315273, IMG submission 205753) | Sediment microbial communities from Yellowstone Lake, YNP, Wyoming, USA - YL17G02_0 | ecosystem: Environmental > Aquatic > Freshwater > Lake > Sediment | place: USA: Wyoming | collected... | reverse complement strand
GCAATCCGGGCCGTGGTTTGTCTGCCTGTCGGCCTACACTGCGCCGGTTCCGAAGTCGCGGTGGATTCAGGACCGGCAGAACCTGGTCAGCATCTACCACGAGAAAACGGGCCTCATTCTGGGTGGCGGCAACACGAAGCTCCAGCCGGCGTGGAGCAACTTCACGGTCGGCGACGTGGCGCTGCTGGCACACCGTGAGGGCGATACGGACCCGGATTTCCTGCCCAAAGGCGAGCTGTATCACGTTCCCTCGACGGCCGCGCTGGTGCGAGAGCCGGTTCACGGTCTGGACCTGACGTACGGTCCAAAGTCGTGCCGCATTCGCGTGCGGGCGCGGGACGACCGAACGCTGGAATACGAAATCGCCGCGGCCGGCAAGTCGGACCTCCCGACAGCGGCCCATCTCACGCTGATCCCTCGCATGGGGAAGACGATCGAGACGATTGCCGGCCAGAAGGCGAAACTGGGTGCGGAGCCGATCGACTGGTCGGCCGAGCAGGTCGGCGGCGGGGTAACCTTCGCCGGGTACAGGCTGCGGCTGCCGGATTCGGCGTCGCTGCACTGGCCCGCCCTGCCGCATAACCCGTATCGAAAGGACGGCGCGGCCACTGCCGCCGAGGGCCGGATCGAGATTCGCATCCCATTCGATGAGCAGCACGCGACCTGCACGGTCACCTTGGAGGTGAACTGATGGCTCGCCGCTGCGGTCGTCGAGTCCTGCTGGCGCCCGTTCTGTTCGTCTGCGCGGGCATCGGTCCTCCGGCCCCTCCACCGGGCGACCGTGAGCCGCAGTGGCCGCTCAAGAGTTCGCGTACTCTGCTGACCGACGAGCAGATCGCCCGCGCGCGGCGGCTCTGCGAGACGGATAAGGATGCCGCTGCGGTGCGGGAAAAGATTCTTCGCGAGGCCGAGTATTGGCTTGGCAAGCCGGATGAGCAGTTGCGCGAAGTTCTGCCCGACAGTCGCGTGCCGCGTGCCTTCGACGTTTCGGTCCAGGGCTGTCCGCGGCACGGCAAAGACGTGTTTCGGTTCGGGACGTACCCGTGGATTCTGGACCGGGACTGCCCGTTTACGCTGATCTGTCCGGTCGGAGGCGAGACGTACCCCAGCAACGACTTCGAGGCGTACTACCGCACGGGTATGGCCGACGACAGCCTGCTGACAGGCGCCTACGCCGACCCGGGGCGCGGGTGGGTGGCGCCGGACGGTGAGAAGTTCTGGCTGGTAGCGCATGCCTGCCACTGGAACTGGCGCAAGACGTGGCTGCCCGCCGTCACCGCGCTTAGCAGGGCCTACGTCCTGACGGGCGACCGGACCTACGCCCGCAAGGCTCTCGCCATGCTGGACCGGATCGCCGAGATCTACCCCGGCATGGACCACGCGGTGCAGTCGCGTTACGGCGAACTTACAGGGGGCAAGTATCCGGGCAAGATCATCAACGCTATCTGGGAGACCGGCGTCCTTCGCGATGTGGCCGTCGCGTATGACATGGTTTTCGATGCGCTGGTGGGCAACGATCCGGTCCGGTTGCCGTGGCGCTCGGCCGAACAGGTCCGGGAGAACATCGATGCGAACCTCCTCGAAGAGGGCATCGACGCCGTTGCGCGGTACCAGATCTACGGCAACTTCGGCATGCACCAGGACGCCCTGGCCTGCGCGGTCGTCGTGCGGCAGAACGGGCCGACTTCCGCGCTTCTCGACGGAATCCTCACAAAGACGGGCGAAGCGCTGCGCGACGAGGGCTTGAACTACGCGCTCTACAACCTTGTGTTCAAGGACGGAATGCCCTACGAATCCGCGCCCGGCTACTGCTTTCTCTGGGTCGATCATCTCGTCCTGATGAGCCGAACGCTTCGCCTGGCGGGCATCGACCTCTACCGGCAGCCGAAAATGAAGCTCTTGTTCGACGCGCCGCTGGACATGATCTGCGCGGGTGGTTTTACTCCCGCGATCGGCGACGCGGGCAAGATCACCGATGGCTGGATCGGCCCCTCCGCATATGCGTATGAAGACGCCCTGCGCCACTTGGGCGGGTCACGGTACGCCTGGGCGCTCGATCGGCTGGGAGGACTCAAGAGTCGAGGAATCGCCGACTTCGATAACCTGCTTGAGGAGCCGCTTCCGAAACGGGTCTGGGACGACGCCGCGGGATACCGCCATCGGCCGCGCAGCCGGTTGCTCGACGGATATGGGCTGGCGGTGCTGAACAATGCCGCGGATTCCGTCGCGGTGTCGATGTATTACGGTATCCGTGGCGGGCACGGACACTTTGACCGGCTGAATATCGAACTGTTTGCGCACGGCCGCCGGCTTTCGCCCGACCTGGGGTACCCGGATTTCATGAACGTGTTTGTTCCGGGCATCTACAGTTGGTCGCAGAACACGATCAGCCACAACTGCATCGTCGTGGATCGGTCGACGCAGCGGGGCAATCTGCCCGGGCGTGTCCTGCGGTTCCACGACAGCCCGACGGTGCACGTGGTGGATGTGGACGGGGTCGGTTCCTACCCGCAGGCCGATGTTTATCGTCGAACGCTGGTGCTGGTGGATGTCGGCCCGTCCGAGTCGTATCTGGTGGACGTGGTGCGGGTACGAGGTGGCACGGACCACGTGTTGAGCCTGCATGGACCCGAAGCCGGTTTCGAACTTCTCGGCGGCGATTTTCCAGCGCCGGTGACCGAGGGGACGCTGGCAGGCCGCGAAGTGGCCTACGGGCAGCTTTACGACGATCCGGTTCTCGGTGCGCCGGGCTACACCAGCGGCTACCACACCTACAGCGGCAGCGGGTATCAGCACCTGTTCAACTGGCAGCGCGCCACGCCGGACCAGACGGCCATCGCCTGCTGGAAGCCCGGCGGCAGTCCGGCGGCCGGTCTGCGCGTTCACGTGCCGCCCTACCCGGGCCAGGAGTTGATTGCTGCCGATGCCTACGTCTCGCCGAACCGGATGGTGCCGACGATCCTCAAGTACGTGCTCGTCCGGCGGGAAGGCGGCGAAACCGGCAACACGTTTGTCGCGGTCTGGGAGCCCTTCGCGGACAAGCCGCTCATTGACACGGTCGATGTGGACGCAAGCCCGTCGCTCGGCACCGGCCATAATCGGGTGGTTGCCCTGACCGTTCGCCGGGGCTCGGCGACGGACACGATTGTCGTGGCCCCGGAAGCCGGCCGGCCGTATTCGTTGGCGTCTGGCTTTTCCTGCGACGCCGCCGTCGTGGCGACCACCGAAGAGGACGGACGGCCGACGCGTACGTTCGCGGCGGGCGGGAGCACCGCCGCGCCTGCGACCATTGCAGGGGAACTCCGCACGGTTGATTACGCGGCCCGGCGTATCGCCGTCAATGCGACGATTCCGCCGGCAGAGGTCGCGGCGCTGGCTGGATGTTCCGTGCGCATCTTTAACGACAGCCATTCCTGCGTTTACAGGGTCGCCGCTGCGCGGGTAGACGAGAACACGCTGACAATTGACCTGGCTGGTTCCGACGTCTTCACGGGCAGAATTCGCGTTGGCGCAGCGGACGCGGCTGAGGGGACGGTGTCCACCCCGACGATCGTTCTGTATCCGTACAACTTGGCGGGTATGCGCCTGGTCACTCCGGACCTCAACCGGTCGCTGCCGATCCAATCGATGGTCGATGGGGTAATCCAACTCCGGCCCGACGCCTGCGAACAGCCTTTTGCCGGAGAGGACGGATTGGTCGAAGGCGCCGACGCCTGGATCGCCGACTTCGGCCCGGGCGATCGGGTCGAGATTGAACGATTCGTACACAGCATGGCTCCGCCATAGTCAAGCGGGCTGCTGGACCTGTGGGCTCGGTGTGTCATAATGACCGTAGGACGAGGTCAGCCCGCCACGGTGACCGAATCAGGAGAACTCGCAATGCCAGGAAAGGGAATCCGGGTCGGGAGGGAGATCCGCAGGATGGTGAAGCGGATCGTGGAGAGGTTTGACCCCGACAAGATCATCCTGTTCGGCTCACACGCCCGCGGGGACGCAGGATCCGACAGTGACGTGGATTTGCTGATCGTGATGCCAGTGGAGGGATCAAGACGGGAGAAGCAGTTGGAGGTGCGCGTGGCGCTGCCGGCCTCGCGCGTGCCGGTGGATGTCGTTGTAACGAGGCCGGAAGACTTTGCCTGGCGCAAGAACGTCGTGGGCACCATCGAACGGCCGGCTGCGCGCGAGGGAAAGGTACTCTATGTCCGGCCTTGAAGCGGTCGACTTCCCCAGAACTCACAACATCCGGATATTGATGGCGCTGGTGCCGTCGGACGTACGCCCCGGTCTTGCCGTGGACCTTCAGGATCGACTGACCGAATACGCCACGCTGACACGTTATCCGGGGGACTACGAGCCAATCCAGCTGACCGAGGCTCAGGATGCGGTGCGCATCGCTCGCCGCGTGCGTCGAGAGGTCCGCCGAGTGCTCCCGTCAGCGGCGCTGCGTCGCGCCAGTGGATCCGGGAGAACGCGACGTAGAGCGGAAGGCGGTCAGCCTCCTGCGAGCACTCCCTGAAAGACGGCGAAGTCCATCATGTCGATGTCTCGCACTCCGCGCCAAACGCCCCCCTCTGACGCCGTTCACGCGCAGATCCAGCCCGCCCCCGCTGGGTTTCACGGTTCCGCAGCATACGCTCGCTCATGCCTGGAGAAATCGGTCCGCGTGAGCGGGCGACAACCAGCCCAGCACGGTGCGGGCACCAATCACAGGGAGCGATCCTGTCTTCCGCCATCGAGTTTCAGGCTGAACTCACCATTTCTGATCGCATTTGGAACACGTCCTCGTATATGTCTCCGCAATGACGAAGGACTTGCCGCACCTGCACTTGCCGCTGGAACCAAGGTGCTTACGTTCTACGCCGATGGTGCGCCCGCAGTACGGACACGTGACGTGAACAACGTCATTCTGTCTGGGCGTGGCGTCCATTCACCGACCCTCGACAACCTCGGCTGCGTGATGCTATGCATCGCGCTCCCCTCACGGTCCTTCTGGTTCGACCGGGAGGCGCCGGTCGCTGCAACCCGGTCCGCACGAGTGGGCGTATTCTAAACAGGCCGGAGGCCTGGCCCAAGCGTAGCCGGGGGCCAGCGAAACGCCGCCCCCGGTTGGTGGAACGGAAAGGATGCTCAAGGCTGTAAGCCTTGCACCGGCGTCGTACACCGCGCGTTCCGGAAAGAAGTGCGTTGCGCATGTGACGCAGGGCCGTGCGGCATCGCGTGAGAGGCGGTGCCTGGCGCTCGGCTCGGCAGGAGCCTCGCCCTCCCTGAGGATTCGATATCCCCCCCCCGCAAATGGGGTGCGACCCTTTCAGGGTCGGGGAAAGTGGGGCCGACCGCTATCCGGGGGCGGCGCTGCGCTTGCCCCCGGCTATGAATATTTCTGGCCTTCGGCCAGAGGGAATTGCGGTCGCGAACCGCTATCGTCCACCCGTCCCGCAAACGCTCCCTGACGGTCGCGGCTCGTTTCCATACTTCTCAGTACTCAGGACTCGGAACTCAGAACTTGGCGCTTGGCGCGTGCCCTGACGCTATCTCCCAAGTCCTACAGCACGATGACGTGCACCTCGCCCGGCCCGTGGACGCCCGTGATGAGGATGCCTTCGATATCCCCGGTCTTGCTGGGGCCGGTAATCAGGGTCGTGTTGGCGGAAAGCTCGGTTTTCGGAAGATCGCTGAACAGATCCAGCAGGTCAGGCACGATCTGCTCGCGGCGCACGATGGCGATGTGCATCGGCGGAATCAGACTCAGGCCACGCCACAGGTCCGGGCCGCTGGACCATACGATCGTGCCGGTTTCGGCGACGGCCGCACGCACGCCCGTGATCCCCACGTCGGTCGCGAACATCGCCGCGTCACCCGCCTGCGGATCGAGCCACTCGGCCTGGCCGGCCAGTGCTCGCTCCACATCCGGTCGGCAAGACAGCGAAGGCTCGATGATGACCTTCTTCCGGCCCACCAGCGCAGCAATGTCCGAGCCCAACGCATCCGGGGATGATCGGGTCACTCGGAAGCCGATGGCCTCCGCGCGGGCGCAGAAAATGGACACGAGGTCGGCATCCGTGGCTACTCGCCGTATTACCGCCGGGTCGAGCGGTGGCAGCTCGCGTTGCTCCGCGGCGCCGGACGCCGGATCGGGATGCGGAACGTGCATCGGAACTTGGGAAGCGGCGCTGTCACGCGATGCTTTCTCCAGCGGCCACAGCTCGCGGAACGGCTTGGCGGCAGGTCGCGGCAGATCGCGGTATTCTGTCAGGCGGCCCATCGGGCCGGGTAGACGGGTGATCCATTCGCCCTTGGCGGGCAGGGCCGAGAACCAGCGGGCGGCCTTCTGAGCTATCCGATACAGCCACGGAGACGAAAGCGCCGCCAAGGCGCCCCGGAAGGCCGCTCGCCGGGACCAGGGGACCGTAGCGTTTTTCACCTGATCGCGGCGAAGGTGCACGAGCACATCGGGAATGTTGATGTTGACCGGGCAGACCTCCAGGCACAGCCCGCACAGGCTGGACGCCTGCGGCAGGTCGGCGAAGTATTCCAGATCGTTCAGCAGCGGTGAGAGCAGCTTGCCGATCGGGCCTGGATAGACGCTGCCGTAGGCATGGCCGCCAATCTGGCGGTAGACGGGGCATGCGTTGAGGCACGCGCCGCAACGGATGCACCGCAACACCTGGCTGTACGGGCCCGCCTGAATCGCCCGGCGCCCGCCGTCGAGGATTACGACGTGGAGCTGTTCCGGCCCGTCGGGATCGTCCGCACGCCGCGGGCCCTGGATCAGCGACGCGTACACCGTGATCGGCTGGCCGGTGCCCGACCGCGACAGGAGCTTCGTGAAGACGGCAAGGTCGGCCATCCGGGGGATGACCTTCTCGATGCCCATCAGGGCCACGTGGACCCGCGGGCGCGTCATGGTCAGTCGCCCGTTGCCCTCGTTCGTACACACGCAGAGCGTGCCGGTCTCAGCGATGGCGAAGTTCACGCCCGTAACGCCCATATCGCACCGGCGAAACACGTCGCGAAGGTATCGGCGGGCGATTTGAGTGAGCGCCTCGGGATCCTCGGTGTACTCGGCGCCCAGTTCGCGAACGAAGGCGCGGGCGACGGTCGCGCGGTTCTTGTGGATGATCGGCGTGACGATGTGGCTGGGCCGGTCGTGGTCGAGCTGCACGACGAACTCGCCAAGGTCCGTCTCGACGGCGCGAACGCCCGCCGCCTCCAGCGCCTCGTTCAGGTGCGTTTCCTCGGTCGTCATGGACTTGGCCTTGGCGCAGAGCGTCAGGCCGTTGTCGCGGGCGATACGCACAATGCACTCGTTGGCATCCGCCGCCGTGGCGGCGAAGTGGACGCGGCCGCCGGCCGCCTCAAACCGCCGAACGAACTCGTCCAGATAGCCGTCCAGGTGATCGATCGTGTGCTGTTTGATGCGGGCGGCCAGGTCGCGCAGCGCTTGGAACTGGTCCACCTGCGCGATCGCCGCGGCCCGCGAGGCCATTTTCTTGACGGTCGTGTCGGCGATGGCGGCGCGGAGGGCGTCGTCGGCCAGGGCCTTCTTCACGTTCGCGTCGAACCAGTGTTTCCGACGGCTCACGGCCAATCACCCATCAGGCCCAGCGCTTCGGCCAGAACTTCGGCAACGTGCTTGAAGGCCACGTTCAGACCGTGGCGCCGGGCGGTCCCCTGCATGGTCATCGTGCAGCCGGCCTCGTTGCTGACGACGACGCTCGCACCGGTCCGCGCGATGGCGTTCACCTTGTCGCAAACCATCGCGTTGCTGATGTTCGGATACAGGGCGCTGAAGGCTCCCCCGAACCCGCAGCACTGGTCAAGGTGATCGAGCGGGCGATAGTCAACTTCCTTCAGACCGCGAACCAGCGCCGACGCCTGCTCCGTGGATTGCAGCCCGCGATTGTGGCAACTGTAGTGAAACGTAACCGCGCGAGCGGGGTCGGCGGCGATGGATGAAACGTCGACTCGCAGGACGTCCGTCAGGAACATGCTGAACTCCCAGGTCCGCGCGGCCAGTTGCCTGGCCCGCTCGCCGTAGGCCCTGTCGCCGGCCAGCAGGTCCGGGAGATGGTGGATCACCATGGAGGCGCACGAGCCCGACGGGGTCACCACGTACTCGAACCCGTCGAAAACGTCGATCAGGCGCCGGCCCATCTCCGCGGCCTCTTCATGAAAGCCATTGTTGTAGGCCGGTTGCCCGCAGCAGGTCTGGTCCGGCGGGAAGTGGATCGTGCACCCATAGTGCCGCAGGAGCCGCACGACGGCCACGCCGACCCGCGGCGCGAAGGTGTCCGTCAGGCAGGTTACGAACAGGGCCACGTCCACCGTGAAGTCTCCCAGCTTCCGCGCCGGCCGCGCCCGCGCGTGAAGCGGAATTGTACAGGGTCGGCTCGGGGCGTGTATACTGTCGCCATCGGGCGGGCCGAGACTCGTCCCTAATTCGTCACCGTGAGGGTATCGTCATGACGCAGGCGCGTTGGGCAGTTGGAGTTCTGATCGGTATTTGCGCGGTGCCTGGAGCCTGGCGGCCGGCGTCCGCCGCGGACCAGCATCCGCTCCTGGGGGTGATGGAGAGCGAGCTCAAGCTTTCCATGGAGAAGCTCGAGACTCCCGACGGAACCAAGCCGTACTTCATGCAATACTCGGTTACGGACTCCAGGAGCTGTGTGGTCTCGGCCACGCTGGGCGCGATCACGAACGACGACGACAACCATTCCCGCGTCTGCGAAGTGGATGTGCGGTGTGGCGATTACGCGATCGACAATTCGCACCAGATTCGCGGACAGGGCGGCGGATCCTACGATGCCGGCGGCGGGTATGTTCCGCTGCCGCTGAACGACGACGAGACGGCCAGCCGGCACGCGATCTGGCTCAAGACCGACGAGCGATTCAAGTCGGCGGCCAAACGGCTTGGGCAGGTCAAGGCCAACATTAAGGTGAAAGTGGAAGAGGAGGATCCCTCCGACGATTTCACTCGCGAGGAACCGGTCGTCCGCGTAGACCCCTTCGTGCGGCAGCAGATCGATCGTGGGGTCTGGGCCGAGCGCGTCCGCGGTTACTCCCGGCGTTTCCGGGCGCACCCGATGATTTTCAACTCGGCAGTCACCCTCAGCGGACGCGTCAGCAATCGTCTGAGCGCAAATTCCGAGGGCAGCAAGCTCCAGTTCGGTCGAGGCTTCTGGCGTGTCTCGATCGCGGCCTCCACGCTGGCCGATGACGGGATGGAACTGTCGCAGGCGACGACTTTCGACGCCCAAAGTCCCGACGGTCTCCCAGACGATAAGACCGTGGAGGCGGGCATCGACCAGGTCATCGCCGACCTGGCGGCCCTGCGCGCAGCGCCCATCGTCGACCCATACACCGGACCGGCGATTCTCCTGAACCGGGCGACCGGCGTGTTCTTTCACGAGATTTTCGGGCACCGGATCGAGGGCCACCGTCAGAAAGACGTGGACGAGGGGCAGACGTTCGCCAAGAAGCTCGGCCAGCCCATCCTGCCGGACTTTCTGAGCGTCGTGGACGACCCGTCGATTCGTGTGTTCGCGCCGGGCGGCGCCTCCCCCGACGCGCCGCCGACCGAGCTGAACGGCTACTACCTGTTCGACGACGAGTGCGTGCCCGCCCAGCCGGCCGCCCTGGTCGAAAACGGCGTGCTCAAGACGTTTCTCATGTCGCGCACTCCGGCGCGCGGGATCATAAAATCCAACGGGCACGGGCGTCGCCAGCCCGGCCAGCGGGCGGTTTCTCGCCAGGGCAACCTGTTCATCCGGTCGTCGAAACAGGTTCCTTTCACGGACCTGCGATCGATGCTCCTGGAACAGTGCAAGACGCAGAGCAAGGAATACGGCCTGTTATTCAAGGACATCTCCGGCGGCTTCACCACAACGCGGACCGCCGGCCCGCAGGCGTTCAAAGTCCTGCCGATTCTGGTCTACCGGGTATACGCGGACGGCCGAGCGGACGAACTCGTCCGCGGCGTGGACATCGTGGGCACGCCCCTGACGTGCTTCTCGAAGATCCTGTGCGCGGCCGACGATGCCGCCGTCTTCAACGGAACGTGCGGCGCAGAATCGGGCATGATTCCCGTGTCCGCTATTGCGCCGAGCGTCCTGGTGGAGCAGGTCGAGGTGGAGAAGAAGCAGAAGGCGCAGAACCGCACGCCGATTCTGGACGCGCCCATCGCGGCGGAGAAGACCGCCTCCTCGGCCCCCGCCTCCACGCAACCGGCCACCACGAACCCGGCAAGTGAGACCGACCAGACTGTCGAACAGGAGAAGAAGAAAGACGTAATCCTCCGCGCGATGGTGGACGAGCTGGAGCGCAATCGGGCGGGGCTCGAGCTTCCGGGATTCGAACGGCCCTACTACATGGAGTGTACGATTTATGACTCGGTGGCAGCTCAGGTCGCCGCCAGCCTCGGAGCGGTCATCGGGTCGAACGACCGCCGATCGCGAATGCTCGTGTCGCAGGTGCGCGTGGGATCGTACGAGTCGGACAACACGAACTTTCGGGGGGGCGGCTATTACTCCGGCGGCGGCGAGGAGGCCGCTGTGCCCATCGAGGACGACTACAACGCCATCCGTCAGGCCATCTGGTGGGCGGCCGACCGAAACTACAAGGGTGTCGTCGAGGCTTTCGCGCAGAAGCAGGCATTCATGAAGACCAAGCTCATCGAGGACAAGCCCGCGGACTTC
>Ga0315273_10012968_pt1 | contig 10696 bp, 9 predicted proteins | sample YL17G02_0_MG_FD_205753 | JGI IMG/M metagenome (GOLD analysis project Ga0315273, IMG submission 205753) | Sediment microbial communities from Yellowstone Lake, YNP, Wyoming, USA - YL17G02_0 | ecosystem: Environmental > Aquatic > Freshwater > Lake > Sediment | place: USA: Wyoming | collected... | reverse complement strand
CGCGTGCTGGCGGAGGGGCTCGAGTCGGCGTGATCACGGCCCGGCTCCTTCGCGCGAAGGAGCATTTTCGAGAATGGCACCCGTGTTCCGAGCGTCCAAGGAGTCCGGTTGCACCATGTGGGGGTTGAAGTTACAAACGCGCCCGGAGAGGTGCTGGAGCGGTTGAACAGGACGGTCTGCGAAAGCCGCTCGCTACTCTCGAAAGCCGCTCGCTACTCTGGAGCTCCGTGGCCCGAGGGACGTTGAAAGCCAGACAGTTGCCTGAAACCCCAGCGGGTTAGCCCGGCTGGGGTTCGTCGTTTTCAAGCGCCAGGAGTGGACGGAAGCACCGAGGAATGGAGGCTGAGGTCGTCACAGTTCGAGCACTGGCTCTGATCAGCAGGTGGGCAGGAGAGGGGCTCTGACGCACGCGCAGGAGCCTTTGCAGGACACAAGGCCCGAATTGCCCTGACCCGCCGAAGTCCAAGTCGTGCAATGCCCCGCCAGCGGTTGGCACCGCGAGCGGGGTTTCTTCTTGTGGCCAAGAGCGTCCAGAAATGGCGGGAGGAGCCCGGGATCCGGGATCCACCTTGATGCGTGCTTGATGCGCGCAGGCCGACTCCTGAGCCCCACCTGACGCGCGCCGGGCTTCTAATGAGGCACAGGGAGAAGGAGGCTCGCATGCAAGACCTGGGTCTGGTCGCACTCGTGATCGTGTTCTTCGCGCTCTCGCTGGCGTTCGCCCGGCTGTGCGCGCGGCTGCGCTGAGGCGGCGATGAACGTCCTCTACGCGGTGGGCGCGGTCGTCACGATCGTGCTGTTCGTCTACCTGGTGTTCGCCATGCTGCGGCCGGAGCGCTTCTGATGACTACCCACGCTGGGATCGAGCTGGCGGCCCTACTGGCCACGCTGCTGACGCTGGCACCGCCGCTGGGCCGCTTCATCGCGCGCGTCCTCGAGGGCCGTCCGACCTGGGCGGGGCGGGTGCTCGGGTCGCTCGAGCGCCTGGTCTACCGCCTAGCCGGCGTGCGGCCGGAGGCCGAGACCGGCTGGCTCCGCTACGCGCTGAGCATGCTGCTCTTCAACGCCGCCGGACTGCTGCTGGTTTACGCGCTGCAGCGGCTCCAGGCGGTGCTGCCGCTGAACCCGCAGCACCTGCCGGTGGTGACCCCACACCTCTCCTTCAACACCGCGGTGAGCTTCGCGACGAACACAAACTGGCAGAGCTACTCGGGCGAGACCACGCTGAGCTACCTGGTCCAGATGGCCGGGCTCACCGTGCAGGACTTCGTCTCGGCGGCCAGCGGCATCGCGATCCTGGCGGCGCTCATCCGCGGACTGGCGCGGCGCTCGGCTGACACGATCGGCAACTTCTGGGTGGACCTCACGCGCGCGACGCTCCATGTGCTGCTGCCGCTCGCGATCGTGCTCGCGCTGGCGTTGGTCTCGCAAGGCGTGGTGCAGACGCTCGCGCCTGCACGCGAGGTCGCGCTGCTGCAGCCGGTCGCTGGCGCGCGGGGCGCGGCGGTCACCGCGCAGCACGTCGCGGTCGGCCCGGCAGCCTCGCAGGTCGCCATCAAGCAGCTTGGCACCAACGGTGGCGGGTTCTTCAACACCAACTCGGCCCATCCGCTCGAGAACCCCACGCCGCTCTCGGACTTCCTCGAGCTGCTGGCCATCCTGCTCCTCCCGGTGGCGCTGTGCTTCACCTTTGGCGAGATGGTGGCCGACCAGCGCCAGGGCTGGGCGGTGTTCGCGGCCATGGGGCTGCTCCTGCTGTTGTTCGTGGTGCCGTGCCTGCTGGCCGAGCAGGCAGGCAACCCGCGCTTGGCCGCCCTGGGTGTGGACACGCGCGCCGGCGCGCTGCAGCCGGGTGGGAACATGGAGGGCAAGGAGACCCGCTTCGGCATCGCCGGCTCGGCAATCTGGGCGACGGCCACCACCGCGGCCTCGAACGGCTCGGTGAACTCGATGCACGACTCCTTCATGCCGCTGGGCGGCCTGATGCCGATGCTGCTGATGCAGCTGGGCGAGGTGGTCTTCGGGGGCGTCGGCTCCGGGCTCTACGGCATGTTGATGTTCGTGATTGCCGCGGTCTTCGTCTCCGGCCTCATGGTTGGGCGCACGCCGGAGTACCTGGGCAAGAAGATCGAGGCCTTCGAGATGAAGATGGCCTCGTTGGTCATCCTGATCCCGCCGCTGACGGTGAAGATCGGCACCGCGCTCGCGGTCGGCAGCGCCGCCGGCCGCGCCGGCATGCTGAATCCCGGCGCCCATGGGTTCAGCGAGGTTCTCTACGCGTTCTCCTCGGTGGCGAACAATAACGGCAGCGCGTTCGCGGGCCTGAACGTGGATACCCCGTTCTACAACCTGGCGCTGGGGCTGGCCATGCTGGTCGGCCGCTACTGGCTCGCCGTCCCGACGCTGGCCATCGCCGGCTCGCTGGCGGCGAAGAAGAAGCTGCCGGCCGGCCCGGGCACGCTGCCCACCCACACCCCGTTGTTCGTGATGCTTGTCGTGGCCACTGTCCTGGTGGTCGGCGCGCTGGCCCTGTTCCCGGCCCTGGCGCTCGGACCGATCGTCGAGCACCTGATGCTCGCAGGCGCGCGCTGACGCGCGGGAGGATCGGACCGATGTCGAAAGCGAAGGCCCCGCCCCTGTTCGAGCCGCGGATCGTGCGCCGCGCAGCGCTCGAGGCGTTCCGCAAGCTCGACCCTCGGACCCAGTTCCGCAACCCGGTCATGTTCGTCGTGCTGGTGACCGCGCTGCTCACGACCGTGCTGGGCGCCCAGGCGCTGCGCGGGCACGGCGAGGCGCCCGCCGGCTTCATCCTCGGTGTCGCGCTCTGGCTGTGGTTCACCGTGTTGTTCGCCAACTTCGCCGAGGCCATGGCCGAGGGCCGCGGCAAGGCCCAGGCCGACGCGCTGCGCCGGGCCCGCGGCGACGTCTTCGCCAAGAAGCTCGTGGATCCTGCCGAGCGTCTGGGGTTCTGGGCTGTCGCCGCCTCCACGCTGCGCAAAGGCGACTTTGTGGTGGTCGCGGCGGGCGACGTCATCCCCTGCGATGCCGAGGTGATCGAGGGCGTGGCCTCGGTGGACGAGAGCGTCATCACCGGCGAGAGCGCGCCGGTCATCCGCGAGAGCGGGGGCGACCGCAGCGCGGTCACCGGCGGCACGCGCATCCTCTCGGACTGGCTCGTGCTACGCGTCAGCGCCGACCCGGGCGAGACTTTCCTTGACCGGATGATCGGCCTGATCGAGGGCGCAAAGCGGCAGAAGACGCCGAACGAGGTCGCGCTCGCCATCCTGCTGTCTGCGCTGACCCTGATCTTCCTGGTTACGACCGCCACACTGCTGCCGTTCTCGCTCTTCAGCGTGCGCGTCAGCGGCGCGGGCACGCCCATCACGGTGACGGCGCTCAGCGCGCTGCTGGTTTGCCTGATCCCGACCACGATCGGCGGCTTGCTCTCGGCCATCGGCATCGCCGGCATGAACCGGCTCATTCGCGACAATGTGCTTGCGCTCTCGGGGCGCGCGGTCGAGGCCGCCGGCGACGTGGACGTGCTGCTGCTCGACAAGACCGGGACCATCACGCTGGGCAACCGCCAGGCCACCGGGTTGGTGCCGGCCCCCGGTGTGGCGTTTGAGCGGCTGGCCGATGCCGCCCAGCTCGCCTCGCTCGCGGACGAGACCCCCGAGGGGCGCAGCATCGTAGTGCTGGCCAAGGAGCGTTACGGGCTGCGCGAGCGCGACCTGCACGCGCTGGGCGCGGCGTTCGTCCCGTTCAGCGCCCGCACCCGCATGAGCGGCGTGAATCTGGACGGCCGCGCGGTGCGCAAGGGCGCGGCCGAGTCGATCGAGCAGTTCGTGAAGGAACACGGCGGCGAGATGCCCGCCGCAGTCCGGAGCGCGGTCGACGCCATCGCACGGGCCGGCTCGACGCCGCTGGTAGTAGCCGAGGACGGCGTCGTACTGGGCGCGATTCAGCTCAAGGACGTCGTCAAGGGCGGCATCCGTGAGCGCTTCGCCGAGCTGCGCCGGATGGGGATCAAAACCGTGATGATCACCGGCGACAACCCGCTCACGGCCGCTGCCATCGCCGCGGAGGCGGGTGTGGACGACTTCCTCGCCCAGGCCACGCCGGAGGCCAAGCTCCAGTTGATCCGCCAGCACCAGGCGGGTGGCCGGCTGGTGGCCATGACCGGTGACGGGACCAACGACGCACCCGCGCTGGCGCAGGCGGACGTCGCGGTAGCCATGAACTCCGGCACGCAGGCCGCCAAGGAGGCCGGGAACATGGTGGACCTCGACTCGAACCCGACCAAGCTGATCGAGATCGTCGAGACCGGCAAGCAGTTGCTGATGACGCGTGGCGCGCTGACCACCTTCAGTATCACCAACGACGTCGCCAAGTACTTCGCCATCGTCCCGGCAGCCTTTGTCGGCACCTACCCGGCGCTCGCGGCACTCAACGTGATGCGGCTCGCGACCCCGGCCAGCGCGATCCTCTCGGCGGTCATCTTCAACGCTCTGGTCATCATCGGGCTTGTCCCGCTGGCGCTGCGGGGGGTGCGCTACCGCCCGTTGGGTGCCGCGGCGGTGCTTCGCAACCACCTGCTGATCTACGGTCTTGGCGGGCTGGTCGTGCCATTTGTCGGGATTAAGGCCATCGACCTGCTCCTGGTCGCGCTCCACCTGACCTAGAGGCTCCCCATGCGCTCCGAGTTGCGTCCTGCGGTCGTCCTGCTGATATTCCTCACCGTGCTCACCGGACTCGCCTACCCGCTTGCCCTGACTGGCGCGGCCAGGCTTGTCTTCCCGTGGCAGGCCGAGGGGAGCCTGATCGTGCGCGACGGTCACGCGGTTGGCTCGCACCTGGTCGGGCAGCCGTTCTCGGACCCGCGGTACTTCTGGGGGCGGCTCTCAGCCACCGCGCCGGTCCCCTACGAGGCCTCCGCCTCTAGCGGCTCGAACCTCGGCCCTCTGAACCCGGCGCTGCTCGACGCGGCGCGGGCGCGCATCGCGGCGCTGCGCGCGGCGGACCCCGGCGCGCGCGGGCCCGTGCCGGTGGACCTGGTCACCGCCTCGGGCAGCGGGCTCGATCCCCACATCAGCCCCGCCGCCGCCGAGTACCAGGTGGCGCGCGTGGCCCGGGCGCGAGGCCTGACCACCGACGCGGTGCGCGCGGTCGTCAGGCGCCACACCCAGGGCCGCGCCTTCGGCCTCTTGGGTGAGCCCCGCGTCAACGTGCTCGAGACCAACCTGGCGCTGGACGATCTGGGCCGGCCGGGTGCTGCGCGCTGAGGAGCGCCCGGCCGTGCCGCGTGGACCCTGTGCTAGTCTCGTGACCTGCGGCGCCGTGCGGGGACCAGGTTTCCGCCCGCCCCGCGCGGAAGGCCCTGCATGAACGAGCAGCGTCCCGATCCCGATGAGCTCCTGCGCCGCATCCGCGAGCAAGAGGAGCGCGAGCGCCGCGCCAAGCTCAAGATCTTCTTCGGTGCCTCGGCGGGCGTCGGCAAGACCTACGCGATGCTGGTCGAGGCCCACGAGCGGCGCCGCGCCGGCGTGGACGTCGTGGTTGGCGTGGCCGAGACCCACGGCCGCTCCGAGACCGCCGCGCTGCTCGAAGGGCTGGAGACCCTGCCCCTGCGCCCGGTCGAATACCGCGGCGCCGCGCTGCGCGAGTTCGACCTCGACGCGGCGCTGGCCCGCCGACCGGGTCTGCTGCTGCTCGACGAGTTGGCCCACAGCAACGCCCCGGGCTCCCGGCATGCCAGACGCTGGCTGGACGTCGAGGAACTTCTCGCCGCTGGCATCGATGTCTGCACTACGCTCAACGTCCAGCACGTCGAGAGCCTCTACGACGTCGTCGCCCAGATCACCGGCGTGGCAGTGCGCGAGCTCGTTCCCGACTCGATCCTCGAGCGTGCCGACGAGATCGAGCTGGTGGACCTGCCGCCCGACGATCTGCTCCAGCGCCTGCGCGAGGGCAAGGTGTACATCCCCGAGCAGGCCACACGCGCGGCGGAGCACTTCTTCAAGAAGGGGAACCTGATCGCGCTGCGCGAGCTGGCCCTGCGGATGACCGCCGACCGCGTGGACCAGCAGATGGAGTCCTACCGCCGGGATCACGCCATCCGCGACACCTGGGCGGTGGGCGGGCGCATCCTCGTCGGTCTGGGCGAGCCCGAGGCGGGGCTGGGCCTGATCCGCGCAGCCAGCCGCATGGCGGCGCGGCTGCGGGCCGAGTGGTTGGTTGTGCACGTCGAGATGCCAGGCGAGTTCGCTCCCACAGGCGTGGCGCGCGACCACCTCGCGGACCTGATGGGCTACGCGGAGGAGTTGGGCGCTGAGGCCGCGATGCTCACCGGCACGCGCATCGCCGACCAGATGCTGGCCTACGCGCGGGAGCGGAACGTCTCGCGCATCATCGTCGGCAAGTCGACGCGGGCGTTCTGGCTGCGGCTGCTGCGCGGCTCGCTGGTGGATGCGCTGCTGGCTGGCAGCGGCGGGATCGATGTCTTCGTGATGAGCGGCGAGAGCGGGGAGGGCGAGCGCCCGCCCGTCCCCGCGCCCGTCCAGCCGCCGTCGCTGCGCGCCTCGAACTACGCGCAGAGCCTGCTGGTGGTTGCGCTCTGCACCGGCATCGCCTGGATCGTGAACCTGCGCCTGCCCCCTGCCAACCTGCCGATGATCTACCTGCTGGGCATCATGGCGGTGGCGATGCGCCTGGGCCGGGGCCCGGCGGTCGTGGCCTCCGTGCTGAGCGTGGCCGCCTTCGACTTCTTCTTCGTGCCGCCGACGCTGGCGATGCACGTCACGGACACCCAATACCTGCTCACCTTCGCGGGGATGCTGCTGGTGGCGCTGGTGATCAGCACCATGGCCTCGCGACTGCGCCAGCAGGCCGACGCAGCGCGCGAGCGCGAGCACCGCACCGCGGTGCTCTACCGGCTCAGCCGCGAGCTGTCGAGCTTGCGCGCCACGCCCGAGCTGCTGCGCGCGGCGCTGCGCCGGGTGGCGGACGTGTTTGGCGGCCGCGGCGTGATTCTGCTGCCCGACGCTGCGGGCCGGCTCTCGGTCGCGGCCGGGGAGGAGTCGGTGCTGGGCGAGGCGGGGCACGACCAGGGCGTATCCCAGTGGACCTTCGACCACGCGCAACCCGCGGGGGCCGGCACGCCGACTCTGCCGGCGGCGGGTGCGCTGTTCCTGCCGCTGCTCGGGGCGAGCCAGGCCGTGGGCGTGCTCGGCATCGTGCCGGACGACCCGGCGCACGTGCTGACCCGCGACCGCTTCCGGCTGGCCGAGACCTTCGCTTCGCAGGTGGCGCTCAGCCTCGAGCGCGCGCAGCTGGCCGAGCAGGCCGAGCGCACGCACGTGTTGGTCGAGTCCGAGCGCACGCGCAGCCTGTTACTGAGCAGCGTCTCCCACGACCTGCGCACGCCGCTGTCGGTCATCACCGGTGCGACCAGCAGCCTGCTGGCCGACGGCGCGCCGCTTCCTGCGCCGGTGCGCAGAGAGCTGGTGGAGACCATCGCTGAGGAGGCGCAGCGACTGAACCGGCTGGTCGGCAATCTGCTCGACATGACGCGGCTCGAGTCGGGCGCAATGCCGGTTCGGCGGGAGTGGCACTCGCTCGAGGAGGTGGTGGGCTCGGCCCTCGGGCGGCTCGAGTCGCGCATGCAAGGCCGGGACGTGGCGGTGCGTCTGGCGCCGGGCCTGCCGCTCGTCCAGCTCGACGACGTACTGATTGGGCAGGTGCTCTTCAACTTGGTCGAGAACGCGCTCAAGTACACTCCGCCCGGCAGCCCGATCGAGATCGGCGCGGCGCTGGTCGACGGCACGCTGCGCATCGAGGTCGCCGACCGCGGCCCGGGCCTGCCGCCGGGGCAGGAGGAGAGCGTGTTCGAGAAGTTCTACCGCGGCCGGCGCGAAGGGGACCCGAGCGGCGTGGGCCTGGGCCTGAGCATCTGCCGGGGCATCGTGGAGGCGCACGGGGGCGCCATCTCGGCCGCAAACCGCGATGACGGCGGGGTGCGCTTCCTGGTCCTGCTGCCGCAGCCGGAGCGCCCACCTGCGGTGACCCTGGAGGAGGAGTCGGGGGCGCGCGATGCCCCGGGAGGGGAGACGCCGTGAACGGACCCCCGCCGGGCGAAGGCCAGTCACCGCTGGTCTTGATCGTCGAGGACGAGTTGTCCATGGTGCGCCTGCTCAAGGCGGCGCTCGGCAGCCAGGGCTTCCGCGTGGTCGAGGCCACAAGCGGCCAGGAGGCGCTGCGCCAAGCGGCCACACGCTCCCCGGACGTGATCGTGCTCGACCTCGGCCTGCCCGACCTCGACGGGTTGGAGGTCACGCGCCGGCTGCGCGAGTGGTCGCCCGTGCCCATCATCGTGGTCTCGGCGCGCGGCCAGGAGGGTGACAAGATCAAGGCCCTCGACGCGGGTGCCGACGACTACGTCACCAAGCCCTTCGCGGTGGGCGAACTGCTGGCGCGCATGCGCGTCGCGCTGCGCCATGCGGCCCGCACCGCGCAGGAGTCGGGCGACAGCGTGGTGACGGTGGGCGGCCTGCGGGTGGACCGGCTGCGCCGGCAGGTGTTCGTGGACGAGGTCGAGGTCCGCCTGACGCCGATCGAGTACCGGCTGCTGTCGGCACTCGCCCAGTACCCCGGCCGAGTGCTGACCCACGAGCACCTGCTGCGCCAGGTGTGGGGGCCGGGCTATACACGGCAGCATCACTACCTGCGCGTCTACATGGCGCAGCTGCGCCACAAGATCGAGCGCGAGCCCTCGCGCCCGCGCTACCTGCTGACCGAGCCCGGCGTCGGCTACCGCCTGCGCGAGGGCTGAGTAGCGGTCTACGAGACCGTTGGATTGTGTCCCCTTCTGACCACCGCTGTCCGCTTGTGTCCGATCGAGAAGTGGTCACAAGGGGGGCACTTCACTTGACTTGGTGCTCGTAAGTCATTAGAAAAGCGGGCGGAGAGGTGCTCGAGCGGTTGAAGAGGACGGTCTCGAAAACCGTTGTACCTGCAAGGGTACCGTGGGTTCGAATCCCACCCTCTCCGCCAGTCCTGCAAGGGGTTGCGTCGCTCGCGCGATGCAGCCCCTTTGCCTTGGAAAAGGCGTTTTGCTAACGGATTGCTAACAGACGGGTCTGCGAGTTGCGCAAAATCGAGGCGGCGGAGTGACGGTTTGCCGTGCGCGGTCGAGGAACTCCGCGCAGCAAGTGCTCGCCTTGAGCGTGTCCGGTTGCCCTAGCGTTGGGTAGCGGATCATTGGCGGCTGAGCTATCACTGCGTTTCAACGACTTACGGGGCTGACGGGGCCCAATTGTGGGCCACTAGCCAGCGGGGGCACCAGTCAGGTATTCTTGTACCGGTGCCGATAACCCGGCGTGTTCCGGGTTCATCGTTCGGCCGACAAGGGGCCGGGCCGCCACCCAGGAGAAACGCCGATGCCTAGCGACCCCAAGGTAGTTGCTGAGCGGGGGCTGCAAATCTACGCAGCCAAGTATCAGCGCGACCTAGAAGTTCGTTGCCCGGGACAATACGTTGCTATCGACGTTGAGTCCGAAGAAGCCTTCATTCGGTCTACGCCGGAGGACGCCCTTCAGGAAGCGCAGACAAAGCGCCCTGGTGGGATGTTCCATCTTGTGAAGATCGGATCTCCTGGTGTATTCCGTGTTGCTTTCTCGCTGTCCGGAGCCCCAGATGGCGACTGGATTTTTGGACGCTAACAACGTCCCCACCCTTGAGATTGAAATCCTAGGTATCGGCCAAGCAACGAAGTTCACTTGCTTGGTCGATACAGGTTTTACGGGATTCCTCTCTATCCCCTTGCTGCAGGCGCTACCGCTTGGGCTCGTCCTCACGGCCACGACCACTGTCACTTTCGCTAACGGCGCCACGGCCGACAGACTGGTTTGCCTCGGGAACGCCATCGTGGACGGGGTAACAAAGTCCGGGACAATCCTGCTGGAGCAGCAGGGCGGCATAGCCATCCTCGGCATCGACTTCCTTCGGAAGTTTGGTCTTAAGCTAGTCGTCTGCCCGACTTCTGGCGCGGTCGAAGTCGTCCTCGCATCGGCCGCCTTCACGACCCCCGCTGGCCAAGCCCTCGTTCCCACTGCGGTACCTGCGCCGACTCCTTCAAACTGACCCACTACCCGACGGGGGGGCCACCGGCCGACGCCGGTGGCTGTCTGCGACCGAGCTAGGCTAGGCGGGTAAGCAGATCAGGACTACGCTCCGGCAATGGGCTCGGTCACGTCGGCCGGTGCCCACCTCCCGGAGGCCGTCATGCACAAGGCTAGTGCGTCCACCTTCGTCTGCGCGGCGTTGCTCGGTCTCGCGCTCCTACTGCCGCGTCCCGCCACTGCGGCCTGGCCCGACGATCCGCTCGTGAACGTGCCGCTCTGCACCGCTGCCGGCTATCAGGCGAACCCCACCATCGTCTCGGACGGCGCGGGCGGAGCCATCGTCACCTGGGAGGACAACCGTAGCGGCAACGCCGACATCTACGTCCAGCGGATCTCAGTTGGTGGCACGGTCCAGTGGGCGGCAGACGGCGTGGCCCTCTGCACTGCAGCCAGCACTCAAGGAACCCCCACCATCGTCTCGGACGGCGCAGGCGGGGCCATCGTCACCTGGATGGACTCCCGCAGCGGCGCCTGGAACATCTACGCCCAGCGGATCTCGGCCGCTGGCACGGTCCAGT
>Ga0315273_10012967_pt1 | contig 10696 bp, 7 predicted proteins | sample YL17G02_0_MG_FD_205753 | JGI IMG/M metagenome (GOLD analysis project Ga0315273, IMG submission 205753) | Sediment microbial communities from Yellowstone Lake, YNP, Wyoming, USA - YL17G02_0 | ecosystem: Environmental > Aquatic > Freshwater > Lake > Sediment | place: USA: Wyoming | collected... | reverse complement strand
TGCGGCCACTGAGGCGTAAGGTCCGGCCACTTTGCCTTCTTTGAGGACAACAAAAATATTGGAAAAATCAACATTCCCGAGAAGCAGACCAACGGGTGGCATGATCACGTCTTGAACGAGCGAATTCACAATGGTGCCGAAGGCTGCTCCGATGATGATTCCAACCGCCATATCCAACACATTTCCCCGCATCGCAAATTCTCTAAATTCCTTTAGCATCTCCAGATCCTCCTTTACAATTTTTTCTGATGGAGTTTCCTTGATTATTTTAGTTTAAAATCCACACGGCTGTCTTTCAGCTTTTCCTTCTTTTCCGGGGTAAGAGATTTTGGTTCAAGAATGAATATTCTCTCTGGTTCAACCTGCCCGGATTTTAAGATGGCCTCTTTTACCTTCATGGCCCGTTGAGAGGCAAGAGTCCTCAGATCCCCATCCTTAACCTCTAAATGAGTCTGGATTAATTTTTCCATTTCAGGGACGGGGATATCTTTGGCCATGCCCAGAACATTTCTTGGTTTTGGGAACTTCTCCTCTTTGTAGGCCATTTTCAGATATTTGTCGTATTCCGGTTTTTCGATTTTCACTTCATCCAAAGGAACTGCAGGCTGTCCCTTTTTCACCATCTCATCCAATTTTTGCGCATTCAGTTTTCTGTTGAACAAAACCTGTTTTAACCCTTCTCTGTCTTTTTCCATATCCACGTGGCCCTCAATATCCATTTTAAGGGAAGGGCGATCATTAAGAGCCTTGGAAATGGCATTCAGTTTTTTCGCACTCGGTTCTGTGACCATAGGGCTTCCGTATTCAAACTCGACGAAACTCAGTTCTTCTCCCCCTCCAATGATCGCCCCAAGAAGTGAAAAAGGCGAGGTGGCGGCCTTCGCAATCAGATTGACGAGGATCTTCAGGATAATTCCCCAAACACTGAATTTAGGGTCATCCAGGGTCCCTGCGACAGGGATGTCCAGTTTGATTTCTCCTTTGCGGTCCTTCAAAAGGGAGATGGCAAGTTTTACAGGCAACTTGGTCGCATGAGAGCTTTCCACCTTCTCTCCCAGGTTGAACTGGTCAATCAAAATTTGATTCTCGGAATCGAGCTTTCTTTTATTGATCAAATATTTCAAGTCGAATGAGAGTTTGCCCTTCTCAACGGTGTATCCGACATATTTCCCGGCATAAGGGGTCATCGGACTGAGTTCCACATCTTTAAATCTAACTTTCAGGTCAACATAGAGATCTTCTTTCAAGGGATTGATCTTGCCGGTAATTTCGAGAGGAGCATAATCATCGAGTTTTGCACGAAGTTCCAAATCTGCCAGAGTAGTTTCCTCCGAAGAAAGCCCGGATATCCTCCCCCCGATCTCGACCAGTTTGGCCGAATAATCCGGTTTAAGGGACCGATCCGAAAAGTCAACCCTCCCTCCCTGCAGGGTGACCGTCTCAATCTTGATATTTTTGGAGGGTTCTGCTGCTTTCTTCTCGGGCGGAGGGGCTGGAGGACTTTCCTTTTTTGAGGGGGTTTCTTTCTTCACTTCCTCTTTACCGAAGATTTGCAGGAGATTGAGTAGACCGTCCGGGTTGATCATCACACGAGCATAGAAGTTACTTAACGAGACCCCTTTGATGCCCACTGAGAATGGATCGGAGCCGAAACGGAGGTCGTCCAGGGCAAGGGATTCCATTTTCAGGAAATCCTCAGCATTCTTTTTATCAATGGAAGCAAAATGGGTTAAGGAAGCATTTCCTTGGTAGGTCGTCCGAAGCTCATTTTTATCTGAAAACCCCAGGGTCAGATTTCCAGCGGTCGAAAAAGCGCCATCCGTAACCGTCATCTTCACACCGTTTGTAAAATAGGGCTGCAGGGGCCTTACTTCGATCTCTTTCAAACTCAATTTGAGGTTTGCCGAGATGGGATTGATTCCGATCGCTCCCTCGGTTGAAATCGTACCCTTTTGATTAAACCGCAGGGCAAGGGCTGCATTTCCCTTTTGGTCTTCAGCTGTTGAAAGGCGATCGGCTCTCAGCCTGATCTGATCGATCACCAGGTTGATCGGCTCTGCAACCGTCTGGTCCTCTGCCTTGACCGTATAATCATCCATCGAGACCTGCCCCACTTTGATGAGCCATGGCTTTTCCGTCTGTTGCACTTTCTCCTGTGCCGGTTTTCCCTCCCGTTTTTCTTGTTTTTCTTCCTTTTGTGCAGACTCTGGGAAGAGGGACTGGAGATTGATTTTTCCGCCTTTAAATCTGCGGACGAGGAGAGCCCCTTTTTGAGTTGAAAATTCTCCGATTAAAACCTCTTTTTGATTGAGGTCGAATTCGGTGTTTTTGATCATCAGGGCCGGAATGTCCACAAAGGCTTCCTGTTCACCCTTTTTTTTCAACTTCAGGCTCTTTAACGAAGCGGATAGACCCGAGAGTTTTGTGATCGTGTCTTTCTCTGCTTTTCTGTATTGATAGGTGGTTGAAAGGTCGAGGTCTCCCTCTTCAATATTGAAGAGAAGGCTATCCTGATAGTAGGGGGCGTATTTGTTTAAGATGATACGCTTGATCTCTAAGGAGCCTTCGATACTCACAGGGTCAATGCTAATCTTATTTTGGGTGGAAAAGGCGCCTGTCTGGTCTAGCAGGAAGGTGAGAGATAACTTTCCTTGGGCATTTTTTGCGGTGGAGATATTTTCACCTCTCAGGGTCATTTTTTCTATTGTAAGGGCAGTGGGTTGAGAGAGGGCTTGATCTCCCATGTTGACTGTATATTGATCAATAGAGATGTTGCTCAGCGCAACAACCCATGGTTTCTCTTCTGCCCTCCCTTTATCCTGTAAGGGGGCGGTCTGTTCAGGTGGAGAAGGAGGAAGGAGCTTCATCAGATCGAGTTCCCCGTTTTTCAAGCGGGTAAAGGTCAGCATTCCCTTTTCTGTCGAAAAAGCGCCGACTGTCATTTTTTTCCGGGTCACATCCACAGAGGTGTCTTTAACCGAAAGAACAGGGATTTTTAAAAAGTCTTCTTTCTCCTCCTCTCTTTTAAGCCTCAACGAATTAAGAATGACGGACATCCCTGAGAAAGTCATCTCAGGTTCTTTCTCTCCTTTGGCATAATTGTAGCGGGTTGAGAAATCCAGACGACCCTCCTCGAGGTTGAAGAGAATGTTGTCCTGATAATAGGGTGAATATTTCATCAGCGGGACCGACCTGATCTCCAATCGCCCCTCTGCCCATAAAGGCTCTATGGAAAGTTCCCCCTCAAGATTGATCTTCTCTTTAGCCTCAGAGGCAATGGAAAGGGAATAAGTTGTTTTCTTGTCTTTCCCGTTACTGAAATGAGCAACCCTTACTTCAATGGGGTCCAAGATCGTCTTAAAAGGTTTCTTTCTTGACAGGTCTGAAAAAGAGAGTTTCCCTCCTGTTAACTGCATCTCATCAATATCAATGGATAAATTCTCCTGGTCTCCCTTCTTTTCAGGCGCAGGGGGAGGTTGGCTTTCTTTCTTTGCGGGGAGAAAAGCTTCAATATTTAAAGTCCCTTCCGGACTACGCTTTACCTCAAGTTCAGGGGACTGGATGGAGACCTTTGACAGATGAAAGACCATCCTGAGAGGTTCTGTCGGTGCAATTCCGATATCGAGGAGAGGCAATCTGAATAAAGGATTTTTTTTATCATCGTCCAGCGCCACTTTTTTTAAGGAGACATTTCCCGTCACGGTTAAGGAGGGTTGCTTATCCCTGTGTTGAACAAATGAAATCTTTGTCTGGGCATCGAGAAAAGCGGAGACGATCTTAAAATTTAATTTCATAGGAAGATAGGCAAGATAATAAGGGATGTCTAGGTCGTTAATGTTGATGTCAAAAACGGTTTCAAGGGTGTCTCCAAATGGTTTTGTATTTCCTTGAACCTTATAGGGTGTCTCATTAATTTTAGCGGAAAAAGCGGGTTGGACAAAAATATCAATCTGAGAGGGGATATTGGATAAAAAGGGAACGCCGATATTCAGTTCTCTTACCGTATGCTGGGTCTGTTTGGGGCCATCCCATATATCAATCCTCCCATTGATAAGCTGAATGTTATTTAAGGAAAATCTTAATGGTTTTCCTTTCTCTGCAGGTGGGGTCTCCGCCTTCTTTTCAAGCAGATCGGAGAAATTATAGGACAGGTCCGGATGACGACTAATTTTTACAAAAGGATTCGTCAACCGGATCTCCTTAAAAACCAGGGCGAATTTCAAAGCAGAAAGGCTCTGGAGATTGACAAAGAGCTCATCAAATGAGAAAAAGGTTTCTGATTCTTTACGATCCTTCACCTTGAACCCCCTGACGGTCAAAGAGAGGGTATAGGGGTTCACTTTGATTTGAGTGATTGTGACCTCGCGATGAAGGTTCTCCGAAAGTTTTTTGATTAAAATAGATTTTAAGATAGGAGGGATAACAAAAAAACCAACCAGGCTAAAGACGACAAAAAAAATGACGAGCCCGATGAGTATTTTCTTAAGACGGGGCCTTATTTTATTTTTATAAATCCGAATTATTTTCCCAATCACATGATCACCCCCTTATAGAGATGTTTGGGATGTTAGGGACATTGTTTTCTATTTCACTTTTTCGCTCCAGATCTTATGTTGGAAAAATAGAAAACAACGTCCCCGCTTCCCTTTTCCTATTCCGCCTGCTTCGAAGACTTCTTTTTCTGAAAGAGTCTTTTTTCGATCTCTCTGGTTAAATCCGGAACGATCTGCTTTATCACCTTTTCCGTATCAAGGCTTACATTCGGCTTTTCGGTTGTGCCTTTTATTTTAAGAGGGAGGACCACCCATCCCTGGTCATCCGTCATGAACTTCATCTTGGTCAACTCCCTGGAAAGGCTTTTACTGAGTTCGGGCGAGATCTTAAGTTCGGCAGGGATATCCAATTTTTGGTCAAAACCCATAGATCCCTTGGGGGCAAGCCTGAAAAGGGCCGAACTGATAAACCCGTCTATCAATACCTTCTCCTCCTTGATGTCAAAATGGAATGAACCTTGATCAACAATGGGGTCCTTCAGAGCCTGAATGCCGGTGAGAGATGAAATGGCATTGAAAATCTGAGAATCTTTGATGATCCCTTTGCCGAGCTTTAGATCTGCATTTCCTTCCAGGGTCTCCTGAACCCGGGCGCTGGCCAATTGAAGTTTTCCACCTAAATTCCCTTCGGTATTGTAAACCTCCCCTCCGGAAAACTTCAGTCCAAGAGGCTCCACTTTCAACACCCCATCGATATACTTGTAATTCACGCTCAGGTCCTTGATGGTATAACCCTTATATTTCGCCACATCGACCTTCACCTGGCCGGAGGCCTTCAGTTTCTTATCAATGTCACTGTCTGTCTGTTTGGATGGTTTCTCCTTTTTTTGAGCCGGTTCTTTTGAAGCCACCCCTTTGGGGGCTTTCTCCTCACCCCCTAAACCCATCAACTTATCGAGATCCAAATCTTTCGCATGAAGATTGGCGGAAATCTCAGGCGCCTTAAGATAATCCTTGACCGTTGCAGTCAGATCAATGCTATTTTTTCCAATCACTGTCCTCAAATTGGCACGGATGGTTCGATCATCCATGTCGATTTTCCCTGTGGTTTTTATTTCACCCCCCTTTAAAATAACTTTGATTTCCTTAACCGAGATCTGCCCGGATTTCATTTTGGGGGTTCCGTCCTTCTCGACCGACCCCACAAATTCCATCTCAAAGACACCCGAGACATCCGGCAATGCTTTCTCCTCATCAACAAACTTCAACTGGGCGTTTTGGACAAACAATCTATCGGCACTGATAGAGATCGGAAGCCCTTGCTCCCCGGGTTCAGCGGGTTTCGAGGGTTTCTGTGAACCCCTCTCCGTAATGCTGCTGAAGTTATACTTTCCACTTCGATCTTTTACGATCGTCACAGATGGGGAGAGAATCTCTATTTTGCTGATGACGAGCTGTTTTTTCAGGAGGGGCAAAAGCCGATAGGAAAGGACAAACTCCTTCATCTTAAAGAAATCCTTCTGCCCATCCATCTCCTTCACACTTAACCCTTTTGCGACCACCCCCTTAAAGAGAGAGACACGGATATCCTCTAAGGAAACCTTTCTGCCGGTCAGGGCTTCCGCCCTCGGAAGGATCATCGCCTTCAATCTCTCCCCAGAGAGATAGCTTTTAATGAAAATATTAAGGCCAATGAACAGCAGGAGAAATATGCCGAGGACAATGACTCCTATTTTGATCCATTTTTTCATAACCCTTCCTCCTCGTGGAGCATCGTCTATAACTGGCGAATAAGGCAAGTTGTAACAATTTATCTGTTTGAAATCGTCTTGTAAAATCCCTCCCAACCTCCCTTTTCCAAAGGGAGGAGAAAGTGTTCCCCCTTTTGACAAAGGGGGATGAAGGGGGATTAGATAAATTTTTTCAAAGCACTAAAGTGTTACGTTCTACTCAGAAACGAATCGCTTCTTTTTTCTATTTGCCAAACACCTCTTTAAGCAGATCGGTGACTCGAGCTGCAGGATTTGTACGAATCTTCTTTTCTTCTTCCCCCAGCACATGGAACAATCCATCGAGCGCCTTGGTCACGACATACTGATCAATGTCAAAGGTCTCCTTTTTCACAAAGGGGATAGATTCATATCGTCCCACCAGATCTTTATATTGACGGGTGACGCCCACCTCGTTCATCGTCCTGCTGACGATCGGTTTGAAGATGGTTGTCAGCTTATCTGAGGTCTTCCCTTGAAAATACTCTGTGGCCGCGGTCTCATGCCCTGAAAAGATCTTCCTCACGTCTTCGAAAGTCATCTCGCCGATCGCATTCCAGAAGATCTCCTTGGCAAACGGGGCAGCCTCCTCGGCTGAACGGTTCATGCTCAGGACAAACTCATCCACCTGTGGACCATAGCCCACTGCCCTCAACCCTTTCTCCAGGGTTCTGAGCTTCTCTGGCATCAGGATCTTGATCGCCTGGTTCAGAAAGAATCCATTGGTTTTCCCGGTAAAGCTGACTGTGTTTTCCGTACCCACCTTCAGCGCCTCTTTCAACCCTTCGCCGATCTTCGCATCGCTGAGTCCTTTCTGCCCACCCAATCCAATACCTTTAAATAAACGGTCGAGCTGAGCGGAGACGGGTTGTGCGATCAGCAGTACAATCATAACGATTTGAATAATTCGAATGATCATGGTTCGACTCCTTTCTCCCATGTCTAGATTATTCCGGATACCAACTGTCTCGGTCAATCCGGAGTCATTGTATTATAAAACTTTAGCGATTTTGAATAAATAAATCAATAAAAATTTCAAAAAAAAGCCCTTCTGATAGCCAAAGAGGTGATTTTATGATATGTGTTTTTCAATGGGGACGGAAAATAGAAATCTCCTTGTTGAAGGGGCAAAGGCCTTTGGAATCGATCTGGCTGAACAGACAGTCGAGGCCTTTGACCTCTATCTCCGGGAACTCCTCAAATGGAATGAGAAGATGAACCTTACAGCCATCCGGTCGGAAAAGGGGATTGTCCTTAAACATTTCCTTGACTCCCTATCCGTCTATCCCCATCTCCCCAAGATCTCCTCTCTCCTCGATATCGGCTCAGGCGCGGGCTTCCCCGGAATTCCTCTAAAAATGATTCAACCCTCTCTGGAGGTGACCCTGATCGATTCGGTCCGTAAAAAAATCGACTTCCAGAACCATGTCATTCGGACGCTGGGGCTCAAAGGGATCGGGGCGATCCACGGTCGAATTCAGGACAGGGAGATTCTTGAGGGCCTTGGAGGCCGGTTCGATGGGGTGATCGCAAGAGCCTTCTCCGATCTCGACACCCTCCTCCTGCTCAGCTTTCCCTTCCTGAGAAGAGGAGGAGTCGTTCTCGCGATGAGAGGTGAAGCCCCCGAAGAGGAATGGCAACATCTCACTCAAATTAAAACCACCCGGTACCAGTTTCGAAAAACCACCACCTTTTCTCTTCCCTTCAGTTCGATCAAGAGGTCGATCCTTCTCTTCGAGAAGTTGTAACTCAAATCCCGATTTAGAAATTTTAAAATAGTTCCCTCTCCCTTGACGGGAGAGGGTTAGGGTGAGGGTGAATAGTTCACCTTTAAGGTTACCCCTCCCCCTAGCCCCCTCCCGCAAGGGGAGGGGGATTTACCTGGAAAACAATTTGCTATCTCTGTTTTAGGGTGTAACTTTAGTCTTTCCCTCTCTCCTCTTTTTATGCTATAAAGAGTCAGATAAAGGTCAGAGGAGCGTTCTTCTTCAGAGAACTTGAGGCAGGAGGCTGAAAATAAAAGCCTTGACCCTCAAACGGAGTGCTCCTCGAATGAAATGCTCCTCAAGCGAAGCGCTCGCTTCTCTGTTTCCCGATATGGCGAAAGTGATCTGCATTACCAACCAGAAGGGGGGGGTGGGAAAGACCACCACCGCCGTCAATCTCTCCGCTTCCATTGCCGTGGCAGAGAAGAGGGTTCTGCTCATTGACATCGATCCCCAGGGAAACTCAACAAGCGGTATCGGCTTCAGCAAAAAGCAATCCAATGGGACGATCTATCAAGCATTGCTCAACGGTTCGGGGCTCCGGGAGATGATCCAGAAGACCTCCCTTGCCTATCTGGATCTGGTCACCTCGAATACCGATCTGATCGGCGCGGAGGTGGAACTCATTCAGGAGAAGGATCGTGAGAGAAGACTCGCCGATCTGATCAAAGAGGTCGAGTCAGACTATGACTACATATTCATCGACTGCCCTCCCTCCCTGGGCCTTCTGACCATCAACTCGCTGACAGCTGCCCATTCCGTCATCATCCCCCTGCAATGCGAATACTATGCCCTCGAAGGCCTGGGGCAATTGCTCAAAACGATCCGTCTGATCAAACAGTCCCTCAATCCGAGACTGGAGATCGAAGGGATTCTTCTCACCATGTTCGACATCCGCAACAACCTCTCCCATCAGGTGGCCGAGGAAGTAAGGAACCATTTCAAAGAAAAGGTATTTCAAACCGTCATCCCGAGAAATGTCCGGCTAAGCGAGGCCCCCAGCCATGGGAAGCCTATCCTCCTATACGACATCCATTCGAAGGGAGCGGAAAGTTATCTCAATCTGGCCAGTGAGATCATGGCCGACGGAAAGAAAAATGGCAACTAAAAGAATGGCGTTGGGAAAGGGTCTGGGAGCCCTCATACCGGAGGTTGAAGGAGCGGAGGAAAGGAGACTTTTTTACTGCGGGATTGAAGAGATCCGTCCCCACCGGTCTCAACCCCGTAAGCATTTCGACGAATCGAAACTCCTGGAGCTGGCCGAAACCATCAAAGAGAAGGGAATCCTCGATCCCTTGATGGTGAGGAGGATCGACGGGGGTTATGAACTGATCGCAGGAGAGCGCCGCTGGCGGGCCGCCCAGAAAGCCGGATTGAAGGAAGTCCCTGTGATCGTAAGAAAGGCGGATGACAGGGAAGTCCTTGAAATCTCCCTCATTGAAAACCTTCAGAGGGAGGACCTCAACTCTGTTGAAGAGGCTGAAGGCTTCAGGGATCTGATAGAAAAATTCGATATCAGCCATGAAGAAGCGAGCAGGCGGGTCGGAAAGGATCGGACGACGATCACCAATGCCCTCCGCCTTCTCAAGCTATCCTCTGAAATCAAAAACCACCTCATCCAGAACCGGATCACAGCCGGTCATGCAAGAGCGCTCCTCAGCCTGGAGAGCAGAGAGAAACAGAAAGAGCTCTGTAACCTGATCATCCAGAAAGGCCTCTCGGTGAGAGAGGCGGAGGCATGGGCGAAACGCTGGTCGGAAAGGCCGAAGAAAAAAGTCGCCATTGAAAAGAAAAAAGGCGATTTAGAAAATCAACTCAACAGCCTTCAGGACTCACTGAGGCAACACCTGGGAACAAAAGTCCGGATCCAAACGAGAGGGAAAAAAGGAAAGATCGAAATCGAATACTACTCCCCTGAGGACCTGGAAAGGATTGTAGAAGCGATCCTAAAAAACGCATAGAGGCTCGAAAGTCTCATAGTCTTGAGACTACCTCTAAAAATGTCATTCCTGTGAAAACAGGAATCCAGAAACCCTTGACATTACTGGACTCCCGCCGGGGTTTACCCTGTACTTGATACGGGGCGGGAGTGACAAGTTGATAATTATTAGAGGTTCCCTTGATGTTTTATTGACTATTAAGACTAAGCGACCTTCTGACTATTTGACTTTTTGTTCGCTATGCTCTCTGCTCTTTGCTATATTCGAAAGGAGTGATTTATGTCCGGAGGAAAAACGTTCTTTGCCAAACCAGGCCCGAAACCTTCTTCTGTTCCCGAAGAAATCAGCGCCTTTCTTGGAAAAGAGACCCTGTTTGAAGGGAAGATGACCTTTCGGGGTGTCTTCCGTCTGGATGGAAGATTTGAGGGAGAAATCTTCGAAAGCGGCACACTGATTGTGGGAGAATCCGCCCTCATTAAGGGAAAGGTAGGGGTAAACATCATCATCATCAACGGCTGTGTTGAGGGAGATCTCCATGCGGAGGAACGGGTTGAGATCCATTCGACGGGCAAATTTTCTGGAACTCTCATCACCCCTGTGCTCACCATCAATGAGGGTGGAACCCTTAATGGTCATTGCAAGATGGAGACGGGAGTCGCCCGGGAAGAAGAGCTTCATCCCTGCGCCTCCAATGTGGACCACCCAATTTCAGTTTCATAACAATTTCA
>Ga0315273_10012966_pt1 | contig 10697 bp, 6 predicted proteins | sample YL17G02_0_MG_FD_205753 | JGI IMG/M metagenome (GOLD analysis project Ga0315273, IMG submission 205753) | Sediment microbial communities from Yellowstone Lake, YNP, Wyoming, USA - YL17G02_0 | ecosystem: Environmental > Aquatic > Freshwater > Lake > Sediment | place: USA: Wyoming | collected... | reverse complement strand
CGTGCGGAACATCGCGCGCCGGGCCCCCTAGCGGGGCTCTACCTGCTCCAAACCGGCCAGCTGCCCGCAGGCGGCGCCGATGTCGACTCCCTGGCTGTAGCGCACGGTCACGGCCGCCACGCGCGGCGCCAGGTGATCGACGAAGCGCTGAATCCGCTCGGCGGAGGGGCGCTTGAATTTGCCTGGTCCGATCGGGTTGTACGGGATGAGGTTGATCTTGCAGGGTATCTGCCCGACGAGGCGCACCAGTTTCGAGGCGTCGCCGACCGAGTCGTTGATCTCTTCGATGAGGATGTATTCGAACGTTACCCGCCGCCCCGTCGCCTCGACGTGGTGCCTGACGGCCTTCATGAGCTGCACGAGCGGGAAGGTTCGGTTGATCGGCATCAACTTCGAGCGCGCATCGTCGGTGGCGGCGTGAAGCGATATGGCCAGGCGATAGCGATGGCCCTCGTCGGCGAGCCGGAAGATCTGCGGCACGAGGCCGACCGTGGAAATGGTGATCCGCTTCGGCGAGAGCCCGATTCCGATCGGGCGCGGCTCGGTGAGAAGGGCGAGGGCTCCCATGACGGCATCGTAGTTCTCGAGCGGCTCGCCCATCCCCATCATGACGACGTTGAAATCGTCGATGCCGGCGGGAAGCTCGCGGCGAAGCCGAAGGGCTTGTTCCAGGATCTCACCGGTCGTGAGGTTCCGGCCGCGCCCCATTCGTCCCGTGGCGCAGAAACGGCAGGCGAAGCCGCAGCCGTGCTGCGAGGAGAGGCAGAATGTGTAGCGCTTCGGCGTCGACATGAAGACCGACTCCACGATCCCGCCGTCCTCGATGCGGAGGGCGAGTTTCCGCGTCTTGCGGTCGGGGGTCTCGCGGCGAGCCGTCTCGCGGAGCGAGCCGATGCGATAGTGGTCGGCCAGCTTCGAGCGGAGGGCGCCGGGGAGATTCGTCATCGTGGCGAAATCGCGAGCGCCGCGCGCGTAGATCCATTCGGCAACCTGCCGTCCGCGATAGGGCTTCTCGCCGAGGGCAAGCAGGCTCCGTTCCAACTCGTCGACGGTGAGACCGAGAAGGTCGTCCCGGGAGTCGGTGGGGGCGGCGCGGCCAGAGGGCCCGCCATTTGGCGACAGGATAATGGGTTCCGGCTTTACAGGCATAATACCCCTATGCTACGTTCCGGTCGTTCCCGCCGTCAACCAGCGGCTGACGGCGCGCCTCCCCCCGTGAGAGGGCTCGAGCCACGACCGCTCCTACGGAGACCACCGTCCGCATCGGCGCCGTCGATATCGGCACCAATTCGGTCCGCCTTCTGGTGGCCGATGTCGATTCCCAGCACCGACTTAGAACTGCCCATCGGATGGGGGAGATTTCCCGCCTCGGCGAGGGTTTGGACCGGACCGGCCTCATCGACGAATCCGCGGTCTCCCGAACGCTCGACTGCCTGGAGCGCTTCGTCCAGGAGGCCGAGTACAGCGGAGCGAGCCACATCCGAGTCGCAGGCACCTCCGCCCTCCGCTCCGCCACCAACGGCCCCACCGTCGCCGCGCTCTTCTCGAGCCGCATCGGATACCCCGTCGAAATCCTCTCCGGCGAGGAAGAGGCACGCCTCGTCTTCCTCGCGGTCTCGAGCGGCCTTGCCGGAAAGAGCGGCGCCACGGTCGTCGTCGACATCGGGGGCGGGAGCACCGAGGTCATCGTCGGTCTGGGGGAAGAGGGGCGGGAACTGATCAGCCTGCCGCTTGGATGCGTCCACCTCACCGAACGGCTCGTCCACAACGACCCACCCCTTCCCGAGGAACTGGCCGCCGTCCGGGAGTTGGTCCGCAGCACCTACGCCGAGCGCCTCGTCGACTTCGGGGCTGGTCCCGTGGAGCGAGCCGTGGGCGTGGGGGGGACCGTCACGGCCTTCGGAGCTCTCGACATGGGGCTCGTGAAGTACGACCCGTCCCGCATCGAGAACCACTTCATCAGCCGGGATCGGATCTTCGCCATCGAGCAGGAGCTCTGCTCGACACCTCTTGAACTCCGCCGAGAGCTTCCCGGCGTGAGCCGCGGCCGAGCCGACATCATCCCGGCCGGTTCGGTCATCCTCTCCGAGTTCGTCTCCCGATTTCCGGTGGAGGGGGTCTTCGTCTCCACCCGGGGCCTCCGATACGGGCTCGTTCTGAGCGAGGCCAGGCGGGCGCTCCCACGCTGAAAAGGTCCAGCCGGGGATCACACCCAACCCCGGAAAGTGCGGGGAATTGGCGATTTACACTCCTCGGCCCTTGACACTTCCGCTAACTCGTAGTATAGTATCCAACTAGCGGAATAGTTCGCATCCGGACGACCATCCCTCTCGCATGGGATGTCCCTCAACAGATTTCGGTCTCGCATCCGAAATCTCGTCGCCCGCTCGCGAACGTTCCGTCACTCAGGAACGGAAATCGACGGATATGCCGGCGTCGATTCACCGACAAGGAGCAAGGAATGAGGATCCGAGTTCCACGACGCATCCTGCTGATGGGCATCGCCCTCGCCCTGCTCTGCGCCCTCCCGGCGGTCACGCCCTCGTACTCCGTCGCGAAACCTTACGGCTGGGATATCGATCCCGCGGATCCGAACTATCCGGGACCCATCAAGGGTGACGGAGACGGAACCATCGTGAAGGCTCGCTACATCGGCGGAACGACTTACGACTCGGCCAGCAAGACGACCGTGTCGGTGACCAGCCAACGGACGTGGAGCGTTTGGAGGACGTACCTTTCGCTGGTGCGCAGGGGCATCGGGATTCGCTGGATCGGCTTCTAGTCCGTCGTCCGTCTCGACGAACGTGGGTCCCGCGGCCTGACGCCGCAGCATCGATCATGAGGGCCGGAAATGGACGGCATCGTCCCCAAGGACCGCGCACATAGCCCCTCGAGGGATTCCGCGAAGATCGCGCCGCGGGTGGAGATTTCTCCACCCGCGGTCGCGGACGAGCGGGCACAGGAACTCGGCGACCTCTACTTCGCCGCCGAGAATTTCCCTGTGGCTCTCGAGTACTACCGTCGCGCGCTCGATTTCGAAGCAGGGCGCGAGGAACCGGCGAAGCGCGAGGTCATGCTCCGCATCGGCTTCCGGATCGTCGAGTGCCTGCGGCACCGCGGGGATCTGGCCGAAGCCGTCGACGCCCTCCACGACCTCCACCGGCGGCTCCGCCCGCAGGTCACCAGAGAACAGGTGGGCCGGCTCTCCGTCAGTCTCGCGATGGTGCTCCAAGACCGCGGCGATTACCGCGCGGCCTATCGCGCGGCCAGCCTCGGCTACCGCCTCCTCCGCGACACCAACCACCATCTCGATCTCGGCCGCGCCGAAGTCGTGCTCGGCCTCGTGGCGCTCCGCACGGGGGACGGCGATACCGCGCGCGAGCACTTCGAGAGCAGCATCGCCACCTTCCGCCGCGCCGGCTATCCCGCCGGAATGATGGCGGCGTACAACAACCTCGCGCTCGTGCACAAGAATCAGTGCCGGTTCAAGGAAGCGTCGCGCTTCCTCGAGCAGGGGCTGAGAATCGGCGAGCGAGCCGGCTTCTTCCTCGACTCGGCAACCTTCCTCCACAACCTCGGCATCGTCCACGAGAAGCTGGGCGAGCTCGACCTGGCGGAAGAGCACTATCAGCGCGCGCTGAACGTCTACACCGAGATGGGCTACCAGCCCGGCCGCGCCCGCTCCACGAACTGCCTCGGGATCATTCGCCGCCGCCGCCGCGACTTCACCCACGCGCTCACGCTGAGTCGCGAGGCGCTCACGATCGCGGAGGAGCGCGGCTACGCCCGCGAACGCGTGGTCATTCAGGAAGCGATCGGCGACGTCTACGCCGAGCGGGGCGAATACGATCTGGCGCGGCGCGCCTACGACACGACCTACGACCTCTCCGAGCAGATCGCCCCCGAGTCGGACCTCACGGTTCAGGTGATCCGCCGACTCGGCGACCTGGAACTCGCGGCGGGAAATCTCGAGGCGGCCACGCGCTACGCCGAGCGGACGCTCGATCTGGCGCGCCGGTTGCGCGATCGCTACGAAGAAGGGTGCGGACTCCGCCTCTACGGGCTCGTCCGCGCGGAAGATGGCGACCTCGAAGGGGCCGCCGCCGCCTTGAGCGAGGCCGGCGAACTCTTCACGACGCTCGGCATCCGCTACGAGCTGGCGCGGCTTCAGATCGCCGCCGGCGTCTCGTGGCGCCGCCGCGCTCGCCGCGGCAAGTCGCGCGGCGTGCTCGACCAGTCGGTGGCGTTCCTCCGCCGCGCGGTCGCGAGCTTCGAAAGCCTCGCCATCCCGGCCTGGACCTCGCACGCGCTCCTCGAACTGGCGCGGAGCGAACTGCTCCGGGGCCTCGTCGACGAAGCCGTCATCCACGTCGACCACGCCTCCTCGCTCGTTTCCGCCGAGGAAGTGCCGGCGTTCGCCCGCGAGATCGACGACTTCCGGGGCGAGATCGAGCGGGGCCTCATCGAGGGGACCTCGGCGTCGAGCAACGAATTCGCGGCCTTCGACGAAGTGCGCGGCGTGATGCGCCGCGGCGAGGCCGATGTCGCCGTGCAGGACGTCCTTTCCGTGGTGGCCCGACGGACGAACGCGACGCGTGGTTTCGTCTCCGCGCCCTCCGCAGCGGGTCCGCTCGAGATCGTGGCGGCCCTCGGCATCGCGGCCCGTTCGGCCCAAGAACTCCTGGCCGAAGTCGACCGCCGTGTCGGAACAGCCCGCCTCGCGGGCGCGCCGCTCGTGACGAGCCGCGCCGGCGCCGACGAGCGATTCCGAGATCTTCCGGCCTCGGCCCACATCGGCGCGAAGACCACCATCGCCATCGTGCCGCTGCCGCTCCCCTCGGGCCAGCCCGGCTTCCTCTATCTCGATCGGAGCGAGGACGGTCCGTACGGCGCGTTCAAGCAGCGCGAGATCAACCTCATGGCCGTGCTCGCGAACAACGTCGCGATGGCCATTCTCGAACTCCAGCGTCAGAAGCTGGCGAACGAGAACAGCGCGCTCCGCGGGCGGCTCCTCGGATCGGCCAATAATCATGGAATCGTGACGCGGAGTCCCGAGCTCCTCGAGATCCTTTCGCTCCTCGACCGGGTCGGGCCGACCGACGCCACGATTCTCATCGAAGGCGAGACCGGAAGCGGCAAGGGCCTCCTGGCGAGGGCCATTCACGCCTCCAGCAACCGAACGACGAAGCCGCTCATCACCGTGAATTGCGCCGCGCTACCCGAGCATCTCCTGGAGAGCGAGCTTTTCGGGCATGTGCAGGGAGCCTTCACCGGCGCGGTGCGAGACAAGGTGGGGCTCTTCGTCGAGGCGAACGGTGGGACCATCTTCCTCGACGAGGTCGACAAGACGTCGGTCACGATCCAGGGGAAGCTCCTCCAAGTCCTGGACACCAAGGAAGTGCGCCCCGTGGGCGGCAATCGCGCCACGAAGGTCGACGTGCGGGTTCTCTGCGCCACCAACGTGAACCTGAAGACGCGGATCGCGCGCGGCGAGTTCCTGGAAGATCTCTTCTACCGCCTGAACGACATCTGCTTCCGCGTGCCGCCGCTTCGCGAGCGGCCCGAGGACGTTCCGCTCTTGGTGGAGCACTATTCGCGGCGCTATGCGGCCGAGATGGGGAAGGACATCCGCGGAATCGATCCCGAGTTGATCGGGACCTTCGCGGGCCTTCCCTGGCGCGGCAATGTCCGCGAACTGGAGAAGGTCGTGAAGCGGATGGTCGTGATGGCGAACGACGGCGATTCGCTGGCCCTCCGGCTGGCGCCGAAGGAGCTCCTCAAGGTCGAGGAAGAGGCCTCCGAAGGGCCGCTGACACTTCGCGCCGAGGTCGCAAAGGTCGAGCGCCGCCTCATCGCCCAGGCGCTGGAGCGCCACAACTGGAACAAGCTCCAGGCCGCGAAGGAACTTTCGCTCAGCTATCCGACCCTCCTACAGAAGATCAAGATCTTCAGACTCGATCGGCGGACGGTAACCCGGCAACGAGCTTAAGAAGTTTATGTAAAGAGATTTGATATACATAAGCCCATGCGCCGCATGGGCTTTCTCGTTTCGACCTCGATTGCTAGCAAGTTTCTATCAAAACACGTGTCAAGCCGGGGAGCAGATGGCCTCCTCCTGAGGCACGCGAGGGTCGGTGTAACCAACGCATTGGCAGATTGTTGCGGTCCAAATTCGGCCTCATTTCACTTTGGCCCAAACATGGCACGTCGGATGCATTTGCATAGTCGACGGAGGGGGGGACCTCCAACGAGCCCGCAGGTCCAGCCAGCGTTGGGCCATGAGTTAGCGGCCAGAAAAGGCACCGGCCCTTTTCGAAGACGCGTAACTCGACAGGAGCTGGCAGGGCCGGGGCTCAATTTTTTAGGGGATGGGTAGAGGGCGCAACACTCGGCCGACTACCTTGGAAATAGCGGGATAGCCTTGATCGGCTATCCCGTTTTGCTTTGGCGGGACATTGACGTGGGGAGTTGGAATTCGGCAACTTCGTCCCGCACCTGACGCGACCTGTGCCTCCACCGTCACACTGTTCGATCGGTCACACGCTCCAGGCTCCTCCACTGTAAATCTTGCCATCCCGCAAGCACCTGCAAGATATGCAGTTGTCGGAACCGAGTCGCCGCTCCATCGGTTGGCACAGGCGTTGCCCTGACCCTCTTACGTGCAGCGATTTCTCGACCACGTTTGGAGGAGGGCACGAGCCATGTGGAACCTGCGAAGGATTCTGAGTCTCGGGGGCGGGACCGGCGCCTCGGCGCTCTTCGGCGTCGCGGCGTTCGCCATCCTCACCACGACCATCGGATGTGACGATCACAACAACAACCAGATCGTGGCGGTCGATGCCATCCCCTTCACGGTGGATGGGGTCTACAGCGTAACCGGCGATCACGAGGTGACCGTCTACTGGCGCCTCAATCAGGAACTCGACATCTCCTACTACAAGGTCTACCGGAACAACGCCCCCACCGGCACCTTCACGCTCGTGGGATCGTCCTCCGGGGCGAGCTTCGTCGACGCGACGGTGACCAACGGCGTCACCTACTACTACGCCGTCGCCGCGGTCGACAACGCGGGCCAGGAGAGCACCGAGCTCTCCTACGAAAACGTCTTCGACACGCCGCGGCCCGCCGGCACCGGCGCTCAGATCAACAACGCCCTCCTGAACGACACCGACAGCGGCTGGGACTTTTCACTCTATACGACCCACACGTCGCTCGATGCGCGGACAGACGTCTGGTATGAAGCGTCGAACGGCCACTACCTGGTCTATACGCCGACCGACACCCAGATCCAGGACGCCGGCTACGTGGCGCTTCGCGACGTCGACTTCGGCCCTCCGTCGGGCTGGTCCGCCGATGGCGTGGTGGAGGCGATCGTGGGGCACTCCTACATCGTTCTCACCCGTGACGGGAACTACGCGAAGTTCGAGGTCATCTCGCGCGGAACGAACAGCATGATCTTCGACTGGGCCTACCAGATCGACACGGGCAATCCCGAACTCGCGCGGAGGGTGAAGCGATGAAACGAATCCGTTCGATGCCGGTAGTGGCGCGCTGCGCCGCCCTGGCGTCCGGATTTCTGGCGCTGGCGCTCGTCGCGCTTCCCGCGACGTTCGCGCCGCGGCCGGCCGAGGCGGCCGAAAAGGTTCCCTCGCCCAAGAATCGCCCCTCGATCGGCGTCTGGATCAACAAGGAGGAGGGGGGTGTCTTCACGTCGGGCGAGAAGATGCAGGTCTTCTTCCGCGCCAGCCAGGATGCCTACGTCCTCATCTACAACATCGACACCGAGGGATACATCCACCTGATCTATCCGTTCCGTCCCGACGACCCGATGCTGGTGCAGGCCGAGGAAACCTACCGAGTTCCCTCGCGTCACGATCCGTACGATCTGGTGGCCGAGGGCCCCGTGGGGATGGAGTACGTAGTGGCGATCGCCAGCCCACTCCCGTTCCAGAACCTCCCGTGGTACCTCGCGCCGGGCTCCGTCCAGGACTCGCGCGACCGGGCGGACGACGCGGCGGACGACCAGAAGGACGATCTCGATCAGGGCGTCATCGTCGGCGATCCGTACGTCGGAATGGAGAATCTCCATCGGCGCATCGTGCCGCCCGGCCGGGACGAGCAGGTGGCGACGGACAACACCTTCTTCTACATCGAGCACCGCGTGGAGTACCCGCGTTACGTCTGCGCCGACTGCCACCATCGAACGTACTGGTTCGATCCCTACGTCGACTATTGCAGCGTCGTGGAGATCCGGATCGACGCGACGTGGGCCCGCTACGCGCCCGTCTACTACGGGTACGGGCCGGCGCGGCCGCGCTACTACTACCAGATGCGCCCCGCCGCTCCGCCTCGCTACCAGGGGTGGAAGGAGCGCTGGTCCTCGCTCGACGGGAGTTCAATCTTGCGCCAACGGTTCGCGCTGGAGGGTGATGCGCGCGAGCAGCGGGGGAGGGCCGGCACGACCCGGCGGGAAGCACCGCCCGAGTTCAAGGATCTCCGCCGCTATCGCCCCGGGAGGCTCTGGCAGGGGCGGGACCAGGTGATTCCGCTTCGCGATGCGCGCGACCGGGAGATTCAGGGCCAAGGGCGCAATCAAAAGGCACAGCCTCAATCTCCCCCGCCCGTCGCGCGGGAGCAGGATCGGCGGAGCGAGCCCGACCGCCGGAGCGAGCCCGATCGCCGGCGCCAGACCGAGGAATGGAAGAAGCCCGAGCAGAAGCAGAAGTCCGAGGAGGCGAAACAGCCCGAGGCGCGCGAGCAGAAAGAGAAGCCGAAGCCCGAGAAGTCCGAACCGAAAGGCCGCTCCGAAGAGCGGGGACGGTTCGAGGAAAAGGGACACTCGGAGAAGCGGTCGGACCCGCCGAAACAGCAGTCGCAGCCGACCCCGCCGCAGGACCGCGAATCCCACGGGCGGGGCCGGTAGGGCCCGGCCGGTCCGCCGACGCCTCGCGCATCGCGTTGACGGCCGGAGGAGCGCGCGGATACACTCTCAGGGTGCGATTCCGCGCGCTTCGCTTCGCTTCCATCGCCCTGGCCGTCGCCTTCGCCGCCTATCTCGGGGCCGACTCGAACCTATCCCTGGCGCGCGCGGCAGAGCCGGTGCCTCCCGTTCCCATGAAGAAGGGGGCGGTGGCGCCCCGCGAGGGCTACTCCCGGAATCCGAAGGGGGCCCCCGCGTTCATCCCGGGGACCAGCATTCCGCGGGCGCCGCTCGCCGCCCAGGTGACGCACAACATACTCGCCATCCGCGTCGCGTTCTCCGACACGAAGATCGATTCGAGCACCGCCTACTTCGACCGGCTCCTCTTCTTCATGAACCAGTACTGGAGCCAGGCGAGCGGCGATCTCCATGTTCTTAACGCCACGCTCGTCGACTCGGTTTTCACGCTTCCGCAGCCGATGAGCTACTACGGCGACGATGCCCAATTTCAGGAAAGGCTCGTCTACCTGTTCCGCGATCTCGTCGCGGTGGCCGACCCGGTCGTCGACTTCCGCAACAAGGAGCTGATCGTCTTCCACGCGGGACAGGGGCAGGAGGCCGACGTCCTCGACAACAGCCGCGCGCAGATCTGGTCGGCGTTCGTGACGCCCGAGGATTTCGACGCGATCCTCCCCGACCCGAGCGGGCTCCCGGGAATTCCGACCAACGACGAGATCTCTCCCGGCGTCCCGTGGCGCGTGAAAGAGGCGACGGAACTCCCCGAGTCGGAATCGCAGGACGGCTACATCTTCGGCATGACCGGCGTCACCTGCCACGAGTACGGGCATCAACTCGGACTTCCCGACCTCTACGACACGACCCCCGACGTGAACGGCAACAATCAAGGGCTCGGCGGGTGGGACATCATGGCGGGAGGCGTCTGGAACGGGAACGGTTTCGTCCCCGCCTATCCTTCGGCCTGGTCGCGGCAGTGGATCGGGGCGCTTGCGCCGCAGCGGCTTCTCGCGGACGGCTCGCTCTCGCTCGGGCGGCTCTCGCCGTCGGTCGCCGGATTTCAACGATCCATGCTCATCCCGCTGACGCAGAGCGAGTACCTCCTCCTCGAGAATCGCCATCAGGACCCGAATCGGAACGGCAAGTTCGACTGGGACGACGCGAATTCCGACGGCCTCTTCGATTTCTATACCGACAGCTACGCCGGCGCCGAGTTCGACTTCTATCTCCCCGGCGAAGGGACCGGTTCGGGGATGACCGTCTACCACGTCGATGACGCGAAAGTGGCGGCGAACCTCGCCTCGAACACGGTGAACGGCGACACGCAGCACAAGGGCGTCGACGTCGTGGAAGCCGACGGCGTCCAGGACCTCGACCAGCCGGCGACCGACCTCACGGCGGGCAGCCCGAACGACGTCTTCAGGGCCGGCGGGCGAAACTCGCTCACCCCCGACACGAATCCTTCCAGCGACGCGTACGGCCCGCTCCGCTCCGGCATCTCGATCACCAACGTCAGCGCCGCCGACAGCGTGATGACCTTCGACCTGGCGTTCGACCGGAATCGTCCCGGCTGGCCCAAGATCCTGGCCGGCCGGAAGATCGTCGGCGCGACTCTCGCCACCGATTTCGACGGCGACGGCGTCACCGAGCTGTTCGTGCCCACCAAGCGAACCAGCAACCCCGGCGACCTCTACGTCTTCGAACCCGATGGCACGAACTTCATCGGGGGGAGCGCCACAGCCACCCCGTTCGCGGCCGTCCC
>Ga0315273_10012965_pt1 | contig 10698 bp, 6 predicted proteins | sample YL17G02_0_MG_FD_205753 | JGI IMG/M metagenome (GOLD analysis project Ga0315273, IMG submission 205753) | Sediment microbial communities from Yellowstone Lake, YNP, Wyoming, USA - YL17G02_0 | ecosystem: Environmental > Aquatic > Freshwater > Lake > Sediment | place: USA: Wyoming | collected... | reverse complement strand
TGGTCAGCGTCACCTTGTACCGGATCAGTGGCATGGCACTCCTCCCCTTGAGTGGGAAGAAGTGTAACACGATCTCTACGACATGTCAAGCGTGACATGACACTAGCCATGTGGAGCCACGAAAGCCCTTGCGGCGCGCCAGCTCATTGCGTATTTGTGTGGCGCCTGATTCGTGGGGATGGTCCCGTCATGGGGCCTGAGATCATACCCCTCGAACCTGATCCGGGTAATACCGGCGTAGGGAAACGGACAGGCGGGTTTCCGGGGAGAAAACCGGAGACCGAAAGTGAGCCGTTTCCACGTGGTTGGAAGCGGTTTTCGCGTCTTTGGCCCTCGAGAGGAGAAGTGCCATGAAAGCAAGACGGAGAATCGTCACGGGCGTTCTCGCCGTCGCCGTGCTCTGGGCCGCCGCGATCGAAGCTGCCACGCTGAGCGGGCGGATTGTAGATGCACGCACAGGGGAACCAGTGCCAGCGGCCACGGTGCGTTTGGCCCAGACACGAATCGGAGTGGCCGCGCGCGATGACGGGAATTTCGATCTGCCCGACATCCCGGAGGGAAGGATCGAGCTGATTGTTCACCATGTCGGATATCGCCCCTGGCGCCGGACGGTGATGCCTTCGGGCGAGCCGGAGATTATTCGTCTGGAGCCGGTGATTCTGCCGGGACAGGACATTGTGGTGACGAGCACGCGCGCCACCCGGGGAGAATCGCCCGTGGCGTTCGAGAACATGAGCCAGCAGGAGATCAAGAAGGCGTACTACGCCCAGGATATGGCCCAGCTTCTGACCGAGACTCCCGGTGTGTACGCGTATTCGGAGAACGGAAACAACATCGGCAACAGCGCCCTGTCGATTCGGGGGTTTCCGCAGCGGCGCGTGTCAGTTCTCATCAATGGGGTCCCGCTGAATGATCCCGAATCACATGAGGTCTACTGGATCGATCTGCCCGACCTGTCCGAGAGCCTGGAGGATGTGCAGATTCAGCGCGGCGTTGGGACGACGCTCTACGGAGCCAATTCCATGGGCGGGACGATCAATCTGCTGACGAATTACCTCTCCCCTGCGCACCAGATCACAATCAACTCAGGATTCGGGTCGTACAACACACGCAAGTTCTCAGTGGCGCTCAATTCCGGATTGATCGACGACCGCTACTCGATGTACGGCCGCTTCTCACGCATTGTGTCTGACGGCTACCGCATGAACTCATGGACCGATCTGTGGTCGTATTTCTTCGCCGCCGCACGGTATGACGCGAAGTGGACCAACCGGCTCAACATCTTCGGAGGACCCGAGCGGACGCACCTGTCGTACTACGGCGTCCCGCGCTGGTACCAGTGGGGAGACACGACCTACTTTGATGCAACCACGAGCACCCGTGATTTCAGCACTCGCCGGCCAACAGGCGATCCGGAGGTCGATCGCCGATTCAACAAGCTGGAATGGCCGCAGGAAACGGACAATTTCAACCAGCCGCAGTATCAGTTGATCACCGAATTCCATCCCGACTCCAACTGGCTGTTCGAGAACACGTCCTTCTACATTAAAGGAAGAGGATACTACGACCAACTGCGATTCCAGCAGAAATACAAGAAATACCACCTATTCGGTTCGGGAAAGGCTTCCGAGCTTGCCCGTCGGCGCTGGGTAGATAACGATTTCTTGGGATTTGTGCCGAAGCTGACGCGCAAGCACAGGGGCGGCGCTCTGACCGTGGGCGGCGAAATTCAGCGACTCTACGCCGACCACTGGGCCGAGGTGCTTGCGGTTATCCCGGCGCCCGACTCCGACTTTACGCCCGGACAGAGATACTACGACTACCAGGGCCGGAAAACCGTCGTTTCGGGATTTGCACAGGAAGTGTATTCACCGATTTCGGAGCTGACTCTGACAGGCGCGGTGCAATACTCGTTCAAGGAGTACCGCCTGTACGACAGCCGCTTCGCGAACGGCCTCGGACAGATCGTCAGTCATACAACGCGCTACGATATCTGGTCGCCGCGTTTGGGTGTGACGATCCGCCCAGTCAAGGATCTGTCCGTGTTCGGGAGTGTCAGCTACAACAGGCAGGAGCCGACCAACGACGAGATTTTTGACCCACAGGATTACGATGCCAACGCCAAGGATTTCTTCCGGAACTTCGACTCAACAACCGATGTTGGGATGGATCCGATCATGAAACCGGAACGGCTGACCGATCTCGAATTCGGCGCCTCATTCGTACGCCGTCGCTGGCAGGTCACACTGAACTTGTACGACATGCGTTTCCGTGATGAGATCGTCTACGGCGGTAAGCTCAATGACAACGGGGAGCCGATCCGCGCCAATGCGCCGTCATCGACGCATCGGGGCATCGAGCTATCGGGCAAAGCCGACCTGGGGACGGGGTTCAATTTGAGCGGGAACCTTTCGATCAACGACAACACATTTGATAAGTTCACGGAGTATGATTGGAGCGGCGGCACGATCAATCGCTCTGGCAATGTGGTTGCGGGATTCCCCAAGTATCTGGCCAACCTCAGGGCCGGGTACGATCAGCGCCATTTCGCCATCTCGGCGCGCCTATTCCAGGTGGGACGACAGTACGTTGATAACTCGAATTCGCCGGATGCCTCGATCGCGCCTCACTCGATGGTTGACGTGCGCGGGGAGTTGAAGCTGGAGCCGGTTGTGGGATGGAGCGGGTTGAGTGCGTACGTGCAGGTCAACAATCTGCTGAACAGGGAATACGAGACGGGCGGGTACCTCGATGATTACGGGAATCTGCTGTTCTTCCCGGCGGCGAAGCGGAACTTCTATCTGGGATTGAGGGTGAACTTGTGACTTAAGTAGGACGTATGGGACGAATGGGACCCATAGGATATATGGGCGGACATGACCCGCCCTACACCGGATGCTCAAGGCGCTAAATCCCATCGATGTCATCATCATCGCGGTCTTCCTCGCGTTTCAGTTGTACTTTGGCTCGACGGGACGGCGTCGCCGCGGTGAGAAACCCACTGCGCTTGACTACCTGCTCGGGGGCCGCCGGCTGACATTGCCGGCGTTCGTCATGACCCTGGTGGCAACATGGTATGGGGGCGTGCTCGGGGTCGGGGAATATTCGTACAAGTACGGCATCTCGAACTGGCTGGTTTTCGGAATTCCCTACTACTTGTGGGCGGCTGTGTTTGCGCTGTTTCTGGCGCGCCGGGCGCGGCGGACGCAGTTCATTTCGCTACCCGACCACCTGGCACAATCGTATGGGAGGGCCCCCGCAGTCACGGCGGCATTGATCGTCTTCGTCATGACGGTGCCTTCGGCATACGTCCTGCAGTTCGGGATCATCATGCAGTTCTTCTGGAACTGGCCGTTGTGGTGGGGTGTGGCGCTCGGGGCCGTCTTATCGGTCGGCTACATTTTGGTCGGCGGATTCCGTGCGGATGTCCAAACCAACAAGCTGCAGTTCCTGGCGATGTTCGGCGGGTTTGCACTGTTCCTGCCTTTCGCGTTGTCGGAATTGGGCGGCTGGTCGTATCTGACCAGTAGTCTGCCGGCATCATACTTCACCTGGCATGGCGGCAATTCGGGATGGTACATCCTGTCGTGGTACTTCATCGCGATGGACACGCTGATTGATCCGGCATTTTACCAGCGATGCTACGCCGCTGAATCGGAGCAGGTGGCGCGTCGCGGTATTCTTTGGTCGATCCCATTCTGGATCGTGTTTGATTTTCTTACTACGAGTGCGGGGCTTTACGCACGTGCCGCAGCAGCGAATCTGCCCGATGCACAGATGTCGTATCCCGCCCTGGCGTTCAAGATCCTGCCTCCTGGCGTGATGGGATTGTTTTTCATCGGGATGCTGGCCACAGTGATGTCGACGATCAACTCATTCACCTTTTTGGCGGCGATTGCGATGGCGCGCGATGTCGTCTGTCGTCTGAAACCGGCGTCGGACCGCGCGGTGATCAGGGCAACGCGCTGGGGGCTTCTGGCATCGATGCTGCTGTCGATTATCCTAGCGCTGGGGGAGCGGTCGGTGATCGCGCTCTGGAGAGATTTGGGGTCGATTGGCACACCGGCACTGCTCCTGCCGGTGCTGACGACATTCCTGAGGAAACCGCTCACGCGCTCGACGCGGACAGCGATGTGGTGGATTGCTGTGCCGGGTGGGATTTCGGCGGCGTGGGTGATTTGGCACGCATTCACCGGGCATTATCCGCTCGGGCTGGAGCCGATTTTCCCGGGGTTGGTCGTGTCAGTGGGTATCGCCAGCGTACTGTGGACGAGATGGACGGGATAGACGAAATGGACGAACATGGACTTGTAGTGGTTTGGTGTTCCACCAGTGGTGTGTGCCACCGTAGCACTACTTTGAAATTCGCAGGGATTCGACCCACTCGGCTTTGCCGGGGGGCAGGCGCAGCGTGCGGGTATCTGTGCCCTGGCGGAGCGTGACTTCGACGGTCGGTTCATGTCGGAGGTCACAGTATCGCGCGGTGATGGCGGCGGCTTTTTCAAGATCGTCTTCGGTTGGTGAGCCGCGGACGATTGTGATTGGGGAGCCGGTGTCCATCACTTCGAGGAGCCAGTCGCCCGGCTCGGCGTAGGCTTCGATCTTATTGTTGTCAGGCTCGCTGCGGCCGACGATCACTTTGGTCGAAGGGGTCAGACGAAAATGGCGTCCGACCTGCAGGAGATTGAGATCGATGAAGTTGATGTGCGGCGTGAGTTCCAGCAGATCGCGCAGCTTCTTCGAGTATTCCGGATCGGTCAGAAGACATCCTGAGGCCGGGGTCGGGTAGTCTTCGAGCCCGAATTCCCGGGCGAGTTCGAACTGACGGTGACGCCCGCGGCCGGAAATGGATTCGAGTCTCTCGCGGTCGATTCTGCCATCAAGTTCCGCAATCGTGGGGGGGAGCAACTTCGCCGAGAGCGGACGCAAGAGCCGGCCCTTCAAGCCGGACTCACGCTCCGTGAGATGAAGCTTTGGGCGCATCTGCGAGAAGGGACGCTGGCCGAGGACTTCGCCGGTGATTACCGCGTCGGCGCCGACCATTTCCATGTAGTCTTTCGCCTCCCGCAGCATCAGGATGCGGCAATCGACGCACGGGTTCATGTTCTTGCCGTAACCGTACTTGGGGTTCTGCACGATTTGGACGAACTTGTCGGCCAAATGGACGAGCTTCGCATCGAAGCCGAATTGCTTGGCGGCCGGGTATGGATTCGAGGAGCACGAGGAACGGTCGGAAAGATCGCAGCCGAAGTGAGTCATGAAGGTCAGGGCCGTGACCTGAACGTTTTGGCGCAGCATCAAGAGAACAGCCAATGACGAGTCGAGGCCGCCTGAGAAAAGCGAGATGACGTGAGTCTTTGGCACAATTGCGCTGGTTTCGCCATTGATCGGATTCATGATCAACCCTTCCGGCCAGTGGTACGCCATGGGGCGGGTGGTGTTTGCGGGGGTGGCTGCGGCAGGGGGCGTAGTCAAAAGGCGCGGTCTTCGACCGCGCCGGGCGCACGCAGTGCGCCCCTACAATTGCATCGGTCCGATAAAGAGTCGTCGGGTTTCAAAGAAGCCAAAAGAGCGACTCGGAGGCGATCTTCAGGAATGGCTGAGGGTAAATACCCAAGAGGAGTGTGATTGCTGAGGCGAGAATCAGGACGGTCCCATATCCGCCGATGCCGCGATTCCCGGCCGGGATGATGATGCTGTTGTCCGCGGGCCACATCCACATGGCGACAACCACGCGCAAATAGTAGTAGACCGATACGGCTGAGAACAGAACTGCCCAGATGACCAGGCCGAGGTAGCCGGATTTGAGTGCTTCGGAAAACACAACGAACTTCCCGGCGAAACCGACCGTGGGCGGAATCCCAGTCAGCCCGAACATGAACAGAGTCAGGGCCGCGGCGAGCGCCGGGCGGCGCCGTCCGAGACCGGCAACCGTATCGAGCGTGGTGGACCTGTCCCGGGACTCGATGGCACAGACGACCGCGAAGGCGCCGACGCTCATGGCGGCATAACCCATCAGATAGAAACCGACCGCGCCGGCAGCCGCGGAACCTTTGGCACAAAGCCCCACGAGGACATAGCCGACGTGGGCGATTCCCGAGTAGGCCAGAAGGCGTTTCAAGTCGCGCTGGCGCAGCGCCCAGAAATTGCCCACGAACATCGACAGCCAAGCCACAGCCCAGAAGACATTCTCCAGAGGCAGGTCGACGAGCGCGGTCAGGGTCAGGCGCAACAGTAAACCGATCGCGGCTGCCTTGGGAGCGGCGGCGAAGAAGGCGACGGTCGGGGTCGGAGCGCCGGTGTAGACGTCCGGTGCCCATGAGTGGAATGGAACGGCGGCAATCTTGAAGAGAAAGCCGATGAGAATCAGGACTGCCCCCACCCACATCAGCGGATCCAACTGCGCTCCCCGCGCAACCGCATTGCCGATTCCTTCAAATGTGAACGATCCCGTGGCGCCGTAGACCAGCGCGATCCCGAACAGCAGGAAACCGGAGGCGAACGCGCCGGTCAGGAAGTACTTCGCCCCTGCTTCAACGGCTTCGTCGGATTCGGTCCGGCCGGCCGCCATGGCATAGAGCGGTAAGGACAGGATCTCCAGGCCGAGAAATACGACAATCAGGTTGGCGCCGATGACCAGCAGATCCATGCCCACAATCGAAATCAGCATCAGGCTGAAGAACTCGGCGCCGAACACTCCCCTAGCCTCGCCGTGCCAGGCACTCGACGCCGCCAGGGTCGCAAGAAAGCCCGCCAGGTAGATGATCAGGCGGAACATGTGTCCGAAGCGATCGCCGAGCACCATCCCGTTGAAACTGATCTCGACACTATCGTATTGCGTAATCACCATGGCGCCGGCGGCCACGATTACCAGGGCCGCGAAATATCCCAGATTCCGCCTGCCGCCGGTCATGACATCAAGCACCATGAGAAGCAGGACACCTGCTGTCAGGATGATCTCGGGCGCGACAGAGAGGAAGTTCATTGCCCCTCCCCCGTGGAGGCGAGGCCATCGCGATAAAGCAGCGAGTCAGGATGGCGCGGGGCCCCGGTCGTATCCGGCAGCCCGCCGGGGCGGGGTGCGCTCTTGCGCACGGCAGCCGGCGCGGGTCCTTTCTTGGGGGCGACCTCGATCATCTCCTCGGCGTGTGCACGAGACAACCACAACTGCAGATCGGGACCGATGCGATCGAGGAAAGGCTTCGGGTAGATCCCAATCCAGAAAATGAGAATCACAAGGGGAAGCAGAGTCGCCAACTCACGGCGGGAGAGGTCCCGGATCGTCTCATTGACGGCGTGCACGATGGGCCCGAAGAACACGCGACGCACCAGCCACAGCATGTACCCGGCGGCGAGAATGATCGCCAGGGCGCTGATGATCGCCGGGATGGGCCGGGCGTGGAACGCGCCAAGTAGAATCAGGAATTCTCCCACGAAACCATTGGTGCCGGGCAGTCCGATTGAAGAGAGGGCGACGATTAGGAATGCGATAGAGAACACCGGCACGACTGCAAACAAGCCGCCATAGTCGGCGATCTTCCGGGTATGACGCCGTTCGTAGATCATGCCCACCAGCAAGAACAGCGCGCCGGTGGAGATTCCGTGGTTGATCTGCTGCAACAGAGAGCCGGACGCGCCGACCAGGTTGAGCGCCATCATCCCGAGAATCACAAAACCCAGGTGGGATACTGATGAGTATGCGACCAAGCTCTTGATATCATCCTGGATGAGAGTCATGACTGCGCCGTAGACGATTCCGATCACCGCCAGGACCCACAGTGTATCGGCGAAGTACTCGAACCCCAGCGGGAAGAGCGGAACGGCGAAACGCAGGAAACCGTAGGTGCCCAACTTCAGCAGCACGCCCGCCAGCATCACCGAGCCGGCGGCCGGCGCCTCGACATGCGCGTCGGGCAGCCAGGTGTGGAAGGGGAACATCGGCACCTTGATGGCAAACGCCAGCGCGAACGCGGCAAACAGCCAGATCTGGGCCGACGCCGGGATGGCCAGACCGTACCAATCAAACAAATTGAAAGTGCCGCCGCCGGAGGTACCACCGCTGTATTGGTAGGTCCAGAGAATCGCGACCAGCATCAGAAGCGATCCGGCCATCGTGTAGAGCACGAACTTGACGGTGGCATAGATGCGGCGGTCACCGCCCCAGATTCCGATGAGGAAATACATCGGGATGAGCATCGCTTCCCAGAAGATGTAGAATAGAAAGACATCGGTGGCGACGAAGGCGCCGATGACGCCAGTCTCCAAGAACAACAGCGATGCGTAGTATCCCTTGCGGCTGGTCTGAATCGCGGAGAATGATGAGACGACAGCAATGACGGTCAGCAAAGTGGTGAGGAGGACCAAAAGCAGTGAGATGCCATCGACTCCGACACGGTATCCGATTCCATAATTGACGATCCAGTCGGCACTCTCAGTAAATTGGAACCCGCCGCCGGGGACGAATCCGAACCAGAGCCACAGCGAGACGACAAACTCAATCGCTGAAGCCGCCGCCGTGATGGTGCGCACCTGACCCTGACGTTCGGCCGGCCAGATGAGAATGGCGACACCGACCAGAGCAGGGAAGAATATGAGGAAACTCAGCAATCCCATCGGCTCAGCCTGATACTCTCAGGAAATTGTAGACGACCCATCCGAGCGCAATCACGCATCCCACCGCAAATGTCACGGCGCCAAGGCGGAAGCGCCCGGTCGAGGTCCGCACGCCGCCCGCGGCCAGCGACTGCGCCAATTTGGCGATTCCATTGGCGGTACCATCAACCACAGCCAAGTCAAAGCGACGATAGAGAAAGCGTGCCGTGCCAACCAATGGACGGACAATGGCGGCATCGTAGATCTCATCAACCCAGTATTTGTTCAACAGGAGGTTGTAGATGCCGGCAAAGCGAGTCCTGAGACGCTCTGGACGTTCGGGTGATTTCACATACCACTGGTAGGCCCACATGATTCCCAGCAGACCAACGGCCACTGAGACCGCCATCAATCCGTACTCAAGCCCCAGAGAATGCGTTGCCTCACGGGCGGGCAGATGCTCCTCGGCACGTTCGAAGACGGGCGCGAGGAAGTGCTCGAACCATGCGCCGCCGCCGAGAAGTTTCGGCCAGCCGATCCAGCCACCAACAACGGAAAGAGCGCCGAGCGCCATCAGCGGCTTGGCCATCGACCCGGCTGACTCGTGGGGATGGACGCTTGACGGGTATCGGGACTGGCCATGGAATGCCAGGAAGACCAGACGGAACATATAGAACGCCGTCAAGGCAGCGGTGATCGTCCCAACCAGCCAGAGCACCCAATGGCCGATTGGCGAGGAGAACGACAGCCAGAGAATCTCATCCTTGGAGACAAATCCGGCCAGAGGCGGGACTCCAGAAATCGCCAGCGCGGCGATCAGGAAGGTCCAATAGGTAACCGGCATTGCATGTTTCAAACCGCCCATCTTGCGCAGGTCCTGCTCATTGGAGAGGGCGTGGATGACGCTCCCCGCTCCCAGGAACAAAAGCGCCTTGAAGAAAGCGTGCGTCATCAGATGGAATATCCCAGCCGCAAACGCGCCGACCCCGAGCGCGAGGAACATGTATCCCAACTGACTGATGGTCGAATACGCGAGGACTTTTTTTATGTCATTCTGGACCAGCGCCATGCTTGCGGCAAACAGGGCAGTGGCAGCACCGATGATGGCGACAACCGCCAGGGTGACTGGCGCCAGGGCGAAGAGAGTCGAGCAGCGTGCGACCATGTAGACGCCCGCTGTCACCATGGTCGCGGCATGGATCAGCGCTGAGACCGGGGTCGGACCTTCCATCGCATCAGGGAGCCATACATAGAGAGGTATCTGCGCTGATTTGCCGGTAGCTCCCATAAACAGAAGAAGTCCGATTGCGGTGATGGCGCCACCGGAGGCGACAGCGATGGCTGGGGCGCGCTCGAAAACCTCAAGGAAAGTGAGCGTACCAAAGTTCCAGAAGATCAGGAATATGGCCAGCGAGAAACCGAGATCACCGATGCGATTGACAATGAATGCCTTCATGCCGGCGCACGCGGCGGAGGGACGCCGGAACCAGAAACCAATCAGCAAGTATGAGCACAGGCCCACACCCTCCCAGCCGATGTACATGACCAGGAAGTTGTCGGCCAGCACCAAGACCAGCATGAAGAACACGAACAAGTTGAGGAATGAAAAGTAGCGCGGTTGGTCGGGGTCGTGCCCCATGTACCCGGTCGAATAGACATGAATGAGAAAACTGACGCCGGTGACGACAAGGATCATCACTGCCGAGAGTGGATCGAGCAGGAATCCGAACGGCACGTGAAAATTGCCGACGACGACCCAGTCGAAGGGCGCCGTGATGAAACGCCGTTCAGGGAGTGACAGAAGCGAAGCAAAAACACCGAGCGAGACGATGAACGAGACAAAGACGGCCGCGCACGCGATCAGGCCGGAGGTCTTGTTACCCCAGCGACGCCCGAAAAACCCAATGATCAGGAAGCCCAGCAGGGGCCAGAGGGGTATGGTCCAGAGGAGGGGGAGCATGGGGTTCTAGGGCGTATCGTCGACACGGGCACGGCAAGCAGTGCCCCTTGTATGTCGTTTACGGTGTATTTTATGGATGATGCTTGTCGGCGTGACAGACCGTGTGCCCCGCGGGCGCAAAGCTCGTGTTGTAGCTTGGTCGTCAC
>Ga0315273_10012964_pt1 | contig 10699 bp, 8 predicted proteins | sample YL17G02_0_MG_FD_205753 | JGI IMG/M metagenome (GOLD analysis project Ga0315273, IMG submission 205753) | Sediment microbial communities from Yellowstone Lake, YNP, Wyoming, USA - YL17G02_0 | ecosystem: Environmental > Aquatic > Freshwater > Lake > Sediment | place: USA: Wyoming | collected... | reverse complement strand
CGCCCGATGCGCTCGTCGGTCACGCTCACCATCTTGATCTTGTCTCGTTTCTGCGCCAGCACTTCAACTACGGCCGGGGCGCATTCCGCTTCCGGTACACCGCAGCCGGCCGCTCCGTGAGGCGCATCGCCTTCGAGAATTGGCGATTCTACGCGCGACTTCTGGGCTCCTCTTTTGCCAGCTTTCCACCGCCGCGCGCGGCCGCCGTGGCCGTCCTCGTGGCCTGTTCCCAGCTGGCCAATGCCTCCGGCTTTGTCCGCGAAGCCTACGGTCTGGTCAACAGGTCCGTCGCCTCCGCCCAACCATGACCGCCGACAGCCGGGCGTGCCGAACCGGGAGCGAGCGCTACGCCTATGTCATCGTGGGCGGTGGTACGGCGGGTTGCGTCGTCGCCGCCCGCCTGGTCGAGGCCAGAGCAGGACGCGTGCTTCTTCTCGAAGCGGGTGGAGGCTACCGCTCCTTCCTGGATGTCCCCCTGGCAGGCATGAAGTTCGGTCGGCGCTACTCATGGCCATGGGTCACCGAGCCTCAGCAGGGTTTGGGCGGACGCAGGATCGCCCTGCCCCTCGGCCGCGTTCTCGGGGGAGGCTCGTCGATCAACGCCATGATTTACTGCCGGGGCGGTGCGTCGAGCTACGAGAGATGGCGCGCCGAGGGGTTGGATGGTTGGGGATTCGAGGATCTGCTCCCCTTCTACCGCCGCCTCGAGCGACGCGAGGGAGGGGCCTCCGCCCTCCACGGCGGGGACGGTCCGGTTGCGGTTTCGCGTCCCCGGCACGTCGCCGCCTTCAGCGAGTCCTTTCTGGAAGGCTGTCTTCAGGCTGGTCTGGCGGCGAACGTTGACTTCAATGGTGAGGTCCAGGAGGGCGCCGGCCTCTTCGATGTCACCCAGGACGCCGGCCGGCGGGTGAGCGCGGCTGCGGCCTACCTCGGATACCACCGGAGCAACCCGGCCCTGACGATTCGTCACGAAACCCTCGTGACCCGGTTGATCGTCGAGGGCGGGAGGGCCGTCGGCGTGGAGTACGTCAAGGGCGGACGCGTCAGCCGTGCCTTCGCCGAGGCCGAAGTGATTCTCAGCGGCGGCGCGGTCGGCTCGCCCCATCTGCTCCTGCTGTCGGGGATCGGCCCGGCCGGCGATCTGGAGCGGGCCAGCATCGAGGTCCTCGTGGATCTGCCGGGAGTGGGCCGCAACCTTCACGACCACCCGAGGGTCCCGGTGCTCTTCAAGTCGGATCGGGTCTCTCCCGGCGCACGCCGGCACTGGATTCCTGCCACACTGACCTATCTCGCCCGGCGCCAGGGAGTCCTGGCCTCGAACTGCTGCGAGGCGGGGGCCTTTCTCCGGTCGGACTCGGCCCTCGACGCGCCCGATCTGCAGATCGTCACCCACTTTCAAAGCGCTCTGGCGGCCGGGGCTGTGGACATCGAGATTTGCTTTCACCGCCCCGCAAGCCGGGGCCGCCTCTCGCTGCGGTCGGCTGACCCGCAGGCGGCTCCGCTGATCGACCCGGCTTATCTCTCGCACCCTGCGGACATCCTGCCCCTCGTGCGCGGCATCGAGGCCGTGCGCAGGATCGCTTCGACGCCTGCGCTGAGAGCCTTCCCTCTGCGCGGTGAACTCCTGCCCGGTCGGCACGTCCGCGCGCCGCAAGACGTGGAACGGTATCTGCGCTCGCATGTCGATACCTGCTACCATCCGGTCGGCACGTGCCGAATGGGGACGGGATCGGAATCCGTGGTCGACAGCCAGTTGAGGGTGCGCGGTCTGGAGGCGCTGCGGGTCGTGGACGCCTCGGTCATCCCGACGATCGTGAACGGCAACACCGCCGCCCCGACCTATCTGATCGCAGAGAAAGGCGCCGATCTGATCCTGGGGAGAACCCTGACGTGAGAGTCCCGCCCCTGAGCGCGATTATCGCGGTCTGCGACGGTGGCGCCGCCTTCGAGCGCTGTCTGAGCGCACTGGCGGCGGCATCCCCCCCCGGCCGACGAGATCGTGGTGGTCGACGACGGCAGCAGGGACGGCTCCGGCAGCAGGGCGGCCCGGGAACCGAGATCGATCGGCCTGATCGATGACAAGAATCCGCTCGACTCGGTCGTGATCCGCGTGCCCAAGGCCTATCCGGCCTACACCGGAACCTACGCCCGATTCGACGAGCTGCGGAGTTATCTTGACGGCTTCGAGAACCTCTTCCTCAACGGCCGCAACGCGATGCACCGCTACAACAATCAGGATCACTCCATGCTGGCCACGATGTGTCCCGTCAGCGTCGCCACGAGGATCTCGCGGCCATCGTCGCGCCAGCTCAGCACGCTGCCACCCTCTGTCGTGAGCGACCAGGTCTGACGGCGAAAAGGGACGGTGAGCTACCGCGTCAGCGTCAAGCCGGTGGTGTAGCCTTTGTATGGGTACGAGATCGTCATGGTGCGTCCGTCCGGATTGACGCGGCCCGCGAACGTCCCGGTCAGGTACGTGCCGTCCCCCCTCGACGAGATGTTTCGCGCGTTCTCTATCGTGTATTGCCCGCTGATCTGGAGCCCGTCGAACGAGCCGATGAACGTCGTCGTCGACTGAGCCTTCTTCCACCCCTGTCCCCAGTCGACGTCCGTCCAGACCAACTGGATCGAGCGGCCGTCGCTCGTCACCGCGTACTGAAAGCGGTTGCCAGCGTTGGCCACCCAGGTTCCCGACACGCCGCTGATCACCTGCTGCACCGCCTGCTGGGCCGCCCGCCGCGCCTGCTCGGCGGCCTGCTGTCGCTGGGTCTCCGCCGCCTGGTCTGCCGCCTTCTCCCTGGCCTCCTTTTCGACGAGGTACTGCAGGCCGGCGATCTTCTTCTTTACATCCGTGGCATCGTCGGCACCCGGCGCGGCGTGGATGTAGTGCGTCAGGTGCGCGATGGTTCCCTGGGTATCACCGGTCCTCTCGAGCACGACCGCGCGATTGTAGTACAGCCTCGGCACCCACGGCGCCGCGCGGATGGCCTGCCGATACGCCTCGGCGGCGTCGGCATAGTCGCGCACGTTGTTCGCCGCTTCGGCCCGTCCCTCGAACGCCGTCGCTTCGTCCGGTACTGCGGGTGGCGGATCGACATTCCGGATCACGTTGAAGATCGCGTCCCGGATTCTCTCGATCGCCTGGGAGGCGGCCGGCGACTGGCTGCGATCGTAGTCGGCGGTGACCTCCTTCCACCGGGCCATGTACAGCGTGAACGCCTGGCGGTACTGCCCCGCCTGTTCAGCGGCCCGCGCCGCGTCTTCCGCGCTCTGCGCAGACAGGGGCGTGACGGCGGCGAGCACGAGGCACCACGCCGACGTGACGACGGAATAGCGTCTGCTCATGACTCCTCTCCACATGTCTGAACGGCAACATGACACACCCGAACACGATCACCGGAGGCGCACGTATTCGTACGTCTTCGGGTATTGCTGATGCTCCACGGTATTGATCGTGATGAGACGACCGTCCGGGCTCACGCTGCCCGTGAAGGCAGCGCTGTCGAACATGCGTGCGCCGGGGTTGCGGATGGTGTGCGTGCCGCGCAGGTTCGACCCTTCGATGACCCCCTTCTCCTCCGAGAACGAGCCGTTGTGCCAATCGAGGCTGATGGTGATCTGGTTGCCGCTGACGCTCATGCTGATCGTCGCCAGGCTGATCGCCACCTGCCTGCCCCCGACGTTCACAACGCCGCTGCCCGTCGCACAGCCGGCGCCAAACCCGTTGAACTGTCCCTTCTCGCACCACGTGCCGGTGGCGAGCGACGCGATCATCGCCCGTTGCGCCTCGGCCTGTCGCGCCGCCTCTTGTTCGGCCTGCTGGTTCGCCGCTGCCGCCGCCTGGTCGGCCTGCCGCTTCGCCGCCGCCGCCTTCTGCGCTTTCTCCTGGAGGAACTCCAGTTCGTAGATGCGCGTCTTGACCGCGCTGGCGTCTTCGGCCGTGGGCCTGGCCAGCAGGTACGCCTGGAAGGCGCTGATCGCCTGCCCATGGGCGCCCTGTTTCTCCTTCACGACACCCAGATTGAAGTACGCATCCGGCCACCACGGAGCCTGGTTTCTGGCCTCGAGGAACTCGGCGGCGGCGGCTTCGAAATCGGCAGGCGCCTGCGCGGTCTTGATCGCAACCGTGCCACGCGCCATGCGGCGCTGCGCCTCTTCCGGGATGGCGGGCGGGGGGTCCAGTTTCAGAGCAATCGCAATGATCTTCTCGCGCAGTCGTGACGCGTCGCTTGATCCCTCGTCTACGGGACGAAGAGCCGCGACGTAGTGGACAAGCGCTTCGCGGAGTTTGCCCGCTTGCTCCGCGGACTGGCCCGCGAGTTCCTCGGTGCTCTGTGGGAAGGCCAGACCGGGCAGGGCCAGCAACGCGACAAGCAGGACGGCGGCGGGTATGACCTTCGTTCCCATCGCTCTCTCCTCTGCGGTGTGTCATCCTCCGACGACAGGACGCGTCACCAGGACAATGCCGCGAGCGACGACCGGCGCCCGCCGCGACGGCGAACGCGAGACCCGACGTCAGGTCCGCCGACGACCCGTCTTGTCGCCTTCAGCCTAGGGACTTGGCAACGCCGCGTCAACCGGTTTCTGGCGTGTTTCTCCTGACGCTGTAGTTGACAAGCGTCCCGGATCGGCGTAGGTGATAGCCAGTCAAGTGCTCGTCAGCCACACCCGTCGCGCAGGTGGAATCGCCATGAGCCGTCCGGTCTGCTCCTCGGTCGTTGTCCTGTTTCTCGTCATCATCCAGTTGTGCGCGTGGCCGAGTGCGCGGGTGGACGCCCGGGGCCAGGGGGACCCCACGCTGGCGGCATGGCTCGGCCGCGTGAAGGGTGAGGCCACCGAGAAACTGGCGGCCTGCCAGCGTGGAGAATCGGCTGCGCGCCAGGCGCAGGCCAGCAACCAGCGCGTACTCGATGGCGCCGTGCAGGCGAACGACCAGGAAGCGGCAGCCATCGCGCGCACCGGGATCGGGTTGGCGAATGCCGCCCTCGCAAAATGGCGAATCGCGATCGACCAGACCCAGGGATGTCTGAAGGCCATCGACAGGGCGGCACGCGCGCTCGCGCAACCGCAGACGGGGGCGGATGGCCGGCAACGCGTGCGGCAGCAAGTCGATTCCATCGGCGCAGGGTGCCAGGGACTGCCGGCGGTGGAGCCTGCGTCCCGGCCGGGGATCGATCAGATGGTCGTGCCGCCGCCGCATCTCACAGCGTCCGAGATCGCGCGGAAGACGGGGGCTCTCCGGCGGGATCAGGCCCGGCAGCTTCTGACCGCGAGACTCCAGGGCACCCAGGCCCAGGACGCCCTGCGCGACGCGGTGCGAGCGCGCCAACAGGGCGACACGTCGCTGGCCGAGTTGCGGGCCAAGGCGGCACTCGAGCAGGCGCGCACGACAGCGACCGAGGACGTCAGGAAAGAACTGGCGCAGCAGGAGCAGCTGCGCGCCCTGGTGCGCGATCCCGCACGCCGGAATTTCGACGATCCCCTCGTGCGCCAGGCGCTTCAGGACGCTGATGCGTTCCTGCGGTCCGTGGAGGTTGAAGCGGACTCCCGCCTTCGACAAGGCCTGGTGCTGCCCGAAGACCGCGATCTGGATCTGTTGTTCGGCACGTTGTCGCCCCGCGTCTGGCCAGGTCCGAAGAACCCCGATGCTCCACTGCCCAACCCGCTGGTCGAAGAGGCGAAGCGCCAGAAGGTGGTGCAGCTCATCATCTGGGAGCGCCGCGAGAATGAGCGGCTCCTTGCCGTGTTTAACGACCCGACCTTCGAGGACGACATGGTGAAGGACCTGTTGAAGCGGTTGAAGTGAGTGCACGAGCGTCGGGATCGGGGATCGACCAGGACTTGGGGGTTTCACCAATGCGCCGACGTGCCTCGGGTCAACCACCCGCCCGCATGCTGCTCATCGTGGCGTGGGCGGTCGTCCTCGCGCCGGGTTCCACGTTCGCGCAGTCCAACTGCCTGCTTCACACATCCGACCAGTACGTCCGGATGGGTGGTCAGCGCGTCCTCGGACCGCTGCCATGTTCCGCCTGCTACAAGACGCTGAAGCAGATGTCCGGCGGATCGTGCGAGCCACTGAAGGACCCCGCGCCGTCCGGGCAGCGACAGGACCAACCGTCGCAGCCCGACCGGGCGGCTGAAGAGCGGCGACGCGAGGGGGAGAATCGGAAGGCGGAAGAGGACAAGAGGAGAGCGGAAGACCTTAAGCGGAAGGCCGAACAGGAAGAAAACGACCGGGCCAGAAAGGCAACGCTCGGCAGCATGAAGGGGTCGCCGGACCAGACATTGGAGATCAAGGGCGCCACCGGCTCCTTCAATCTCAAGGGCAACCCGGGTGACGTGACCCTGAAGGGGGCAGGCGCGCCCGCTGGCTCGGCGAGCGTGCCCACCGGATGGCGGCAATTGTGCTGCGCCGTGGCCATTTCGAACAGCGCGGCAGCGGCCGCCCTGGCGGCGGACTACGACGAAGCGCAGTACCTGATCGGGCAATCTCGAAGCGTGATGACCGGCGGAAAGGTCGACGTCCAGTGCCCGCCCGCTCCACCCGTTCCCGCACCAGCCGGACGACCCGGCGAGGCGGCGACATCGCCCGTGGACGTTCTCTACACCGAGCTCGCCAAATCGACAACCACCGAGGTGGAACGCCTGCTCGACATCCGGACGCGCTTCCCGGACCCGGCCAAGGCCAAGGCAGAGACTCACAAAGAGGTGACCGCGAGGACGTTGGTACTGGGCGGGCTGAAGGCGGAGCCTGCGCAGACGGCCGAGCAGGTCAAGCAGAAGAAGACGCGCGTGGCCGAAGCGCTGGCCGCCCTCGAACAGGCGAAGGCCGCCGAAGCCGACGCCGACGCCGCGATGGCGCAAACCACCCAGGCCACGGCGACGCTCGTTCGAAACCGCGACGTCCTCGCGAAGGTCAAGGACAATCCGTCACGCGCGGCGGACCTCCTGGCGGAAATCCAGAAGCCTCCGGCACCCCCCAAGCGGTGACAACCCACGGTCGTCCGCGAACCATACCCTGTCCCTACCAGAAACGCCATCGGCACGGGAAGAAACTCCGGGTGGCGTGACGCTCGAGCGGGAGTCCTTCATCGCGGCACCGACCAGCGTCGACGTGATCGACTTCGCCACGGACATCGACATCCACCGGGTGCGATCGGAGTTCCCGAACCGATACCGTTCCAGCGCGACGCGGCCGTCCTTGAGGACGAGGAGTCCGGCGACCCGGTTCAGTTCGAGATACTCCTCGAGGGTGTAACGCCTGCCGCGATCGGTGAAGCTTACGGCGTCGAGCGGCGTGGCGGCCGGCGAGGCCCTTCTATCGCCGCCGGAACGTACAGGTGTTCACGTAGTTCACGTAGTTGTAACGTCCCGCGTTGCCGTCCTCTCCCCGCACGCTGAGCGTGACGGTATCGCCTTCCGCCGAAAACCGACCGTCCCGGTACTTGAGATTGGGACGGCTTGAATAGATACATCCGGGCACCCACGGATCCGCCGTGTCCGGGTTCGCATTACAGCCGTCATTGAACGAGGCACTCAAACTGGAGGCGACGATCCGCTGGCTACCCCAGCGGATGACATACACACTGTGATCGTTGTCCCACGCCACAGACACCGAGCCCTTTGAGTCCGCCGGGTCCGCCGGAGGATAGTACTTCCCATTGCCCGCCGTATACCCCAGGTACTCGGTGTGGCAACTGCCATCGGCGCGGAATCCCTGTCGCGCCGACGGGCCCACCCGGTCAGGTGGCGGCGAAGATGCCTGTTCCTCTGCCAGCTTCCGTTCATGGAATTGCACGCAGGTCGCGATGCTGTAGCGTACGCCGGAGAGTTCCTCCGCGCGAACTTTCAGCGCCGAGTCCTCATCAACGAGAAGAACGTACGTCCTCTTGTAATGAACCAGCACCCAGACGGCCTCGTCCCGTGTCAGCGTTCCGCGCATGTAGGCCAGCAGCACGGCGTTTATGAATTCCTTGCCCAGGCTTGCAAAGTTCGGGTCGAACTTCCTTACGAGCGTCAGGAACCGTAACCGTTCGGGAGAAATAGGCGCGGCGATAGCCTCATCCACCGTGGCCAAGGACGACCTGAGCCACGCCAGATACGTGGGTCGTTGCCGGGCATCGGAGACCGCGCACGCGAACGGAGTCGTGTAGACCTTCTCGACCTGCCCGAACACGGAGGGGCTCGACACCAGCAACAGCACCGGGAGGAGGATCAGCGTCCGCCACTGGTGAATGGAGAGATGGAACTTCGGCATAGGCACACAACCTTCCCAAAGGTGCACGGCGAACTCATGGAAGGGGGCCGCTCGGCCCAAGGCCCCAGCCGCTTGCGGGCCGGCGACCATGTGCCGGGTATCGAGCACCCGCGGCGCGACAGCCCGGTCGCCGCGAGGCTCGCGCCACCTTGTAGCACTGCGGCCTCGCGTCCGTCAAGGCGCCTCGCTTGATGGCGCACGGCGTGGTGTTGGTGGAGGACCACGCGATGGTGGCGGCCGCGCCGACGTCTACGATGCACGATGTCGGTCTGCCGTTGCACGTAATCGATGCCGTCGCGGTCTCGCTGGGCGCGGTGGGGTTGCGAGGATCAGATCTCGGTGCTCGGCGATCGGCAAAAGCGCCTAGCTCAGCGCTCTGCCCACAGCATCGAAGAACGCCCAGTCATCGATGATCGGGCCGCCGCCAAGCATCGGCTGCGCGCCCCAGACCACGACCACGAGCCTTGCGGCCGGGTTGATGTACAGGAACTGTCCACAGAGCCCGATGCCCGCGAAGGCGGCGTCGCGCTCGGCCGCAGGCGTCTGGCCGATCCACCAGAGATACCCGTACGGCAACCGCATCCCGCCCCGCAGCAGCATGGGACTGGTCGCCTCGCGCATCCACCCCGACGGCAAGATCGCTTCGCCGGCCGCGATACCGCCATCGAGAACGAAGAGGCCGAAGCGGCCGTAGTCGCGCAAGGTGGCGCTGAACCCGGTGCCTCCCATCTCGAGGCCATCCGGCGAATCGAGCCACCAGTTCGCGTCCGCCTCCATGCCGAACCTGCTCCAGATGCGTTCGGACAGATACGTCGCCAGCGGCCGTCCCACAGCCCCTCGCACGACCGCCGCGGCCACGAACGTCTCGCCGGTGTTGTAGTTCCACACGGTACCGGGGTCGGCGGCCCGCCGAAGCGCCCGCATCACGGCGAGCGCCGATCCGGGCACTTGGGAAATCTGGGCTTCGAGGAGGCGTCGCCGGTCCGAGGCGCGGTCGGTCTGGGTCTCGTGCCAGCCGACGCCCGACGACATCGTCACGACGTCTCGCACCGACACGCCCTCATACGCGCTGCCGGCGAGCGACGGGACGTACTTCGTGACCGGATCGGACAGCGCGGCGATCCGTCCTTCCTTCAGCGCGGCACCGATCAGCGTCGACGTGATCGATTTCGCCACGGACATCGACATCCACCGCGTGCGATCGGAGTTCCCGAACCGATACCGTTCCAGCGCGACGCGGCCGTCCTTGAGGACGAGGAGTCCGGCGACCCGGTTCAGTTCGAGATAGTCCTCGAGGGTGTAACGCCTGCCGCGATCGGTGAAGCTTACGGCCTCGAGCGGCGTGGCGGCCGGTGGCAAGGGCATCGGCGTAGCCCCATGCGCGACGGTTCGCGTGGGCAACAGCCTGTCGATGTTCCGGTACGAGTTGACAACCTTCTCTGGCGACAGTGCGCCGTCGTAGATTTCGCGTACGGTGCCGATCGGTTCCGTCGCGTGCGGATAGTGATCGGTTCCGATCGAGCCGACGGCCCCGCTCTGTGCAGCGGGCGCGTCCGGCGTGGTCCGGGTCAGGTATAGCGCGGCCGCAAGGGCCGCCGCCGCGAGTACCAGCCCTGTCCAAAGGGCCGGCTTCGTCTTCACGGCGCTTCTCCGGAGGCCGGCTGCGACACCAGGCGCATCGGCTGCACGCGCCACCAGGTCAGCGACCGCCAGGCCCACTCGGCGGGGCCGAACCGGAAACGCGCCAGCCACCACCGGCTCCAGAGTATCTGCAGAACGAAGAACGCCGCGAGAACGAGCAACTGAGGCCATCCGCTCGGGCGGAAGCCGAAGATCGTCGGCCGGAACACAATCCCGAAGAACACCGACTGCAGGAGGTAGTTCGTCAACCCCATCCATCCTGCCCACCCGATCGGCGCGAGCACGCGCTCCGCCAGGCGGAACCGAGTGAACAGCAGCGTCAGCGCCGCCAGATAGAAGACCGTCAAGCCGATGTTGCCGAGTGAGTAGTCCAGGTTCCACCCGCTCAGCGCCGCAGGCATCGTGATCCCGATCTTCTCGAACGTGTCACCGAACGAACCAATGCCATTGCCCAGGACGCCAACGATGAACCCGATGACAGCTACCGAAACGAGGAACTTCGTGTGAAGCTCGGGTTCGCGGATGAGGCGCCGCCGCCCTGCCCACAGGCCGAGCAGGAACATGCAGATCACGTCACCGTTGCCCTTCCACCAGGAAACCGTTGCGGGCGCCGACAGACTCGAGATCGCAAAAGGAACGCTCATCTCTATCTGATTGCGATAGCGGCGCGTGAGGACGGGAACCCGATCGACGATGGCCGCCACGCGCACCTGCTGCATGGCCCGCTCGGTCTGAATCTGCACGAACTCGAGGCCCGCTTGTTCGGGGTCCGCTCGGAGGAGGAAACGGCCAGGCTGCACA
>Ga0315273_10012962_pt1 | contig 10699 bp, 13 predicted proteins | sample YL17G02_0_MG_FD_205753 | JGI IMG/M metagenome (GOLD analysis project Ga0315273, IMG submission 205753) | Sediment microbial communities from Yellowstone Lake, YNP, Wyoming, USA - YL17G02_0 | ecosystem: Environmental > Aquatic > Freshwater > Lake > Sediment | place: USA: Wyoming | collected... | reverse complement strand
TAGTATCAACAGAATATGAAGAACTTATTGACCTAGAAGTAAAATATACAACCAAAGATGAACCAGAAGTAGAAAAGTATTTATCCAACGTTTCAATTTTGGATTTATACGTGGTCAAAGAACTACTATCAACGACAGGTACAAAATCATCTTTAGTGACGTAAAGATGGTCATTTAGAAAGCTAATTGGTATGCTCGGGTTTGTTGGCATAATTAATCGTGCGCAACAGTCCAATGACGAGTTGCACTAGCTGTCAATGTTGCTATGTTAGTTTGTAATGTCAATGATGCTGGTGGCCCGTACCCTCTCAATAAGAACGTTCCAGAGTTCTGTCCATTGTTTACTAGATAAGTGCTAACATTATCTAATGCTACATCATCAAATGAAGCACTACTTACATCCAAATATGACAATGAAACCGGTGCGGCTGACATTGTGGCTACCAACGTTTGGTGTATGTCAAAGTATGACAATGATAGTGGTAACGGATTAGGTAAAACTGAAATAATAGTATTATGAAACTCACCACGAACAAATCCGTTAGGAAGATTTGGAACTGTTCCTGTCAATGCTGTATCACTAGCTCTTAACGTTTGTAGTGTAATTGGTAAAAATGCAGGTAATACTACCAATGGATTATTAGCACAATCTATGTAAGACATTGACGGTGATAAAGTCGGTAGTGACATTATCATATTATTTCTACAAGTTAATACCGACGCGGTTGTATCACCTAAAGATGAAATTGTAGTTATTGAACAATCATCACACGACAACACTTCTAGTGCGTTTGAAAAAGTATAACTCAAATCTGTTAGGGATGGATTTGTTCCACAATAAAATTTTCTTAAATTTGGAAGAGTCCAAGTAAAAAGAACCGAATTTACCGATTGACTATACACATTTACTTCTGTAATGAGTAATGAAGATGTTTGTAAGAATCCCGGTAAATAGTCTCTTACTACTTGTCCCGGAAGAGCACTTGAAGAAAAACTAATCGTTACTGACGATGAGGGACTAACATAAAATTCCATAGGTACATCAAACCCAGCCGTCACAACATCACTATAACTTGAAACGCTAAATACCACATCCCTATCTTCATCTATTTGTAGATATGGCGATGATGATGATACCGCCAGATAATACTCTCCATATAATGGTTGTTGAGTTATTAAATTAAAAGGCATAGCCATCGAACCACTTCCAACCATTGACCATACGTTGATTAATGGTGTTATATTGAAATTCATTTTAGACGAATCAAGAACCGACCTTTCTCCCGTCTTTCGGTCAACGCCAACCAATCTAAGTTTATAATCTGTATCTGGTGTTGATGCTGTAAAGTTTACAATAACATTTCCAAACGCCTGAATCATGGTTTCTTGTTCTATTGCTAAAGATGAAAGTACTGATATATTATTAATTCCTGAGGCACTTATCGTTTGAAATTCTGCCGGAAATAACCCAAAGTTACCCATGATTCCTGCAACTGAACCAGCTTGAATCGCATATGACGCTGTTCCATTATCCGGTGAATATACCAAGAACGACGCCGATGGAACTGTGTCATTAAAAACCGAACTAGCCGTATCAGCATTTAACGCATAAGATGCGCTGGCAACCGTCCCCAAGAGATTATTAAAGTATGATGCTGTATCTGCTGTGACTGCGTGAAAAGAGTCTTCTGCTTGCATCGCATATGATGCCGTTCCATTGTTTCCACCAAAATACAACAAGAATTGTGTAGCGGTAGATGTATCAGAAGTCAACGCATTTAAGGCATATGATGCTGTACCATTTGGAGTTCCTGTATAAACCAAGAATGATGCGGAAGGTGAACCTGTATTATTTCCATTTAATGCATATGACGCTGTTAAAGCATATGATGAACTGACAGCTCTAAAAGATTGACTGGCCCAAGAAGCTGACAATGCACTCACCGCAAAATTTGATGTACTAGAAGAACCTACGGTATTACCAACAACATTTGTAGCCCACGATGCTGTGCCAGCAGTCACAGCGTAAAAAGCATAAATACTACCACTACCATTTAACCACGCAGATAATTCTGATGTTTTAATCCTCTTCGATTCTCTAGCAGAAACATCAACGATATAAAACAAATCATCAAATGAAATCTCACCTGCTGTAAGTTCTACCAATTGTGTTACTCTTTTATTTCCTATGATTGGCATAAATTATTCTATTATTTGAAACTGAATAAATCCATATTCCGTATTTGGATATGTTCCACCAGTAGATGTATAAAATGCCGAATTATCTGTTCCTACAGACATTGTGCATGACGTTGTTGTTCTGTTAGCATAGACCGGATGGAGAATAACCGTAGCAGGCTCTCTATTAGCGTATGGTTGGTCGCCCGTTCCAATTAATATGTAATTAGTGCTTGTTAATGGAGTAGTAAAAACAAGACCAAATTGTGCCCAAGTATCAGTATTCGTAAAAAAGTTTAAGAATGTCATGCTACTAATATTGAAACTCTTAAACAATGCGTTGGTGGCTCTACCAGCACTCCACGTTACTTGTGCCCAAGCCTTAACTGGATTTGTATAGGCACCTATCAAATAACTTGAAGTAACAGCAAAACTTGAGCTGGTTGAACTACTAGCAAATGAAGCACTGGTGGCTGCAAATGATGATGAGGCAAAAGATGAAGTTGTAGATACAAATGACCGTGAAGCAAAAGATGCTGTTCCAGATGTAGTAATAGAATTTATTGCCCAAGAAGCAGTTCCATTTGGTTGTCCATTGTAAAACAAATTAAAGGCTGTAGTTGATGAGTCTGCTGCCGCTGCGTTAATTGCATATGAAGCTGTACCATTGTGAGTACCCAAATATTTAAGAAAAGAAGCGGTATCGGTAGATGTACTAGTTATATTACAAAATGATGAGTATGATGATGTTGCTGCTAAGTCTGAATATGAACTTGTGACTGCTCGGGCCGCCCAACTTGAGGATATAGATTGTGAAGCTACATTTGCTACAGCTACATTACCATAAATATTTCCGGCAGCAACAAACGAAGCAGTATCAGCAAATGCAGAATTATACGCGGAGAAACTACCACTACTTTCAATAAAAAGAAGTAATTGTCCCATTTCCAGCTTCTTAGATTCTCTCTGACTCATATCAGTCAATAGAAAAACATCCTCCGAATGGAGGTCAGCCGCAAATAATTCTATCAGTTGTGATACTCTTTCGTTATTAGCCATAAAATGTATAACCTATAAATAGACGATTAAATCGTTTTTTTAACTTTTTTGATGATGAATTGAACCAATCCGCTTCTAACAATGTCATCATCGGTGAATTTGAACACTTGAATACCGTTGGCCTTTGATTCTTCATCATCAAAAAAGGACATCATTTTGAGAAATCCACTTTTGCCATTGATATCTGACTGTTCTGGGTCGCCACAAATGAAAACCTTACTAAATTCGCCGGTTCTGGTAATTAGTGTAAAGAGTTCTTTGAAGGTCATATTCTGCGCTTCATCCGAAATTATAACTTTAGCGTTCCAATTCAATCCTCTTAGAAATCCAACAGGAATGGAAGAAATTCTCTCTTCTTTTTTAAGAGTATCTACATCACCTTTAGGCAATAACTCCATCAATTTATCTACCAATGGTGCCAAATATGGTGCCATTTTGTCGTCAGCTTCTCCGGGCAAGAAGCCAAGTTTGGCCTCTGATGATTCTACTGCTGAACGGATGTAGATTAAATCGCTTACTCTACGTTCATTGAGTAATGTAAGTGCAGCATATACTGCCATGTACGTTTTAGAAGTTCCTGCCGGTCCAGATACGAATATAACTTTTGTAGTCTTGTCTGTAGCAAGTTCCAAAAATTGTTTTTGTTTTTCATTTAGATTCCTTTGATAAATCGAAAGGTGATTCTTTATTTTGTTGCGTTGTGGGATAATAGGGCTTGTGTCCTTGACTTCATTTTTGTCGATGCGTTTGTTTTTCATCAGTGTTTTTTGGTGTGGACTGCAATGTTTTTTGTAACCTAACTACTCTTGGACAATATTCATACTCTTCTTCTTTCATGTAATAAGAGTAGATATTGTTAAGATTAGTCAAATAATCTTTTTCTGATAATGTAATAACAAAATCAGAATTTTTAAACTGAAATACTTCTATCATTGGCAGGTGATGTTCGATAGCAAATTCTATGATGCCCACAACTTGCTCCATCATATCAACTTTATATTTCTGGGAGAAGGATTGTAAATCCTTACTTTCCGATGGAAGGACGTAGAGAGTTGGTAAACTATTTGTATTCTTTTTTGTTGCCATACTTCATGACATAAATATCAAGTCAGAAGTACAAAAAGAAAAAACGTGGCAGATTTCTCTGCCACGTTACGTATGAACTTGTGTGAATATTACTTGCTAAGTTCTTTTATTCTGTTCTTAGCTATCGTTTCCCATTTTTTGATGGTCTTGGGTTGTGCGTATTTATAATCTAACTTTCCTTTGGTTAGAAGATTCGTGACTTCTTGGGGAGTCATTGCGTTCTCAATAAGAACACCGAGTCCGGGGTCTTGTCTTTGTGCGTCTTTGAGAACTGACTTGTGTGGTTGATATATGACAGGCACATTTCCATATTTGGTAATTTCTCTAATTACCTCCGGATTTTCTGCCAATAGACTTGCCTTAGTCATTCTTGAAACAATATCCGACTCTGGAATATCAGACAAAGATTTTAATTCTTCGTTCATATTCATAGATTACCAAATACGATGTTTCTTCTTATCATACTGAACGATTTCCACCTTCGTTCCATCCGGCCACTTGGTAACAACTCTTTGCCAAAATTCCTTTTCAGCAATAGCTCGGGGTTCGGTGGTTGATGTATAGTCTTTATCAGAGACTCTTAACCCACCACGAATTACAACATAACGTGTTGTAGCTTCATCATTCGACGACCAACAATATGATTCTTGTTCCCCGAGTTCGATTGAAGATATTTCTGGAGTAGGAACTGCGTCCGGAATTACCTGATTTGTTCTTTTTTTGTTTCCCATTATGTGGTTCTCCTATTTTATTTAGGAATTTATTACGGTTTATTTACTCTAACACAAGTCAAGTATCCCACAACTTCACACAAATGTCAATGATGTTGTGTTATTGAATGATATTTATAATGTATGGAAAGTGGATATTCGCGCCTTGACCATATAAAGTTTCATGTAAGGTGCTTAATCCGCATCAGTGGACTCTTCGTGTACAAAAAAATATCCCCCGCTGAGTATTTCAGACGAGGGATATTTTTCATCAAAGGGATTATTAGAGCCGTTCTTCACTCTTAGCATAATACCACGAATCGTATTCAGCTCGACAAGCTGTATAGTCTGCGGAGTGAATGACGCGTGGAAGATTTGTTTTAAGATAAAGGTCCTGATTGTATTGTTTCAGGTATTTTTCCGTGGCTTCGTTAAACAAACCGTCTGCCAATTTGATACCAAGGTATTCCTTCCAATCATATACAACGCCATACTTTTGAAGTAGGAAAATTGCTCGGTCAGTGACTTCCATATAAGGAAGATTGCCGTTCATTTTATAGAACTCACCCTTCTTATACTTCCAGTCTTGGTCTTGTGGAGCGTAGTATTCGCCAAACTCAGGGTCGCCCAATTTACCCAAGTCGTGATGCATCGCTGCAAAAATCATTTGTTCATCTGTGAAGTCAATGTTACAACCAGCAAGTTCAAAGAGTTTCTTTGAAGCGAACGACATTTTAATGACGCCCATGATATGTTGTAGATATCCACCCGGATGACATAGATGGAAGTGTTGGCACATTGAAGCGGGTGCTGTGGCTAGAGATAATCCCAACGAACCATCGTTATCGGAATACATCTTTAGAAGTTTTTCTTTTCTTTCGCCGGTGAACACGTCACCTACGAACTTGATAAATTCTTGATAGTTCTCTTGAATTTCAGCATCGGTTAAGTTTGGTTTTGTAATCATATGATAGTTTCAATTTGAGGAATTATACTACCATGAAGAGAATTAACAATCAACTTATTTTATTTGAAGGTGGCGGATAGTGAGGGAATTGAACCCCCGCCGGCTTTCACCGGATTAGTTTTCGAAACTAACGCAACAAACCAACATTTGCCTACTATCCAAGTCGTCTAAGGTGAGTAGGCAATGTTGCATTGTATCTTGCCCGAGCCTCACGTCTTTCTGAATCTGCTTTTTCTAAAGCAACCAAAATGCGTTCATTCAATGCCTCTACCTCATGTTTTGGCCATGTAATTACTTCTACGCCTTCTGGAAACACACTTAAATGTTCAATCATAACTTTTGAAAATTGGCGGAAGGTATAGGAATCGAACCTATTCTGGGTTTCCCCAGCCGTCAGCTTTCCAAGCTGAGCCATTACCGGTCTGGCCACCTTCCGAAAACAACGAATAACCCGTCAAGGTCTTGCTTGACTTCAAAGCCACGACTTATGATTGTGGCGACCTAACACGGTCTTCGGTTGAAATTAACAACCTACTTATTGCCCGTGATTATCCTGAGTATAAAATACGTCAGGGATTGATTAAGGTACCCGTTGTAAATTGGCTGATGTGCTTGGAATCGAACCAAGTCCTGAGCTTTCAGAGAGCCTCGTGCGGCCACTACACCACACATCAACAAAACTGTCTATCTAAAAATTGGTGGAGCCACCGGGAATCGAACCCGAATCTATTCGTTGCGAACGAACTGTCCTACCGTTGAACGATGACCCCATAAAGTCTTCCTCACAAGAGAGAGACTTTATCCTCTTCACGAAGAAGAAGATGACTAGATGTAAGATTTACGGTTTTCTCCGTGACATTTTTTACAACGTATCCATGTTGAACGTTTTTTACGTGGCCATCGCCACGACCCGATTTTGGTCGGGATTTTTTACCTGTTTGGTTTTTTTCATGTAATATAGTTATTGCTGTAACTACATCTAAATTGTCGGAGATATCATCCGATTAAAGATGAATACCTCCTGTATTAGCCTGAGAGAGTATGACTCTCTTGATTTCTTACCAAGAAATCTCAACTAATCAATAATAGTTAGACTAAAGTTTGGTCGAGAATACGATTCTCTAAGAATGACGGTTATCATTCCGCAACTGCTCTCTTGCAGTCAGCCAAAAATGGTGGAGCCTAGGGGAGTCGAACCCCTGACCTTCTCAATGCCATTGAGACGCTCTACCAACTGAGCTAAGACCCCATATTCGACACAGCCGTAGCCGCGGTTCTGTTCTATCTTTACATTTATCTCATACCTTTCGGTAAGCCCCTCACGGGATGCCTCAACCCGGACTTTTACAACGGGAAGCACTACCCTTTGTCCTGTTTGAGTTGCTCCTAATTTGTGGTATTAACGATATCAGATAAAACAAAAACATCGGTTATGAACCCTAATCCCTTTTGTCAGGTATTGCATGTGTCTGATAATCTCCCAATCATCTGCTTTGGAGCCGCGAACTTCCTCTAGTAGTGCTTGTTAGCAAGTACCAGCGTAAAGTCGCTTGTGTCAAAAACTTTCAAAGAACTGCCTATAACTATACACGACTTGTTAAAAAAGTCAAGCCATCAACGGATTTATCCTGTTGGATTTGGTGGCGTTGGTATTGTAGTCGTTGTGGTTGATTCTGGCTCTTTTGCCGTAGCCGACGTGACTGTAACCGCCTTTGTCTCTGTATTTTCACCAAAGACTCTCTGGCCAACTTTGGCCGCCAAATACAAACCGGTAAGAGTGATATATGCGGTAGGAATTTCAGGAAGCTTTGCTTCATTCGTTTTAATCACACCATAAAAGATGACGAACATCAATGAACTACAAAGTGTAAATGTCCAAACCCAATTCAACAATCTAGTTGTTGAACCGCCACTCTCTTCGCTGAAGAAAGATTTAAACCAACTCCAAGTATCGTGTTTTGTCATATTAGTTTTTATCCCATTTAATGTTTTTTATCTTTATACCATTTCTGATGGATAAATACAAAGAAACGATTGAAAATATCAAAGCTATGATTGGTAGTATTATCATAGGTATAAATATCACCGCAAAAAATAAGCCCTGACTTTAAATCAGGGCTAAATTTGGTGCTACTGACAGGACTCGAACCTGTACGCCTTTCGGCCCCAACTTCTCAGGCTGGGCTGGCTGCCAATTACAGCACAGTAGCAAATGGTGCGGATAGCAGGGCTTGAACCTGCGACAGCGACTGTGTAAGAGTCGTGCTCTACCACTGAGCTATATCCGCGAAAATGGTCGGAGCGACAGGATTTGAACCTGCGACTTCTTGGTCCCAAACCAAGCGCTCTAGCCAAGCTGAGCTACGCTCCGATGTTTATAAGTAGTGTCAAGATACCGATTTACTCTTTTCTGAGGGCATATTTTTACGTTGTTGCCTGCAACATGGTGGGGGCTTTCGCCTCCAAGTTTATTTGCTGTATGTATCTTAAAGTGGTGCCACCGGAGGGAATCGAACCCACACTCTCTTGCGAGAAACAGATTTTAAGTCTATCGCGTCTTCCACTTCCGCCACGGTGGCATTAAAAATTGGTGGTCATTAGTGGAATCGAACCACTCTCTGTTCAGTGTGAATGAACTATTCTGCCGCTAAAATAAACGACCACTGAAACTGATTACGGACCAAATCGAAAATTAACAACGGAGCCCGGATAAACATTCGTCCAAACAGTATTACTGTTCAACGATTCAAGCCCGTTTGTGCTTACTGCCGTTGCCGTAAACGTCCACGCACCGACAGACAAATTACTAAAAGTTGCCGTTAGTTGATTCGTGACGGTTACGGTGGCTGATGCATTGGTGTTACCCGTTGCAAATACCGTATTCGTGCCTTTGACAGCATAAACCTTATACCGATTGACTTCTGGTGATGGGCTAGCATCCCAAGCCAAGTTTACGCTCTGTGCCGCTACCGCAACTGCTGCTACAAGCAGTGTTACGCCTAATAGGATTGATGTGATTTTTTTCATACTGTCTATACTATCAATGACCATTCGGTTTGTCAAGGGAAAAGTGGCGGAATGGGAGGGGCTCGAACCCTCACCGGCTTTTATACCGGCCTTGTTTAGCAAACAAGTCTGACAAACCATTATTCAGCTCCATTCCATCGTAATGCTGACACAACCCTATCGGAATTATGTCCCTGACTTGCGTTCCACTTTGCGAAGGAATCGAACCTTCATCGCTAGTTGCAGTTGCATTTAAATTGGCGGATAATGAGGGAATTGAACCCCCGCCGGCTTTCACCGGATTAGTTTTCAAGACTAACGCAACAAACCAACATTTGCCTACTATCCGTAAAACTGCTTATAACTATACTACAGTTGAAATAAAAATCAACTATTTTGTTCTTAAATTTGATGGTTCTATAACCACTTCATCGGTTCTATTTGTTACTGTAAAACCACATACCGCATTAGCAATTATTGGTCCTTCTACACCGTTGGTGTTTATGTAACTATATGCCCAATAGAACTGTTGAGTATATTGTAACCCAAGAATCTTTATGTAATTTGTGTTACCACTAATCAACGACTGACAATTAAACGAATCATAAGCCTGCATGCTATTCGTTAAAAAAGGCAAAGTGGTTAAATTAAACACCTTGTTATTAGTGTATGTATTAAGATTAGAACCATAATAGATTTTAACCAGTTTAGAATCTATTGGTGGTGTTTGTGTCCAAAAAATTCTTACATTTGCTGCTTGTGTTACAAACACTAATAGAATTACCGATGTTATTGTTGTCAGTATTTTCTTCATAAATTGGTCGGCTAGGTGGGACTCGAACCCACACGGATTGCTCCGCCAGATTTTGAGTCTGGTGCGTCTGCCAATTCCGCCACTAGCCGATAAAAAATTGGAGCCCAAGGTCAGAATCGAACTGACTCTTCTTCGTTACAAGGGAAGAGTGCTACCGTTATCACTACATGGGCCTTAAAAAGTGGCGGGATGAAGGGGATTCGAACCCCCGGTCTTCTGCGTGACAGGCAGACGCTTTAGCCGCTAAGCTACCACCCCACTTTTCAAATTATACTCTAAAATTTTCTCAATGGCAACTATTCCGTTGTCATTAATATCTCTGGTTCCAACACCAGCAAAATGTTCAGTCAACTTTGGAATGTAGTCAATGACTTCAAATTCTCCCAATACATAGTTGAACTTGTTCCATTTATTACCCTCTTGGTCAAAAACAAACGTAGGTTTCTTGTTGTCTATTGACATTTGAACCGCCCAACCAGTGCCACCACTGACTAATTTAGGGCTAAGAAACTTACCAACAGCGAATACAGACTCAGCATTCTTAATTTGAAACCAATTCCTCGCTAACAAGTTCTGAATATATCTAGCCTGTCCTTGTGGATAACGTTTCACGGCCTTATTGGCAATCAAAACATTTTCAAATCCTTCATTTAATTGTTCTATTGCTAAAATTACTCTGTTCTTTCCTTCTTGTTTATGACCACCGAAAGAATAAGCAATGGTTTTGACTCCATATTTGTTTCCTTCATTTTCCCACGTCATATCAGAACCGGGACAACCGCCGCTGTGACAAGTATAACTCATAATTCTTCAATGTTATCAATCCAAGTTTTTCCTACCGTGCAATGAAATGCTTTTACGTATCCTTCTGGCGGTACC
>Ga0315273_10012960_pt1 | contig 10700 bp, 11 predicted proteins | sample YL17G02_0_MG_FD_205753 | JGI IMG/M metagenome (GOLD analysis project Ga0315273, IMG submission 205753) | Sediment microbial communities from Yellowstone Lake, YNP, Wyoming, USA - YL17G02_0 | ecosystem: Environmental > Aquatic > Freshwater > Lake > Sediment | place: USA: Wyoming | collected... | reverse complement strand
GGGTCTCGCTCTGCGCCATTACGACTCTCCTCCTGACGCGGTCGCTGCAGGCGTGAAGGCCTCATAGCCTTCCGCCTCGAGTCTGTGTGCGAGCTCCGGGCCGCCCTCTTCGACGATGCGCCCGTCAACGAAGACGTGGACGAAATCGGGCTTGATGTAGTTGAGGATTCGCTGGTAATGGGTGATGAGGAGTGCGCCCATCTCGGGTGAGACGAGCGTCTGGACACCCTCGGCGACGACCTTGAGCGCATCGATGTCGAGACCGGAGTCGGTCTCGTCGAGGATCGCTATGCGCGGCCGGAGCATGGCCATCTGGAGGATCTCGACGCGCTTCTTCTCGCCGCCCGAAAAGCCGTCATTGATGTAACGGGAGGCGAGCTCGCGCGAGACCTTGAGCCGGTCCATCGCTGCCAGGAGCTCCGTACGAAACTCCGGGATCGGCATGGGGTTGTCCTTGCCACCGGCGCGCGCCTTGCGAATTGCGTTGATGGCGCTACGCAGGAAGCTCGTGACCGTGACACCGGGCACCGCGTGCGGGTACTGGAAGGCGAGGAAGAGCCCTCGCTGGGCGCGCTCGTCAGCCCCGAGCCCCGTCACGTCCTCGCCGTCGAAGACGATCTGGCCCTCAGTGATCTCGTAGTTGGGGTGCCCCATCAGGGCATACGCCAGCGTGGACTTGCCCGAGCCGTTCGGGCCCATCACCGCGTGCACCTCGTTTGCATCTACGGCGAGGTCGACACCCTTGACGATCTCGGTGCCGTCCTCGAGGCAAACGTGCAGATTCTTCAGCTCGAGTAGAGCCAACCTCGTGTGTCCTCTCTCCTTGGAATGGAGCCCTAATTCGCTTCGCTCGCGACGGATTCTAGCGCAGCAAAGGAGCCTTCCGGCCGTCGGGTGGCGGGACGGGCCGGTGCTACGCTAGCCACATGCCCAACATCGGGCCGATGGAGCTCGTCATTCTCGTCGTCATCCTGCTGCTCGTCTTCGGATCGCGCAGGCTTCCGGAGATGGGCCGCTCGCTCGGCAAGGGTATGCGCGAGTTCAAGGACTCCGTGACCGGCAAGGACGAAGAGCCGGAGCAGGAGGAAGAGACTCCAGAGCTGACGGCTCGAGCCGTCGAGGAGGACGAGCAGCCCGTCGGCGCCGCCTCCGACAAGCCCGACCCCTAGCCCCCTCGTGAACGTCCTCTCCGCGGACTGGGTGCTCCCTGTCTCCGGTCCGCCCATCCGGGACGGCGCCGTGGCCATCGAGGACAGCCGCATCGTCGCTGTCGGGCCGACTGCCGATCTCGGCAAGGGCCGGCACTTCCCCGACTCCGCGATTCTCCCGGGCCTCGTCAACGCCCACTCACACCTCGAATACGCCGTGTACGCGGGCTTTGGCGACCCGGCTCGAGACTTCAGCGAATGGATCGGCATCCACGTCGAGCGCAAGCAACGGCTCGCGTTCCCAGACGTCGTCGACATCGCCCGCTTGGGCGCGGCCGAGTGCCTCGCGTCTGGCATCACCACGGTTGGTGACTGCAGCTTCAGCGGCGCCGCTGCGCCTGCCTGCGCCGAGCTCGGCCTGCGCGGAACCGTCTATCTCGAAATGTTTGGGGCAGACCCGGCGAAGGCGCTCGAGCGCTTCGAAGGGCTGCGCTCGAGCGTGGCGGGCATCTTCGGCGACCTCGTCCGGTTGGGCGTGTCGCCCCACGCTCCCTACACGGCCTCGCTCGACGTCTACGAGGCCTGCGAGAGCCTCAACCTGCCGATTGCAACACACTTGTCCGAAAGCGCGTCCGAGACGGAGTATCTCGTCGGCGGAACCGGCCCATGGGGGAGCTTTGCCGACATGCTTGTCCCGCCGCCGGGGATGACCGGGATCCGTCTGCTCGCCGATGCCGGCTTGCTCGGGAGCCAGGTCGTCGCCGCGCACTGCGTGACCGTCGACCCGGAGGAGATTCGGCTCCTCGCAGCCAGCGGCACCGCGGTCGCTCACTGCCCACGCTCGAACGCGCAGCTCGGCTGCGGTGTCGCACCGCTGCGCGCACTCATCGACGGAGGGGTCGTCGTCGGCCTGGGCACCGACAGTCCGGCCTCGACGCCGTCCTTCGACATGTTCGAGGAACTCCGTGCCGCCGTGTACTTTGCCCGCGCGCGCGAGCGACGACCCGATGCGATCACCGCGGCTGAGGCGCTCGAGCTTGCGACGCTCGGTTCCGCCCGCGCGCTCGGTCTCGCCGATGAGATCGGTTCACTCGAGCCCGGCAAGCTCGCCGACGTCACGGTGCTGAGCCTGGAGGGATCTCCGTTTCTGCCATGGGAGGACCCGGCTGCGGCGGCCGTCTTCGGCGGGTCGCCGGCGAGGGTACTGCTGACCCTTGTCGGCGGCGAGGTACGCTACGAGCGAGGAACCTCTGCATGGCACGAGCTGCGGCAAAACGGAATCAGGGCGCGAACAAGGCTGCTCAGCAAGTAGCCGGGGACCAGACGCGCGCCCGCCGCAAGGCCGAGAAGTCGCTCGAGGACGAGCTGTTCTTCAACCGGCTACGCGGTCACGCCAAATGGGTGTTCGTCTTGCTCGCGGTCGTGTTCGGTGCGAGCTTCGTGTTCCTCGGAGTCGGATCGGGTAGCGCCGGCCTCGGCGACATCTTCGGCAACGTCTTCGGTGGCTCGTCCGGGCCGTCGATCGAGAAGCTGCAGAAAAGGCTGGCCGAGAGCCCCAGCAACAAGGTCGCTCTGACGGACCTCGCACAGGCACTCGAGCGCGACGGGCGCACCGACGAGTCGATCGCCGCCTATCGCACATACCTCGTAACGCGGCCGAAGGACGTCGAGATACTCAACAACCTCGCGCTGGTCTACCAGACCCGTGCGGCCGTCGCGGCGAACGACGCCAACCTCGCCCTGCGGGCAGCGAGCCTTGCAGCCCCGGCCGCGCAGTTCCGGCCAGGCGGCGGTGCCCTGGGACAAGCGCTCGGGTCGTTCATCGACCCGCTCGCGCAAGCGGCGTCCACCGACGCCGAGTCGCGGTATCGAGAGGCTGCGGCGCGCTACCAGGCAGCCAACCAGGAGGCCCTTAGCGTGTACAAGCGGCTCTCGGCGTTCGCGCCGAACGACTCGTCCGCGCTGCTCCGCTACGCGCAGGCCGCCGAAGGCGCGCAGGATTTCAAGACAGCGGCGGCCGTCTATGCGACGTTCGTCAAGCGGTATCCTGCCGACCCGCTGGCCGCCGATGCGCGCAAGAAGATCACGCAGCTGAAGCAACAGATCGCGCAGCAGCAGTCCAGTCTCCAAGCGCCGGGCGTCCAGGGACAGACCGGTTAGGGACGGACTGGTTAGACTCGCCCGCGTGCGAGCAATGCTTCGGGGTCCGGTCGTCGCAACCACGCTCGCCGTCGCGATGGCGCTGGTCGTAGGGGCGTGCGGGGAGGCCGGCACCGGCGGTCTGTCAACGGGGGGCGATACCGCCAGAGGCGAGCAGCTTTTCAAGCAACAATGCGGTAGCTGCCATACGCTCGCAGCCGCAGGAACGAACGGGATCATCGGCCCCAACCTCGACGATGCGTTCGCCGCCGACCGCGCCCAGGGATTCGAGCAGAGCTCCATCCAGCAGGTCGTCGCCGGGCAGATTCGCATCCCGCTCGAGGGCCGGGTGAACGCCGACGGCCAGTACGTGACCTCGACGGGATCGCCCGCGATGCCGGCGGATCTCGTCACCGGCGACGACGTCGACAGCGTGGCTGCCTACGTCGCCTCGGTGGCCGGCAAGCCGGGAGCGGCGAAGCCGGACAATGGCGGACAGGCAACCGACGGCAAGGGCATCTTCGCGGCGAACTGTGGCGGCTGCCACACGCTCGCCGATGCCGGCACGTCAGGGGCCGTCGGCCCCAACCTCGACGACAAGAAACCCCCGAAGTCCCTGGTCATCGACCGCGTCACGAACGGCAAGTCACCTATGCCGCCGTTCAAGGGCGTTCTGACGGAGAAGCAGATCCAGGCCGTCGCGGACTACGTCTCCTCGTCCGTAGGCAAGTAGGTCTGCCTACGACGTCGCGTCGGCGTCGAGGTCGACGACGACGTGGGTGACGGGTACGGCGAAGCGCTCGCGCGCCGCCTCCACCTCGCCCCGCTCGAGCCAGTTGGAGCGCTCCTCGGGATGCGTCGAGATGACGATCTCATCGGCGCCGAACATGCGCAGGGCGTCCTCGATCGCCTGGAGCGGATCCGCGTCGCCCACCTCACCGCGCACTTCGAGCCCCATGCCGGCCAAGCGGGCGAGGCTTCCGTCCAGCCGTCTCTGCGCGTCCGCCCGGGCGCTGTCCTCGTCGGACGCCCAGTGCCGGACCTTCGTGTTGAGCGCGGGCGCAACGACGAGCACCTGCGCCTTGTAGCCTTCCGCCGCCCGCCCGACAGCCTCCAGGAGCTCCTGGCTCGCGAGCGTCTCGTTCGCCACGACGAGGATCCGCTTCTCGCCCGGTCCGCCGACGTGAGCTGCGGCCTGCGGTACGCGGTCGTCGGGCAGCGGCCGCAGATACCACCAGAGGGCCGCGGCGGTAACAACGATCCAGACGGGCAGCCCCACCGGCCAGCCCCCGAGCAGGCTGGCGAGAGCAACCGCGGCGAACGCCGCGATGGTCAGGAGTAGCCACCGGAACGCCTCTGCTTCGCTATGAAACGGATTTCGGCGTGCCATCGGCGATCAACTCCTTTCTCAGATGATGTAGACCGTCGTGTAGACGACGATCCACATGACGTCGACGAAGTGCCAGTAGATGCCGGACAGCTCCACACCGTGGTGGTGCTCGGGCGAGTAGTGGCCGCGGAAGGCACGAATCGCTGTGAACAGGAGCAGCGTCAGGCCGACGAAGACGTGCGCCCCGTGCAAGCCGGTGAGGCAGTAGAAGATCGTCGCGAACGCATTGTCGCCCGGCGCGAAGCCCACCCGTGCGTACTCCGCGATCTGCGTCAGCAGGAACGTGGTGCCCATGAGCAGCGTCAGCACGAGGCCGGCTTGGAGCCCCGCCCGGTTGCCGCGCTTGATCGACTGCAGCGCCCAGTGCATCGTGAAGCTCGACGTGACGAGGATGACGGTGTTCACGCCGGCCACGAAGACCGGCAGGTGATCCTCTGGCGGCGGCCACGGGTAGCCGTTCACGACCCGGACGAAGAAGTACGCGGTGAAGAACGACCCGAAGAGCATGATCTCCGAGCCGATGAAAAGCAGCATCCCGAGCACGCGTGCGTCGACGCCCGACGAAGCGTTCGCCGCCGGCGGGTGCGCTGCGTGATCGTGCTCTGCGGCGTGCGCTTCCACTAGTGGATCAACCTCTCACCTCGGTCTCGGCGTCGGACGAGACCTCCTCGAGCTTCGTCGCCCCGTCATCAGAGAAGACCGCGTGCCGCGCACCGGGCACGCCGTACTCGTAGGGGCCACCCACGATCTGCGGGATCTCAGCGAAGTTGAAGAGCGGCGGCGGCGAGGACACCTGCCACTCGAGCGAGTGCGCCCGCCAGGGGTTGGCCACGGCGCGCGGCCCGCGCGACCAGCTCGTGATCATGTTGTAGAGGAAGATGATCATCGAGGCACCGAGCGCGAACGACGAGATCGAGATGAAGAGGTTCCAGTTCTCGAACTGCGGCGCGTAGTCGGCCACGCGGCGCGGCATTCCGTGTAGCCCGATGTAGTGCATCGGGAAGAACGTCATGTTGAAGGCGACGAAAGTCAGCCAGAAGTGCCACTTGCCGAGCCGCTCGGAGTACATGCGGCCCGTCATCTTCGGGAACCAGTAGTAGATCCCAGCGAAGATCGTGAACACCGAGCCGCCGTAGAGCACGTAATGGATGTGAGCCACGATGTAGTACGTGTCCGACGCGTGGACGTCGACCGGCACGGTGCCCAGGTAGATCCCGGACAGGCCGCCGATCAGGAACATGGCGATGAAGCCGACCGCCCAGAGCATGGGTGTCTTGAAGTGGATACGGCCCTGCCACATCGTCGCTAGCCACGAGAACACCTTGATCCCCGTCGGCACCGCGATCAGCAGCGTCGTCACCATCATCGGAATCCGCAGCCACGGGGCAATGCCCGCAATGAACATATGGTGCGCCCAGACGGAGAAGCCGAGAAAGAGAATGGCGACCAGCGACAGCGCCATCAGGCGGTAGCCGAAGATCGGCTTCCGCGAGAACGTCGAGATGACCTCGGAGATGATCCCGAACCCCGGTAAGAGCATGATGTAGACGGCCGGGTGGGAGTAGAACCAGAAGATGTGCTGGTACCCGAGCGGGTAGCCGCCCTCGTCGGCCACGAAGAAGTTCGTGTGCAGGACGCGGTCGAACATCGCGAAGAACTGCGAGCCGGCGATGAAGGGCGTCGCCAGCACAACGAGCATCGACGTCGTGAGGTTCGCCCAGACGAGCAGCGGCATGCGCCAGAACGTCATGCCCGGCGCACGCATGGTGATGATCGTGACGAGGAAGTTGAGCGCTGTCATGATCGACGACGTGCCCGCCCACTGGACGCCCATGTTGAAGAAGACGCTGCCCAGCGGCTGGTCGGTGCAGAGCGGGGCGTAGCACGTCCAGCCGCTCGCGAAGGCGCCGCCGGGAACGAGGAAGCTCGACAGCATCATCACGCCGGCAACCGGCAGGAGCCAGAACGAAAGCGCGTTCAGGCGCGGGAACGCCATGTCCGGCGCGCCGATCATCAGCGGGATCACGTAGTTGCCGATGCCGGCGAACACGGGCACGATGAACAGGAAGATCAGCAGCGACGCGTGCACCGAGACCAGTCCGTTGAACGCCTGGGTATCGACGACCTCGGACCCGGAGCGCGCCAGCTCGGCGCGGAAGATCATCGCCAGCAGCCCGCCGACGAGGAAGAAGATGAACGTCGTGACGATGTACTGGATCCCGATCACCTTGTGGTCGGTGTTGACGCGGAAGTAGTCGCGCCAGCTCCTGGCGCCGTGACCGGAGTGGTCCTCGGGTTCCGTCGGCTGCCCGATCGCGTAGCGCGCCCAATAGTCGAAGGCGCCGATGCCGGCGAGGAAGCCGAACGGGATGGTGACGAGCGCCGTGGTGACGGCGACCTCGTTCAGCCAAACGGGATCCCAGCCTTCGAGGTAGCGGACGATCGCCATGATCCCCACGCCGATGCCGAAGAAGAGCGGAATCATCCAGAGACAGCGGAAGAATCCGGGTGCCCCGAGACGCTTCATGCCTGCTTCCTCGCCTTCGCCCAGGCGTCAAACTGCGCGGGCTTCATCACGATCACCTGCGAGCGCATGAGGGAGTGGCCGAGCCCGCAGAGCTCGGTGCAGATGATCGGGAACGTGCCGAGCTTGCTCGGCGTGATGACGAGGTGGGTGGGATGTGGGAACTCCGGCGTGTCAGGTAGCGCATCCATCTTCTGGCCGAACTCGGTCACCCAGAACGAGTGGATGACATCCTTTGAGTGCAGCTCTAGCTGTACCGGGCGACCGAGCGGGAGCCGAAGCGTCGTTGCCTGTACTCCCTTGGCGCTCGAGTTCGCGTACTCGAAGCTCCACGCGAACTGCACGGCCGTGACGTTGACGCGGAGTGGGTTCGATCCTGCGTTGCCGTTCTGGGTGAGGACGACTCCCGCAGCAACGGCGATGACCGTGACGAGCAGCGCCGGAACGGCCGTCCAGGCGATCTCGAGGCCGGTGTTTCCATGGATGGGCGGACCGTCGGTGTCGTCGTCCGGCCGGGCGCGGAACTTCAGCACGGAGAAGAGGATCACGCTCACGACGACGGCGAAGATGAAGATCGAGATTCCCGTCACCAGCCAGAACGTGAAGTCGATCCGGTCTCGCTGCTCAGAGGCCGACGGCGGAAGCCATGGAATGAGCACCGCTGCCGCCGTGGTGGCGGCGCCGACGATGGCCGCAATCACGGCCAGCTGGACGATCTGACTCCACCGCACGGGCCTCGCAGCCTACTCGATCATGCGGCCGATCGTCCTTTGCAAAGAAACCGTGAATCCCCGCCGCGAGGGATGCGCCGCGGCCGCCGGTGCCGATACCCATTGGACGGAAATCGAGGGCACGGCGGCCGCGACCCACGCCTGCCGACGGAGGTCGCGCACCTGATGGACCGGTACAATGGGCTCCCGCCCGAAGAGCAGAGGGTCGTCGTTGTCACGCTGCTCGGCGCGGCCGCCGCGCTCTGGCTCGCGGTCGCCTGGGAAGAGCTCATGATCCTCACCGCGCTCCCACTGCTCGCCGTCGTGGCCTGGGCGCTGATTCGCTCGGTGAGACGCCGGGCGGAGCGCCGCAAGGAGGAGTTCCTCTACTAAGAGGCCGTCGTGGTTGAGCTGGCTGGGAATTGTGCCGATAGCTGACGCATGGCTGACTACGCCTGGCGACCCCTTGGCGAGCTGCTCGTCAAGCACGGGCTCATCGACGGATACCAGCTCGAGGCCGTGCTGTACGAACAGCGCCTGACGGGACAGCTGCTCGGCGAGCTGCTCGTCTCCAAGCGGATCGTGTCCCCGATCGAGATGGCGTCCATCATCGCCGAGCAACAAGGCGCCCACCTCGTCCCAGAGCACCGCCCGTCTCCCCCAGTTTCGCCTCCCGAACCGGCGGCCAACGGCGGACGGAAGAAGCGACCGCTCGGACGGATCCTCGTCGAGAAGGAGATGCTCACCGAGAGCGGGCTCCAGCGTGTGCTGCTCTTTCAGCGGCATCGAGGTGGACTGCTGGGCGAACTGCTCATGCAGCGGGGTTACGTCGGGCCGGCCCAGTTGGCGGAAGCGCTGGCGGAGCAGCACGTCGACCGCGAGGTGGCCGAGCGGGCCACGGCGCTACCGCTCGAGCCGGAGAGCGACGCGCTGTACGAGGTCCGGATCCCGGAGAGCCCCGCCAATAAGCCGCTCCACGTCTCGCCGTCGTTTCTCGACGCGACGGACTTCGCCTTCGAGCTGCTCCAGACAGAAGACCCCGACGCACTCGAGATCGTCTGCGTGTCGGCAGGCGAACGGGAGCAGGCGTGGTCCTACAGCCGAGAAGCCTCGGACGCCGTTCGCGCCGCCGCCGAGGAAGAGGCCCAGCGGTTCCGGCCGCTCCCTGACGCGAGCGAGCTCTAGGTCTTCGCTACGTTCAAGAGCTCAGTGCCGCCCGCAGCGCCGCGGTGCGGTCCCGACCCAGGCACGAGGCCAGCAATTTAGGGGGCGCGAAGTGCGAAAAGACCTGCCTACGCCCGTCCGTACACACACGGCACCGCTGACACGCCCAAGACGCTGTCTCAAGCCGTTTTCCGGATGGCTGCAAGGGGGTGAATGGACCGTGAAGGACTCGAACCTTCGACCTTGGGATGAAGAGAAGGGCCTCGAAAGCCTCGGCAATCTTCGTTCTCCCTGGACATCCGCCGTTGTTCGATGTCTTGGGCGCCGTCCATTCTCGGCCGTTCTCGGTGGGCCGGGTTGTCCCTTTGTTGCCCTCGGTCAGGCCGTTGCGGAGGAGCATCGTCGCGCACGTAAGCCGGAAGGTGTGGAACCCGGCCCAGGGGAACACCGGCTCGCCTGGCGGCGGGTTTCAAGACGCGGGAGAACAGGTTGGACAGAATCTAAGGAAAAGGTACCTGGAAAAACACTTTGAGCTCTCTTTTCTATGATCAGGTGTGCAATCCTTTGCACTCCACCGTCGGCATTACCAAGTAACTTTGCTAGTTACTGTATTTACAACCACAATGCCTGTTATGCTTTTGGAGGTGTTCCTTCAGCGTTTGATACAACTGCTTCGATTTGGACTAAAGCCTCTTTAGGTAAAGCTGATACGCCAACTGTTCTTCGTGCAGGAACCCCGCTTGGGAAAAATGTTGAATAAACTTCGTCTACAGCATCAATATCTGCGATATTCTTAAGGAAGATATTTACCTTAACCACATCGTCCAAGACGTGGTCGACACTTTCTACAATTGCCTTGATATTCTTTAAGCACTGGCCAGCCTGCTCCTTTACACCACCAGCTACCATTTCACCAGTTCTTGGGTCTAAAGGTAATTGAGCTGAAATATGATTGTAATGAGAAAAAGCTACAGTTTGTGTATATAGAGAACTCTTTGGTGAATTGGCCGTATTGTTTGCCTCGATGACGATTCCATGCCTGTCTTCAACAGCTTGTGGGGGTGTACCATCTCCGTGTGACACAACTGCTTCAATTTGTACCAACGCATCCATAGGTAAAGCTGAAGCTGCAATTGTCGTCCGTGCAGGAACATAGGCTGCGGCCCTGGCGATAGCCGCGTCTGGGAAAAATGTTGTATAGACCTCGTTTACGGCCTCACTATCCGAGAGGTTTTTAAGGAAGATAGTGATTCTTACAATATCGTCAAAAGGAACGTCGACACTTTCTAAAATGGCCTTGATATTTCTAAAGCACTGTCCAGCCTGCTCTTTTACACCACCAGCTACCATTTCACCAGATTGGGGATCGATAGGTAATTGAGCTGACAGATTATTGTAATGAGAGAAAGCTACAGTTTGTGTAGATAGAGAAGTTTGTGGTGCATTTGCCGTGTTTCTTGCAACCTTTATGAGGTCGCCTGCCTGTGGTGCTTCTGGAATTGTACCTTCTCCGTTTGAAACAAGTGCTTCAATTTGTACCAAAGCATCCATAGGTAAAGCTGCAACTGCCACTGTCGTCCGTGTAGGAACATAGCTTGGGAAGAATGTTGTGTAGATTTCGTCTA
>Ga0315273_10012959_pt1 | contig 10700 bp, 13 predicted proteins | sample YL17G02_0_MG_FD_205753 | JGI IMG/M metagenome (GOLD analysis project Ga0315273, IMG submission 205753) | Sediment microbial communities from Yellowstone Lake, YNP, Wyoming, USA - YL17G02_0 | ecosystem: Environmental > Aquatic > Freshwater > Lake > Sediment | place: USA: Wyoming | collected... | reverse complement strand
CCCGAAGGCGTCTTCGGCTTTGCTGTCTGCGACAAGAACGCCGACCGGTTCGAGCTCCTTCGTGCCGGCCTTGAAAAAAACCGGCACGACCACCACCGACCGCACGTCGGCGGCGGCATGATAGTATTGCAGGATCTCGGTCTCCGAGACGGGGTTGACAATGGAAAGAATCTGAGCCTTCCCGGTCGTGGCAACCAGGCTCAGCAGGTCGTCGCCGAGCGATAACCGCCGTTCCGCGGTGAACGCAGGACTGTCCGTCGCTACACTTTCCAGAACCAGCTGCCGGCGTTCGGTATTGATCCAGAAGAAGGCGGCAGTATGTGCAAAGAGCGAATCCTTTAGCACCAGCACAACCTTGCGCACCAGTGACTGGAACTCTGTGCGCGGATCTGTCTCCCTCACCGGCGTATCCGTATCCAGATCGTAGAAATCCGGAACAACCGTTTCTCGCAACGGTTGCGCCCGGAGGTCTTCGCGCACAGGGCGGACGGTACGCGACGAAGGGACGACTTTCTGTTCGTCATCGGTCCCCTTGACGATGTACACATCGTTCGAGGCCTGGAAGTCGTCGAACAGCAGCTTGTGTTGCATATCAGACTGTTCCGGATCCACGTCGTGATCCTCTTGTGTGGAGTCTGCGGTTCCTTTCCGCTTGTGCCATGGGAACAAGGCAAAAAAACCCGCCCCCGCGAGACCGGTACACGGGAACAGGCTTAGTCCCCAGGCCGCGAACGCCATGGTTATCAATGCGAGTATTCCGGCTGGCACGCCACAAACCTTCCATCTTGACCTGGCGCCGCTTTCACCGGCCATTTGAGGCCTTCCACTTGGGGGTATGAATATACAAGATCGTTAAAAGTTAACAAAATGCGCCCGAAAAGTCAAGGAAAACTGGACTAATCGGGCCTAAAATCGCTAGATTTCGTGATTAACGGTCAGGATAGTGCAAGTACGGCTTAAGGTCCGCGACGTACTCTTCCGTTTCTTTCTTCCAGGATTGTTCCAGCCCACCCGGGTCCCCGCCTCCTAGCAGAATCTCATATGCGCGCTGGATGCCCAGGAGCCTGCCAAGAGACGAGGGGTTGAGCATGACCTCGCCAGGGGCGCTATCCAGCAGGACGCGGATGATAGTCAGGCCGGTCACCACCGGCCGGAACAATGCCAGGTTGGTAATGGTGGCTTGAGCCCCGTAGCACACGGCTCCTCTGTGTTTTGAAGAGATTGGCGTAAAGGAGGCAGGTGAAAACCGGACGCCGGGCAGCACGCGGGCGTTGAGCCGGGCTGCGAGTGTGTCGGCATTGAGAAACGGAGCCCCGAACTGACGGAAAGGCTCAGGTGTCCCTCGCCCTTCCGACACATTGGTCGCTTCCAGGAAACAGGTAGCCGGGTAAATATCGGCAGTACCCGGCGTCGGGATGTTCGGAGAGGGTGCAATCCAGGGGAGGCCGGTATCGGCCCATCGCATTCCACGGGACCATCCCTCCATCCACACGACGCTCAGGTTGGCGTGTGCTCCCCCTTTCAGCAACCCTCTGCTATTGATCATCGTTGCCAGCTCGCCGATTGTCAACCCGTAGACCACAGGGAGACGGGCAGGGCCCACAAACGAGCGCAGTGAATCCTCAAGAAGAGGTCCATCAACGCGGGCACCGAGCGGGTTGGGACGGTCCAGCACCACATACGGGATCCCTTTCCCGGCCGCCGCTTCCATACACAGTTTCATCGTGCTGATGTAGGTGTAGAAGCGTGCGCCAACATCCTGGATGTCGAACAGCAGTACGTCGACATCCCTCAGCATGGCTTCGGAGGGTGATGCCTGTTTGCCGTACAGCGAGAATACCGGTAGCCCGGTCCTGGCATCCACGCTATCTCCCACTGTTTCGCCCGCTCCGGCTGCGCCACGAATGCCATGCTCGGGTCCGAAGAGAGCCGTAACGCGAATGCCCTGGGCGCGGAGCGCATCGACGAGGAACTCACCGGATGAAAGCCGGCCCGTCTGGTTGGTGATGAGTCCCACCCGCCGGCCCTTCACGAGATCGAGTTTCTTTTTGATCAGCACATCGGCACCGGTGCTGATCGCCGTTTGCGTATGGAGAAGGGAGGATGGATTCATCACGAGGCCGACCAGTGCGGCAAAAAGCAGTACACGGCGCATGTGGAAGTTCTCCGGTTGTTCGGTATCCCGGCGGGGGGAAGGACGGCATTCACAGGCTGTGTTTTGCCCGCACGATATGCCACGCCGCGATGCTCATGCCGTCCCAGATCTCCCCTTCCCGGATCCGTCGATCAATCTCGTCCGCGGTCAGGAGCACCATCTCGAATTGTTCGGTGTCATCGGGCGATGCGCCGACGTGTTGAAGGTCTTTTGCCACATATACCCGGCAGAGCTCATCGGTTACGCCGTTGTACGGATTAAATTCCCCCACGAGCAGGAGCGTGCGTGCAGAGTACCCGGTTTCTTCCGCGAGTTCATGCCAGGCGGTCTGGTCGTGCGTTGTGCCTTCCTTGACCGCTCCGCATGGGAACTCCACGCTTTCCCGGCTGCCGAGGTACCGAAACTGGTTCACCATGATGATCTGTCCGTCATCCATAAGGGGGATAACGCAGGCGGATCCGAGCGAGTGCACATAGTGGTACTCCCCGGTGTTGCCGGAGGGAAGTTCCACTGTATCATAGCCGTACGACCACCAGGGGTTTTTGAATCGTAGAGAGCGGGTAAGTGTTTTCCAGGGAATAAGAGTCAATGACCTTCTACCGGTTTTCTGCCAGTTCCTTTTCGGAGAAGAAGAATGCCACTTCGATTTTTCCGTTTTCGGGGGAATCTGATCCGTGGACGATATTCTCTCCCTTGCTATCGGCGTAGTCCTTGCGGATTGTTCCCGGTGCGGCATCTTTTGGATCTGTGGCGCCAATCAGCGTTCGGAAGTCGGCGACAGCGTTTTCCTTTTCCAGGCCGATCGGCATACAGGCTCCGCTCGACATAAATTCGACGAGGCCTTGGTAGAACGGTCTCCCTTTGTGCACGGCATAAAACGCGCCGGCGGCAATCGGGCTCAGGCGGATCATGTTCATCCCCAGAACGCGGAAGCCGGCCTTCTGAATACGTGCGAGTACTGCGCCCTGGAGGTTCTTGCGGACACAGTCAGGTTTCAGGATTGCGAGGGTGCGTTCAATAGCCATACGTGGTCCTTTAGCGTTTCTTCTTGCGTGGCGCCGGTGTTCTTCTCTTCACCGCTGCCGCGCGTGTTTGGGCTGTTCGTTTCGGCGCGTTGCGCTTCTGCAACACTTTTGCCATGGTTTCCCCCAGCAGGGCGGGATTGTCCACGACGTGGATGCCCGCCTTTTTCATTGCGGTCATCTTTTCCTGTGCGGTGCCTTTGCCTCCGGAAATGATGGCCCCGGCGTGCCCCATGCGGCGGCCTGGAGGGGCCGTGCGGCCGGCAATAAATCCGACCACCGGCTTGGTCATATGTCTTTTCACGTAGGCAGCGGCTTCTTCTTCGGCCGTTCCGCCGATTTCTCCGATCATCACGACTCCATGAGTACCCGAATCATCGTTAAACAGCTTCAACGCATCGATGAACTGTGTGCCGATCACCGGATCACCCCCGATGCCGATACACGTCGACTGCCCGATCCCGCGCTCGGTGAGCTGCCACACCGCTTCGTAGGTCAACGTCCCGCTCCGCGAGACCACACCGACATTCCCCTTCTTGTGGATAAACCCGGGCATGATCCCCACTTTACATTTGCCCGGGGATATGATCCCGGGGCAATTCGGGCCGATCAGCCGGACTCCGTGTCGTGTGACGTAGTCATATGCCGCAAGCATATCTCGCGTGGGAATTCCTTCGGTGATGCAGACGATCAGGCCGACACCTGCGTCGGCGGCTTCCAGAATCGCATCCGCAGCAAAACCTGCAGGCACGAAAATCACCGATGTGTTGGCCCTGGTCTGCCTGACCGCCTCGGCCACGGTATCAAACACCGGCACGGTGTGTGCGAAGGGATCCTTTTCGGTTCCCTTGTAGGCCGTGCCGCCCTTTCCGGGCGTGACGCCGGCAACGACCTTCGTGCCGTAGTCGATCATCTGCTTTGTATGAAAGGTTCCTTCGCCGCCGGTGATTCCCTGGACGACGAGACGCGTCGTGTTGCCGACAAGAATGCTCATAGGTGTGATTCGTGTTGGGAGTGGTTCATTTTTTCGACGGCATCTGCCGCCCGCAGGATGGTTCCTTCGCCGAATTGGCCTCCGAGAAATTGCACACCGATCGGGAGGCCGTTGCCGTCCACACCGCACGGCACGCTGATAGCCGGTACCCCGGCGAGATTTGCAGAGACGGTATAGATGTCGGAGAGATACATCTGCAGCGGATCATTGACTTTTTCACCGAACGCGAATGCGGTCGTCGGTGTCGTCGGCATCAGGATACAGTCGACCTGCGCGAGCGCGTTGAAGAAGTCCTGCTGAATCAACCGCCGCACCTTTTGTGCCTTCCGGTAGTACGCGTCGTAGTAGCCGGCAGAAAGCACATATGTGCCGAGCATGATGCGGCGCTTCACTTCCGCCCCGAACCCCTCGCTCCGGGACTTCGTATACATTTCCTTGATATCGCGCGTGCCTGCAGCCCGGTATCCGTAGCGGGCACCATCATAACGCGCAAGGTTTGATGATGCCTCGGCGGTCATGAGGATATAGTACGTCGAAAGCGTGTACTGAGAGTGGGGAAGCTCTACATCCACCACCAGAGCTCCCCGGTCACGGAGGAGCTGGACGGTTAACTGGATTGCCTGACGTACCTCCTCATCCAGGCCATCGCCGAACGCTTCCCGGGGAAGTCCGATCCGCATGCCGCGGACATCCCCGGTGAGGGCTGACGTGTAATCGGGCACCGGCACGTTGGCGGACGTTGAGTCGTGTGTGTCATGACCGGCAATCACCTGCAGCACGAGGGCGGCGTCGGCAACGCAGTTGGCGAACGGCCCGATCTGATCGAAAGAGGACGACAGGGCCACCATGCCGTACCGCGAGACGCGCCCGTACGTTGGCTTCAGCCCCACGACGCCGCAGAACGCAGCCGGCTGGCGGATCGATCCGCCGGTATCCGTGCCCAGCGCCGTGTGCGCCATTCCCCCTGCCACCGCCACACAGGATCCACCGCTGGACCCTCCGGGGACGCGGTTTTCATCCACAGGATTCAGGACCGGTCCGAAGGCGGAGTTCTCGGTGGACGATCCCATCGCGAACTCATCCAGATTGGTCTTTCCGATCAGGATCGCGTCGGCCGCTTCCAGCCGTTCCACCACTGTGGCATCATACAGCGCAACAAAATCTTTCAGGATACGTGAAGCACAGGTGACCCGTTGCTGTTTCACGCAGAGTACGTCTTTGAGCGCCACGACCATCCCCGCCAGGGGTCCGGCCGTTCCCGCCGAGAACTTCCGGTCAACCAGGTGCGCACGTTCGAGGGCGTTCTCTCCAAAGACCGAGAGAAACGCGTTCAGCCGCTTCTTCTCAGCAATGGCCTTGAGGTATCCTGCGGTGATCTGCTCGCACGTGGTTTCCCCCGCCTCAAGCAGTGAGCGGGTTACACCGTACGTGGCGTGGAGCGGTCTCACGGATCAATACGCGTGGAGCGTTCCAGGTCTTCCTTCACGCCCTGCATCGCTTTTTTGAATTCGCGGATCGCACGACCCAGGTTCTTGCCTACCTCGGGCAATTTCTTTGGCCCGAAGAAAATAAACAGGACCAGGAGAACCACCAGCAGTTCAGACCCACCGATGTTGTCGAACAGCACGATCTGTTATCCCTTCTGCTCGGAGGACTTGGTATCGATCTTCTTTGTATCCGTATCGATATCCTCAGAGACCTCTTTTGCCGCCTTACGGAATTCGCGGATTCCTTTGCCGAGGCCCTGTGCCAGTTCCGGGATCTTCTTCGCACCGAAGAAAATCAGAATCACCAGCACGATCAGCAGGATTTCTGTTGTTCCGAAATTTCCCATACAGTTATCTCCTCCCTTGCCCCACAAGCACATGATCCCCATCCCGGAGCGTTTCCCTTTGTGCGCGGGAGAGGACGTGAGAAAGAATTGACTCAAACACCTTGCGGCCGTCGATGTATCCCAGCAACGGGTCCGACGCCCGTTCCGGATGCGGCATCATCCCCAGGACATTTCCCGCGTCATTGATAATGCCGGCGATATTCCCGACCGAACCATTTGGATTCACCTCCGGTGTACAGTTGCCGGCCGCGTCGCTGTAGCGAAAGACGATCTGTCCACGTGCTTCCAGCCGTTCCAGAGTTCCAGCATCAGCGAAGTAGTTTCCATCGCCGTGCGCCACGGGAATGCGGAGCAACTCGCCCGGGGTACACTGGTTCGTCGCGAAGGTCCGGGCATTCTCGACGCGCAGGTGGACATACGTGCACACAAAGCGCAACGAAGCGTTGCGGAGCAATACCCCGGGCAGCAGTCCGGCTTCAAGCAGAATCTGAAACCCGTTGCAGATCCCGATCACCGCCCCGCCCTCCCCGGCAAAACGCACAACCTCGCGCATAACGGGAGAAAAGCGCGCAATGGCCCCGCATCGCAGATAGTCGCCGTACGAGAACCCTCCCGGCAGGATCACGACGTCCGCACCCTTCAGATCCGCCTCTTTGTGCCAGAGAAAGACCGCATCCTGGCCGAGCAGCCTCTTGCAGACATAATAGGCGTCGTGGTCGCAATTGGACCCGGGAAAGACCACAACACCGAATCGGACCTTGCCGTCGATCACTGCACGAGCTCCAGTTCGAAGCGATAATCCTCCATCACCGGATTGGCCAGGAGTTTCTTGCACATTTCTTCTGTCGCCTTTCGGGCCTCGGCCTCGCTCACGCCGTCATAGCTGACTTCGATGTATTTTCCCATCCGCACACCCCGGACGCCGGCAATGCCCAGCGTGGAAACAGCATGGGCGACTGCCTTGCCCTGGGGATCCAGGATGGATGGTCGCAGGATGATATGGATTTTAGCGCGATACACTCTTCACCTGTCTGATCGGGAATCCGCATGCGACGGGTTAACCGGCTCGTCATCTTCAAACCGGGGCCCGGTGTGCAGCATACGTTTGACTGTACTGCCGACATACCGCACCATGCCCAGGATGATAAAGAGTACGAGCAGCGGAAAGATGGCGCTCCCGGCCGAGACGGCAACGACAACGACCGCCAGCACGGAAAAGACAAATTTCCAGGGCTCCTTCCGGATGGCGCGCGCTGAAATCTTGGGAAGGGTATCGTACCGGACTTTGCTGACCATAAGGAGGCCGAGCGTCACTGCAAGAATCGGGATGATAATGGGTGCCCGTTCCGCAAAACCGGTCACGCCGTTTTTGGCGTTGATGACATACGACGCCACTGTGATAGCACTGGCCGGCACCGGCAGGCCGACAAAGTGGTCCTTGTCGAACCCGACCAGCTGAACATTAAAGCGCGCCAGCCGCAAACCGGCAAAGACCATCAGCAGGGAGCTCAGGAAAATGCCGAACCCGTCGTACGAGAACAGCACATAGTGATAGGCCAGGAATGCCGGCGCGGCCCCGAAAGAAACGACATCGGAGAGAGAATCGATTTCAACACCGAACTGGGAGGTGGATCGTGTGATCCGGGCCATAATGCCGTCAAGAGCGTCAAACCCCGCAGCAAGGAGAATAAGCCATGAGGCGGCGATGAATTCGCCCTTGCTGGCGTGGATCATCGACATGAATCCCGAGAACATATTCAGCACGGTGAAGAGGCTGGGGACGACTGCACGCGTAATCTTCATTGCTTCATCCCTTCCTGGGCAATACGGCCAGTACTGTTTCTCCCGCCACGGTCCGGTCGCCCGGCTTCACACGCACCTCCGCACCCCGCGGGACCAACACATCAACCCGCGAGCCGAACTTGATCATCCCGAATCTCCGGCCGGCTGTTGCTTGATCTCCCACACGAACGTCGGCTACGATTCGCCGGGCGACAAAACCGGCAATCTGTTTGAACAGCACCTTTCCGCGGGGATGGTCAATGCCGATATGTGTCCGTTCATTTCGCAATGAGGCCTTTTCATCGAACGCGACGAGGAATTCTCCCGGATAATGCCGGAAGAAGCCCACCACACCGGTTACCGGATACCGATTCACATGCACATTGAGGGGAGACATGAAGATGCTCACCTGAACCGCATCAGCATGGAGGAAGTCATCTTCCCGCGTCTCCTGCACCGAGAGCACAGTTCCATCCGCCGGCGAGATCACCAGACCGTCCTCTGTCGGAGTGTTTCTCTCCGGATCCCGGAAAAAATAGAACGTGAAGAGGAGCAATCCGCCCAGGAGGAGGAAGACAACGGTCTTGAGCACCCGGCCGTCAACGAAGAGCAAGGCGAGAAGGATGCCGACGATACAGATGGCAAGCACCACGCCAACGACATCGTACCCATAGCGGGCAATCAACAGATTGCTCCTCGCAGAATCCGGGAGTGTGTGGGAAGCTTCATCATATTAAAGTAGTAAAACTGCGGTAGAAAGTCAAAGAAAGGAAGAATGAACCCACCCCCCGGCCGTTTTGGCACCGGCCGGGGAACGCACAGGGCGGCGACTATTTCACATGGAATTCAATGCGGCGGTTCCGCGAGCGGCCTTCTGCCGTGGCGTTTGTGTCGATCGGATCCCGCATGCCGTAGCCTTTGGTAGTAAGTCGTGAAGCGGAAACGCCTTTTGCGACCATCCAGGCCTTCACCGCCTCCACACGGCGCTGGGAAAGCTTTTCGTTGCTCATCCGCGCTCCTGCGTTGTCCGTATATCCGGCGATCTCAACTTTGATGGTCGGGTTGGCAACAAGCGCTGTGTACGCCCGTTCAAGCATGTCTTCCGAATCCTTCGTGAGGGTGGCGCTGCCTGCCTTGAAATTGATCCCCTGCAGCACAATCGTCTTGCCCCGCTCCAGAAGGATGGTCTCCCTCATGACGTCGTCGAGGGGATCGAGCGGATTGGTACCCCGGATAACTTCCGCACCATCAATCAACCCTCCGCCATCGGTATCCACCTTCAGCGGATCGGTATGGTAGCGTGTCACTTCCTCGCCATCCATTATTCCGTCGCCATCGGTGTCCGGATTGGAAGGATCGGTGCGATAGGTCTTCACCTCGTCCCAGTCCGAAAGTCCGTCGCCGTCGGAATCGACCTTCAGGGGATCGCTCTTGTATTTTGTCACTTCGTCGCCGTCCGACAACCCGTCGCCATCGGTGTCCGGCCGGAGAGGGTCGGTCATGTATCTGTTGATTTCGTCGGCATCCTGAAGTCCATCGCCATCAGTATCGTACCGGGTCGGGTCAGTTTTGTATTTCAGAACTTCATCCCCGTCACTGATTCCGTCGCCATCCGTATCACTGCGGAGAGGGTTTGTCCGGTACCGGCGTACTTCGTCACCATCGGAGAGCTTGTCGCTGTCGGTGTCCGGATCATTGGGATTGGTGGTGAGTTTCCGTTCCTGTCCGTTGGTCAGGCCATCCGCATCATCGTCATCCCCGTCACCCCTTCCGAGAAACCAGGTGACGCCCACCTTCGCAGAGAGAAACAGATCCATTGATGTGTTCTCCCGAAAATCGATCGCGTCACTGATATTTGCAGCGCCGATGTCCGCGACAAAAGCAAGGCTGGAGGAGGTGAACGATTCAAACCCGACGCCAACGGGAAAATACTGGCTCGCACGGAGCTTATCGTCGGGAACAGACAAGTTGTCGGCGGTTTTCCGGTTGTACAACATCACCCCGCCGCCAAATCGAAAGTACGGTGAAAAGGCCTGGTTCGGCATAAGATGAATGTATGCCGAAAGCGCGATCGGGACTCCGTTCGCCTTGAGGTACGAGTAGGGCAGATCCGCCAGAGGGGGGGTTTGGAGAGACTTTAGCCCTTCCATGCCGGCGAGAAGTCCCAATGAAAACGAAGGTGAGATCCCGTACCGGACTGCCAACGTGCCGCCCGGGCCGATTTTCTGCTCATTCAGGTCATTAATCCACATGTTCACACCGCCGTACAGCCCGAAAGCCCAACGTCCTTCGATATCTTGCGCACTCGCTATCCCGGCGAGGAACAGCAAACAGAGGCTCCATCCTAGAGCCTTCCTCATGAATCCGTACATTGGCAGTCTCCTACGGTAATAATAAAAAGCACGGGAGCAAATTAGCGCGTTTGAAGGTGAAAGTCAAGGAAGAGTGAAAGAATCGACTTCGCAGAGCACACGTTGCGTGTCATCTCTGATTTTGGGTGCACCGTTTCCGCACTTGCTGTTGACTCGGGTTTGTCGAACGACAAACGAAAAATCCCCCATCGTTGTCGATGGGGGGTCGTTGAGATTTCAGAACACGCCCATAACCTTGAGTATCATTCCCAGTACAGCCATCGCCATAAGGGACATGATAAGAACGAATGGCCACGAAAAACCCGCGATTTGATACTCGAAAATACTCTTCTTTTCAGGAGGGGGAGCATCACTTTTTTTCTCGACTTCGCGAGGAGAGGGAACCTTGAAATCCCCATTCTTTTTCCCCTCATGGCTGGGATGGTTCGTCGCCCGTTGATGGTGTGCCATATTCATGATCTCCATTGAAACTCATAAGGTCATCCACGGATTGCACGTCCGTGACCCCACAACCGGATCGACACTTAACACGGCGGAGTCA
>Ga0315273_10012958_pt1 | contig 10701 bp, 11 predicted proteins | sample YL17G02_0_MG_FD_205753 | JGI IMG/M metagenome (GOLD analysis project Ga0315273, IMG submission 205753) | Sediment microbial communities from Yellowstone Lake, YNP, Wyoming, USA - YL17G02_0 | ecosystem: Environmental > Aquatic > Freshwater > Lake > Sediment | place: USA: Wyoming | collected... | reverse complement strand
GGGACGCTGTTACGCAGGCGCGTCAGGGTCGGGGAGGTGCGAGGAGCCATCACGACGAGCGGTTCGACACGCTACCTCTCCATCTGCGTCGCCTCGCTTCGCCCCGCGACACCCGAGTGGCCTCGCGACACCCGAGTGGCCTCGCGACACCCGAGTGGCCTCGCGACACCCGAGTGGCCTCGCTTCGCTCACCAACTCCGGCGCCGCCGATGCTGCCCGTCCGCCGAGCTGCTCCGCTCCGACTACGCAGCCGAGCGAGGTCCGTCGCCGTCTCGGTGGAAGGACCGTCCCCGCTACCGTGCGATGCCGTGTCCGCGTCCGACGAGGCCCAGCTCGAGATGGTGCACCGGCTGCCGAAGGCGCAGCTGGTGGAGCGCATCCCCCACGTGGCCGACCAGGTCCGCGGCCGACGGGTGATCCACGTCGGGTTCGTGGACGCCGGCTACCAGCAGATGCAGGCCGAAGCCGGCACCTGGCTCCACGCCCACCTGGCCGACACGGCGACCAGCCTGGTCGGCATCGACCTGGACGAGGCCGGTGTGGCGATGGCCACCGAGCAGGGCTACGAGGCCTACGTGGCCGACTGTCGGGACCCCGACCAGATCGACGCCCTCGGCATCGAGGCCGCGGAGGTGGTCGTGGCCGGCGAGGTCATCGAGCACCTCGACGACCCGGGCTCGTTCCTCGACGGCCTGCACCGGCTCCTGGCGCCGGGCGGCACCCTGATCCTGACCACGCCGAACGCCTCCGGCCTGCTCAACGGCTTCGCGGCCATGGCCGGGGCCGAGATCAACCACCCCGACCACGTCATCCTCTTCAGCTGGCGCACGCTCTCCAACCTCATGGGCCGCCACGGCTGGGAGGTGGTGGCCACCGCCACCTTCGTGCCTGCCGTGAAAGCGGCTCCCGGCTCCGACCTCCGTCAGCGGGTACTGGGCCTGGCCGGTCGCTTCGTCCTCTGGCTGGAGCGCACCATCGGTGGCCTGTGGGCCCCCTTCGTCGCCGACGGCCTCATCGTCACCGCCAAGAGCCGCGACCTCTGAGTGGCTTCGCCGCGCTCAGCGACTCCGGTTCCGACGATCGGGAGCGTCCGCTGAGCCGTGCCGTTCCGCGGCGCCGCGGAGCACCTTCGAATCAGTCCTCCGGGACGTCGTCCACCGGCGCGGTGGGGGTGCGGTCGGGGGGTGGGTCGGACTTGTCCATGCGGGCCTTGAGGAGGGCGACCTCCTCGGCCAGGGTCCTCGTGCGTTCCTCGGAGCGGGACAGCTCGAAGGAGAAGTGCACGACCATCAGGAAGAGGAACGCGATGGCGGCCAGGAAGAAGACGGCCGGCTCGTAGGCGACCCCCACCCAGTCGGCGATGGGCACGAGGACGTCGGGGACGAGGGCGAAGGCGAAGAGGAAGAGGCCGACGCCGACCCAGAGCAGGGCGTACTTGCCCTGGAGCTTGCGTCGCCGCACCAGGCGCAGGATGAACAGGAGGGCGAAGGCCACGACGGCCATGACCAGGAGCTGGGCCCGAACACTCATGCCTTCGCCTCTCGCACGACGGCCCGGCGGGGGGCGGAGGCGAGCAGGACCACCAGCAGGCGGAGGTAGTGGTACACGAGGCGCCAGCGCCGGTTCGAGGGCGTCCCGGTCTCCCGGTCGCTCATGTTGACCGGGACCTCGGCCACCCGGAAGCCCTCGGCACAGGCCAGGAGGAGGGCCTCCACCGACTCCATGTACTCCGACGGATAGGTCCGGGCGAAGAACTCCAGCACGTCGCGGTCGAAGGCCCGGAACCCGGAGCTGGTGTCGGAGAACTGCTGGCCCGAGAGGGTCTTGATGGCGAAGCGGAGCACGCCCATGGCCCGGGCCCGGACCCGGCTCACGGTGTAGGAGGTCGGCTTCCCCGCGAAGCGGCTGCCCACGACCATGTCGGCCCCGTCGCTCAGGGCGGCCAGGAGGGTGGGGATCTCGTCGGGGTCGTGCTGGCCGTCGCCGTCGAACTGGACGGCCCGGTCGTAGCCGTTGCGTACGGCGTAGAGGAATCCCGTGCGCAGAGCACCGCCGATCCCGAGGTTGAAGGGCAGGGAGAGGACCGTGACCCCCTGCTCGGCGGCCACCGCCGCAGTCCGGTCGGTGGAGCCGTCGTCGACCACGATGACATCGAGGTCCGGGCGCGTCGCCAGATCGGCCAGGACCGCCGGGAGGGCCTCCTCCTCGTTGAAGGCCGGGATGATCACCAGTGTCGGGCTCCCGCCCCGACTCGTCTCCGGCTGCGTCATCTCGGCGGCGATCCTAGGGCGTCGGGTCCGTCCGACCCGCGGCCGAACGGGCATCCGGGCTCACTACGCTGCGCCACGATGCCCCGTCGTTGCCGACGAGCCGTCGCGCTCGTACTGCTCCTCGCCGCCTTCGCGGCCGCCTGCAGCGACGACGGAAACCGGTCGGCGGCGGCCGATCCGACGACGACGTCGACGACCGTGCCCCCCACGACCACCAGCCTCCCGCCGGGCGGTCGCCAGCCCACGGCCGCCGACCCGCTCCAGGTGACCTTCGCCGGCGACTCGGTCATGGCCGAGTTCGCCCCGGCGATGATCCAGGCCCTCGAGGGCACCCGGGAGACGGCCGGCCGCTTCATCCTGGCCCCTTCCGTGGCCCGGGGCGGCGTCGGGGGCGTCGTCTGGAACCAGGAGCTGCGGGAGCACGACCCGGACCTCATCGTGGTCCTCATGGGCGTCTGGGAGGACCAGGTCGTGGGGGAGACGGCCAGCGCCGATCCGGGGTGGGCCCAGCAGTACCGCACCACGGTCGTGGACCCGTTCCTCGACCTCATCACCCGGGCGGGGGCCAAGGTCCTCTGGATCGGGATGGCCGCCGTCGACGACCCCGTGGCCACCGAGCGCCTCGTGCGCCTCAACTCGGTGTTCGCCCAGGCCGCCGACGAACGCGACGATGTCGACTTCCTCCCGGGCGGCCAGTACCTGTCCGGGCCCGATGGCGGCTACGCCGACGTGGTGGTCTCGCCCACGACCGGGATCCCGGTGCGCCTGCGCCGGACCGACGGCCTCCATCTCTGCCCGGCCGGGGTCGTGGCCCTGGGGGTCCCGGTGCTGGACGAGATCGCCCGGCAGTGGAACGTCACCGCCGTCTACGGCTGGCAGCGGGGCTCGTGGCGCCGGCCCCCGTTGCTGCACGCCCCCGAGGAGTGCCCGGCGCCCGTCTAGAGCCGGCCTCTAGACTCGCCCCGACATGCGGAGCCGATCCCGCGGGTTTCCGGCCCGCCTCCTCCTGCTCGTCCTCCTGGCGTTGGCCGTCCGCTGGATCGCCGTCTTCGCGCACTACGGCGACCTGACGCTGGACCTCGACGACAACTACGCCTACCACACGCAGGCGAAGCTGCTCCTGGATCACGGTGGCTTCTACGAGCCCTTCGTCTGGCGGGACTCGGTCGAGGCGGGCGGCCCGCCCGTCTACGAGCCGTCCGCCGGCCATCCGCCGGGCTATGTGCTCTACCTGGCGGCCTACGGCGTGATCGGCTTGGACAGCCCGCTGTCGAACCGATTGGCGAGTGGGATCGCCGGCGCGGCCGCAGTGGGACTGATCGGCATCGCCGCCCGCATGGTCGGCCGTTGGGCCGGTCTGGGGGAACGAGGCGGTGACCGGGCCGGGCTCCTGGCCGCCTTCCTGGCCGTCATCTACCCGAACCTCTGGATCAACGACGCGCTCATCCTTTCCGAGTCGCTCTACGCCGGGCTCGTCGCGCTGGTGATCCTGGCCGGCTACCGGTTCTGGCGGGGGCCGTCGTGGCAGAGCGCTGCGCTGCTCGGCGGGGCCGTGGGCATCGCCACCCTGACCCGCAGTGAGGGCCTCCTGCTGTTGCCGGGCCTGGTCCTACCCCTCGCCGTGATGCTCCGGGACCGGACCTGGGGCCAGCGGGCCGGGCTGGCCATCGTCTCCGGCAGCGTGGCCCTGGCCCTCATGGCCCCCTGGATGATCAGCAACCTCCTGCGCTTCGAGGAGCCCGCCCCGCCGTACCTGGCCACCGGCAGCGGCCGCGTGCTGGCCTTCGGCAACTGTGACAAGACCTACTCCGGGGACTTCGTCGGTTACTGGAACATCGAGTGCGCCCCCGCCCGGTTCTCCGGCGACGAGTCCCAGATCGACACCATCCACCGCGAGAAGGCCACCGCCTACATGGAGGACCACGTCGGCGAGCTGCCCCGGGTGGCCCTGGCCCGGGTCGGGCGGATGTGGCAGGTGTACCGCACCGACCAGGGGGTCGAGTTCGACCGGTTCTTCGAACGTCGCGGCCTGGACGAGACCCGCTTCGCCCTGGGCCAGTACTACCTGATGCTGCCCGTCGCCGTGGCCGGCGTGGTCCTGTTGTGGCGGCGCCGGGTGACGATCATCCCGCTGGTCTCGCCGTTCGTGCTGGTCACGTTCACGGCTGCCACGACGTTCGGCATCACCCGGTACCGGGTGCCCTCCGAAGTGGCCCTGTGCATCCTGGCCGGCCTGGGGTCGGCCTGGGTGACCCTGCGCGACGACCCCGTCGACGCGTGACCAACCGGCGCTTCGCCCTGGCCCTGGCAGCCATCGCCCTGCTGGGCCTCGGCCTGCGCTGGTTCTGGATCCTCGAGATGCGCCCCGAGTGCGGGAACCCGGCCGAGGACGGCCCCCCGGGCTGCCTGGCCATCACGGGCGGGGCCAACGTCGTCAACGACCCCCGCTACCTGCACGAGGTCGGGAACCTCCTGGCGGAGGGCAAGCCCTTCATCGACCCGTTCACCTACGCCAGCACGGGCGAGGAGCGGCCCAGCGCCCACAAGATGCCGCTCTTCCCGATCTACCTCGGCGTGGTCTCGGTCCTGGGCGGCCAGGGGGTCGACACCCACCGCTTGGCCGCCGCCCTGCTGGGCGCGCTGACCGTGGTGGTCCTGGGCCTGATCGGGCGGGATCTCCTGGGTTGGCGGGCGGGGCTCATCGCCGCTGCCATCGGCGCCCTCTACCCGAACCTGTGGATCAACGACTTCCTGCTCCAGGTGGAGAGCCTGGCCACGCTGCTGACCGCCCTGACGATCCTGGCCGCCTACCGCTACCGGCGGGACCCCACGCGGTTGCGCATCGCCCTCCTGGGCGCGGTGATCGCCCTCGCGGCGCTGACCCGGGCCGAATCGCTGCTCCTCTACGCCCTGGTGGCCCTGCCCCTGATCCTGGGCGCGGTCCGACCGTGGCGGGAGCGGCTCACCCACGTGGCCCTCGCCGGGGCAGCCGCCGTCCTGCTGCTGGGCCCCTGGGTGGCCTGGAACCTGACCCGCTTCGAAGACCCGACCACGTTGTCCACCGCCCCCGGGCCGGTCCTGGACACCGCCAGCTGCGACGCCACGTACTACGGCGAGCAGCTCGGCTTCTACGGCAACTGCTTCGTCATCGAGGACTACGCCACCGACGAGGGCCTGACGGTGGCCGAGGCCCGGGAACGGCTCCGGGGCTACGACGAGTCCCAGCGGGCGGCGGTGGCGGGGGAGCGGGCCCAGACCTACATCCGGGACCACCTCGGCCGCCTGCCGGTGGTGATGGTGGCCCGGGTGGCCCGCATGTGGGACCTGTACCGCCCCCTGCAGAACGTCCGCTTCAACTGGCAGCTCGAGGCCCGGGGCGAGCGCACCTCGCAGCTGGCCCTGCTCTCGTACTACGCGTTGCTCCCGTTCGCCGTGGGCGGCGTGATCGCCCTGAAGCGGCGGGGCCTCCCCGTCAGCCCCCTGGTGGGGATGGCGGTGATGATCTCGGTGACGGCGGCCTGGACCTTCGGCACCACCCGGTACCGGATCCCGGCCGACGTGGCCCTGGTGGTGGCCGCCGCCGCCGGCCTGGAGGTGTTGTTGCGCCGACGATGGCCGATGGCCGAACCTGAGCCGGCTGACGAGCCGGTGGAGGCGCCTGCATGAACGACAACGAGCTGAACACCGAGCTGCTGAACGCGGAGTTGCCCGACCCCCGTTTCGTCGACGACGAGTACCTGGCCTGGCTCTACGACCGGAACCCCGACGGGCCGGCCATCCAGGCTTCGGCCGACGAGGACGGCGTACGGGTGGCCCACTACGCGCTCGTGCCCCAGACCTACCGCAACGCGGCAGGGGAGGCCCCGTTCCTGTTCTCGCTCAACGCCGTCACCCGGCGGGGCACCCAGCGCAAGGGCTACTGGTCCGAGCTGGGCCTGCGGAACTTCGCCAAGGCGACCGCCCAGGGCCGCCAGATCGTCATCGGCGTGCCCAACGAGAAGTCCACGCCCGGGGCCGTGAAGTACCTGGGCTACCGCTTCCTGGGTCCGTTGCCGGTGAAGGTGGCCGTTCCCACCGGCACGGGTGGTGGCTGGGAGCACCACGTGGTGGACGACGCCTTCCTGGACAGCCCGGCGTTCGCCGCGCTGGCCGCCGACCTGGATCAGCACGATGCGGTCCACTGGACCAACAGCTATGCCCCCGATCGGCTCCGCTGGCGCTTGGCCCGCCCGCACGGGAACTACGCCGTGCACGCCGACGACGACCTCGTGGTCGTCTCCACCCGGTCGGCCTTCGGCCCCGTCCCGATGGCGGTCGTCCTCAAGGCCTTCCCCCGCGGTCCCCGGACGATCGACCAGCCCCTGTCCGCCCGCCGGGCCATCGCCGCCGTCTGTCGGTACCACCGGGCCCCGGCCGCGGTGTATGCCGGCTTCAACGCCCTGGTCCGGGTGCAGGGCGTCCAGCCACCGCACCGGCTGCGCCCGGCACCCCTCAACCTGGTCGTCCACAGCTTCAGCGACAAGGCCCCCCAGGAGACCTTCCGCCTGGATACCTTCGAGTTCCTCGACCTCGACGCCTACTGACCGCGCCACCGCCCGAGCCATGACCCCGCCCTTCACCTTCACCTTCGACGTGGAGGACCACCGGCCCGACGACCGGACCGAGCTGCGCCTGCTCGAGGCCACCCGGGGGGTGCTCGCCTACTGTGCCGAGCAGGGCGTGGTGGGGACCGTCTTCGTGGTCGGGGAAGTGGTCCGGGACCACCCGGAACTCGTTCGGGAGATCGCGGCCCAGGGCCACGAGCTCGGCCTCCACGGTTGGCGCCACACCCCGATCACCGAGCTGACCCCCGAGGTCTTCCGGGAGGAGACGGCCCGGGGCCGTGCTCTCCTCGCCGACGTGGCGGACCAGGACGTGATCGGCTTCCGAGCGCCGACGTTCTCGCTCGTGCCCGAGACGGTCTGGGCCACCCAGGCCCTGGCCGACCTGGGCTTCACCTACTCGTCGAGCATCCTGCCCGCCTGGAGCCCCCTCTTCGGGTTCCCCGGCCTGCCCCGACGGCCCTTCACCTGGCCGTCGGGCCTGCTCGAACTCCCCGCCCCGATCATCAAGGCCGGTCCGCTCGGGCTCCCCGTGGTCGGCGGCACCTACCTCCGGGTCCTGCCTTGGGCCCTGGTGCGGGCCGGGCTGCGGGACAAGCCCCTGGGATCGGTGCCCTTCACCTACTGCCACCCCTACGACTTCGACCCCGGCGAACGCTTCTGGGTCGTGCCCGGCATGGGCCGGCTGGGCAGCGGGCTGCTCTGGTACGGACGGAAGCGGATGCTGCGCCGGGTCGAGCGGCTGCTGGCCGGCGGGGCCGGCCCCCCGCTGCGGGATCGTCTGGCCGAGGTGCCCGCCGAGGTGCCCGCCGTCCTCGCCGCGTGATGATCAGTCGCCCTGGTAGCCGGGAGCGCAACCGCCCGGCTCGGGTTCCTGCTCGGCCCGCCACTCGTTGGCCCAGGTCGGTGACGGGGTCAGGTCGAGGTCGTCGGCGATCACGCCCAGCAGACCTTCGGCCAGCAGGATCTGACCCTCGGGGCACAGGTGGATGCCGTCGGCCCGACGCACGGGGACCGGGGTGCCGTCGGGCCCGGGGAGGGTGGCCGTGAAGCCGTCCGGCGCGATCCAGTTGTCGGCGTCCACGAAGTCGACCTCGTCCCGGCGCTCGGCCAGCGCCTCGAAGTCCGCCTGCAACCCGGTCACGAACTCGGCCTCCTCGGCGTCGTCGATGACGAGGGGCCCGACCCACAGGAGCCGATCGCCGTCCTCGGTGACCAGGTCCACGAAGGGATCCAGGACCTCTCGGGGGTAGCTGCCCGGCTCCAGCAGGTCACCCTCGGCGAAGTCGCCGAGTACCTCCAGGTACTCCCAGTGCCCGACGGAGACCACGACGAGATCGGGCTGGTGTCGGTCGATGGCGGCCTGCCAGATCGATTCGTCGGCGGCGTCGCGGGGGAGGTCCGGGCCGAGGATGAAGGCGGCGTGGGCCCCGCCGGTCGCCTCGATGGCGTAGGCCAGCGGTCCGGCCGCCTCCGCCAGCACGGAGTCACCGGCGATGAGCACTCGGGGGAGGTCGTCGGCAGTGGTCGGTGGGGGTGCTGTGGTGGTCGGCGAGGGGCTGGAGGTCGGCGCCCCCGCTAACCGGTCGCCACCGTCGACACCGGCACAGGAGACGAGCAGGAGGAGCGCGGTGGTGAGGGCCGGCAGTCGCCGGGGGCGGCTCAAACGAGCCCGGCCACGCAACGTCGGGCCGCGTGCAGAAGGGTCCGCTGCAGGGCGGCCTCCCCGGCCCGGGACAGGTGGACGCCGTCGGCGGTGAACCGCTCCGGGTGGGCCCGTGCGGTCGTGGCCCAGTCGGGGCTGCGGACGTCGCCCGACGCCTCGTCGGCGGCCCGCAGCTCCTGGTTCAGCACCTGCGCCGTCCGTCGGTCACCGGCACCCCCCGTCGCCGGGATGGTCGGCCACACCACGCACTGGGGCTCGAGAGCGGCCAGCAGCAGGCGCACGGCCCGACGCACCGCGAGACGGGCAGTCCGGGGATCGGCACTCTCCCGGACCCAGCGGACGTCGCCGGATCCGGCGGACACGATCACCACCTGGGCGCCAAGGTCCACCGCCTGACCGGCCAGCAGGCGCACCCGGGCGGTACGCCAGGCGTTGCGGTGCTTCACCGAGGCCTGCCAGCCCTGGTCGATCAGGCTGAGCGTGAAGGCCCGGGTCGAGGTGGGATGGCTCGGGCCCTCGGACTCGAGCTGTCCGAGCAAGCTGTCACCGACGGCCGCCACCTTCGGACCCGCTGCGGGACCCTCGAACGCGGGGACGGTCTCGACCTGTGCGGTGGCGGGACCGCTGCCGGCGAGCCCGAGAGCCACGAGTGCGGCGAGGATCGCGAAACCACCCCTCGGGTTCCGGGGCCCATCGAGGCTGCGTCGGCGCCAGCCGGAGCAGCGCCGAGGTTCTGCGGGATCGGCGGAGCCGGCGCTGGTGAGCGCAGCGAACCCGGGCAAGGGTGACTGCCTAGCCGTCGGTCGTCGTGCCACCCGCGGCCTCGGCCACGGTGGCGGCGGTGGCGGGGTCGGTCAACTCGACGGTCCAGTCCTCGCCGTAGGCCACCGCGGTGGGCGGCTCGGCCCCTTCGGGGGCGAGGAACTCGTTCTGGAGGTCCTCGTCGTACCAGATGGTGAGGATGGCCTGGCCACCGTCGATGGTGCACTGGCTGAGTTCACGGATCTCGTCGACCAGGCCCTCGTACTCCAGCTCGCACTGGACACCGCCGGCGGCGAGGGCGTCGTTCAGGTCGCTGACCGTCTCGTAGGAGGTGAGATCGGCGCCGGCCTGGGTGGTCTCGGTGCCCCCGTCGTCCGCCGTCGAGCCCCCGCTGTCATCACCCCCGCACGCACTGAGCGTCAGAAGGGCGATTGCTACGGTGGCCAGAGATGTCTTCATCCCAGCGATTCTGGCGGGACGCGGGGCCGTCGGCCAAACCCTTCGCCTGGGCCCTGGGCGCGATCGCGGCCTTGGCTCTGGTCGTTCGCTGGGTCGTGGTGCTCGTGGTGCGCCCGACCTGTGACCCCCCGCTCGCCGGGACCGGCTCGTGTTTCCGCCTTGCCGGCGACGCCACCTACTACCACGTGCAGGGTCAGCTCCTGGGCGACGGCCACCTCTTCGCCCACCCGTACTGGTTCCTGCAGACCGGCCGCCTGGCCGACAGCGCCTCGCACCCACCGGGGTACTCCGCCTTCCTGGGCCTGCTCTCGGCCGTGGGCTTCGACTCGGCCACGGCCCACCGCCTCGCCTCCGGCGTCCTCGGGGTCGCCACCGTGGTGGTCATCGGTCTCCTGGCCCGCCACCTGGCCGGGCCCCGAGCAGGGCTCCTGGCCGCGGGGGCCGCCGCGATCTACCCCATGCTCTGGATCAACGACGGGATGCTGCAGGCCGAGTCCCTCTACGCCCTGCTCATCGCCGTGATGCTCCTGCTGGCCCACCGTTTCTGGGACCAGCCCACGCCGGGTCGGATGGCGGCCCTGGCCGCCGTGACCGGGGCGGCCGCGCTCACTCGGACCGAAGGGGCGTTCTTCTTCGTCGCGCTCGTCGCCCTGCTGGCCCTGCGCCTGCCCGGCCGCCGGTGGGGCGAGCGCCTCCGCCTGCTCGGGGTGGGGGCCGTCGTGGGTGGCCTCGTGCTCGCGCCCTGGGTCACCTTCAACCTGGCCCGCTTCGACAAGCCCGTCTACCTGACCAACAGCGCCGGGTCGGTCATGAGCGACGCCAGCTGCAACAGCACCTACTACGGCGAGTACATCGGTTACCACGCCAACTGCATCGGCACCGACCCTCCCCTCGAGCTGGACGACGCCGACGAGTCCGTGCGGGAGGCGGAGCTGCTGGACCA
>Ga0315273_10012957_pt1 | contig 10702 bp, 10 predicted proteins | sample YL17G02_0_MG_FD_205753 | JGI IMG/M metagenome (GOLD analysis project Ga0315273, IMG submission 205753) | Sediment microbial communities from Yellowstone Lake, YNP, Wyoming, USA - YL17G02_0 | ecosystem: Environmental > Aquatic > Freshwater > Lake > Sediment | place: USA: Wyoming | collected... | reverse complement strand
AGTAGCCGCCTGGGAGGCCAAGCGAAATGCGGCCCACATCAAGGTGAAATGGCAGTTCACGACCGCCGAAGCGCGGACAAAGCTCAGGCGACTCTACCCATCATAACTTCATTGGTGCAGCACTAGTACCCAACCGGTACGCGCAGCCCGAAAAGAACGCATGGCCCGCCCCAAGGAGATGCGTTCTATGTCTGTGGATAGTGGTTGCGAACCCGGTGGAAGCAACGAGTGGCTGGAGGAACTCAGCCGGAACCACCGCTCGTACAGAGAAAGGCTGGTTCTCGGAATATGCCGCACGTTCAGAAGCTACAGGCTGCAACGACACGAGGCAGAGCACATAGTCGACAAGGCTCTGGCCAAGGCAGCCAAGCACATAGCCGAATTCGACCCCGCCACGCGGCCTTTTTACGTTTGGCTTCACATGATAACCAAGCGGTGTGCTCTGGACCATGTCAAGTCAGCCGAGCGTCGAAGGGCAATGCTGAGTTCCGACGATCCGAGTGTGCAGGAAACCATCGCTACTTCTGGCCCGACCGAAGCGTATGCGTGGAAGAGGCTGAACGTGCAGTTGGAGGCTGGAATCCAGGGTCTGTCGCAGGGACAGCAGGATGCCATCCGCTTGCACTACTGCGAGGGGCTCCTCCACGAGGATGCGGCGAAACAGATGGGCGTGTCGCTTCGGCGCTTTCAGCAACTGCTGTACGAAGGCAGGGGCAACTTGGGCCGGGTCCGCAAGCTGAAGTAGAGGTACTATGACTGTGACTTCCTGCGGAAGGAAGTGTGCCCCCGGAAAGGCAGAAATCGCAGCCATGCTGGAGTTCGAAGCTGAGCTGAAGGCCGGCCGAACACCCGACATAGAGGCTTATCTGACTCGCCACCCGCGTCTGGCGCATCGCCTGCGACCGGTGTTCGACGGTATGCTGATCCTCCATGCGGTGGCTCAGTCCAAGCGGAAGCGCTGACTACTACCAGTTGCGATAAGCCCCGGCCATCTCTGGCCGGGTTTTTCTTCTGTCAATTTCGGCCGGAAGCTCGTATTGGAATGCGAAGGGGTTTGGCTGAGACCAGACCTCAGTGTTCGAGAATGACCGAAATGCGGGGAAACCCGCAGGAAGGAAGGGATCATGACTGATCCTACGAAGAGAATCGCCAACTGGAATGCGAAGTTCGATACGGCTCGCATCAAGGCGACCCTGGACGAGAAGCGGGCGAGCATGCTGGCGAACGTGTCGGCAGTGTTCCCGATGATCGCTTCGATGGAGCTGCAGGTGAAGCAGGTCTGCGATGGCGCCGGAGTGGCGACCATCCTGCACCCGTTCTACCTCTGCTTCGGCCGGGAGATGTGGGCACTGAGCCGGAAGGACATCTCCGGTGAGTCGCTGTGCAAGGAGGCCGCGATTCTGATCGCGAAGTGGAAGGCCCGCGGCCTGACCGAGGCCGTGCTACAGGCCATCCGCACCGACGTGTTCAACGTCGTGGCACCGATCGCACCGTAAGACAGCTTACGGCTAACAGCTAACGGCTAACGGCCCAGGCTGAAAGCGGTTGGGAAGGAGAGGCTGGCGGGCCGGCAACGGCCCGCCGGCCCTCTTGGACTGCGGCAGCGCGGCTCCTCACCCCAACCCTCTGCTCGGTGAGGAGAGGGAGAGCGGAGCGAGGGTGAGGAGGGGCACGGCATCTTCTCACCCGGTTGGACTTCGGCTCTCGGAGCACTATGATTCCCTACCATGCCTGAAAATGCAATCGAGGTTCGTGACCTGACCAAGGCCTTCCGCGAGGTGGTCGCGGTTGGCGGCATCAGTTTCGAGGTGAGGCGGGGCGAAGTGTTCAGCCTGCTCGGGCCGAACGGCGCCGGGAAGAGCACCGCCATCTCCATCATCTCCGGCCTGCTCCGGCCGGACTCGGGCGACGCCTTCGTCATGGGTCACTCTATCCTGAAGGAGAGTATGGCCGCACGCCGCTGCCTGGGTGTAGTGCCGCAGGAGGTCGCGCTGTACAATGACATGTCGGCGCGCGAGAACCTCGTGTTCTGGGGCCGGATGTACGGACTTTCCGGCAAGGACCTTGAGCGCCGGGCGGACGAGATGCTGAAGGCGGTCGGGTTGGTCGAGCGGCAGAAGGGACGCGTCGCGACCTTTTCGGGCGGGATGAAGCGCCGGGTGAACATCGCGGCCGCGCTGCTGCACACGCCGCAGGTCGTGATAATGGATGAGCCCACGGTCGGCATCGACCCGCAGAGCCGCCGTCATATCCTCGACTATGTGAAGGAGCTGAACCGGCAGGGGATGAGCGTGCTCTATACTACGCACTACATGGAAGAAGCGGAGGAGCTGTCGAACCGCATCGCCATCATGGACAAGGGCAAGGTCATCGCCTGCGGCACCCGTGATGAGTTGGTTCGCCTGGTTGGAGAACAGACGCGCGTGGACCTCGCGGTGACCGGCGAGCCGGACAAGGCGGCTGAGGCCTGGCGCTCGGTCCCGGGCGTCTCCCGGGCCACGGTTGAGCAGGGCCGCGTTTTGGTGCTGGCTGGGGATTCCAACGCAGTCGTGCCGCTGCTGTTCGAGCGGGCTGCCCAACTCGGGTTCCGCATCGGTTCCGTGGGAATCCAGGAGCCGAACCTCGAGACCGTGTTCCTCGCGCTCACCGGCCGCGCGCTGCGGGACTGAGTCCAGGGTTGACAAACCACTGATAAACACGGATGGCCACAGATACGGAACCGCGGTGCAGCCCAGCCAGACCCGATGGGACCACACAGCACGTCGGACGCGCAAGTCACCCTCGGGTTCGGCTCCGAACTCAATCTGTGTTCATCTGCGTTCATCTGTGGTTGCTCATGTATCGGCCCTTGATGACCAGTGACTGAAATCCATATCGCCGGCAAGGACCTGCGCGGCTCATTGCGCAGTCGATTCTTCATCGGCGTGGCCGTGTTCGTGCCGCTGCTGGTTACCTCTCTCTTCTTCTTTGCCTTCGGCGGCCATGTCAGCGAGACCGGCTCGGGGCCGGGCATGGCGCCGGTGCGGACAGTCGTGGTCAACGAGGACGCCGGCAGCCTGCAGCTTGGCCGGGTGGTCATCGATGCGCTATCGAGCCCGCAACTGCGGGAGATCGTGAGCTGTACCGAGATCAGCGACACGGCGCTGGCGCGCCGCGCGCTTAACCGGGGGCAGGCGGACGTGGCGGTCGTCATTCCGGCCGGGTTCAGCGCGGCCGTGACTGACAGCGCGGGGCGGGCCGAGGTCGTGCTGCTCGCCGACCCGGTGAAGACCATCGGGCCGGCAGTGGTACAGAGCGTGCTGCAGTGGGTGCTCGACGATCTGTCCGGTTCGAAGATTCTCCAGAACACGTATCGCAGCGCGGCGGCAGACGCGGCCAGGGCGCTCGACGGTCGGGTCATCCAGAGAACCGATACTGACGCCACGAAAGCACGAAACACACGAAACGAATGGGCGCAGGGAAATGCTGCTCCGTTTCGTGCCGCCTTCGTGTCTTCGTGGCCATCTAGTCCGGAATCAGGGGTCCTTGCCGAGTTGCTGCAGGAGTACCAGGCAGCCGTACAGTCCGGTGACGCGGCGCTCGTGGTGCGCGCGCCCGGAGCGGGAGATGATGTCTCGGCCCTGTTCCGCCGGATGATGGCGGGCATCTTCGCGGGACTGATGGTCTTCTTCGCCTTCTACACCGGTGCCTATACCGCGCTGTCGCTCGTGCGCGAACACGAGGACGGCACGCTGGCGCGGTTGTTCACGATGCCGGTGGGCCGCGCGCGGATACTAGGCGGCAAGATGCTCTCGGTCGTTGGTACGGTCGCGGTGCAGGCGACTCTGCTCATCGTTGCCTCGACACTGCTCTTCGGCCTGCGCTGGGGACAAGCCGGCAGTTCCGCGCTCGCGCTCGTGGGCACGGTCGCGGCATCATCCGGGTTCGGCGTGATGCTGGCGTCGTTCATCAGGAGCACGCGCCAGGGCGGGCCGGTACTCGGCGGCGGTCTGAGCGTGGCCGGGATGCTCGGCGGCCTCTTTACCCAAGCGGTGCCCAACATGCCGGCCGCGTTCAACAAGGTCGCGCTGGTCCTACCCCAGGGCTGGGTAATCAGGAGCTGGAATCTGGCAATCGCCGGGCGGTCGGCAAGCGACATGCTGGTGCCGTTCGGCGTGATGCTCGCCTGGGGCGTTGTGTGCTTCGCGGTCGGCGCGCTGGTGTTCCGGCGCAGGTTCGCCTAGACGATGAGACCCTTTCTCGCGATTGCGGCCAAGGACCTGAAGCAGATACTGCTCGACCGGCGCTCGGCCATCTTCCTCGTGCTGATGCCGGTCGTATTCACCGCTTTTCTCGGCCTTGCCTTCCGCTGGCCCAGTCACGAAGACCCGCGGCCGGTGGTCGGTGTATGCGACCTGGATTCGACCCAGCTGAGCGGACAGGCGTCCCAACTGCTTCAGGCCGGCGGGCTGGTGCGGGTGGAGCAGCTCGGTCGCGCCGTGGCAGGGAAGGCCGATGAGCTGATCCGGCGCGGCCGCTACGACCTTGTGCTTGTCATACCTGCGGGGTACGCGGATAGCGCGGGCGTCGGCCTCGCGTTGGAGGCCGTGTGCGACCGGACCGAGCCAAAGGCGCAGGCGGCGTTGCAGGCGGTCGAGGCGACGGCCGCGCGGCTCGCCTTATCGGTGCGGGTCGGTCGGTTGGTCGCCGGCGCGCTCGGGTCGGGTGTGAGCGCGACTGCGCTGGCCGAGCAGGCGAGCGCGGGCTGGCAGGAACCGGCGCTGTCCATCCGGCGTGAAACAACCGGTCCGGTCTTGGCCAAGCGGCGAGCGGTGCCCAGAGGGTTCGCGCAGTCGTCGCCCGGCACGCTGGTCCAGTTCGCCATCTTCGGCGTCATGACCGCAGCACTGCTGCTCGTGCTCGAACGGCGCAGCCGGACTTTGGGCCGGATGCTCTCGGCGCCGGTTTCGCGCTTCCAGGTAATCGCCGGGCACGTGCTTGCGATGTTCACGGTGACGTTCCTGCAGGGAATCCTGCTTGTCGTGCTCGGGCAGTTCGCCTTCAAGGTGGACTACATGAGCGCGCCGGCCGGCGTGCTCGTGGTGCTGGCGGCGTTGTCGCTCTGGGTGGCGAGCCTGGGGTTGTTCATCGGCGTGATTGCCAAGACCCAGGAACAGGTAAGCATGTTCTCGATGATAGCCATGTTCCTGTTCGCGGCTGGCGGCGGGGCGTGGTTCCCGCTTGAAATCACCGGCCGGACGTTTTCTTTCATCGGCCACCTGCTGCCGAGCGCGTGGGCGATGGACGGGTTCCAGAACGTAGTGCTTCGCGGGCTGGGGTTCGGCTCGGCGCTGGTCCCGGCTCTAGTCATCACCGGGTACGCCGTGCTCTTCTTCGCGGTCGCGGTCTGGCGCTTCAGGGCGGAATAGCTCAAGCGCAAGCCCAAGCCCAAGCTACCGGAAAAGAAAAGCGGGAGCTATACTCCCGCAATCCAAAGGTCGCGTCCCGGCCTAGCCGCTGGCGCGGACGTGGAAGATGTCGCCGTCGTTCACAATCTCATCCTTGCCGGCGAGCCGGACAAGATTCTGGGCGTTCGCTCGCTTCATGCATCGAACGGTCATGAAGCTCCTGTGCGAGATCACTTCGGCACGGATGAAGGTCTCGGCAAGACGGGTGTGGATAGCCCCGGCTGCGTCGCGGGCGCAGGTGTTCCGCCTGATGGTCCAGGCCTTCACCTCGTCCTCGCCCACGGTCAGGAATGAAATTAGCCCGACGTGTTCGTACACGACCCGCGATAGTCGCTGGATGCCACTTTCCGTGAAACCGTATTCACGCAGGAAGAGTTCGCGGTCGGCCTCGTCGAACTGGCTGATGTCAGACTCAATCTGCCCGGACAGCTCGATGTAGGCGAAGCCGTTTGCGGCGCACTGCTCCCGGACGTAGTCATGGTCCGGGTAGGACTTCCGGCTCAACTGGTGCTCGTCGGTGTTGACCGCGATCATTATCGGCTTGGCCGTGAAAAGGCCGAGCGTCCCAATTGCCTTCAGTTCCAGCGGCGTCAGTTCCTGCCGGCTGACGAGCTGTTCGTTCTCCAGCCTCTCTCGGACTGCGGTCAGGAGCTTGCGTTCCTTCTGTTCCTCGTCACTCAGGCGGTGGCGTTTGTTCTCGGTCTCGGCTATCCGCTCCAGCCGGTTCTCGACGACCGCGAGGTCGCGCAGGAGCAGTTCGGTACGGATGGTGTCGAGCTGGCGGGCCGGGGTCTCGCAGTTCGCAGGCCATGCGACTGCGGGGTTGTCAAAGGCGCGGACAACGCAGAGCAGGGCGTCGGATGTCTGGATGAACTGCATTACCCGGCTCTTCTCGCCACGAGTCGCGTCGATGTCGAAGCCGGGCATGTCGGCAAAGGTCAGGCTGGCCAGCGTGACTTTCTTCGGGCTGAAGATGAGCGCCAGTTCGTCCACGCGCGCGTCATGCACCAGCGCCGTGCCGGTCACGCCGTCCTTGCGCCGGGTAGCGGGGTCGAGCTGCATGCCGGTCAGGAGCGAGAAGAGCGTCGTCTTCCCGCAGCCCGACAGGCCGAATACGCCAATCACCATCGAAGAGGTCTCGCTTTCTGCATTGCAGTCTATTGTCTATGCGGGCTACCGCCTGCCGGGTCGGTTCATTCGCCGTCGCAGGCAGAGGGAGGAAGTATAGCAGGAAATGCAGAGTGGTCAAGTGGTCCAGTGGTCGAGCGCTGCAGGCAGGGATAGAGAGATCGAGGGATCAAGGGATCGAGTGGTGGATGGAATCTGCGTTCATCTGTGTTCATCCATGACTTGTGACTCCGGGTTCGCAGTGCCGCATTCTGGGGTCTGCCTTGTCAATTCTGCTCTGTCCGAGTCCGAGTTCTGGCGGCTGGCGATTGTCGACTGCCGCTTTGCGTCGGCTCGGGACACGATCCGATTCCCGGGCGGAATCAGTCATGTCGTTCGTTCTAGACGTGGAATTCGAGGATGTCTTTGTCCTGCAGGACGTGGCCGCGCTCGACCCGCTGTCCGTCATAGCCCGAGTTGTTCCAGAGCCGGGCGAACTGGAGGTTCTGGGCGATGTCTTTGTGGAGATGGTACGCAGCTTCGGTCATGGTCGCACCGATGTGTAGGACTACCGGGTCGCGGAACTCAACCGGCTTGCCCGGCTTCTTGGTGTAGACCCGGATGATTTCGAGGATGGTGAAGACGCGGCGTTTCATTTCTTCCAGGCCGGTATGATGCTCGACTGAGACCGGGAGCACCTCGACGTCGCCAATCAGTTCCCGCAGTATCGCCAGCCGGTCCACCGCCTGCGGGTCGTCGGACTTGGCGCCGAGGCGGAGGGTCTTTTTCGGCTTTGGGGACAGTCCCCCTTCGGGGACAGTCCCCATTTGGTCCTGGGGACAGTCCCCTTTCGGGGACAGTCCCCTTTCGGACTTTGGACTTTCGATGGTGATGTGCGCTTTTTCGAGCAGGGCCTGTGTCTGCTCGGTGGTCTCCAGCAGCGCGTCGTCGGACAGGTCGAGCATCCAGATAAGTACGTCGGCGGTGCGCATGATGTGAAAGAGCCATGCCGGCGATTCCGGGGCGACCGGCGGGGTGTCAACGAGTTGAATCTGGATGCCTTCGAATTCCATCATGCCCGCGGCCGGCTGGCTGGTCGTGAACGGGTAGGCGGCGACCTCGGTGTTCAGGCCGGTCAGTTCCCTGACGAGCGCGGATTTGCCGCAGTTGGGTGCGCCCATTACCACGACCTGGCCCGCGCCTTGCCTCTCGACGTGGAACCCGTCCGTGCGCTTGGCCCCACCTTTTGAGGGAGCGGCCATTTCCTTCTTGAGCTTGGATATCCGGGTCTTGATGTCGGCCTGCATCTTCTCGGTGCCCTTGTGCTTGGGCAGGGTCGTGAACATCTCTTCGAGGCAGACCAGCCGCTCCTCGGGGGTCGTCGCGGCACGATGCCTCGCTTCGGCCTTCAGGTAGTCGGCGGAGAGGTTTGCCGGCATTGGCTACATGCGGACAGGGACGAAGTCAGAAGCTTGAAGGCAGAAGCTAGATTGCAGAAGGTCGGGAGTTCTGACTTCTAGCCTCTCGCTTCTGACTTCTGAATTCGCCCGCATCCTGTACGCTACTTCTTCTTCCCGCGCCGGCGGGTGCCGCCTTCAAATCCGCCGAACACGACGTTGAGGGTGACAAAGGGCATACCCTTGCTGATGGCCGGCCCGGACGGCAGCTTGCCGCCGTTTGCGAGCTTCCATTCCGGGTTCACCGGCGTGTAGCAGTACCCGCCCCGGAGCTGCAAGCCGACAAAGCTGACGGGAATGGTGATCATCAACTGCGGAGTGAGGGAGAAGCTCGAGAACGAGACCGTGCTGGTCCGGCCCGGGTTCTGGAGCAGTTCATTGAAGTTCGGCGCCGTGCCGGACAGCTTCTGCAGTTCGATGCTGTACCCGCTGCCGCCGATGCCGAGCATCGGAGCAACAATGAGATGCTTCATCGAGAAGACCTGGTAGCCGAGGTCGAACTCACCGCCGCTGACTTCGACCTGGGCGCGCAGGCTCTCGGAGGCGACGGTCTGGGACCCGCCCCAGCCTGAGCCGCCGATGACAATCCGGTCAATCAGTGCGTACCCGGCGCCGCCGAATCCCCAGTGCATCGAGCTGAGTTTCTTAGTGATGCCGCCGGTGGCAAACGCGGCGTCCAGGCTATCGAAGTTGCCGAAACCGACCGTGGGGCCGAAGCAGCCGAAACCGCCGTTGACCGGTGGGGCCGCGACCGCGACCGAAACCAGCAGCAGGCCGGCAAGCAAAGCTATCCCGATGTGACGCTTCATTTCAGTTCCTTCCTTTCGCGGGCCGAATTCCGGCGTGCCGGAGTTCGGCATTCGGACTTTGAACTTCGTACTTCCCATCTAGACCCGCTCGTTATCGCCGATGTCCATGGACACCAGCCCGGACACGAACTTGGGGTAGAAGTCAGTTGACTTCTGCGGCATCCGTTCGCCGTGCGCCGCGACCTTCTGGACCTGGTCGGCCCGGGTCGGGTTCAAGAGTAACGCAGCCTGGTATTTGGACGAGTCAACCTTTGCCAGTGTTTCACTCGGTTTGCGCTCGTAGGCAACGTGGTCTTCGATGTTGCCGGGTTTGATGCCGAATACGTGCTCGATGAGCAGCGTGTGGAGGATGACGACGTCGAGGTCGAGGAAGTCGGTGCTGCGTTCTTTGACCAGCCGGCCGACTGCGGCTTTGTCGGTCAGGCGCAGCAGCCATGTCTTGTCTTTGCCGGTGTGGAGCGCGAAAACGTGTTCGGTCCCGGCCCGGGACAATTGGCCTTGGCGGCCCCTGTCGGACAGTGCGGCTTCGACCGCGGAGTCCTTTATCGGTTTGGTCTCGAACAGCTTCGCGATGCGGGCGAGCACGTCGTCCCATTTCACTTCGCCGAGGCCGTAGAGCAGCCGGTGCGTGGGCAGAATCACGAGGCCCGGGTCGGCGATGTTCACGAACGCCGTGGACTTGAACCGGAGCGCCGCGTTGTCCGCGACCGTGCCGGCCTTCTCCATTTCCTGACGGAAGTTGAGCGCGGTCTCGTAGCGGTGGTGGCCGTCGGCAATCAGCATCACCTTGTCCGAGAGTGCCCTGCGTACCGCGGTGAGCTTGCCGGGGTCGGTGACTGGCCAGACCTTCTGGACCACGCCGTAGTCGTCGGTCGCCACGAGCGCCGGTTCGCCGACGGGCGTGAGCGCCTGCTCGACGATGCCCTCGGGGTCGGAATAGAGCATGAATATCTGCTCGTAGTCCATCCGCGTGGCGCGGAGCAGGTTCAGGCGGTCGGCCTTGGGTTTGGACAGGGTCCGCTCGTGCGGCAGCACCGTGCCCTTCTCGAACTCGTCGGCCCGGATGGCCGCGACGAACGACTTGCGCGTCTTCCGCTGGCCCCCAACCTCGAACTCCTGGTGCAGCACGTAGATTGCGGGCTGGGTGTCGCGGACGAGGATGCCCTGCGCGGCCCACTGCCGGCAGGTCGTATTCGAGTACGAGTAGGGCTCGGCGGCCGCGGGCAGAATCAGGTGCACGAAGCTGTTGGGATGCCGGGCCAGGTAGGTCTGCTGCAGATCTTTGGATATCTTGTCGTAGGGCTGGGTGATGACCTGTGACAGGTCAGGAATCCGGGACGGGCTGTAGCGCCAGCCGCGGAACGGTCTGATATCGGCCATTACTATCCTCCGATAGGGGTCAAGGGTTGAGATTCACCGCCGTACAGACGAAGTCAGAGGTCAGAAGCGAGAGGCTAGAAGTCAGAACTGCGGGAGTTCTGCATTCTGCAATCTGCATTCTGAAATCTGACTTCGCTCGGTCCTCTGTTACTTGCCCAGCAGGACTTTGCGCACTTCTTCAGCGATGCCGATGCCGGCGCGCTCCTGGCCTTCTTTCGTCTGAGCGCCGACGTGGGGCGTGCCGATGACGTTGGGCAGTGAGAAGAGCTTGAAGTCCTTTATCGGTTCGCTCTCGAACACGTCGAGCGCAGCCGCGCCGACCTGGCCGCTCTTCAGGGCTTCATACAACGCCCCCTCGTCAACCACGCCGCCGCGCGCGCAGTTCACGATGATGACGCCCTTCTTCATCATGTCAAATTCCTTCCTCCCCATCGCCGGACCGCCTTTCTTGTCAGCGGGAATGTGCAACGTAATGAAGTCGGATTCCGCCAACAACTTCTCT
>Ga0315273_10012956_pt1 | contig 10702 bp, 6 predicted proteins | sample YL17G02_0_MG_FD_205753 | JGI IMG/M metagenome (GOLD analysis project Ga0315273, IMG submission 205753) | Sediment microbial communities from Yellowstone Lake, YNP, Wyoming, USA - YL17G02_0 | ecosystem: Environmental > Aquatic > Freshwater > Lake > Sediment | place: USA: Wyoming | collected... | reverse complement strand
TGCGCATGGTGGACCGAGGCGAGGAAGCGTTGCGGGAAATGGGCTTCCGCATTGTTCGCGTGCGCCACCATGAGGAAATGGTCCGGCTCGAATTCGGGCCGGAGGATCTGGCAAAATCCCTCAACCTCGATGTCGCGGCGAAGCTCGTATCTCTGTTCAAGGGAATCGGCTATAAGTATGTCGCCATCGATCTTGAAGGCTATCGCACCGGATCGCTCAACGAAGTACTTGTAACCCAGATCAAATAGAGGACCGGCCTAACATTCCGGTCGAGGACGCCCGGGTCGGGAGGAACTGGATGAAACTTCGCATCGGAATTTTGGCTCTGCTTATTCCGCTCCTCATTTTCTCTTCACAGCCCGAATACGCTGCTTCGCGCGCACCGGTGCGGGCAGGCCGCGGCATGGTGGTCAGCACGGAATCCCGGGCCACCGATGCCGGCCTTGAAATCCTGAGAAATGGCGGCAATGCCGTCGACGCGGCGGTCGCGGTCGGGTTCGCCCTTGCCGTCACTCATCCCGCGGCCGGGAATCTCGGCGGCGGCGGATTCATGATGATCCGCCTTGCTCCGACCGGCCAGGTCGTCGCCATCGACTACCGGGAGATGGCCCCTGCCCGTGCCACCGAAACCATGTATCAGAATGCCGCCGGCGAGGTGCAGGAAAAGTCCTCGACCATCGGCTACCGTGCCAGCGGCGTCCCCGGAACTGTCGCGGGGCTGTCTCTGGCGCTGGAAAAATACGGCACCCTGCCCCTTGCGCAGGTGATGGCTCCGGCCATCCGCCTGGCTCGAGATGGCGTGAATCTGAGCTACTTCGAGAGCGAGTCCCTCCGGAACAGCAGAAAGCTCCTCGATCGTTTCCCGGAGTCCAGGCGGATTTTCCTGCGCGACGGCGAACCTTACCAGGCAGGAGACAAGTTCGTTCAGCCCGAATTGGCCAGAACTCTCGAGCTCATTGCGCAAAAGGGGGCCAGGGAATTCTATCAGGGCTCTATCGCCAAGCTCATCGCCGCGGATATGGCAGCCAACGGCGGCACCGTCACACTCGATGATCTCAAGAACTACAAGGTGGTGGTCCGGCGCCCGATTGAGGGCGAATACCGCGGCTGCAAAATATTCTCCATGCCTCCCCCGAGTTCCGGTGGGATCACTCTGATGGAGATGCTCAACATCCTGGAGAATTATCCACTATCCCGGTATGGGGCCGGATCGAGCCGCACGCTGCACCTGGTTGCCGAAGCGATGAAGCGGGCCTTTGCCGACAGGGCTGAATTTCTCGGGGACGCGGACTTCGTCAAGGTCCCATCCGACGGCCTTATCTCCAAGTCCTATGCCCGGGAACGGCTGAAGACCATCGACCCCTTCCTCTCTTCGGAGGCCGCCTCGCTCGGGCACGGCAACCCCGCTCCCTACGAGAGCGAACAGACGACTCACTTCTCGATCGTGGATGAGAACGGAAATGCGATTGCCAACACCTATACTCTCAACGGCGGCTATGGCTCCGGCGTGACGGTACCGGGCGCAGGATTTCTGATGAACAACGAAATGGACGATTTCAGCGCCAAGCCCGGCTCACCAAACGCCTACGGTTTGGTTCACGGCAAGGCCAATGCGATCGCGCCTCAAAAACGACCGTTGAGCGCAATGACCCCAACCATCGTGGTCAAGGATGGGAAGCTTTTCCTCGTCCTTGGCAGCCCCGGGGGTCCAACCATAATCAACACCGTGCTACAAACCATGCTGAATGTCATCGATTTCGGGATGTCCGTGCAGGAGGCCGTCGACGCGCCCCGGATTCATCACCAATGGATGCCCGACCGGTTGGCGCTTGAACGGATTGGATTCTCCGAAGATGTCATCCAGGCACTCAGGTCGCGAGGGCACAACATCGAAGTGCGCGGATTGATCGGAGACTGCCAGGCCATAATGGTTGACCCGCAGACCGGCACACGCATGGCGGCCGCGGATCCACGCCTTGACGGCAAAGCGGCCGGCTACTGAACCACCCTCACCTTGAAGATGAGTGGTTCATGCTGTGTCCTCTGAACGGGACTGCAAAACTGCTGATACTCCCTGTTCTTGAAAAAAGCAATCGGACACGGATTCACACGAATTGGCGCCTGCTGACACCCGCAGGCGATTGCCTGGTATGCCAGTTCCAGGCGGTTTCGACGATCTCCTGGATACTGGAGTGCGTTGGCACCCAACCCAGGACGGAATTTGCTTTCGAAGGATCCGCGACCAGAGCCGGCGGATCGCCAGCTCTCCTCGGCATCCGTTTTACCGGAAATCGGCTGCCGGACGTGCGCATTACCTGCTCCACGACCTCGAGCACCGAGAGCCCCTGACCCGTTCCCAGGTTGAAATAATCGGAAGGCTTTCCCGCAATCAGGCCCTCGATGGCAGCCACGTGCGCCGTGGCAAGATCCGTGACGTGAATGTAATCGCGCACGCACGTGCCGTCCTTCGTGGGGTAATCGTCACCATATATCTGGGCGCCTTCGGCGCGCCCCAGAGCCGCCTCAAAAAGCCTCGGGATCAGATGCGTTTCGGGGTTATGCCATTCACCGATGGTCGCGTCCGGACAGGCGCCTGCTGCGTTGAAATAACGCAGAGCAACAAAGCGGATATCATGGGCGCGCTCGTAGTCCTCGAGAATCCTCTCGATCACCATTTTCGTATAACCGTAGGGATTGACGGGCGCCTTGGGCGTGGACTCGCTCATGGGAACACGGGGAGGAATTCCATAAATGGCGCAGGTCGAAGAAAAAACGATGAAGCGCACCCCATGGCGGCGCATCGCCTCGAGCAGGTTCAAACAGTTGAGAATATTATCGTGGTAATACTTGTGGGGATCGCGGCAGGATTCCTCGACCAGAGCGTGCGATGCGAAGTGAACGACGGCATGAATGCGATGCGCGCCGAAGGCGGCATCCAGGTCGGCACTGTTGGCCAGGTCACCTTGCACGAAGGGCGCGTCTCCCGCAAAGCGGCGGAATCCCGCGGACAAGTTATCAAAGCAAACGGGTGCAAATCCCCTAACGGTCACAGCCCGGAGCGTGTGGCTGCCGATGTACCCGGCGCCGCCGGTAACGAGTATTCCTTTCATACCTCTCTATCCCTGCATGCGCCGGTCCCTTCGTTCAGTTCTCGAGCGTCTGCTGGATGACCTCCTTGACCTCCTCGATTTTGAACGGCTTGGCGAGATACCGGTTGCCGGTGTTTTCAAAAAAGGACCGTGTTTCCGTACTCACCGTGTCTCCGGTAACGAAGATGATTCGTTTCAGGAGTTCGGGGCGCTGGTTCTTGATCCAGCGGAAGAGTTCCTTGCCGCTCATGTTCGGCATTTTGAAATCGGTGAAAACGATGTCGTAGTCTTTGACGAGGATCCTCTCCATCGCGACCTTACCGTCATCGGCCGTGTCGACCTCCATGGGGAACATGCGGAAGACCTCGACGAAGAAGTCCAGGATATACTTCTCGTCGTCGACAACCAGAATTCGCTTGTTCCGAACCAGGTTTTCGAAGTGGATCGCCTTCGGCAACAGCTGCGGTGGGAGCCCGGAATCCTCCTGCAGATTCGTGATGATCGGCAGTTCGATGACGAAGATCGATCCGTCGCCCGCCCGGCTGCGGGCATAAATATTGCCACCGTGCTCCTTTATGATCCCGTAGGAGAGGCTGAGTCCGAGCCCCGTTCCTTTGCCCACTTCCTTGGTCGTGAAAAACGGATCGAAGATCCTCGTCAGGTGCGCCTCGGGAATACCCGGGCCGTCGTCGACGATATCGATGATAATCCGGTTTTTCGCCGCATCAGCACTCGTTCTGATCGTCAGCGATCCCTTCCCGTGTGCATCGATCATGGCATGCTCGGCATTGGTGATCACATTGAGGAAGACCTGCTGAAGCTGATAGCCGTCGGCGATGGTCTTGGGAAGGTTCCGGTTGAGCTGCCTCACAATTTCGATGTTGTTGACCTGCAGCTCGTAACTGCGAAGTTCAACCGTGTTTTCCAGGATATTGTTGACGTCACAGGGTGTCCGCTCCGGCTTTTGTTTGCGGGCGAACGACAAGAGATTCTGGACAATCCGCTGGCAGCGAAGCGCGAGGTTGTTGATCTTCATAAGACTGTCCTTCGCCCGCTCGTCAATGTCATTGCGCAGCTGAAGCAGCTGGGAATAGCCCATAACCCCCGTGAGCGGGTTGTTCAACTCGTGCGCGATGCCTGAAATGAGTTCGCCGATGGCCGACAGCTTCTCGGATTGAATCAACTGCTGCTGCAGCAGCTTTTCGTGGCTGATGTCCTTCGCCACATGAATGGCGCCGGCCAGCCGGTTGTTTTTGTCGTACCAGGGGCTGACCGAAACTTGGAACGTTCCCCCCATGGCGGGCAGCTCCAACTCCTCGACCAGCAGCGGCTCCGTTTCGAGCGAGTGCATGTGCCTGCAGGGTTCAAGATGCGTGCCTTCAGGATCGTAGATCTCCCGGCAATGTTTGCCGATCACCCCGGGGGGCGCCATTTTTAACTTGCGCGCCAGCTTCAAATTCGCGCGAATTACCCTTCCGGTGGTATCGTGCACGGAAACACAGTCCTGCATCGCATCGAAGGTGGTCTCCCATTCCTTCTGGCTGCGCGATACCACGTGGAACAGTCGCGCGTTCTCCAATGCTATGGCGGCCTGATGCGCGAGCGTCTCCGCTCTCAGGATTTCCTCCTGAACAAACACTCGCTCAGCCGCATGATCGCTGCATATCAAGACGCCGATGTTCCGGTTCTGGTAGAGCAGGGGAGCAAAAATCGCGGCGCTCCATCCCAATCCGGCGAGAATCTCCTCCTGGGCCGGGGAGACAAAAGATGCGGTGGCCACTCCTATGACACGCTTCTCAACCAGGGCGCGAACTGCAGGAGAGGCTTCGGAAAGACTAAAGCTCACGGTGCTTATATCGAAGTCTCCACCCTGGGTCGAGGCCGTCCCAACCAGGCGCTGCAGGCGGTCATCCAGAAGAAACAGATGGCACTGGCTCGATTTTACCAGGCGTTTTCCTTCGATAACGATGCGCCGGATAATGTCTTCGAGGTTAAAGCTCTGGGAGATGATCTTGTTGACTTCCTGAAGAGTAATCAGATCCTCGGCGAGTTTGTTTGCGTGGTCGACCAGCTGCGCGTTGCCCGCGGCAGTTCCAAGAATCTCCGTCACAGCCTGAACGAATCCCTCCTGCTGTTCCGTCAGGGCGTTTGATTTGCGGCTCGCCAGACCAAAACTGCCGATGACCCGGTTTCCGGATCTCACGGGGTAGAGCGCAAGCACCTGCATTCCCTCGCCTCGCAGCGCCAATGCCATGGCATCGTTATCACGGAAGTTCGAGAGGTCCTTTACCACCAGAGGCTTCGATCGGTCGGGAGCTTGCGCATGCTGATCGGCGGACTGGAAGGAAGCGAGGGCATCCGTGCCCAGGCCGCGAGAAACGGAAATGAGAGGAACACCGCTGGAACCTGGCTGCATGCGGATGAAGCCGGCATCCATTCCGAGGGCAGCCAAAGCCTCGTCGATGCTGATTTGCATGATATGCCGCAGCTCCAGCGATCGATTCACCATCGAAGAGATCTTCTGGATAACGGCTAATTCGCGATACTTTCCTCTGACGGGCTTTTGAGTCAAGAAGGCCATGACCACACTGCCATCAATAGATCAAGCAGGAGCTGCCGGCACACCATAGCACGGCGCCGCTGGCACGCAGCCGGGATAACTTAGTTCAACTCAGGCCTGCACGGGCCGGCGGTCAAACGGACAGAACGCGAGACATTATAGGGGTGAAAAGGGAGTTATTGCCACAATAAAACCTCGGACCGCCCCCTTCCCGGCCTCGGCTAAACTTAGCGGGAATGCGAGGTTCCGGCAATGGCTGTCTTTTGGCATGCGGCTGCGCCACGCCGCTTTTCGGGCTGAAGAACCCGCAAGGCGCACAACGTCTCCAGCGCAAACCTTCCCGGAAACGGCCGACTTTTGTGTGAAACTCGAGCACCGACCCGCTATTTCCCCAGCAGTTTCAACAACAAACCGCTGATGCCATTCTGGGGCACCTTGCGAAGGTCACTTTTCGAGTCAAATTCATCGTCATCTTTGCGAAAGTCGTCATCCCGTTGTGCAAAGGGATTGTCTTTGGGAGACCGGGCGCCGGCGGTCCATGAGGCGGGAATACACGGAACGGCCCCGCCGGTCGACGCAAGCGGCGAATGATCATGCCTTTCCGTGCCAAAAGCCGGGCGGAGACTCTCAATGTTGCGAATAACCTGGTTCATCTGCTTCTGGAATTCTCGCACCTTTTCGCGCAGGTCCGTCTCGGTGAATTTCACCGCCGGGATCATCTGATCGCGCTCATCCCTTGCGGACACAAACTCCAGCCAGTAGTTTGCGATCAAAGTGTTCTCGTTTTCAGCACTTCCCGGCATGAGGTAGTCTTGAAGGAGTCGTGCTTTGCTCATGAGAAGTCTCCCCGGATCGTCAAACGGATACACACAAGACAAGGTAGAAAGCGATCCAGTTGGACGGTCCACGGATAGGATCGGCAAAAGCGCAACCGAACTTTAGATCATAATCACGAAATTTAAAGCAGGATTTGCGAGAAAGGCGCAACGCACGGCTGATGTCGCATGGAAATCAGTCGGACTGGGCCTTGGGTGCGAAATATCCCCTGCGATAACGAACATGGTTTGTAGCCGCCAGGGAGGGGTCCAGGGCTATTTTTACCTTGCGATAGCTGCCGTCCCGCAGGGAGTTTGACGAGACATAACCGATGCTGTACTGATTTCTCAATTCGTGGGCGATTTCGGACACTATGGTATTGAGTTCAGGTAATTTCTGCGGGAAATACGCTTTGCCGCCCGTTTCATCGGAAATGCGGAGCAGGGCATCGTGGGCCTTCTCCGGCACTGACTTTGACCAGTGCCCGAAAAGCCCCTTTTCGGGAACCGGATTCAGAAAGCCGACGCAGTAAATCTGCACATCGGATTCCTGCACCTTGGAGACCAGTTCGTCGATCTTATAGTAGCTGTCGCGGTCCTCTCCATCCGTTATGACGACAATCGCCTTTTTGGGCTTAGTCCCGTTCTGAGATTTCTGGACCCCGAGGTAAATCGCGTCGTAAAGCGCCGTGCCGCCTGTGACCACCGTATTCTCCAGGGCATCGGTTATGGCATCGATGTCGTTGGTGTAATCCTCGAGCAGTTCGACCTGATCGTTGAATCCCACCAGAAAAACCTGATCATCGGGGTTGCTTGCCCGGATAAAGGCCAGCGCCGCCTTGTTAACCAGGTCGATCTTGTTACGCATGCTCCCGCTGCTGTCGATAATGATCCCCATGCTGATCGGGACATCTTCCTGCGAGAATGAACTGACATTTTGGGCGATTCCATCTTCAAAAACCTTAAAGCTCTCCTTTTTGAGGCCGCTGACAAAATGACCGTTCTTGTCCAGGACCGTGGTATGGACCACCACCAGGCCGACATTGACCTCGATGGTATAGCCCTTCTGACGTTCGGGGGACTGCTGTGGAGAGCGCGACTCCAGTTCGGGTTTCGTCTGCCGCTTCCGCTCCTGAAATCGAGATATTACTTTAGATGAATGTGCATATGTATTGATATATAAATAATTATTTATCAATAACAGGAGCGCGCAGAGACTGAGGAAACAGGTCAAGAGCCATTTAGCTCTTGGGCGCATAGTATCCCTCTTTGGCGTGGACGAGGAGTCTGGGCAGACCGGCCGGAGGATCGATTTTTACCCTGATTCTACGCCATTTGCCGTCGTGAGCCTTGTTTGTGGGAACATAGCCCAGAATATACTGGTTGCGCAGTTCGGCGTGAACCAGGTCGATGTAATAATCAAGCTCGTTGAAATTGTTGGGGAAATAGGCTCTCCCGCCTGTAATTCCCACGATATTCTGGATTTCTGAGCGGCCATAGCCGAGTTTGCCTTCTTCGCCGATTCCGTAGATTTGGACGTCGGATTCCTTGGCGAACTCACGCACTTCGGTTGCGGAATACCTGCTGCTGTTGTCCTCCCCATCGGTGATCAGGATAAGGGCCTTTTTTTCGTTTTTGGCGGCCTTGATCTGGTCGAGACCCATGTAGACGGCGTCGTAGAGCGCGGTTCGCCCGCCGGGAGTCTTGAACGCGATCTCGTTCTGGATGGTCGTGCTCTCACGGGTAAAGCTCTGAACCAGAGTTGTTTTCTGGTTGAAAGTGACCAGGAAGTATTCGTCCTCAGGATTGCCCGACTGCAGGAAGCGCATGATGGCGTTCTTCGCCGAACCGATATTGTTGTTGTCCTTCATGCTGCCACTGACATCGAAGATAATGCCCACGCTGATGGGGGCGCTCTCCTGCGTGAAGTGGACGACCTGCTGCTCCACTTTGTCTTCGTAGACCTTGAAGTGTTCCTTCTCGAGCCCCGTGACGAACCGGTTCAGCGGATCGGTTATGGCTACCTTGACGAATACGGTCTCCACTCCTACGCGGAAGGTGGGTTTTTCAACCTGTTTTTTGGCGGGGTCCTGGGCCCAGGCAAGAGGCAATAGCAGGAGAGCACACAGAGCCTGCACCATGCTCCGTCGGGATCGGGTTGTCGCTAACATAACCTCCCCCTTTAGAGGCGCCGGCTGCAAGCGTGCGTGCATTGACCTGATGACCTGCAGTTTAACAAACGTCGGAGCCGTGTCAAGAAGTGCGCTCCACGGACTACTCGAGGCGATCGAGGAAGTCCAGACCGACCAGCACTTCTCGCGGCTTCGAGCCGTCCGCAGGGCCGACCAGTCCGTTTTGGAACATCATGTCGACAAGCTTCGCGGCCCTGCCGTAACCGATGCTCAATTTTCGCTGCAAAAGCGAAGTCGATGCGCGCCCTTCCCTCACCACGTTTCGCACTGCTTCCTTGTATAAGCTATCCTGACTGCCGTCTGCAACTGGATTCCCAGCTTCATCCATTTCTTCCTGCCCGTAGGTTAGAACCGCCTCATCGTAGGAGGGGCGACCCTGTTTGCGGAGATGTTCGACAATCGCCTGCGTTTCCTTTTCGCCGACGTAGGCGCCGTGAATTCTCGTGATCCTCGAGGAGGATGGCGGAATGAAAAGCATGTCTCCATTACCCAGCAGTTGCTCCGCGCCGTTGGCGTCGATGATGGTGCGGGAATCCACCTTGCTGGCTACTTTGAAGGCGATGCGGCACGGGAAATTGGCCTTGATGATGCCTGTGATCACATCAACCGACGGGCGCTGAGTTGCGAGTATCAAATGAATGCCGACCGCGCGCGCCATTGCTGCGAGGCGCGAAATGGCCTCCTCGACTTCGCGCGAGGAAACCATCATCAGATCCGCCAGTTCGTCGATGACGAGCACGAGATAGGGAAGCGGTTTCTCCAGTTCTCCGCTGCCTTCCTCGCTGTCGATGAAAGAAAGTTGCCGGCCGGTGGAACGGACGAGGAGGTTGTACTGATCGATGTTTCTCACCCCGCGCAACGCCAGCTTTTTATAGCGCGATTCCATTTCGCTGGTCGCCCAGCGCAAGGCGTTCGCGGCCTCCTTCGGATCGGTTACGATAGGGGTGAGCAGGTGCGGGATATCCGCGTAGACGCCGAGCTCCAGCCGCTTGGGATCGATAAAGATGAATCTCACCTCATCGGGGCTGGATTTATACAGGATCGAAGTGATCATGCAGTTGAGGGCGACGCTCTTGCCCGCTCCCGTGGCTCCCGCGAGCAGCAGGTGCGGCATCTTGCCCAGATCCGTTACATATACGCTGCCGTTGATCAATTTTCCCAGCGCAAGGGTAAGTTTCGACGAGGATTTGCGAAACGCATCCGACTCGATCACCTCGCGCAGCATGATCGTCTCGCGCAGCGGATTCGGCACTTCGATTCCAACCGTGGCCTTCCCGGGTATCCGGTCGATGCGGATCGACTCGGCCTTTATTCCCAGGCAAAGATCATCGACCAGGCTGGTAATGCGGGAATATTTGACGCCGGCATCGGGTTTGAATTCGAACGTGGTCACCACCGGGCCGGGGTGAATTTGGGTTACGCTTCCGTTGACGTCGAATTCGGCGCACTTCTCCGAGAGCTGGCGCGCCCTTTCCATTAACTCGGATTCTTCTATGTGAAAGTGCTTATCCGCGGCCGGAAGATAATCGATCGAAGGAAATGAAAACTTGCGCCCCGCGCTCGCGCGCGGCCGCTCCTCGGGCTGGCCGATTGCCGATCTTTCCTCCATAGGGCGAACCACCGGGGGATTGCGCGGCTCGCCTGATGGCGGAGGCGGAGGCGACTTGATGCGCGCGGGCCGCGGCGTCAGGTCCAGCGACGGGGCTGCGGCGGTCTTGATGTTCACCACCGTGCGCACCGGTTTGCGGTTCTCGCGCCAGCGCCGAAACCGTTCGAGCAATCCTGGCCGCGCGGGAGTTTTCTCCTGCATCAGGCGATTGAAAAGATGCTGCAGCGAAAAGGTGGTCGCTGCCAGCAGGCCGATGATGAATGTCGCGACTATGACGATGATCGTTCCGGTTCGATTGAATGCCGGGAGGAGCAAATCGCTGAGCAGGACGCCGGTCACGCCGCCCGGACCAAAATTCACGTCCGCCCGCTTCAACGGAAGCAGCTGCAAGGTGGTGCTGAACGCACAGATCAGTAACACCAATCCCAGCGCCCGGA